>Ga0070658_10004694_pt1 | contig 11108 bp, 13 predicted proteins | sample KBSC13metaG_FD_64664 | JGI IMG/M metagenome (GOLD analysis project Ga0070658, IMG submission 64664) | Corn rhizosphere microbial communities from Kellogg Biological Station, Michigan, USA - KBS C1-3 metaG | ecosystem: Host-associated > Plants > Roots > Rhizosphere > Soil ... | reverse complement strand
TTCATCGCGCCGAATCATTATTCCTTCCTCATTCAGATCTTCACTCCTGACGGCGAGATCCTGCAGGAGCTCAACGACGTGTGCAGCCTGCAGGTACTCGACGGCGGCACAGATATGGTCAGCTATCAGGATTACGGCGACGTGCTGTCGAGAGGCGAATGGCGAGTGATCTGAGACGAGACGAGCTGCATGAGTTGATCGAGAGGGAATTTCTCTCGATGCCGCTGCGGCCGTCTACGATGACCTTCTACACGACGCGCACTCTGCTTGCTCAGTGTGTGCGGCGTGAGACGGCTGAGTTCTTTGGCAGCGTGCTCGACGTCGGCTGCGGCTTTATGCCGTATCGCGGCGTCGTCGAGGCGAACGATAAGGCCACGGGCTACACGGGCCTCGATCTCGAGCAGCCGACGTACTACGCAGACGTCGAGCCGGACTTGAAATGGGACGGCGCGACGATCCCTGCGGACAACGCATCGTTCGACTGCGTTATGGCGACGGAGGTGCTCGAGCACGTGGCGGAGCCGAGCGTCGTGCTGGACGAGATCGGTCGCGTGATGCGGCCTGAGGGGCGTTTGCTCGTGACGGTGCCTTTCATTTGGAATCTTCACGAAGTGCCGCACGATCATTGGCGTTACACGCCGTACTCGCTTGAGCGGATCGCGGCAAATGCCGGCTTCACAGACATCACGATCAAGCCGCTCGGCGGAGCGAACGCGGCCCTCGCGCAAATGATCGGCGTGTGGCTCGGCGTCACGGATGCCGAGGGTGTCGGCCGGCGAGCACTCAGGGCGGCGATCTTTCCTTTCTACAAATATCTGGTCACATCCGACCGCACTTTCGACGGGTTTGACGGTAAGCGGCGGTCGCTCTTTACCGGCCTCTCGCTTACTGCACGCAGATGAAGCGGGTGCTCTTCATCGGTCACGAGGCGTCCCGTACGGGTGCGCCGATCGTTTTGCTTCATCTACTTCGCGGGGTGCGTGACGCGGGGGAATGGCAGGCCGATGTGCTGCTCCTCGCGGGCGGTGAGATGGAGGCTGAGTACAAGTCTCTCGCGCGAGTTTACAGATCGACGGCGTCGGCGAGCGGCCTTCGTCGCAAACTGACGCGGCTCGCTGGCGGAGTGCCGCTGCCGGTCGTTGGTGAAGACGTGCCGCAGGGTTACGACGTGGTGGTCGGCAACACGATCGTCTCACTCGGACACCTGGCGGCCTTCAAACAGCGCGGCTGCCGGACGATACTCTGGCTGCACGAGCTTGAGGACACGATCGCACAGTATTACCGCGCGGATGATCTGAGAGTGCTGCTGCGGTCCGTGGACCACGTCATCTGTGCCTCGCGAGCTGTCGAGGCGGTGGTGAGACGCTACGCTCCCCAGGCTGCGACGACGGTGATCTACGAGTTTGCCCCGACGCCTGAGGTCGATGCGGTGCGGGCACGCGGCACGGTGCTCGCCGAGCTTGGCTGGGACAATAATGCGTTCATTGTCGGCGGGTGCGGCGTGGTGTCTGAGCGAAAGGGAACAGACATCCTCACCGACGCGGCGGTAAAGGTACTTGAGCGTGATGCGAACGTTCGGTTCCTCTGGATCGGCGGGCCTGCCGCAGGGACAGAGGATTTCGCACGGCGGCAGATGGAGCGCATCGAGGAGAGCGGCATCGCGGAGCGGTTCGTCGTAACCGGGAGGGTGGAGGATCCTTTCCGCTATCTTGCGGCGCTCGACGTCTTTGCGCTGCCATCGCGTGAGGACCCTTTCCCGCTGGTGTGCCTCGAGGCAGCCGCGTTCGCGAAGCCGATCGTCTGCTTTGCCGATGCGGGCGGCATTCCGGAGTTCGTATCCCTCGGTGCGGGAACCGTGCTGAGTGATCAGAGCGTGGACCTGCTCGCCGCCTCCATCACCGTCTACGCCGACGATCCCCAACTCGCCCGCACTCACGGCTCGAAAGCTCTCGAACTAATCAGCACCAAATTCTCACCCTACGAGATGATCTCTCGCTTCATCGAGACGATCTCATCGGCGGCGGGTTAAGGGTCGATGGTAGCTCTGATCAGGCGGCATGCTCGTCCAAGCTGGACGCGTACTCGTCGGGGCTGGACGGTGTTCATTCGCCGTCCGGCACGGTGAGAGCGAACGAATTAAGGCCGCGTTCGAGACTAACGCGGATTTGTCGCGGCTGGCGAGAGGATCGTGAGCGCAACGCAACTATGTCACGATCGCGGGTTCGCCGGTGACCGCTTCGAGCTCGGCTTCTTCGCGCTCCCATTCTTCATTGCGGAAGGCGTTCTCCCACTTAGCGATCACAACGGTCGCGAGGCAGTTGCCGATGACGTTGATCATGGTACGGGCCATGTCCATAAGTTCGTCGACGCCCAGGATAAGAAGAACGCCCTCTACAGGAAGGCCGAACGAAGCCAATGTCCCGAGCAGGATCACGAGCGAAGCACGGGGCACGCCCGCAACACCCTTTGACGTGAGCATTAGTGTCGCCACCATGATCAGCTGCTGCGACCACGCAGTGCTGAAGTTCGCCATCGGATGCCCGGCCGCCTGCGCTACAAAGATCGCGGCCAAAGATAGGTAGAGCGTGGTACCGTCGAGATTAAAGCTATAGCCAGTTGGCAATACGAATCCTACGATCCGGCGCGGCACACCTAGTCGGGCTAGGTTTTCCATCGCTCGGGGGAGAGCAGACTCACTCGAGGTGGTCGCGAACGCGATAGTCGCAGGTGTCTTCACCGCGTTGAAAAAGTCTCGCAATGGTACCCGAAATATCAGTGCGATAGGCAGAAGGACCAGGCCCGCAAAGACGATCAACGCTCCATAGAGAGTCAGCACGAGCGCACCAAGATTCTTGAGCACACCCAGGCCCTGCTCATTGTGGGCGATAGTGTAGGCCATCGCCGCCCCGACTCCGATGGGCGCGAATTTCATAACGTATTCCGTAAACCGGAACATTACATCCGCAAGCGACTGACACCAGTTGAGAATAGGCCGGGCCTTCTCGCCAATTGCGGTGCACGCAAGTGCAAAGATGACGGAAAAGACAACGATCTGCAGCACGTCACCATCCGCCATGGCCTTGATGATGGATGTGGGTGAAAGATGCGAGATGATGTCGCCAAAGGTTTGCGGCTTTGCCGGCGGGTCTGCGGCGGTGAGGCCCTTAGAAGCCGCATCCGACGCCTCGGTTGATTTCTGGATTGCGACAGCAGCAAACTTCTCGCCCTCTGCCAAGGAGGCGGGGTCTCCCTTCGACCGAAGTTCCTCAGCCTTCTTTGCAGCATCAGACGCCTCTTTTGCTGCATCCTGTGACTTCTTGGCCAGTGTCGCTTTGTCGTCCGTCTTGGTGACACCCGCAAGTGAAACGCCAACACCAGGCTTTGTAATGTTCACCGCCGCCAGACCGATCACAAGAGCCAGAGTGGTAACGATCTCAAAGTAAAGGAGCGATTTTGCTCCCATTCTGCCGACCTGCTTTATGTCACCAGTACCGGCGATGCCGATAACGAGGGTAGCGAAGATCAGCGGAGCGATGATCGACTTGATCAGGTTTAGAAACAGCGTCGACAGGGACCTTACGAATGCCAGCAGTGTGGCGGTTTCGATGCCAAAGACGTGGTGATCAGGCGAGGCTATATCCGCCTCGTGCACTACCCACCCGATAAAGATACCGAGAACAAGACCGATCATGATCTTCCAGGTGAGCGAGATCTTTGGCAGTTTCATACGATTTCTGCTGGGCACGAAAGCTTAGAGTTTTGGTGAGTTTAGCAGACATCAGACATGATGATAAATCTGCTACGATGGCCCGTAGTTATGAAGATACTCTCCATTCTGTTCACACTTCTTCTTGTCTCCGCCTGTGTGATCTCTCAGAACAAGACGATCATCCTCGTTCGTCATGCAGAGAAAGCCGGGGACGCCGAGATGAACAAGACGGGTGATCCGGAACTGTCACCAGAAGGTCAGGAGCGGGCGAAACGACTGATGAAGATCGCTAAGAGGTACAAGCCGCACGAGATATTTGCGACGGCCTACAAGCGAACGCAGCAGACCGTCGCACCGATCGCTGCTTTGCGGCAGAAAAATGTCCAGATCTACGATACGCGTGAGCAGCGTAAACTCGTCGAGCAGATAATGTCGAGCAAGACCGAGCACTACCTGATCGCCGGTCACAGCAACAGTATTCCCGACCTAGCCAATTTGTTGATGAAAAAGGAGGTCTTCAAACAGGTGCCGGACACCGAGTATGGAGTTATCTGGGTCGTGAAGATCCGACACGGAGTATTGAAGCGGGTAGAGGTTTACGAGTACTAGAAACGCGTGCAGATCACTTTGACGGCGGGGGTGTCCCTTTTGCGAAGTAGCCCTGCCGGTAGCTCAGCTTAACCTTATCCTTCTGTATCACAGGGCTCGTCAGCTGCACCTCGATCTTGCGATAACCGCCGTTCTTTGAGGGATTCGTAGGCTCATAGGAGATGAGGTACTGCGAACGCATCTCCTCCTGGATCTGTGCGAAAGCGTCACGGAGGTCACGCTCGTCCCGGGGGAAATAGGCCCGCCCGCCGGTACGCTCTGTAAGCTTGTTAAGCGAGCCTTTGTCCACCCCGCTAAAGTAGTTATCACCAATACCGATCGCGTAGACCACAGCCTCTGACCGCAAAGCGGAATCAACCGCATCATCGAGCTTCTTCTTGCCAAATGTATTTACGCCGTCGGTCAGCAGAATGATCGCTCGACGGGTATGTTCGGGAGCCGGGCCCAATACCTCATCAGACGTGACCCAGATGGCGTCCCAAATGGCGGTCGAGCCCTGCACGCTGGCATTTCGACCGGAAATTGGCGGTGTGCCGGCAACGACTCCACCGCCGATGTATCCTGACGGCGGTGTAAACCGTATATCACCGATGGCCCGACGGAGACGCGGCAGATTGTTTGTCATGTTCTGCTCAAGCGTCGAATCACCGGTGAAAGAGACCACACAAACCTCGTCCTTAGCCGGGCGGACGACGGACTCGAGAAACTCGATAGCGGCGGCCTTTTCCTCAGGCAGTGTCCGCTGTTGAGAAACGCTGACGTCAACAAGTATCGCGAGGCTTAGCGGCAGGTCAACCTGACGGGAGAAGGCTACGATATCCTGCTTCTTCCCATCTTCAAAGAGGGCGACGTCGGCATCCTTGAGATCAGTAAGAAGGCGGCGGTCCTTGTTTTGAGCTGTAAAGAGTACGTTAACTACATCCGACTCGATCTTTATGACCTCATCGTCCTCCGGAGTAGGTGTCGGAGATGGAGCGGCTGAGGTGGAGGTCTGCGCCTCAAGAGGCGAGATGATGAGCATCCCGCCGCAGAGCAGCAGAATGGTCATTACTATCGATAGCGTCGTCCTATTCATCTGACTACTTCAAAGTATCCCGGAGCGCCCGATAGCTCGTCTTTGTACGGATCCTGTAATCCTTTGCCTTGTCCGCATTGGCAAAACGGATCTCGATCTTTCTTACTCGGCCGTCGAGTTCCTGATTGGCCGGTCTGTAGGTAAGGACGTACTGCTTCTTCAGCTCGTCCGAGATCCCGCGGAAAGCGAGCTCGAGATCCAGCATCTGATTCTTTGCACTATTGATCGGAAAGAACGCGGTGCCGCCCGTGGCCTCACACAGATCCGTCAGCACCTTGTCGCCCTTGTCCTTGACGGATCCGGCTTCAACCCCGGGAACCGATCCAAGGAAGCCGCCCTTCGTCGAGATAGCGAAAATCGTCGTTTCGGTTCTTTGGGCGAGGTCTATGACATCATTCATGTCAGCCCGGCTGAAGGTGTCGTCTCCATCGGTAATGACGACAATCACCTTACGGCCCGGGACACTTCTAAGCTTCTCATCCGTGAACTGCCAGATGGCGTCATACAGTGCCGTCTGCGACCCTGTCTTTCCAACCTTATCCACCGCTTTCTGGAGCAGGTCCAGTTTGTCTGTGAAGTCCTGACGCAGCAGCACCTCGTGATCAAAGGTCATGAACGCGGCCTTGTCCTTTCTGAGCTGGAGGACCGAGTAAATGAAGTTCGCTGCTGCTTCTTTTTCGAATGTCAGCTTGCCCGCGGTCGACGGCGACGTATCCATCAGCACGCCGACATAGACAGGCGGATTTGTCGACTCGTCGGAGAAGAATGTCACCTCTTGAGGCACACCATCCTCAAGTACCTGGAAATCTCCTCGGGTCAGGCCGCTCACGAGAGCATTCTTCCTGTCCTTTTTCTCCTTCGTCCGGTCCACTACCGTAACCGGCAGCCGAACCTCAAACACCTTTGTGGCACCGGCGGACTCCTCGATAGGAGTTCCTGTCGGCCGCGGTGTAGACGCTGGCGTAGCAGCCGGCTTTTGTGCACAGATCGCACCCACCAGTGCAAAGGTGAACACGGCTGTAACCAACGATTTCAAAGGGACTCTTGTTTTCTTAGGCGACATTGAGAAACTGTCGAAGCGCATCGTTAGGATGCCCGAGATCGACCCGATTGTTGCCCACGGGCCAAAGCCGTAAGTATAACAAAGTGCCTGTTTTGTGGCAGACCGTACGCAGTTTACAGGTCTGAACGCTCTCGTGTGACAATCTCTCTCTACACTTCGATGGATCTGAATATCTTTAGAGAATACGACATCCGCGGGATCGTGGGCTCACAACTCACCGATGAGACCGTCTGGGCCATATCTCGTGCGATCGGCACGTATTTCGTGCGATATGAGGCGGTGCGGGTCGCCGTGGGTTATGACGCCCGCGAGAGCTCGCCAAGATTCGCAACAATTCTCTTGGAAGGCCTGAATTCGTGTGGGGTCGATGTGGTCCTCATCGACGCCGTGCCGACGCCCGTGCTCTACCACACGCTCTACAACCACGACGTCGACGGCGGCGTGATGATCACGGGCTCGCACAATCCGCCGGATCACAATGGGTTCAAAGTATGCCTGGGGAAGCAGGCCCTTTTCGGCAGTCAGATCAGGGACATCGGCCGGATCGCTGAAGCGGCTGAATACAGTTCCGGGGACGGGAGCGTCGAGAGGTTGAACGTCCTGGACGCATATCTCAGTGACGTCGTATCAAGGATCTCTATGGGGCCGCGGAAGCTAAAAGTAGTGGCCGACGCCGGTAACGGTATGGGAGGCGTGACTGCAGTACCGGCATATCGCAAGCTTGGGATGGATGTTGTGGAGCTTTATACCAACCCCGACGCATCATTCCCTAATCACCACGCCGACCCCACAGTGGAGGAGAACCTAAAAGACCTCATCCACGCGGTCAGGGAAGTCTCGGCAGACGTTGGTATCGCTTTCGACGGAGATGCCGATCGCATCGGCGTCGTTGACGAGAATGGCCGGGTCATCTGGGGCGATGAACTGCTCGTCATCTTTGAAAGGGATGTTCTCCGAAAACAGCCCGGCGCGACCGTGATCGGCGAGGTCAAGTGCTCAAAGCGGCTATTCGACGACATTGCCGCTAACGGGGGCACTCCAATAATGTGCCAGGCCGGCCACTCGATCATCAAAGCCAAGATGCGTGAGACGGGAGCTCTCCTGGCGGGTGAGATGAGCGGCCATATGTTCTTCGCGGACCGCTACTACGGCTTCGACGATGCATGCTATGCCGGTGCTCGGTTAGTGGAGATACTTTCTCATTCGGAGAAACCGCTGTCGGAATTTACTGCTGACCTCCCGGTCACTTTCTCAACAGCCGAGCTGCGGGTGCCGTGCAGCGAAGAGAAGAAAGCCGCCGTGATCGATCACATTTTGGATCACTTCGGCCGCGACCATGAGGTCGATACTACCGATGGGGCGAGGATCAGCTTTACCCACGGGTGGGGACTCGTGAGAGCGTCAAACACACAGGAATTGCTTGTGCTTAGATTCGAGGCGGACTCGGCGGAGCAGTTGTCCGTCATTAGGACCGCCGTTGAACGCGAGGTGCGATCGGCACTCGATCCGGATCAACCCATCTCCGATTCGTCTATGTCGAAGTTGGCGTAGACCTTCTGAACGTCGTCGTTGTCCTCAAGGCTGTCAACGAGCTTGAGCATGGTAGCGGCGTCCTGACCGGTGAGCTCAATGTAGTTCTGCGGGATCATCGATATCTCAGCAGCCTGGGGCTCGATACCGGCGGCCTTAATGGCCTCGTTGACCGCCTCAAAGTTCTCGGGTGCTGTCAGGATCTCGAAGACGTCACCGTCGTCCTGCATGTCGTCCGCACCCGCCTCGATGGCGATCTCAAAGAGTTCGTCTTCGCTTTTAGCAGCCTTGTCGACGACAATGTAGCCCTTTTTATCGAACATCCAGCCCACTGAGCCGGACTCGCCCATGTTGCCGCCGTTCTTTGAGAAGATATGGCGGATTTCGGCGACGGTGCGGTTGCGATTGTCGGTCATCGCTTCCACCATGACGGCAACGCCGTTGGGGCCGTAGCCCTCGTAAAGAACTTCGTCGTAGTTGGAGCCCTCACCCTCGCCCATACCGCGCTTGATGGCACGATCGATGGTGTCGTTAGGCATGTTCTGCGCCTTGGCGTCGCTGATCGCTTTGCGGAGACGGGCGTTTGCGTCCGGGTCGCCGCTGCCGCCGGTCTTGGTCGCCACGGTGATCTCCTTGATCATCTTGGTGAAGATCTTGCCGCGTTTGGCGTCGAGAGCACCTTTCTTGTGCTTAATTGTGTGCCACTTGGAGTGTCCTGACATCGGGTTAAAGGTTGCGAGTGCCTAGCCTACGGAGCAGTTGAGAATTTTGCGAATTCAAAAATATATCACGCAGTGTTTACCGCCTCAAAATTGCTTCCACATCGGCTTGCGAGATGCCGTCGATGCGAATGAGTTTCGTCTTCGCTGCGTCACCGGCGGTGATCGTGACGTCACGCTTATGCACGTGGAAGGTCTTTGCCAGCAGCTTTACAAGCTCCGCGTTTGCGGCACCATCGACCGGCGGCGCGGCTATTCGCACCTTCAGGGCACCATAGTGAGGGCCGACCACCTCACTTTTAGAGGCACGCGGGACAACACAGACCTTTAGTTTTGCGGCTGGTCCGTCGGGGGTCGGCTCACTCATCTCAATATACAAAGATACGCATCACTATGGACTGAAGAAAGCTGATGAGCATGAGGAGGAGCATCGCCGAAATATCGAACATCCCAATGGGCGGGATCAGCCGCCGAAACGGGATCAGGATCGGATCTGTCACGCGAGCGACAAAGCCAAGAAATGTGCTGCGGTGAAAGACGAACCATTGTGAAATGAAGCGAATGAATATGAACAGGACGAGGAGACTTAGCAGCCCATAGAGAATGAAACCGATCAGCAGACGCGGGTTACCCGTGAGGACGCCCGCCGTGAGACCGTCGATAACAAAGAATGTGTTTCCCAGTATCTGCATCGCGAAGTACGTGAGTACCAGGGCGATCAGTGCCGTCAGCAGCGGGGCGTAGCTCGTGTTGATGCGGAAGTTCGCCAGGAACCGGGAGGCGGGGTAGCCCCATTTCTCGGTGACCTTTCGCACCTTGTAACCAAACCGTCCGACCTTGCCAAAAGGATTTGGGTCGGTGAAGTTAAAGATCATCCGCAGCAGCATCAGGCCAAGAAAGACACCAAAGATGCCCCAAACGGCGATAAAGATCCACGGGTACACGAGCTGTGTAAGCATTGCTCTAGTCGTTAAGCCGGATCAACCCAGCCATGGTATCTCGAAATCCGCAGGCATGGTAAAAGCTCTCAAGATGCGGCTCAAAGTCAACATGCAGCCACCTCAGTCCGCGCGCTTCAGTGTCCTTTGCAGCATGCAACACAAGGTGCGTACCAATGCCCTTGCGGCGGTGTGACGGGTCAACCGCGGTATCGAGGAGAAACGCATGCTCCCCGCCGTCCCAGGCGACATTCACATAGCCTATCAATTCCTGATCGATATACGCGCAAATGTAGGTGAGGCTGCGCTCTATGACGGAGGAAAGGTCACTCGGGGTGTGATCGTCCCAAATCCGCCCAAAAAGATCATTGAGATCGTCACTGGATAGTGGCGGCCGTGTTCGATACTCGACCTCAGCACTCATAGGCTGTGCCGTGAGCCGAATATCGCGGTGCCGACGCGGACGATCGTCGCTCCCTCCTCTATCGCTACCTCGAAGTCGTGGCTCATTCCCATCGACAGCTCGCCTCCCGGAATGATCTCGTCCCGGAGCTCCCGCAGCCGCTTGAAGTACGGGCGCGTGGCCTCAGGATCGTCGAAGAACGGCGGCAGGACCATTAGGCCGTCGAAGCTTAGATGCCGGCAGTTCTTGAGGTAGTCGGCGATCTCTCTTGCCTCGGCCTTGGGTGCACCGGACTTTGTCTCCTCTCCGGCCAGGTCGACCTGTATGAGCACTGACAGCCCGTCCCGGCCCTCTTCCTCACAGATCCGCTCGAGCCGCTCGGCGAGCTCCAGCGAATCGAGCGAGTGGATGACGTCGAAGAGCTGAACGGCCTTGCGGGCCTTATTAGATTGCAGATGGCCAATGAGGTGCCACTCGGCTGCGTTGCGACCAAGCTCATTGATCTTGCCCTCGGCCTCCTGGACCTTGTTCTCGCCCAGCACCGCGGCACCGGCGGCGATCGCCTCGCGGAGCACGTCCGCCGGATGCGTTTTGCTGACCGCTACGAGCTTGATCTCGGATGGATCGCGCCCGGCCTTGTGCGCCGCACGGGTGATCCTGGTTTTTACCTCTCTGAGGTTGGCGGATATATGTAAGGACACGTCAGGAACTATAGTAAACCACTGCTCTCGTGGGGAGGCTCTCTCGGGAGAAGGGATTCAGTTGTCAAAGATCACTTGCATCGATCTCCAAGTGCATTTTGAAATTTAGCACCGCCGTATTTGGCGATCAGGCACGGCGGGGCTAGGACGCCAAATGTCGAATTTGGCGACAATGGTCCCCCGCTGCGGGGACACGGCTCCTCTGGTTCGATCTTTAGGGTGGCTGCGGCGCAGACCTGAAGCGGCCGCCCGGGGTTGGTGAGTGATCTGACTCTTGCGTGCATCGTATTGCCTCGTCTCGTGTATATTTGCGTAGCTCGCCTCTACTGTTGAAGAAGAGGGAATAGGATGATATTACCGG
>Ga0070658_10004693_pt1 | contig 11111 bp, 10 predicted proteins | sample KBSC13metaG_FD_64664 | JGI IMG/M metagenome (GOLD analysis project Ga0070658, IMG submission 64664) | Corn rhizosphere microbial communities from Kellogg Biological Station, Michigan, USA - KBS C1-3 metaG | ecosystem: Host-associated > Plants > Roots > Rhizosphere > Soil ... | reverse complement strand
GTGTAGGTGAAGCGGTGGGGGCCGAGCTGGACCTGCACGTCGCGGATGAAGTCGACGGGGACGTAGTCGTTCTTCCGCAGGCTCGGGTAGTAGGGGAGGAAGATCCGCACGTCGTGCCCCGCCTTGCCGAGGAAGCGGGAGAGCCCGGCGGCGACGTCGCCGAGGCCGCCGGTCTTGGCGAACGGCGCCACCTCGGCGGCGAGCTGGAGGATGCGGAGAGGCATCAGACCGTCAGATGATGGTCCCCGGGGGGATCACGGCGTTCTTGTGCACGATGGTGATGCCGTCGCGGATCGAGTAGTTTTCGCCGTCGAAGTCCACGTGGCCCTCTACGTTGGTCAGCTTGCAGCCGTCGCCGATACGGGCGTTGAAGTCCACGATGGCGTTGCGCAGGGTGCAGTCGCGGCCGATGCCGACCGGGATCTGCGAGCTGTCGTCCGGCAGGGTCTCCCAAGTGTTGGCCCCCATCACGATCGAGCGCTCGATCACCGAGCCGGCGTTGACCACGGAGCGGATGCCGATGATCGAGTCCGCGATGTGGCTGCCGGAGAGAATGCTCCCCTCGTTGAGGATCGAGTAGCGGACGGTGCAGTCGTTCACCTTGATGCCCGGCAGGAAGCGCGGGTGGGTGAAGATCCGCAGCTCGGGATCGTAGAGGTTGAGCGGCGGCAGGGGGAGTGTCAGCTCCAGGTTGGCCTGGTGGAAGCTCGGGATGGTGCCGATGTCGGCCCAGTAGCCCGGGTGGGGGAAGGCGTAGACCTTGTAGTTCTCCAGGGCCTGGGGGATGACCTCGCGGCCGAAGTCCACGGTGTCGGTGCCCTCCAGCACTTCCTTCAGCACCTCGGGGCGGAAGATGTAGATGCCCATGCTGGCGAGGTAGCCCTGATCGTTGGGGGGCAGGCCGACGGCCTTGCGCGTCTGCTCGTCGAGGGCGATGGCGTCGAGCTGCTCGGCTTCCTTGGGCTTCTCCACGAACTGGATGACGCGGCCTTCGTGGTCGAGCCGTAGGATGCCGAAGGCCGAGGCCTCCTCGCGGGAGACCGGCTTGACGGCGATCGTGAGGTCCGCGCCACGCTCGCGATGGATGCGCAGGAACTTGGCGATGTCCATCAGGTAGAGCTGGTCGCCCGAGAGGATGAGGATCTCGGGCGGCTCGAACTCCATGAGCCGGGGGAGGGTCTGGCGCACGGCGTCGGCCGTCCCCTGGAACCAGTCACGCCGCTCGAGCGTCTGCTCGGCCGCCAGGATGTTGACGAAGCCGTTGCTGAAAGCGCTGAACCGGTAGGTCTGGGCGATGTGCCGGTGCAGGCTGGTGCTGTTGAACTGGGTGATGACGAAGATCCGGTCGATCCCCGCGTGCAGGCTGTTGCTGACCGGAACGTCGATGAGGCGGAACTTCCCGCCCACCGGAACTGCGGGTTTGGCCCGGTCGCGGGTGAGGGGCCAGAGTCGCGTCCCTTGACCGCCGCCGAGAATGGCTGTGACGACTCTTTCCATATCCCCTCCCGTCGAGCGCGGGTATCTTATCCGGTTTTGGCCAACGGAGAGGGCCGGAGCTGGATCGGGCGGTCTGCCCTGCGAATCCTCACCCCCTGGCCCCCTCTCCCGGGGGGAGAGGGGGAAAATCCGTAGGGTGCGCTCCGCGCACCAACACCGTTGACGGTGCGCGCAGCGCACCCTACGCCGTCCTCTCTCGCAGGGCCCCCCTTCTCCCTCCGGGAGAAGGGCCGGGGATGAGGCCTCGGAGGGCACGCCGCTCCGAGGAGACGCTAGAATGAACCCATGACGGACCCCACCTCCCGCCGCCCCCTCCATTGGGAATACCTCGGCCGCGTCCCCTACGCGGAGGCCGTTGAGCTGCAGCACGCGGCGCGCGAGGCGGTCAAGAAAGGGGAGGGTCCGGAGCGCTTCCTCCTGCTGGAGCACCCGCACGTCTACACCCTCGGACGCAACGCCAGCGGGGAGGACGTGCTGGCCACCCCCGAATGGTTGGCGGCGCGGGGGGTGGAGATCGCCGAGTGCGATCGCGGCGGGCAGGTCACCTATCACGGGCCGGGGCAGCTCGTGGGCTATCCCGTGGTCAATCTCAGCCCGGACCGGCGGGACATCCGGCGCTACGTGCGCGATCTCCAGGAGGTGCTCATCCGCACCCTGGCGGAGTACGGAGTGACGGCCCGGCCGGGGGAGGATCAGGCGTTCATCGGGGTCTGGGCGGGGGAGGAGAAGATCGCCTCGATCGGGGTTCATCTCTCGCGGTGGATCACCACCCACGGCTTCGCGCTCAACGTCTCGACCGACCTCTCCTACTTCGCGGGGATCATCCCCTGCGGGCTCCACCAGGTGCGCATGACCTCGATCGAGCGGCTCACGGGCAGCGCGCCGGAGCTGCCGGAAATCGCGGCGGTGGCGGCCCGGCACTTCGGCGAGGTGTTCGGCCGCGAGTTGGCCGGGGTCCCTCCGGCGTTGGCGACGGTGGGCGGCGGGTGAAGATCGACCTCGGCCTCAACGCGGTGATCGTGGCGGTCACCGAGGAGGTGCCCCGCATCCTGACCGTACCCCGGCCGCGAGGAGAGGAGACTCCGGAGGACGCCCTGCCGTTCGGTCCCCTGGAGCCGGAGACGGACCGCACCCTGGACCTCGGCCTGCGCCGCTGGGTGCGCGAGCAGACCGGCCTGGACCTCGGCTACGTCGAGCAGCTCTACACCTTCGGGGACCGTTACCGGGAGCCGGGGGAGACTCAAGGCGGACCGCGCGGAGTCTCGGTGGCCTACCTGGCGCTGGTGCGGGAGGTGAGGGTGCATCCGGAGGCCCGCTGGCGGGACTGGTACGAGTTCTTCCCCTGGGAGGACTGGCGCTCGGGGCGGCCCGAGGTGATTGACCGGGCGATCGTCCCTGGGCTCGAGGCTTGGGTGAACGCCACCCGCGATCCGGGTCTGAGGCCGCAGCGGCGGCAGCGGGCGGACATCGTCTTCGGTCTCGGCGGGGTGGGATGGGATGGCGAGCGGGTGCTGGAGCGCTACGAGCTGCTCTACGAGGCCTACCTGGTGCCCGAGGCCTGGCGGGATCACGCCGCGACCGGCGGCGCCGCCGAGGTCCGGCGTCCGGCTCCGGCGGAGGTGCCCGAGCTGCTGCCGGGCCGCTCCATGGCGCTGGACCACCGGCGCATCCTGGCGACCGCGCTGGGCCGGCTGCGGGGAAAGCTGAAGTATCGCCCGGTCGTCTTCGAGCTCCTGCCGCCTACCTTCACGCTCCTGCAACTCCAGAGGGTGGTGGAAGCGCTCTCCGGCGTGCGCCTCCACAAGCAGAACTTCCGCCGCCTGGTGGAGAACGGCGGCCTCGTCGAAGGCACCGGCCACCAGGACGCCCAGACAGGCGGCCGCCCGGCGGAGCTGTTTGTGTTTAGAAGAGAGGTGCTCAGGGAGAGACCGGCGCCGGGGGTGGGGTTGCCGGGGGTGCGGCGGGGGTAGGGCTGCAAAGGACGAAAAGGTCTCACAGGACAAGGAGGACAAGGGAACCGATCCGCCGGTTTTTCTGTCGTTTTTGTCGTTTAAGTCCCTTTCGTCCCTTGGATCGGCCGTGCAGATTCAAAATCCAATTTTGAATCCGCACAATTTCGCTCAGCCCTTGCCGTGCTCTTCGAGCAGAGCCCGCAGACGCCTGAGCTCCGCCTCCGCCGCTTCCGCCCTCTGGCGTTCCGCCTCGGCCTCCATGGGCACCAGGCTCCCATCGGGCCGGAACAGCCGGGCCCAGTCGGCCTGCCTTCCCTGGAGGTTGCCGTGCCAGAGCCCGACGGACACCCCGAGCTGCTGGCTCCAGAGGCGGCCGTCCTCGTCCGGCTCGATCGGCTGATAGAACCGGCCGGCCAGACGAAAACCCTCCAGCTTCCCGGTGTCCGGCTCGTAAAGGAAGTACTCCGGCGTGCCGAAGACCCGGGCGTAGAGGTCCTTCTTCTCGGTGCGGTCCTTCTTGGCGGTCTTGGGGGAGAGCATCTCGAAGATCACGTCCGGCAGCCGCCCGCCCTCCTCCCAGGAGATCCAGACCTTGCGCTCGCGGTGGGGATCGACGCCACCCACCCAGAAGACGTCCGGACCGCGGAAGGCCCGCTCCGGCAGGCCGTTGTTCACCTCTTCCGCGACCTCCCGCGCCTGCTCGACCGAGTAGTAGACGAAGACGTTCGCGGCGCAGAAGAAGTCGGCGCGGCCGGCTTCCCGCATGGCCTGATGGATCAGCTCCCGCATCAAGGGGAGCTCGAAGGTGTGCCAATCCGTCTCCAAAGGCTCTCCGTCGCTGTAGACGAGCTCGAAGGGCAGGGGCGCGAGGGCCGCGGCGGCTGGCTGGCTCATGGCAGGCTCCCTTGCGGAGTCGTTCTTTGCGAGAACTTTATTCCGCATGGCGGGTAAAGAAAAGAGGGGAGGATCTCCCCGGTCCTCCACCTGGACGACAGGATAGCATGGGGGTAATCCTTGCCGGGATTTCCCTCGTAGAATCGCATCACCGGTACAGAGCCTTTCGGCGGAGCCTTCCTCCGCCAGAACGGAGTCCCCGTGAGCTGGAAGCGGATCGCCATGGCCCTGATCCTCGCCGGTCTCTCCTGTGCCCTGAAGGCGGAGGAGTTGCGCCGGCTGGCGGACATCAACGTGGGGGCGCTCGATCCTATCGGCGACGATGCGCCCCGGGTGGCCGGCGGTTTCGTTCCGTTCGGGGACTGGCTGATCTTCGCCGTCTATGGGACGAGCGCCGACGACGGCTCCCTGTGGAGCAGCGACGGCACGCCCGCAGGCACGGCGCCGCTGCCGGTGGCCCTCTGTCCCGCCCCCTATGAGCTCCTGGCGCCTGTCGGGGTGGTGAAGGGAGGGGCCTTGCTGGAGGTGCGGTCCAACGCCTCCGGCCTGCATACCACCCGGCTCTGGAGGACGGACGGCACCGCCGCCGGGACCTTCCCGCTCACCCGCTCGATCGGATTCATCGAGGAAAGGATCGTGCTCGACGATCCTTCGCGGGGGCTCTCCGTCCTTTATTTCACCGCCTGCCGTGACGTCGACAGCTGCCAGCTCTGGCGAACCGACGGGTCCCGCGCCGGCACCCGGATCGTCCGGGATTTCCACGAGGGGAACTCCTACCACGGTCCGCACGCCTTCCATCTCTGGAACGGCCGGCTGGTCTTCATCGCTGATGACGGCAACCGGGCGGCCCTCTGGATCACCGACGGCAGCTCCGAGGGGACCATGCGGCTCGCCCCGGTCCCCGACGACGAGCGCGGGACCTTCTTCACCCAGGCCATCGCCGCGACCCCGTCGCGCCTCTTCTTCACCTCCGGCTACCTGAGCGAGCTGTGGGTCACCGACGGCACGCCCGAGGGTACCCGGCGGCTCCGCGTCTTCAAGGAGGCCGTCTGTCCCAATCATTACTACTGCGAGAACGCCTACACCGACGCGCTGGTCGCTTTCGGGGACGAGGTCTATTTCACCGCCGCCGAGCCGGACGATGCGAGCGGGAAGGTGGAGATCTGGAAGAGCGACGGCACGGAGGAGGGCACCCTCCGCGTGACCCCCATGCCGCTACTGCCAAACGCTGACCGGCCTTTCGCCGGAACCCTCCGGCGGACGGGCGGAAGGTGGTTCTTCCTCACCGGGCTCTATTCGGGAAGGACGCTCTGGGCGAGCGAGGGAGATCTGGCCGCGGCGGCCCCGGTCACGGATTGTGAGGGGGGCTGCCCCAGGGAGATGACGTTCTTGGGAGATCCCGACGCGGCGGGAAGACAGCTTTTCCAGGCCACCGACGACGAGCACGGCACCGAGCTCTGGGTGACCGACGGCACCGGTCCTGGCACCCGCCTTCTGGCCGATACCTGCCCGGGCCCGTGTTCCGGGATCAACAGCGGAGACTCCTTCCTCGGCTCCTTCCCCGGCGGGACTTACTTCCAGGCGTCTCCCCAGGGAGTGGAGGGAGCGAAAGATCTCTGGGTGACGGACGGCACCCCTGGCGGCACGCGCCGAGTGACAGGAACCTTCTCCCGGCTGACCTCGTTCCAGGGCTCCATCTGGTTCAGCACTTTTGAGTCGGAAACGCTCTCGACCGGGCTCTGGCGGACGGACGGCACTCCGGCGGGAACCCGCCAGGCGATCGATCTCCAACTCGCGGCTCCCGGGTCGTCCCCGCGGATCTTCCCGCGCCGGGGCGGCGGCGCCCTGATGCTCGTCTGGGACGGAACCAGCCGGCGCCTCTGGCGCAGCGACGGCACTCCCCGGGGGACCGTCCCAGTCGGTGGCCTGAAGCTCGATCCCGAGCTCGACGACGTGTACGCCGACCCCCTCCAGGCTGGCCCTCTCCAGTTTTTCGGCGTCATCCGCCAGAAGGGAGCTCCGGACGACCTCAAGGTGTTCTACGAGCTCTGGCGCACCGATGCCACCACCCGCGGCACCTTCCGGCTCCTCGACCTGAACGGCGAACGGTTCTTCTGGGACCTGCCGACCTCCTGGAACGGCAAGCTTCTGTTCGAGGTGGAGGAGGCGGGGCGGTGCGCCTTCTGGACGAGCGACGGCTCGCCGGACGGGACCCGGGAGCTGTTACCCCTCCAGGAGGGGAGCCGCTGCGCGCTGGCGGTCCGCCCCTTCGGCTCGGGGTTCCTCTTCCTGGCCCGTGTCCCCGGCGGGCATGGCCGGAAGCTGACCCCCCAGCTCTTCCTCTCGGACGGCACCGCGGCCGGCACCCGCCAGATCTCTGGGATCCAGGGGCATCGCGAGGCATACGGGGATTTCATCTCGGCCGGCGGAACGATCCTGTTCCAGATCCTGGACCGGAAGGGCGAGGCCGAGCTCTGGCGCACCGACGGCACCACGGAAGGGACCTGGCGGATCGGCCCTCTGCCGGCGGGCTCCTCTCAAGGGGTCTTCTACAACTTCCGGGGAGCCCTGTACGAGCTGGTGACCGAGACCTCGGAAGCGACCTCGAAGCTCTGGCGGGTGCCGCAAGACGGCGGCGCTCCCCTCCTGCTCCATGACGACGTCACCCCTTTCAGCGGCCCGGACACCGGCCTTTTCTCCGGGCTGGCGCTCGCCGGAGACCGCGTCCTCTTCGCCGCCCGGGACGCGGCGCACGGCTCCGAGCTGTGGAGCACCGACGGCACCCCCGGAGGGACGAAGCTGGTGCGGGACATCTTCCCCGGCCCCGGCTCGTCGCTGCCCGCGGAGCTGACCACCGCCGGCGGCCGGGTCTTCTTCAGTGCCCACGATGGCACGCACGGCTGGGAGCTCTGGGAGAGCGACGGCACCCCGGAGGGCACGCGGATGGTGGCGGACCTCAACCCCGGCCCGACCGGCTCCGCCCCCACCAGCCTGGTGGTCTCCGGCTCGAACCTTTTCTTCAGCGCCGACGACGGGATCGCGGGGCGGGAGCCCTGGGCGCTGTCGCTGCCGTAGGCTTCTGACGTCAGCTCTTGCCCTTGATCGCCCGTGGCCCAGGTTCCGGGAGAAAGGGATTGACGATGACGAGATCTCCGATCCGTTGCCCGTGATTCAAATCCTCGGTCCAGATACGGTCGCAGCCCTCCGCTCGGGCTGCTTCGAGGACCAGAGCATCCCAGAATGAAACTTTGAGAGTTGACGCCAGCCGGATGCCCGCGAGAAGCAGGCTCCCGGTGTTTTCCACGACGCGCCAGGTGAGGTACTCCTCGACAATGGCGAGGGCCGCGTCCGGACTCAATGGCCGAGGCACCTTGCGCGTTATGTTGACGAAGAACTCCTGCAGCACCTGGACGCTCAGCACCCCCTCACCAGAGCGCCAGAGGTCGGCCACCAGGTCCCGCGCGATCGTGTGCTTGCTGCCGGCGTCGCGGTCTTCGGCATAGACCAGGATATTGGCGTCAACGAAGGCGGGCACGGTCGTGCAACTCGTCTCTGTTGGGAAGGGGTCCGCCGCCGAGATGGGAGCCCTGCTCTAGACGCTTGAGGGCGGATCGCTTCGCGGTTTCGTAGGTCTCGTCCTCGGCGACCAGGCGAGACAGCTCTTCCCGCAGCAACGCCGAGACCGAACGGTTACGGCGCGCCGCCAGGACTTTGGCCTTGCGGATCAGATCGTCGTCGAGCGTCAGGGTGATATTCCGTTGCATGGTTTCCTCTACCGCACGCTATTTACGTGCTGCACGAAGTCTACGTGATTTTGGCCGGTCTTGGATGTACCCCCCTGATATAATCCCGTCATCCTTTTCGCCGTCCACCCCTGGAGACCGCCGCTTGGATGACCAGACCCTCGCGTCCCTGAAGACCGCCCTGGCCGCCACTCCTCAGAACCGGGAGCTGCGGATGGTGCTGGTCCGCGCCCATGCCGACCGTGACGAGCCGGACTCCGCCCTGGAGCTGCTGCGGGAGATCCCGCCGTCCGATCTCGCGGATGCCGAGCGGCTCCTGGCGGGCCGGATCTGCCTGGAGGCCGGCGAGGCCGCGGAGGCGCTGGAGTATGCCGCGGGGGACGATCCCCGGCTGCTCCTCCTCCAGGCCCGCGCCCTGCTCGCCCTGGAGCGCCGGGCCGAGGGGCGCGCCCGTTACGACGCCGCGGTAGCGGCCAGCCCGGCCCTGGAGGATCTCGACCTGCGCGCCCAACTCGGTGCCAATGTGCGCGAGTTCCCCGAGCGCGAGGACCGGCCGCGCCTGCGGGTGATCTCCAACGACGACACCGACGACTCCGAGATGAACCGCCTGCTCGTCCCCGAGACCGAGCCGGTCGCCTTCGCCGACGTCGGCGGCCTGGACGAGATCAAGGAGCAGATCCGCCGCAAGATCATCCTGCCGTTCCAGAAGCCCTCGCTCTTCCAGCGCTTCAAGAAGCGGATCGGCGGCGGCATTCTGCTCTATGGCCCGCCCGGCTGCGGCAAGACCCTGCTCGCCCGCGCCACCGCCGGCGAGTGCAAGGCCTCGTTCTACAACGTGGCGATCTCGGACGTGCTGGACATGTACATCGGCGAGTCCGAGCGCAAGCTCCACGCAATCCTGGAGAAGGCGCGGCAGACCACCCCGGCGGTGGTCTTCTTCGACGAGATCGAGGCCCTCGGCGGCAAGCGCCAGTACACCCGCGAGGCTACCTCCTCCAAGCTGGTCAGCCAGTTCCTCTCCGAGCTGGATGGCTTCGCCCAGGACAACGGCGGCGTGCTGGTGCTCGGCGCCACCAACGTTCCCTGGGCGATCGATCCCGCCTTCCGAAGGCCGGGCCGCTTCGACCGCATGCTCTTCGTGCCGCCGCCGGACCGGCCGGCCCGCGAGTCGGTGCTCGAGATCCTGCTCCGCGACCGCCCCGTGGGCGAGCGGATCGACCTCGCCGGCTTCGCCAAGGAGACCTCCGGGTTTTCCGGCGCCGACCTCCAGAACCTGGTGGAGACCGCCGCCGACGAGGCCATCCAGGCCTCGATCGAGGCGGGCCGGGACGTGCCGATCACCAACGCCCACCTGAAGGCGGCGCTGCGGGAGATCAAGCCCACCACCCTCGAATGGCTGACCACCGCCCGCAACTACGCCCGCTACGCCAATGAGGCCGGGCAATACGACGACGTGCTGCGCTTCGTCGAGAAGCACGGGAAAAAGTGATCGGTGCCACGATGAGCTATCGCATTCCCGACGAACCGGTCTCCAGCGGGCTCTCGACGATGGCCGTGCAGCCCTTCTGGCCGCTGCTGGCCATCATGTTCGGCGGCGCCTGGCTCTCCTGGCCCTGGTTCGCCTTCAACGCCTTCGCCACCGGGAGCCCCACCCGCTTCAGGGAGCTGGCGCTGGCGATCGGAGGCTTCGCGGGCAGCACCGCGATCTCCGTAGGACTGCTCACGGCGGTCCAGCGGGGAGCCCTCAGCGAATCGGCCGTCCCATACGCGGTGATCGTCCTCACCGTCTGGAAGCTGGTGGTGAGCTACGCCCTCTACGCCTGGCAGGGCCGGAGCTTCCATCTCTACGAGCACTTCGGCGGCACGGTCCGGAGCGGCTTCGCCCTGGCGATGGTCGCGGGATTCGTGCTTCGCAACCCTATCCTCAAGGCGTTCCCGGGCGATCTCTGGACCCTGGTGATGGGCTGAGGGGCGGATGGAAGATCCCCAGATCAAACTGTGGATGGAGACCGCCCGCCGGCAGATGTCCGTCGGCCAGCTCGGCGGCGCCGTCGAGTCCCTGCGCGGCGTGCTCACCCTCGATCCCGATTACGCGGACGCCCACGCCCTGCTCGCCGCCTGCCTTCTCGATCAGCGCCGGCTCTCGGCGGCCGAGTACGAGGCGGGGAGGGCCCTGGCGGCCGAGCCGGAGTCGACGCTGGCCCTCAGCGTCTCCGTCCGCACGCTGATCGCCCGCCGCAAGTTCAAGGAAGCCGAGCGGCAGCTCGAGATCCTGCGCGAGGCGCAGCCATACAGCGATTTCGTCTGGCGCACCCTGGCCGAGATCTATGGCTTCACCCGCCGCCGGGACGAGCAGCTCCGGGCCCTCGAAAAGGCCCTGGAGCTCGATCCGGAAGAGCCCGAGACGCTGGCCGACCTCGGCCGGTGGCATCTCAATCATGGGGACCTCGACCGCGCCGAGCGGCTGGCGCGGGAGGCCCTGGAGCTCTCCCCCGAGCACGGTGAGGCGCTGGTCCTGATGGGCCACGCGCTGCTGCGCCGGGGGGACGTCCAGGCGGCGCGGGACCACGCCGTCTGGGCGCTGCGCAACGATCCGGGCAGCCGCGCGGCTCTGCACCTGCTGGCCTCGATCAAGGCGCGGAGCAACTTCTTCCTCGGCCTCTGGTGGCGCTGGTCGACCTGGATGGGCAGTCTCGGCGACGGCCGCTCCATCCTGGTGCTTCTCGCCGTCTACGTGATCTATCGCGTCACCGTCCTCGCCGTCGGGGATCACGGCAACGCCGACCTGGCGGGCCTGATCTCCATGCTCTGGTTCGCCTTTGTGGCCTACACCTGGATCAGTCCGGCCCTCTTCCGGCGGTCGCTCCAGAAGGAGCTGGCGGAGATCCGGCTGGACCGGTCGTTCTAAACCTTTACAGCGAGATCCTCGTGGAAAAGAACCAGACCCCGAACGCCGCGCTCGTCTGGATTCTGCGGGCCGTGGCGCTCTTCCTGGTTCTGCGCGTGCTCTTCGTCACCTTCGCGG
>Ga0070658_10004692_pt1 | contig 11112 bp, 12 predicted proteins | sample KBSC13metaG_FD_64664 | JGI IMG/M metagenome (GOLD analysis project Ga0070658, IMG submission 64664) | Corn rhizosphere microbial communities from Kellogg Biological Station, Michigan, USA - KBS C1-3 metaG | ecosystem: Host-associated > Plants > Roots > Rhizosphere > Soil ... | reverse complement strand
CAGAATGGCCCACAATTGAGCTGCGCAACGCGATTGATACAGGCCTCGTTCGCGGACCGCGCTTGATCGTAGCCGCCCATATGATCAGTTCGACCGCGGGGCACGGAGATGTGCAGGGTACGGGCCGAAGAATGACTCCGCCCTTTTGGAGCGAGCGAAAAAGCAAGTCGATCACGAACTCGATCTGATTGCGCGGCTCGGCTTTGCCGGATACTTCCTGATCGTCTGGGACATCGTTTGTTTCTGCAAGAGAAACGACATCCTAATTCAAGGCCGCGGCAGTGCAGCGAACTCTGCGGTCTGCTACGCGCTCGAAATAACGGCTATCGACCCGGTGGGGATGGAACTGCTCTTTGAGCGGTTCCTAAGCGAGAGCCGGGGCGAGTGGCCGGACATCGACCTCGATCTCCCGTCCGAAGACAAGCGAGAGCAAGCCATCCAATACGTCTACCAGCGATACGGCGAACTCGGAGCGGCCATGACAGCGAACGTCATTACCTTTCTCGCCCCTCTTCACTTTGCGGCCAAGCTGGTTCCATGCGTACAAGCCAGCTACTCGTGTTGCGTCCGGTCTCTGCCGTGCGATTTCGAGGACATTGCCAAAACTGTAATTGTGAAAGCGGCTCATCGCGTCGAGGTACGCCGTGAGCGCATTGCTATGACCTGCCTCCAACTGCGCGATAAGCTCCTTGACGTTGGCGGCGATGATCTCTTTGGCGGTCCGCCGTTGCTGCGGCTGTTTGGGGTTTGGGGTGGACGGGATGACATTGTTGGTAGTGGTGGTGGTCTTCATGGGTGCTTCCTCCTTGGCCTTGGCCGTTGCTTTTCATGCCATGCGTGGCATGTACCTACATGCCGAACGCCTCCTGGCGAAGGCGGGGGTAGCAAGGCGCAATGGGGAGGGGTATCTCCCACCCTTGGAGAGGGAGCCGAAGGCGGAACGGAAAGGGCGGAGCGAAGCGGAGGTCTGCACAAGCGAAGCGCGGAAGATTGGGGAGACCCCTTGCGCCGCGCGATCGGGGCAGAGCCCCTTAGCAAGCTTGTCTACCTTGCCGGGCGCGGAGCGCAGGAATTGTAAGGGAGGGCGTTGCGGGAAGGAACGGCCCGCAGAGGAGGGTCTCGAAGGACCGAAGGGCCGCAGACAGGGAGGAGCCCTCCTCCCTGAAAAACCTTTAAGTTGTGTAACTCTAAGACTTCTTAGGCACGGATGGTACTCAAGGTCTTCTCCGGGACACTTGAATCTGTATATCGAAACGCTATCCAGCACATCCTTGACCTTGGTTCAATCTCAGTCTGGGATGTTAGGTTCGTCTCCCCAAATTGCTGAACCGACTCTGTTCGCTCGTGCTGAGCCGGCACGATTCGCAACCGAAAAGGAAGAACTTGCGTCAGCGCAATGGGTAGAACGGTACACGAGTCGTTCTCCAACGATGGTACCAACGTAGCGCCTATCAGTACCATAAACCCTGTCTTGTCTAATGCGCCCCACGATCGTTCCGGAACGACTATAGACCTTGTCGCCTGAAACCTGCAGCGGTCGTCCATTCTTCGTATAAAGGTTCATGCTTCGTTCCTGTCATTCTGACGGCACCCGTTGTCGTTGCCAGCGGAAAATAAGCCCGACTACCATCTACGGAGAAATCATTATGCCTGCCCACTGATGATCGGCGGTGCAGAAAGTTTACAAAATAGGTTTAGGAGATTCATCTCATTTAATGAACTGGCTGGTGTTCCGGCGATACGTGGGTCGGCAACGATAACAGCCATGCACTGGGCGCGAGACACGGCAACATTGATCCGATTGCGATCAAGGATAAAGGAAAGCCCGCGAGAGCCATATTCCCCATAACTCGAACAAAGCGAAAGTACACAGACCGGAGCCTCCTGTCCTTGGAACTTATCGACACTACCAATTCGTGCATTGGGAGGAAACGCAGCCTGTAGCGCTCGAACTTGGGCATTATAAGGAGCGATGAACAGGAAGTCATCCAGCACAAGAATCCTAGTCTTGCCATCCGATGCAGTATACGTGCGACCTAAAAGCTCTTGGTAGATGGCCTGAACTCTTTCTACCTCTTCGTCGCTTTGTTGGATGTTTCCATCGTGCTCAACCCCAACGAAAACTATTCCATGTTCAATCGCGATGGAATTTTGTATGCCATCAGGAACAGAAATCTTTTGTCGTTCACAATGTGAATGCGATTGCAGCATCCCGTCGTAGATACTCTCGGATATGAAGCGACAGACGGATGGGTGCATACGACGGGACTCCCCTAGAAACAGTCCGTAGTGGCTTGGCACAACTGCGTGGAAGACTGGAAGATCAGGGCGGCTGGCGTCTAGATCCTTTAGCGCATACTGTAATCCCGAAAGGCCGGAATCTCCGGGATGAGCGCCCTGCACAGGTTGTTCGAGCTGCATCTGATCGCCAAGCAGTACGAGATTCGCCGCGCAGCGGCTCATAGCGATTGTATTGGCTAAGGACACCTGTCCCGCCTCGTCAATGAACAGGAAGTCGAGGGCCCCCTCCCATTCCGGCCGTGTAAAGAGCCAAGCAGTTCCACCTATGATTCCGTTGGAATAGACACCTCGTGCGTCAGCACCATTCTCGATGTGCCGAACCGCAGGGTTTTCCGCGAAAAGCGGACCCTCATCGTCCCCGCCAACCTTAACCCCTTGGAGAACCTTCCCACGCTCTCGAACGGCTTCACCACAGGCAATAAGCAAATTGACTACGGCTTTATGACTGTTAGATGCCACTCCCACTCTCTTGCCTGCATCGAGAAGGGCTCTGATTACTCGTGACGCGGTGTAGGTCTTACCGGTACCTGGGGGCCCTTGAACGACTAAACATTCGCCTGACATCGAGCCAGTAATACGAATTGCGGCCTCAATCGTGCTTTCATCGGGACCTTCCCATGCCAATAGCGGCGCACTCCGCTCCAAGAGTGCCTTGGCAGGAGCATAAAGATTTTTCTCCAAGTGCTTCTGAGCCACTTCAGCCAAAGCTGCTTGGATTGATGACGCCGACACATACTCGTCGGGAAGGAGGGATCCGTGGCTTGGGAAAGCACCTCCACATTTGTCATTCAGAGACTTCTTGCCTATCTTCAGTTCCAGTCGGCCCCCGTACCCATCCAATTCTAAGAGAGTGAACTTCACCGTCAAATCATGAGAAAACATTACTCTATCGCCCAAGGTCCGTTTGCACTCTTGCGCTGGATCGAAACTGTACGACTGGACAAGCGATTGCTTCTCCACCCTCGGAGACCCAACGGCGCTAATTCCTTCTATGCAGCCCGGATCGTCGCGTAATGCGTCCAGGGCATTCTTGGCACGATCGAACATCCTCCACCACATAGGCTTTTCTTCCCTGCGATGGAAATCGATCAAATGGGCGAGCACGACGGAAACGGCATCACCCTGTTCATGCAATCTTGCAGCGATCTCTAAGCGTGTCACCACCTCAGGTGGCAATTCCTTCGGTTGCCACGGCGCAGAGGAGGCAGCGATGGAGAGTCCGCTACTAATCCCATTCTCCGCAGCAATTTTTCTTAGCCATTGCGATAGTTCCGCGGTCGAATCACAATCATCTTTGTTGTATGCACGAATCTCTCCGAGAATCGTGCTTTCTGCCCAAAGTCGCGACTCCTTGCTGCCCATCCATTGGGCGTATTTCACGATGGAATCGGCTGCTGTCGCGACCCCGGTGGAACGTCCTTCCCGGTAAAGTCGTTCGACCTTCTTGATCGAGTAGCTATCTTCACCGATCCGAATGCCCTGGCGAACAATTTGATAGAGATCGATGAAGACCTCGTTCCGCAGCAGTTCGTCGACCGCATCTTGTCGGGTATCGTGTCGCGTACTCAATCTCCTGATTGCGCTGACCTCATATGCGGCATAGTGATAGATATGCATTCCAGGGTTGTTGCACCACCTTTGAAATACCCAATCTACAAAGCCTTCAAACGCCCGCCTTTCCTCTGCCCTGTCATGCGCCCACCAATCGAAAAATTCGAGATGGGATCCTGTCTCGTTCAACGAGGACGCTCCAAAAAGGTATTCCAATCCACCAGGAACTAGCGGATAACCTTCCATATCGAAGAAGACATCTGCGGTGTGTTCGGGCGGAAGAGCTGCTAAACCGACTGCTCCGTAAGAATTCCCTTGGGGAACACTCTCGTATCTCGCCAATGCTTCGGGATTTCTTCTTCGGTCCACGCAGGTTTGACTTTGAAGCCGAGCCTGCGCAACAAGTGTGTCAAATGTAGTTGCGGCCAGTTTCGGAATCGACCTGCCCGAAGATGCAGCCAGCTCTTCCACTGTCGAAATGCCTGCCGTTTTCAGTTTGTGAATCTGCCCAACAGTAATTCCGGCGACCCTCACAAGATGATCGGTGTCTTCGAAGTACTTGTCCGCGTACGATGTCCACCGTCCGTGGTCAGCACGAGGAAGCGGCTCGGGGCGGTCAATCAGCTCTCCCGTGAATCCATCTTGCAGCGAAAGAAAGCTCGCTCTTACTCGGCGGAAGTAATGAACAAAATCTTCAACACGGAGTTTGATTCTCTCCCCGGTTCCCAGAATAATGCCGAATGTCTTAGGCAAGTGCCCGCCCGTTGAAGAAGCTAGCATTTCCGAATAGCAGCATAGTTGGATCGCATAGTATGGCCTCGGAGAACGGGCGAGCTTTGTGTCCCACACCTCATATTGCCCAGAGTCGCCTAGTATCAAAAAGTCAGCAAACCCCATGAACCTATCGCACTTGAGGGCAGCTTGGTAAATAATGATTGCCTTCTCATTGATTGAGCAAAGCGTCTTGGTAATAGCACTGTCAACATCATCTCGTGCGATTTCTATCAAGCTGGGATGGGACTCTTTCAGTTCAACTAGGATGTCTTGCTCGTGTTGATTACCAGTTTGTGCGATTAGTTTTTCTTCTTCAGTTTCCTGATCAGGAGCGATCGCGCCGGGGTTTTCGAGATGATAGCGGTCCATCCATGAAGCGAACGGCGACGAGACATAGCGAATGAGGTCGCTCGGGGAATAGATCAGTTCGCCAAAAAGGTATCTCATGTCTCATCCTCTAGTCTTTCGTTGGTCAGTGCATATAGATGATTAGGTCTGCAATCTCTGCTCCGTTGGCTTATGCCTACCATATTTCTGCGGCGAGTGAACAAGTATCGAGCCCGACGATCCTCACCGGCGGGCTTGCGGGCTCACCCCGTTCTGTGTGCTGTGAGCACTTGCTACTATTTATCCCTGATCGCCTTGAAAAGTTTTGCTTGATAGAGCGCGTCGTGCAACGGATTGTGGTCCCCGTCTTCTGAAATTGAGAGCGTTGCAGCAATCTTGGTCGATTTCGTATCCGACCATGTGGTGCCATAACGGCCCATGTAAAACGCCTTCACATCCAGTCCTGAGAACCCAAACGGGTTCGCTCCAAGAAATCTATGGAAGTAGTAATTGACGAACGACCAATCAAATGGGGCATTGAACCCAACGAAAACCGGAATGTCTTCACCGGTAGTCTTTTCAATCCAGGTCTTGAATTGTTCCATTCCGCTCGTCGGATCAACTCCGCGAATTTTAAGGTCTTGCATCGATAAGCCGGTCACTTCGAGGGCTTTCGGGTCAGCGTTCATGTTTATTGGCTTAAACTCGCACATGAAAGTGAGGTCAGAATCCAATACCGAACACGCCCCGAGAGAGAGCATGCTGAATTCGCCAGGAATGGGACCAGCCGCTTCAATATCTACCGAGATGAAATGTTCATTTTTCATAGTCACCATACAAGAGGATTCGGGGGCACAATTGCCGGACGGTTCTTTATCGCATACCAATGTGTTCTAAACGCCTTCTTTCGCTCGTCATGCGTTCCGGTTGTTTTCCAGTGCAAACCGGCCAATGAATGGATGTCAAACGGGTGCTCGGCACCCTCTTTCACTGAAAGCATTGTAGGCAAACCGCGTCCCAGCGCATACCCAAGCTCTATGAAGCAATTTGGCCGGAGCCCGGTGATGTCGGCTAACACAAACGAACTGCGGTGCAACTTCTCAAATATCTCTTGATCCATGCGAGCCTTTTCAAAAGGCTGCTCGCCGTCAACAACGATCATCTTGTAGCCCAGTTCATCCTCAACGACTGGACGAACAATATCCTTAAAGTGCTCTTCTACATCTGCAAAGTCTGTATGAGCTGGATTGAGCAGCCGAACGATAAATGCGTGAGGTGGCTCAAGCGCCTCTAAGAGCTCGATCATAGACTTGACGCGGTCGGTTACAGTCTTCGCGTTCGACCAGTTAATCCTGTTCATCCATGTATGCGCATTCGAACTTGTAACCCGAAAAAATCTACCCGACTGCATGCTGGAAAGGGCCATAGTGAATAGACGAAGAGATCCCTGGTTTTCCCCAGTCAATTTGAGATTTAACGGAATAACAGGTTTGCCGGCATCATGGTAAAGATTGGCCAAAAACAGAACGCCTTCAGAGCCACCTAGAGTGATAAGAATATCGCCCTCGTTAGCTTGAACCTCCATCCGTTGACTGTTCATATTCCAGTGAGAGACGTTTTCGATAGAAATTGCATCGGAGTTGCGCATCTGTTCCCAAACGTCCGAAAATTCAGGCGGAATTTGGTTTTCGCTTTTGTGATGTTGAACCGCGACAACAAGTGGCGTTTGCACTCCCGCTGGACGTTGCGGCAGACTATCACAAATTGATTTCCAGATCAGCCAATCAAAACATATCGGCTTACCATCGCCATCGCGCAGTTTTTCAGCGTCGACCGGCACAACAAACGTCGCCCCTCGCTTTACTAACTCAGCGACAAGTTCCCCGACAAACTCCCTCGCTTGCTGCACATCACCGGTCGATGCGAGACTCAATTCCGAAGAGATGCTGCCAGCTATCTGTATGCGGCGAGCTGCCAGTATCGATCTAGTCATTTAGCGATCCTCTACCACGGGCGCTGGGATAAAGCCCGCTGCGGCATCCAAAAGGTCCTGATACGTCAAGGCCCTGCTGGGAAAAGCGGTAGCCATTGCGGCAGGATACCAGCGCGTCCTTATATCTGAATATGTCCACCCTGGATACTTCGCGTGCGCTCCAGTCAACCGTACAAGCTCGTCTATGTGCCCCGTGGACAATTCCAACCCAGCGAGGTCCATCTCTAAGAGAGCCTTACGCTGTTTGGCGTCCGGTCGCGTAAATTCCTCCACGATTGCAGCGCGACGCTGCAGAGCAGGGTCGAGAACTGACAGCCTATTTGTACAGAGGAACGTTACGATTCTGCCGCCGTGACGTCTTAGATCATCAATTTCCTGAATGAGTGTATTAACGGCCACCTTGTCTTCATGGTTGCTGTGTTCCTGGGCCCTAGCTGCACCAAGTGAATCACCCTCATCGATAATCAACACGACTCTACGTGATTTACCCGCTGACGAAGCAAGTTTGTGGAACGCGTCGGCTATGTAAGAGCTCATCTCTCCGACCTTCCCTGATCCACGCACCCTATTACTCAATTTAAATAGTGTTGAATCTTCGACGCCTGCCTCTTGGATGAGGCGATTTGCGATACATTCGGCAGTTGCCGTTTTGCCTGTTCCAACATCACCGTAGAAGATGACCAAGGGGTACTGCTCTTGTATCAAATTAGCCATCTGCAGTTTTCCTGCGTGATGCTTCTTGTTCCAACCAGCGATTTCTGTCGCACTCAGCAGCAAGCGAATGCGATCACGAACCTTGATGTAGCGCTCCTCGAATCCGAGGAGCGTCTTTTCTTTTGTGCCTAAACCTTGATCCGGCAATGCAAGTTCCAGTTCAAAAATGTTGACAGTGCTCATGCGCCGTAATCCTTTCGCTGCATACCCCATGCATTGCTCGCATAATCGCGTCCACTAGATTCAGTGAGGAAGCGATGTGTCGTATCGGCATCCGTTGGGGACCAGCTAATATTCAGCTTGGGTTTCAATGCGGCTCGTGCAGTCTCGGTATACGAACTGGAGTAATGCAGAACAATTCGCAAATGAGGATCGTTGACCTTCGGCCACATTATTCCTCCAGGACGACTCGATGTAAGGTCGCCTGCAGTAGTATTGACCGTGTATTTGACTGCCTGTTTTTCAATGCCTGAGGAGCCACCGCTTAATAGCGTCAGGTCGACTGTTGCAAGATAACCCTTTTTGGCGAGCAGCTCGACATCTGCCGCGTACTCCCGCGCCTTAGCCTCGGTGATCGATCCTGTTGCCTGCGCGATCATCACGATGTCCGCCGTGAAACGACGGAGAACGTTCTCGATGTCTGCGCTCGTATAAGTGTTAGTTGCCGAATAAGTTGAAGTACTCACTGGTCATCCCCCGTCTTGAAACCAGATCCGAAGACTTCCTTCCAAATCGAATCGTCGTTTTCGGCAGAAGCAAAATGAGCAGCTTCCCAAGCCTGCCGGGCTGCCTCAACTATTTCCTTCCGCTCATCCTCCGTGATTCTCGATGCGACATTGTTCTTGCTGTAGACCGGATCGATAATGACTACGGGGTCATTGAACACACCAAGGGGCTTCGAATTCTCAGCAAAACTGATCTGTTCCTTCAATTCCGACTGCGCGATGTATAGGAGAAACCGTCTGAACTTTTGTTCGATCAATCCGTCAGAGCCCTGCTGGTCGAGCACGTACGCCATGATGAGTTCGATCGTGAACGACTTTAGCGCGGCAAGTTCTGCGTAACTCCTCCAGCGCTTCGCCAGCCGCACCAGAGTGCGGAAATCCTTGTCTTTATTCTTGCGGTCGCGAACGAACTTTATCTGACACGGAGCACAGGTTTCCATTCGAATTGACGGATCGTCACGGTCGAATTGCCATCCGTAACCGGGCCGCGCAGAATCTTCAACAACAGGCACCACGTCCACGCTCAGGCCGCTACCCACAAAAGAGACAGTAAGTGCCTTGCGTTGGATTTCAAAATGCTCTACTGCTTTGGTCGGATACACCTTTAGCAAAAGGTCATAGATCGTGTCATTCAGCCCTTGCAGCGTCTCATGGTCAATAGTTCGCCCCGAGATATAGAAGACGACGTCGACGTCGACCGGGGTCAATGACGTCTTACGCAGAATTGTGAACTTGGCGAAGGAACCGGATTTGACAACCTTCGTGATTCTTATCTCGGTCTTGTCGTGAAGGCTGGAGCTGAGCTCATCGATCAGTCGATCCACCTGTGCGTGATATTCGGTACGCTTGTCGGCCGGCAAACGGAGCAGGTTTGAGTCGTAGTAGCAGAGCTTCGTGTTCGACAGGGGCATGGATGTGTACTCCGAACTGAGGATTTACACTTCCGAGTGTATGGATATAAACTAGATGAGTCAAGTTTCTAGGTGGATATATAAACTGTGCTTGTATTTGGTATTTTCGCATTTTGAGTATATAAACTATTCGTATCAACGATTTTGGGGGTCATGAGTATGCGCTGGGGTGTGGAGCAGCGGCTGGAATTTATCGACTTTCGCCTATATTGGGAGGGTGGAATCAATCGGTCTGAGATTATCGACCAGTTCAGCATCTCGGTTCCGCAGGCCTCAATAGACCTCAGTCTGTATGAGGAGCGTGCCCCAGGGAATCTCGTGTACGACAAAAGCGCCAAACGTTACTTTGCAGCCGCCAACTTCTCTCCTAAATTTTTCAAACCCGACGCCGATCAATATCTGTCCAAGCTTCGTGGCGTCACAGACCATATGGTGAACCGAACTGAGACCTGGCTCTCAAGGGTGCCTGATGCCGAGTCCATGCCTTTACCCCATCGTCGAGTCGATGCTGAGGTGCTCAGAATCGTACTCTCGACGATACGTAAAGAAAAATCCGTCAAGATCCTTTATCAATCGATGAACTCTGATCGACCTGAACCACTTTGGAGATGGATCAGTCCGCATGCTTTAGCGAACGATGGTCTCAGATGGCATGTGAGAGCATTTTGCCATCTTGATCGAAGATTTAAAGATTTTCTTTTGTCGCGCTGCTTAGGCACCGATGGCGAACACGATCAGGGCGCGCCGGCTGTCCAGGATTCCAACTGGAACGAGCTTTTCAGTGTGGTGCTTGTCCCAAATCCAGAACTCAGCACGAATCAACAGATCATCGTGGCGCAAGACTATTGCATGGAAGACGGCAGAATCGCGATCCCCGTTAGGAAATCACTTCTGTATTACTTCCGAAAACGATTGCGGCTTGATGTCGCCCAAGCACTCGACAACATACGTGAGATGCCAGTTGTCGTAGAGAACCGCGATGAATTTGAAGTGGCTTTGGCAGAAGCAGACAAATGACCGCGAAGGACCGTTCATTTGACTTTCCATATCTTTGAGCAATTCTGCTGAACACCGTGCGAACGCCAGTGCGGGCAAAAGACGATCCCCATCTTCCGACGGAGCAACTTGTGTCACTTTGCACATGACTTCAAATGGCATCAAACGACGTTGTCGGTTCGACCTAACAGATCAATGTCCATCATCGGGCGCGAGATGGGAGCTTGCCATTCTGTCAGCAGCAGCCTGCTGCTATCTTCAACTAGATGGAACAACGCCTAAGGTTGCCTTCAATATGGGCGTGTGCCTCCAACTCTGCAATGGTCGCAACCACCGCATCCACAGTAGGTATCGGGCCGAAGACCATGCCGGACACGGCTTCATAGTCCCTTTGTAGATCGGCAAGCATCCTGCTGCTGCGAATGAGCCCATTCCTGTTCTAAAGCAAGTTGCGAAGCAACGTAAAACGGGATTGCACTATCTCCCACGACGGGTGGGAGCCGAAACAGAGAATCTCGCACTGGCCCTTGTATTCGCGGCCAATCGCGGCAGAGAGGTCTCCGGTCGCAAAGAGCGCATCGCTGTTGGCAAAGCTCATTTGATCCGGGTAGAAGTAGCTGCCAGGAAAGTGTGTGCGGCTGATGCGGTCATAGTCCTGCTTGATCTCCCCATACTCGGCAGATTGCAGCATTTCTAAAATCTCGGGCCGGGACGCGAGTTGAAACAGGTCGTAATAGTGCCGAGCGTAGGTGCCCAGAGCACGTCCATCCCGTTTGAGGATTTCCACTTTACTGTGAATGGCAAACATCTTCTCTACGAA
>Ga0070658_10004688_pt1 | contig 11114 bp, 12 predicted proteins | sample KBSC13metaG_FD_64664 | JGI IMG/M metagenome (GOLD analysis project Ga0070658, IMG submission 64664) | Corn rhizosphere microbial communities from Kellogg Biological Station, Michigan, USA - KBS C1-3 metaG | ecosystem: Host-associated > Plants > Roots > Rhizosphere > Soil ... | reverse complement strand
TGGAGCGTCACCGTGAGGGCATCGAGCTGATTCGTCAGCGGAGCGAAGAAGTGGATGGGACGATCTTCTTCGACATCACCGACCGGCCCGTCGAGGGATACAACAAGTTCATTCCGTACTATCTGCATCCGCAGGCGACGTATTCAATCGGGCTGTCAAAGTCGAGTTTCAGGACCAAGGTGTCGGTGGGCTCGAATCCGTGGACGAAGGCTGATCCCGCGAAGATGGTGAACCTAGCGCAGCTTTGTGAGCGCTACGGCGGCGGCGGGCACGCGCGGGTGGGGGCTATCAGCTTCCCGCCGGACCAGAGTGATCGGGCCAGGGAGGCGGCGACGGAGATTGTCGCGGAGCTGAGAGCCAAGAATCCGACAAAGTAAAACAGTCGCTGGGACGATCTATGCGCACACGAAAGCAGCCTCGATGGGCAGAGGCTGCTTTCCGAAATAATCGATCGATGGTTTGGCTCTGAACGCGCGGCTAGTACGGGTTCTTCGCGCCTTCCTTTGTGCCTTCAGCCGCACCCTTCACTGCATTTTTTGTACGGTGCGCGGCGTGTTTGGTGTGGCGCTTTGTAGAGTGATAGGCCTTCTGCGTTCCATGCTTGACAGCTCGACCGGTGTCCTTGGCGGCGTCTTTGGTTTCTTGACCAGCGCGCTTGGCATCCTGCTTCGCTGTGTGGTCTTCGCCGGGATAGGGTTGCTGGCTGAACGCAATCATGGGTGAGACGGCCAGTGCGGTTCCGAGCAGCAATGTAGATATTTGTAAGGTCTTCTTCATACATAAAGAGATTCAGAATTCGCCGCCGGAGTTGTAGGAATTTATCTGCTGTGCGCTAAAGCCCTAATTGTTCAGCGCGCCTTTTCATGGCTTCCAGGCAAAAGCCGATATGCGCATCGAGGTCCACACCGAGTTCGGCCGCTCCCTGAATAACGTCTTCCCGGTTCACTCCTCGTGCGAACGCCTTGTCTTTCATCTTCTTCCGGACGCTGGGCACCTCCACTTCGGCGATCTTTTTTGTCGGCTTCACCAGGGCGCAGGCAGTGAGGAAACCGGCAAGTTCGTCGCAGGCAAAGAGCACCTTGTCGAGGTGAGTGACGCGTGGTACGCCGGAGTACTGCGCGTGTCCGAGGATCGCGGTACGCAGTTCCTGCGGCCATCCGCGGCGCTCGAGTTCGCGAACGCCGACGAAGGGATGTTCCTGCGGAGTGGGGTGACGCTCGTAATCAAAGTCGTGAAGAAGGGCCGTGGTGGAGTAGAGCTCAAGCAATCTGGTGCGCCCATCGCCTTGAAGCCCGAGACGGTTGGCTTCCGTTTCGCCGTAGGCGGCGACGCAGATCTCTACAGCCTGAGCATGTTTGCGAAGGCTTTCGTTCTGAGTCCACTCACAGAGCAGGTGCCAGGCGCGCTCACGACTATGTTGGTTACCGTCATCCTCAGCGACACTCATGTTGTGCATTTTACGTGTTGCGATGTGTGGTTCGCGTTTTTCCGAGTTTCTTCGGGTTGCCTGGGTATTTGTTCCGTTTGCGCCTAACTTTGTACTTGACAATTATGGTTCGTCGGCAGAAAGTAGCACTTATCGCGGTGCAAAACACCCGGGGAGTACCTGCTCTGGCACTCCGCGCATTACCGATGGCTACCACTCTTGTTAGCGTGGAAACACGTGAAGTCGTTCGTTGCGATTTCTGCAGCTTAGTGCAGTACAGAACGTCGAACTCACTTTGCAGAAAATGTCGCAGGCCCCTTGATATTGAGGAGCCAGCACCCCTAACCCCACAACTGGTTCCCCCGTCACCAGCAGCAGCTTCGCAAGAAGCCGGTCTGCAGGTAGCGGCCCAGGTTCGCGAGATTCGCCGAGCTCGTCATCTGAGTCAGCGACAGCTCGCCAGCCGGATGCAGGTGCCCCGCACCTACATTTCGAAGATCGAGAACGGGAAGGCAATCCCAACACTGGGATCGCTGGAGCGGCTCGCAGATGCGCTTGAAGTGGACATGCGCCAACTCGTCCGCGACTCGCGCAGCCGTCGCGACGAAGAGGTAACGGCGATTATGGCCGATCCATTCCTCGCGGAGATTGCTGCGATGCTGCCGCATCTCGACTCGCTTCACCGGACTCTGCTGTATGGATCGGTGCGCGACATGGCAATGGGCCGACGCCGCACGGCGTAAGTAAGCAAGCGATCTCTCTTCGTCTCTATGTGTGAGGCGACCGCATGTTTTGCATTCGGTCGCCTCACCATCTTTTGACTGAAGATGACGATCGATTCATGTTGAGCTGCGGGCCTCCCGTAGGACTCGCCTGTTTGTGCTAGGCTCGATTGTGTCGCCAGATTTCCCCGGCAGAGGGGATCCACTTAGGGCAATACCCTTGGAGCTGAAGGCGAACGCCGCTGCCGGTGTTCTGCCCATCCGGCTTACCTGACACAAACACGGAACGGGCGCCGTGCCCGCGTACGTAAAGAATTCCATTGAGGCATTTCCCTTGCATCCAATTGGCATGCTGCGGATCGATGAGCTGAGCGCGGATGAACGCGCGATATGGAATACGCTCAAGCCAGAGCGGCTGCCGGAGCATGTGGCCATCATTATGGACGGCAACGGCCGTTGGGCAGGGCATCGTTCTTTGAAGCGATTCCTGGGCCATCAGCAGGGCGCGAAAAGCGTTCAGCTTGTTACGGAGACCGCGTCGCGCATCGGGCTGCCATGGCTAACGCTGTATGCGTTCTCGCTCGAGAACAACCTGCGCCGGCCTAAGACCGAAGTCAACTTTTTGATGAGGCTGTTGAAGTCCTACCTCGAAAACAATGTGCAGCGCATGAACGACAATAACGTGCGCATTCGCTACATCGGCCGGGTGCACGAACTACCCCGCGAGGTGCAGGACAAGATGCAGTGGGCGCAGGAGGCAACGGCCCGCAACACGGGGACGACGCTCACGCTGGCGCTCAACTACGGCGCACGTTCGGAGATGGTGGATGCATGCCGGGCGCTTGCTCGCGAGATGCAGCAGAAACAGATCGTTCCCGAGCACATTTTTGAAGCAGATCTGCACCGGCATCTCTACACGGCGCATATGCCTGATCCGGATTTGTTGATTCGCACCTCCGGCGAAATGCGGATCTCGAACTTTCTCCTCTGGCAGATCGCATACACGGAGATCTTCGTGACGGAACGGCTCTGGCCGGATTTTCGCGGCATTCATCTACTGGAAGCGATTGCCGATTTCCAGCGTCGTGAGCGGAGATACGGCGGGCTGAGCGACAGCGTTGGCGAAGTCGAAGAAGATCCCGAGCAGATCAAAATCGCCGCGGGCTGAAGCACTCGGGCGGCAACTTCACAACTTTTATCCGCTACCCCTTATTCTTCTTGCAGTGATTCGCACGCTCGCAGTGTCGGGCTATCGGTCTCTGCGCAGCCTGGTGTTGCCGCTGACGCAGCTGAACCTTGTCACCGGCGCGAACGGCACGGGCAAGTCGAGCCTGTACCGCGCGCTGCGGCTGCTGGGCGATGCTGCACTGAATACGGTGGTCGCATCGCTTGCCCGTGAGGGTGGGCTGCAGTCCACGCTGTGGGCCGGGCCGGAGACGATTGCGAAGAGTGTGCGGCGCGGTGAGCACGAGTTACATGGCCCGCCGCGCCAGGCGGCGGTCAGCCTGAAGCTCGGCTACGCAGGCGATCCATACAGCTACTCCATCGATCTCGGTTATCCACCTCCAGCGCAGCTGGCTTTCCCGCTCGATCCGGCCATCAAGCGCGAGTGCATTTGGCACGGGGGTATCTATCGAAGGGCTGCGGTCCTGGTGGACCGCAACGGCCGGCTGGTGCAGATGACACCAGCAAATACCGCGAAGCATGATGAGCCGGAGTTCCTGACGAAGGAACTAAGCTCGACCGACAGCATGTTGGCGACAATCGCCGATCCGCAGCGCGCGCCCGAGATGATAGCTGTGCGGGAGACGATTCGGGGCTGGCGATTCTACGAGGGGTTCAGAACAGATGCGGATTCACCGGTTCGGATTCCGCAGGTCGGGACGTTTACACCCGTGCTCAATAACGACGGAACGGATCTGCCGGCAGCACTGGAGACGATTCGGCTATTCGGAGAAGTCGAAGCGCTGAGCCGAACCATCGAGGATGCTTTCCCGGGCAGCCGAATTGAAATACGCGAGCAGCAGGGTCGATTCGAGGTACAGCTGAAACAGCACGGACTTCTTCGCTTGCTTGGTGCTTCAGAGCTTTCAGACGGCACGCTGCGCTACCTGCTGTGGACGGCAGCCCTCCTGACGCCTCGGCCACCGGAATTGATGGTTCTCAACGAACCTGAGACGAGCCTTCATCCGGATTTGTTGCCGGCCCTCGCGCGACTCATCGCACACGCAGCAGAGCGGACCCAACTGATCGTCGTCTCGCATTCACAACCTCTGATTCAGGCACTGGAGCAGGAACCGAGATGCAGTCGATTGCATCTGGAAAAGTCGTTTGGCGAAACGGTGCTAAGCGGCGCAGATCTATTCAATGCGCCCAAGTGGGAGTGGCCGAAGCGCTAATCGACCAGCCGAGCGATTGGCAGAGCTCGCACGTAAGTGCCAGAGACTTCGCGGTCGTGTATGGAGGAACTCTCCTCGAAAGCATCTACAAAGGTATGGATGATTTTTCTGAGAAAGCTCTTTGGAAGCAGATTCTGAAAACCTCGGAGATGCGGATGACAGCCTCGCGTCACACAAATGCACTTGTATTTGACCGCATGGAGGAGACGCGCAAAGCGATTCGGAGGTCGCAGGAGACGATTCGCAAGACAGACGATTTCATTCGTCGCGTGATGCCGATTTCCAAATAGGCGTGGAAGTTCCGCGCTTGGCTGGGCTGCTGTCCGGCAGTGTATCCTCAACCCTGAAATGAAACGAGTTTTAACCGCCCTGATTCTAGCGCCCCTGGTGCTGGTGCTGGTGTTTATCGGCCCTATGTGGCTGATCACCGGAGTCGTTGCGGGTGTGGCCATGCTGGCAGCCTGGGAGTTCCTGGCCCTCACCGAGCAACATGGAGCGAAACCGCCCAAGGTTCTGACGCTGGGGACAATTGGCCTGCTCTTCGCGGGAAACTATCAATGGCCAGATGAGACGGCCACAATCTTCGGGTTCTTCTGCATCGTTCTGCTGGTGTATTGCACGTTTGCCTCTCCAGTAGAGCGGGCACTGGCGGATGCGACCTCATCGGTGTTCGCGCTGTTCTACCTCGGCCTGACGTTGCTCCCCATTCCCATGCTGCGCGAGGCTACAAATGGACCCTCGCTGCTGGCGTTCCTGTTTCTGACGGTATGGGCTGGCGATACCGTGGCCATGTACGCGGGACGAGCGTTTGGGAAGCGCAAACTGGCACCAGAGCTGAGCCCCAACAAGACTTGGGCTGGGGCGATCGGGTCTGTGCTTGGGGCGGTGGCAGTGGCTGGAATATTGCTGGCGTTGAGCACTTACCTGGCGCAATGGAACTCGGTGAAGTTGTCGTATTCCGATGCACGGTGGTGGTACTGGCTGGTGCTTGCTGTGGTGGTAAACGTTGCGGCGCAGGTTGGCGATCTCGCGGAGTCGGCGCTGAAACGGTCGGCCGGGGTAAAGGACTCGGGAACGCTGCTCCCGGGGCATGGGGGCATACTGGACCGTATCGACGCACTGCTCCTCGCGGCTCCGGTGCTGTGGTACGCTCAGGTCATACGGCTTCGATTCTAGTTTGGCCTTTTGTGATTGTCACGATGGGACTTAGCTCAAGTTGAAACGACTCGCAATTCTCGGTTCCACCGGCTCCATCGGCCAGAGTACCCTCTCCATCGTCGAGCAGTTTCCGGATCGCTACCAGGTGGCTACGCTGGCGGCTGGGCGCAACATCGACGAAGCGTTTGCCCAGGCAGCGCGGTGGAAACCGAAGGTGATCTCCCTCGCCACAGAGGAACTGGCTGAGGAACTTTGCAAACGGCTCAGCCACGCGGGAATCTCGGGAACGGAAGTTGCTCATGGCAGCGCAGGAACGGTCGCGTGTTCCACGCACCCCGAAGCAGACTTCGTCGTTTCGGCCATTGTAGGTGTCGCCGGACTGGAAGCTACGCACGCCGCAATCCTGGCTGGAAAGCCGGTCGGACTCGCCAACAAGGAGTGCATGGTGGCGGCCGGCGAGATCCTGACGGCCGCAGCGCGCGAGCGGAATGTGCCGATCCTGCCCATCGACAGCGAGCACAACGCGGTGCACCAGTGCATGCGCGTCGGAGACCACAACGAGGTCAAGTTCATCTGGCTCACGGCTTCCGGCGGGCCGTTCAGGAATACTCCGCTGGCTGATTTCGCCGGGATAACCCCGGAGCAGGCTTTAAAACACCCTACCTGGGTGATGGGGAGACGCATCACGATCGATTCGGCCACCATGTTGAACAAGGGACTGGAAATCATCGAAGCTTGCCGGCTGTTTGATGTTCCCCCGAGCCAAGTGCGCGTGACAATTCATCCTCAGTCGACGGTGCACTCGCTGGTGGAGTATGTGGACGGTTCGATCCTGGCGCAGATCTCCGTTACGGACATGCGGTTGCCCATTCTTTATGCTCTTGCGTACCCGGAGCGGCCAGTTTCCAACCTGACTTTTGATCTTGCTGCCCTTCGGCATCTGGACTTCGAGGAGCCTGATTTGGAGCGGTTCCCGTGCCTCCGATTGGCTTACGAGGCAGCAGAGAAGGGCGGCGCGCACTGCATTGCCCTGAACGCGGCTGACGAGGTGGCGGTCGAGGCCTTCCTCGGGCGCAGAATCCCATTTACCGAGATAGCGGGTACAATTGGAAGAGTGCTTGCGTCCACCCCCGAGTCGCATCCTGCGACCATCACTGAGGTGTTGGCTTCGGACCGGGAAGCGCGGGCAAAGGCTCACGCGCTCATTGGGTGAGTCCTTCCGCCCGTTGGATAGGATTGCGTGGCCCAGGGGTTTGAATCTTTACATTTATGCATGATTTTCTAGTATCCGCAGTAGCTTTCATCGTCCTTGTTGGCTTGATGGTAGTGGTGCACGAATTCGGCCACTTTCTCGTCGCCAAGCTCTGCGGAGTCCGCGTAGAGGCTTTTTCAGTCGGCTTTGGCCCACGGCTTTTCGGAGTCAGGTACGGCGATACGGATTACAAGGTCTGCCTGTTGCCACTGGGTGGCTTCGTCAAGATGACCGGAGAGACGCCAGATGGGATTCAGACCGGCAGCGCGCCTGAGAATGTCGCCGATTATGATCCGGGTTCGTTTATGAACCACCCGCGCTGGCAGCGCATGCTGATCGGCGTAGCCGGGCCGGTGTTCAACTTCATCCTGGCGTTTGTGCTGATGCTGATCTACTTCAACTTCATTCACGAAGTGCCAGATATCCGGACAGTGAAGATCGAGTGGGTCACGCCGGGATCGGCGGCCGATCAGGCAGGCTTGAAACCGGGTGACGTAGTTACGAGATTCGACAACACCCCGAATCCTGACTTTCAGAAACTCCATGACATTGCCGGAGATCACAAGAACCAGACGGTTCCCCTCAGTATTGAGCGTGACGGTTCAACGGTCCAGACTTCGATCCACCTGCCGGGAAACATCGATCCGGTGCACTACGACTTGAGCAAGGCTGGTCTTTTCGTTCAGTACGGGAACGGTCCGATCCAGATTGAGCAGATAAGCAACGATTCGCCTGCGCAACATGCAGGCCTGCAATCGGGTGACAAGATTCTCTCAGCGGACGGGCATCCGTTTCATACGGTGATGCCGCTGGTCGACTACATGCAGGTGAGCAAGGGCAAGCCGATGACGCTCTCCATCGAGCGCAAGGGAGCGAAGCTTCCGCCCTTGACCGTGCAGCCGTATCAGCAGGACGGAGCCTGGAGACTCGGGTTCCAGGGCTCGTTCCCAGAGGACGTCGCGGTCCGCCCGGAGCCGATGAACTTCTCGGATGCGGTGGCGGAGTCGCGGGATTTTTGCGCGGACAGCTCACTGCTGATTGTGAACGTGCTCAAGAAACTTGTGACGCATAAGGTTTCCGTGAAGCAGCTTTCCGGTCCAGTGGGGATTGCGGTAGCGGCGGGGCAAGCCGTAAAGGAGCCAGACTGGTCGGCCAAATTCGGTTTGGCTGCAAGCATTAGCCTGAATCTCGGCATCTTGAATCTGCTGCCTTTCCCGATTCTTGATGGCGGCCTGATTCTGTTGCTTGCCGTGGAAAGCATCATGCGGCGCGACATCAACATGATCGTCAAGGAACGCATTTATCAGGCCGCGTTCGTGGTGCTGGTGGTCTTCACCGCGTTCATCATGTTCAACGATGTAAGCAAGCTGCAGATGTTCAAGCACCTGAAACCGTAGAGATCGCTCACCAGTTTTCAGTCATCAGAACGGTAATGGAAGCGCGCGAGATGCCAGTGACAACTCATCAGGTGCGGGTGCGGTATGCAGAAACCGACCAGATGGGCATCGTCTACTATGCCAATTACCTGGTCTGGTTTGAACTGGGTCGCGTGGAGTTGCTGCGCTCACTGGGGCTTGCCTACAGCCAGCTTGAAAAAGAGCATGAATGCATTCTGCCTGTCGTTGAGGCGACCTGCCGGTATCGCTCTCCCGCACGGTATGACGACGAGATCCTGATCGAGACGCGCCCCGCGATGTTGCGCGGATCGGTGCTGAAGTTCGCTTATCGAATCCTGCGCAAAGGCACTGACGGGGCTGAACCCACGCTGCTGGCCGAGGGCGAAACGGTGCACGTAGTCTGCGACGATCAGCTGAAGCGCAAGCCGTTGCCTGAGCACTATGCTGAGGCAATACGCAAGCTGATGCCCGAGCGGCACGCGCACTGAGCTGCGGGGTTTCGCGCTCGAGCTACGACGCCTTTCTCTCGGCGCGGGTATTGCACTCAGGGCAGGTGGTGATGAGGTTTTGCGGGCTCTCGTCTCCGCCCTCCTCCGGTGCCCGGACGTAATCGACGGTCGCTGTGAAGCGGGTAAGCTGCTTCTCACATTTCCGGCACTTGTACCCATCGCGTTCGAAGACCTGCATCCGCCGTCGATGCTGGCCGTTATCCAAGACAGGAAAGAGTGCCGTCTCCTCCGCTATGCGTTCGGCTCGGAATTTGCGGCAAGCCTCGATCTCGTCGGGAATCAGCACGCGATACAACGTACCCTGCCTGTTTGCCTCACCCAGCTTCTGGATGGCTCCAATCTCTTCGAGGGCTCGCAGCGTGTCCTGCACTTTGCCGAAGGAGATCATGTTCTCCTCGGCATCGATGTACGAGGACTTCACCACCGCTCTGCGCAAGGTACTGCGACTCACGCGGATCTGCGGGTTGCCATCCTTTGCGATCGAGTGCCGGAAGAGAAACCAGTAGAACGCCGCATCGTAAGCCGTCAGGATCGGCTGGAGATCGTCGACAATTTCGCCGATGATCTCCGGCAACTCAAGCGCAGAGAAACCGAGGTCGCCGCGCGGAGCTGTCGTGCTCTCAGCTTCCAACTCGCTGAGAAGCTGGCGGATCTTTTCGATGCGCGGGTTCATTGCACTGCATTCTACGCCCCGAGTCAGGCGGCTTTCTCCCTGAAACTCGATTTCGTGTTGCAGAAACTAGGCTCGCAGGGGATCGCCTACTAATTTAGCGCATTGGGCAGAGATCCGCGGGAAGCGTGCCTTTGCTAGTTCCTGGGCAAGATCGGTGCTTCGTGTGCTCACGAGTTGATTTCAGGAGCGAGAGACTTTGGTCACTGCGACCGAGATCCGCACCAATTCTGATTGCAAACAAGCTTGTTCTGTTGGAATCACATCTAAACTCGAGATAGAACGGAGAACCCATGGGTATTCAGATTGGTGCAAAGCCGGACGCGGGATTTGACGACCCGATAGGAATGCTGAAGGACTGCCATCGGCGCATCGAGCAGTTTCTTCACGTGCTTTGTCTTGTAGTGGAACGGGCACCGGACCGAGAGCTGACCCAGGAAGAAGCAGCAGCTGTGAAGTCGGCTCTCAATTACTTCAGGGTCGGCGGGCAGCGCCACACTGCGGATGAAGAGGAGTCGCTGTTCCCACGCATGCGCGCAGAGGAAGCCACTGCGGAAGCTTTGAAAGAGATTGAAATGCTCGAGGTGGAGCATCGCGAAGCAGACAGTTTGCATTCGGCAGTGGAACGGCTGTATGCGACATGGCTTGAGGGCAGAGCTCTGAGCAATGAAGATTCGCAGCGGCTGTGCGCAGCAACAGACCGCCTGAAGCAGTTGTACGAAGGCCATATCCGGATCGAGGAGAACCTGGTCTTTCCCCGCGCGGCCAAAGGACTCGACGGGCAAACGCTTGCGCAGATCGGCGAGGAATTTCAGGCGCGCCGCAAATAACAGACGTACGTATTCAAAGGAAGGGCGGATCTCGCAGGAGATCCGCCCTTCCTTTTTAGGTTGAATTTGCCCGCTGAGGCTACATACCCGGGTGCGTTAGCTGGTTGGCGCGCGGCACCAGATGCATGTAGACCTCTTGTGGCAGGTTGGTCTGCCAGTGGTTGGTCGCGCGCGCAAGGAGAACAACGCCAAAGAAGAAATATGCCAGCACTGCGCAAACGGCTGCCGGAGTGAGTGAGCGCCTGCGCCAGCGTTCGGCCGCGGCGGTAGCTTTGCGAGGCGGAAGCGCAAGCTGAAGCGCGTCCTGTGCGGGGCAGGCCGCGACGCACGCCATGCACGCGGTGCACTCGACAGTGCGGATCTGCACCAGCTGGTCAACCGCAAGCCCGGAGGGACAGGCTTTTGAGCATTTCGAGCAATCGATACATGCCTCAGCGTCGCGTCGAATCTTGACCGGGCTTAGCAGGGATGCAAGTCCCATCAGTGCGCCGTAAGGACATAGATACCGGCACCAGAAGTTTTGCACCAGCATCGAGAGGACTGCGAGAAGAGCGATCACTACGGCGGCCGTGATTCCCATATCGCGGAAGAAGTTCATCATCTTCACGTCGACAAGCAGGCCGTAGGGAGTGCCCATGAAACCATCCAGAGCTTCAGCAGACATGACGCCGATCACCGCAACGAAGAGCCCGAGCAAGATGTACTTCAATGCGCGCAGCGCAATGTCGAGCCAGCGGGGCAGCCTGAGGTT
>Ga0070658_10004687_pt1 | contig 11121 bp, 11 predicted proteins | sample KBSC13metaG_FD_64664 | JGI IMG/M metagenome (GOLD analysis project Ga0070658, IMG submission 64664) | Corn rhizosphere microbial communities from Kellogg Biological Station, Michigan, USA - KBS C1-3 metaG | ecosystem: Host-associated > Plants > Roots > Rhizosphere > Soil ... | reverse complement strand
GCGGCACTCGAGGCGTACCGCACGCGCTTCGTCGCAGGCGCGCTTGGCAGAGGAGTCGACGAAACGCTTGCGCACGAGGTTTACGACAAGCTCGTCGCGTTCTCGGGCTTCGGCTTTCCGAAGTCGCACTCCGCCGCGTTCGGCCTGCTTGCATACCAGTCGGCCTGGCTGCGGCATCACTACAGCGCCGAGTTCCTCGCCGCGCTCCTGAACGCGCAGCCGATGGGCTTCTACCCGCCTGCGACCCTCGTGCGCGACGCGCAGCGGCGCGATGTCGAGACGCGGCCGCCGGACGTGAATCGAAGCGGCGTCGACTGCGACCTCGAGGACGGCGCCGTCCGAATCGGGCTCAAGTACGTGCAGGGCGTGGGGGAGGACGACGCGGAGGCGGTCGTCGGCGAACGCGACGCGAACGGCGCGTACACGTCGATCCGCGCGCTCGCGCAGCGCACGCCGCTGTCGAAGGACGAGCTCGGTGCGCTCGTCGAGTCCGGCGCCTGCGACTCGTTCGGCCTGAAGCGCCGCGAGCTCCTGTGGCAGCTCGGCCTCGTGCCGCGCGCGACAACGGTGCCGGGCTCGGGGGGAAAAGAGAAACAGCTCGCGCTGCCGCTCGAGCCGACGGTCGGCACACCCGACCTCCCGGAGCCGACGGTGTGGGAGCGGATGCTCTCGGACTACCGCACGACGAGCCTCTCCGTCGGCGTGCATCCGCTCGAGCTGATGCGTCCGCATCTGCCCGCCGGGACGCTCTCGACCGAGGAGCTCGCAGAACGGCCGAACGGCGTCACCGTCGCGATCGCCGGGATGGTCGTCGCGCGGCAGCGCCCGTCGACCGCGAACGGCGTCGTCTTCATGCTGCTCGAGGACGAGTTCGCGCAGATCAACCTCATCGTCCCGCCGCAGGTGTACGACCGGTTCCGCAGCGTCATCCGCGGCGAGCCGTTGCTGCTCGCCCGCGGTCGCTTCGAGCACGCCGACCGTAACCGGAACGTCCTCGTGCGCGAGCTCGTCTCGCTCGGCCCGCTCGCCCGTGCGCTCACCGAGGGCGCCGACGTGCACGGCTCACTTCCGGCCGCGCACCACTTCGGTCACCGCTGAGCGTGCCGCCGGTGCATCGGTGACGGCAAGTGGGGGAGCACGTTGAACGCGGAGTTGACGAGCGCGAGGTGCGTGAACGCCTGCGGGAAGTTGCCGAGCAGCCGGTTCGCCTCGGGGTCGTACTCCTCCGCGAGCAGGCCGAGATCGTTCGCGAGGCCGACAAGCCGGCCGAAGAGCTCGTGCGCTTCGTCGTGCCGGCCCAGCAGCTCGTAGCAGTCGACGAGCCAGAACGAGCACGGCAGGAAGACCCCTTCACCGGGGGGAAGGCCGTCGACGTCCTTGTGCGTGCGGTACCGCCGAACGAGCCCGTCGCGCAGGAGCTCGCGCTCCACCGCTTCCACCGTGCCGCGTACACGCTCGTCGTCGGCCGGCAGGAAGCCGACGAGCGGGACAAGTAGGAGGCTCGCATCGAGCTCCGCCGAGCCGTACGACTGGACGAACGAGCCGAGCGACGCGTCGAAGCCGCGCTCGCACACCTGCGCGTGGATCTGCTCGCGAAGCTCACGCCACCGCTCGACCGGGCCGTTGACGCCGTGCTCCTCGACCGAGCGCACGGCGCGGTCGAATGCGACCCAAGCCATCACCTTCGAGTGCACGAAGTGGCGGCGCTCGCCGCGGATCTCCCAGATCCCTTCGTCCGGCTCGGCCCAGACCTTCTCGAGATGCTCGAGCAGCGCACGCTGCAGCGCCCAGGCGTGCGTCTCCTTCGCGAGGCCCTGCGCTCGAGCCTGGTAGAGCGCATCCATCACCTCGCCGAAGACGTCGACCTGGAGCTGCTCGCTCGCCGCGTTGCCGATCCGCACCGGCGCGGAGCCCTCGTACCCGGGCAGCCACGGCAGCTCGAACTCGGAGAGACGGCGCTCGCCGGCGACGCCGTACATGATCTGGATGTCCGCCGGGTCCCCCGCGACCGCGCGCAAGAGCCACGCTCGCCACTCGCGCGCCTCTTCGACGTACTCAGCATGGAGCAGCGCGAGGAGCGTGAGCGTCGCATCGCGGAGCCAGCAGTAACGGTAGTCCCAGTTGCGCACGCCGCCGATCCGCTCCGGGAGCGACGTCGTCGGCGCGGCGACGATGCCGCCCGTGGGTGCATAGGTCAGCGCCTTGAGGATCATCAACGACCGCTGGATGACGTCCCGCCAGCCCTCCGGCAGGTCGAGGTTCGAGCGTGCGTTCCAGTCGCGCCAGAAGGTCTCCGTCTCGGCGAGCGCGATCTCCGGATCGATGCGCGCCGGGATCTCCTCGTGCGACGGATACCACGTGAGGACGAAGGGGATGCGCTCGCCTTCGTCGACTGTGATCTCCGAGATCGTCTGCATGTTCTCGCCGCGCGTCGGCGCACGTGTGGTGAACGAGAGCGCATCGGGGCCGGCGACTGCCTGCCGCGTGTCGCCGACATGCCGCACCCAAGGCACGACCTCGCCGTACCCAAAACGAATCACGAGCTCCGAGCGCATGCGCACGGATCCCTCGACGCCTTCGACGATGCGGACGATGTCCGGCGCCTTGCCGCGAGGCGGCATGAAGTCGAAAACGCGCACGACGCCATCGGGCGTCTCCCACGTCGTCTCGAGCACGAGCGTGTCGTGCAGGTACCTGCGCGACGATTTCGCCTCGCCGACGGGCGCGAGCAGCCAGCGGCCATGCTCCGGCCCACCGAGCAGTGCCGCGAAGCACGCGGCGGAGTCGAAGCGCGGGAAGCAGAGCCAGTCGACGGAGCCGCCGCGTTCGACGAGCGCTGCAGTCTGCAGGTCGCCGATCAACGCGTAGTCCTCGATCCGCGCCATCGCTACCGATTATCGATCTCGAGCCCGAGCGGCGGCCACCGCTTGCGCACCGCGCGGTTGAACGTCGTCTCGTATTCCTCCGCAGCCGCTTCGTCGAGCGTGCTCGCGTACTGCCAGCGCATGTCGGCAAGCGCTTCGGTGGCGGCCTCGACGACGTCGACGTAGTCGCCGTACCGCTCTTCGGCCTCCTCGCGCTCGGCGCGGTCGTAGACGCTCTTCGCATCGCGCACCTCTTCGAGCAGGCCGTGCGCCTCGTCCTCGGCAAACACGTCGAGCTGGCGGGCGACGACGTCGGCGAAGCGCCCGCGGCGGAACATCACGCGATCTCCTCGTAGAGCGCGAGGTGCGCGCGAGCCGATGCGTCCCAGGTCAGCTCCTCGCGCGCTCGTCGGGCGCCGCCGCGCGCGGCCTCGAGTGCCGCGGGATCATCGAGCAGCTCGCTGATCGCCGCGCCGAACGCCTCGACATCCCCGGCGGGAACGACCCGGCCGGCGCCGAAGCGCGCAACCGGCTCGGCCACGCCGCCGACGTCGTACGCGACAGCAGGCACACCGGCTCCGAGCGCACGAAGAAGCGCGCCGCTCTGGTCGAGCTCCGGCTTGTACGGGAAGACGGCGAGCGTCGCCTCGCCGAGGGCACGGTCGACGTCGGGCTGCGGGAGGTAGCCGAGCCGCCAGTCGACGTCGACGCCGTGCGCCGCCGCCCGGTACGGCTCCATCGGCTCGAGCGGGTCGCCCGCGACGATGAGCCGGGCGTCGGCGCGACGTGCGCCTTCGATCGCGTCGCCGAGCCCCTTGTACGGCCGGATGACGCCGAACGCGAGCAGCGTGCGCCCGTCGTCCCGGCGCTCCGGGTCACTCGGGAACACGGGGTGGGGGATGACACGCGCGTCGACACCAAGCGACGCAAGCGTCTCGCGGCCGCGCTCGCTGTGCACGACGACGCGGTCGAACCGTTGCAGGAGCTCGCGCCACAAGCCCTGCTTGCTCGCGGTCCGGCGTGGCAGCAGGTCGTGCGCCGTGAACACGGACGGCAGGTGCGGCCGGAAGATCCGCCGGTCGAGCTCGGGGACGAGCCACTGGAGGTGCAGCACGTCGCCGCGCCGCGCGCGCAGCGCCGCGAGGCCGAGCGGATGCTCGGCGATCTTCAGCGGCAACCGGAGCCGCGAGCGCTGGAAGAGCCGCGACGAGAGCGGATAGAAGAGCTCGCGGCGCGCGTACCCGTCGGCTGCGGGCGCCTCGCCGAAACGGAAATGCGACGTGACGAGCTCGACCTCGGCGCCTGCGCGCGCGAGCGCCGCCGCCAGCTCGTGGTCGTAGGTCGGCGTGAACGCCGGAGGATCTGCCAGGACGACCCGCATCCGACCGTAGGCTACGTCGCGTGCCGCTCGTGGTCCGCACCTGGAACCTGTTCCACGGCAACACGGTGCCGCCGCACCGGCGGGCCTTCCTCCGCGAGATGGTCGAGCTCGTCACCGCCGACGACCCCGCAGTCGTCTGCCTTCAGGAGATCCCGCTTTGGGCGCTGCCGCACCTCGGCTCCTGGAGCGGCATGCAGGCCGTGAGCGCCGTCGCACGTGGCCCGCGGCTCCGCAGTGCCGAGCTGGGCCGCCTGCTCACTCACCTCAACCACGGCGTCCTCCGCTCGGCCGTCACGGGGCAAGCGAACGCGATCCTCGTCGCGCGGCGCTTCGACGTGGACGACGAGCGCACGCTCGTCGTCAGCCGATCGGGCGAGCGCCGGATCTGCCACGGTCTGCGGCTCGACGGACGGATCGCCGTCGTGAACTTCCACGTCACAGGCGGCACAGCAGCCGACGAGCAGTTCCGCGGCGTGGCGGACTTCGTGGACGCGCAGGACGCCGAGGCGGCGATCCTCGCCGGCGACGCCAACGTGCGGCCCGGCGACGCCGCGACGTACGAGCTCCTGCGCGAGCGGGGCTTCTCGGAGCCGCTGCCCGCGAGCATCGACCAGATCGTCGTCCGCGGCCTTCCGTCCTCGCCGCCGGTCGCGTGGGCCGAAGAGCGGCGGCGCGTCGGCGGTCGCCTCCTCTCGGATCACGCGCCGGTAGAACTCACCGTCGAATGAGCTTCGACGAGGCCCGCGCGCAGTTCCCGGTGCTCGAGCGCCTTGCGTACCTGAACGCCGGCACGAACGGGCCACTCGCACGCGCGACGATCGACGCGCTCGTCGAGCAGGCGCAGCGCGACCTCGCGGAGGGAAGGAGCAGCAAGGTGTACTTCGAGCGGATGCTCGAGCTGCGCGAGGAGGCGCGGCGCGGCTTCGCTGCAGTCCTGAACGTCGACGTCGAGCGCATCGCGCTCGTCGACTCGACGACGCGCGGGTGCGCGACGGTGCTCGCCGGCTTGGGGCTGAGCAGCGAGGACGAGGTGATCACGACCGACCAGGAGCATTTCGGGCTTACGGGCCCGCTCTACGCGACCGGCGCGCGCGTCGTCATGGTCGATGCGGACGAGGACGCGATCCTCGAGGCGATCACACCGCGCACGCGGTTGCTCGCCACCTCGCAGGTGCTCTGGACGAACGGCCGGCGGCTCGACCTGCATCGCCTGAAGCGTGAGAGCGGGCTCGCCGTCCTCGTGGACGGAGCGCAGTCGGCAGGCGCGATCGAGGTCGACGTCGGCGAGCTCGACTTCTACACCGTGTCCGCGCAGAAGTGGCTGTGCGCACCGGATCCCACGGGAGCGCTCTACGTGCGCGATCCGGAGCTCGTGCGCGTCAAGTCGCCGTCGTACTTCTCGCAGGAGTCGTACGAGCTCTCGGGCGCATTCGTCGCCCGCGACACGAGCGCCCGGTTCGACGCAGGCTGGATCGGGGTCCCGACCCTCGTCGGTCTCGTGGCCGCTCTCGGCACGCATCCGGAGTGGCGGTACACACGCGCCGCGGAAATGGCTGCGCGCTGCCGCGAGCTGCTCGAGCCGCATGTCGAAGTCGTGACGCCGCCGGGACATTCGACACTCGTCTCGTTCCGACCACCGTCGGATCCCACCGAGCTCGTGACCGCGCTCCACGCCGACGGCGTGATCGTGCGCGAGCTACCCGGCCGCAACCTCGTGCGCGCATCGTGCGGCTGGTGGACGAACGAGGACGATCTGCAGCGACTCGTCGCGGGACTTGCAGAAGCAACCTGACTTCAGTCAGGTTGCAGTCGTTCTCGTTACAGCCCGAGCTCAGTCGCGATCGGCTTCAGCGCATCGACGACGGTGCGGATGTGGTCGTCGAGGTCGACGCCGAGCTCCTCGGCGCCCTTGAAGACGTCCTCGCGGTGCACGCCGGCTGCGAACGACGGCTGCTTCAGCTTCTTGCGCACCGACTTCGGCTCGAGGCCCTCGAGGCCCGTCGGCCGCACGAGCGCACACGCGTGCACGAAGCCGCTGAGCTCGTCGCAGGCGAAGAGCGCCTTCTTCAGCGGCGTGTCGCGCGGCAGCGACAGGTGCTCCGCATGCGAGAGCACCGTCTCGACGATCACCTCGGGGTAGCCCTCCTCGCGGAGGATCGGCGCGCCGTCTTGCGGGTGCTTGTCGAGCGTCGGGTGGATCTCGTAGTCGAAGTCGTGGAGGAGGGCGGCAACGCGCCACTCCTCCTCGTCGCCGCCGAGCTTCTGCGCGTATGCGGCCGTCGACGCCTCGACCGCGAGCGCGTGCCGGAGCAGGGATTCGCTCTTCGTGTACGTCGTGAGCGTCTGCCAGGCTTGTTCGCGAGTTGGTGCCAAGAGGCGGCTAGCATAGCCCGCTATGGCCGTCACCCCAGCATTGGCAGACGCGTTCGTCATCGAGGGAAAGCAGCCGCTGAGCGGCACGATCCGCGCGGCGGGGAACAAGAACGGCGCGTTGCCGATCCTCGCTTCCTGCCTCCTCACCGACGAGCCGGTGACGCTCACGAACGTGCCGCGCATCCGCGACGTCGACACGATGCTCGAGCTGCTCGCGGACCTCGGGGCGGACGCCGCGTGGACAGGCCCCAACGAGGTGCGCGTGCACGCGGGCTCGATCACGAAGTCCGCGCCCGATCTCGCGCTCTGTAGCAAGATCCGCGCGTCGTTCCTGCTCGCCGGCCCGCTCCTCGCGCGCTTCGGCCGCGCAACGATGCCGCCGCCCGGCGGCGACGTGATCGGGCGCCGCCGGCTCGACCCGCACATCCACGCCTTCAACGAGCTCGGCGCGAGCATCGACATCGGCAGCACGTACGACATCCACGGCGAGAACCTGCGCGGCGCGCACGTGTTCCTCGACGAGGCGAGCGTCATGGCGACAGAGAACACGATCATGGCCGCCGTGCTGACGGCCGGCGAGACCGTGCTCGGCAACGCCGCGTGCGAGCCGCACGTGCAGGACCTCTGCCGCTTCCTCGTTCACCTCGGTGCGCAGATCGAGGGCATCGAGTCCAACGTGCTTCGCATCCACGGCGTCGACAGCCTCTCCGGCGGCGACTGGACGATCGGCCCGGATCACATCGAGGTCGGAAGCTTCATCGGCATGGCGGCGATCACCGGCGGCGACGTGACGATCGAGGGCGTGCGCCCACACGACCTCGTGTCGATCGTCCCGGCGTTCAAGAAGCTCGGCGTCCGCGTCGAGATCGGCGAGGACACCGTGCATGTGCCGGCCCGTCAGCAGCTGATCGTCGAGGACGACCTCGGCGGCATGGTGCCGAAGATCGAGGACGGCCCCTGGCCTGCGTTCCCGTCCGACCTGACGTCGATCGCCGTCACGGTCGCGACGCAGGCCTTCGGAACCGTGCTGATGTTCGAGAAGATGTTCGAGAACAGGCTGTTCTTCGCGGACAAGCTCGTCTCGATGGGCGCGCGGATCATCCTCTGCGATCCGCATCGCGCAGTCGTCACCGGCCCGGCGCCGCTCGTCGGCCAGCGCATGGAAAGCCCCGACATCCGCGCCGGCATGGCGATGCTCCTCGCAGCACTGACGGCGCAGGGACAGTCGACGATCGGTGCAGCGCACCAGATCGACAAGGGCTACGAACGCATCGACGAGCGCTTGCGCGCGCTCGGCGCGAACATCGAGCGCATCGACTCCTAGCTAACGGAGCCGCAGCGAGCGTGCGCGTGCGATCGCTGCTGCGACGTCGACGACGCCGAAGCCGAGCTCGTTCGTCCGAACGCCGCGGCCGGACGCCGTGTCCTGGAGGATCGTCACGACCTGGCGTGCGGTAAGCCTCGGGTTCGCCGCCCAGACCCTGGCCGCCGCGGCCGAGACGAGTGGGGCGGCGAACGACGTGCCGTCCTCGCCGAGCGCCGCGATCGACACCCAAGGCCCCGTGTTCGAGAACGGCGCGTGCGCGCCGTCGCGCAGGATGGCGGCGACCGCGAGCCCGTTCGGGCCGAGCAACGCCGCGGGGTACTCGGGCCGGTTCGCATAGTCGTCGCCGGCCGCCGCGACAATGAGCGCGCCCCGAGCGATCGCGTACCGGACGGCCGCGCGCTCGATCGTGGACGTGCCGGCCCCGCCGAGACTGAGATTGATGATGCGTGCGCCGTGGTCGACGGCGTAGCGAATCGCCTTGGCTTCGTTGACGTCGCTGAAGGCGCCGCTCGAGCTGCCGGCGCGGATGATCATCAGCCGCGCGCCCGTGTCCTCGCGCGCGATCAGCTCGGCAACGCGCGTTCCGTGCCCGTTCAGGTCGCGCACGTCCCGGCCGCGGGAGCGGATGTCGTAGACGAGCGGACGCCCAGCAGCGAGCTGAGGCACTCGCAGATCGGCGCCGGTGTCGACCACGGCAATGGTCGGTTGCAGCGCGATCCCTGCGAGCATTGCTGCCAGCCAGGCCATCTGCGAGCGAGTATCGGCCCACCGGTGGACGAGTACATGGGCCGAACGGCCCATCTTCTGTAGCCTCCGCTCACAGCGATGGCGGCAGCGAGACGCAGCGAAGTCAAGGTGGAGCTGCGCGGCAGCGGCTCCGCGAACGTGGCAACCGGATTGCCGGTTCTCGACCGCCTGCTCGAACGGCTCGTGCAGTACGCGGAGTTCGATCTCGCCCTCGAGGTCGAGCCGGGCGCGGCAGAGCTCGAGGTGGCAGAAGCCGGCAGCGGGCTGGGACGCGCGCTGGCCGAGCCGTTGCGCAGAGCCGGAGCTCGCCGCTACGGCTTCGCGTCGATGACGTCCGCGGAGGCGCTCGCGAGCGTCGTGCTCGAGGTGTCCGACGAGCCGCTCCTCGTATCGAACGTCGATCTCACGGAGGCGCGCATCGGAGGCCTCGGTACGGATGTCGCACGCCGGTTCCTCGAGCGCTTCACCGAGGGAGCGGGCGTCACGCTGCACGTGCGCCTCCTGAACGGGACCGACTCGCAGCACGTGCTCGAAGCGATCTTCAAGGCGCTGGGCGTCGCCCTCGCGCAAGCCTGCAGCGACAAAGGAGGAGACAGTGGCCGATAAGACCGTCGTGCGCACCGAGGCCGCGCCGGCGCCGTTTCAGGGCGCGCCGTACTCGCAGGCGATTGCAGCGAACGGCTTCGTCTTCGTCTCGGGACAGCTCGCGCTGAAGCCCGGCGACAAGGAGCTCTCGGGCGGATCGATCGAGGAACAGACCGAGCAGGTGTTCGCGAACCTGCGCGCGATCCTCGAGGAGGCGGGCACCGGGCTCGAGCGCCTCGTGAAGACGACGGTGTTCCTCCAGAACCTCGACGACTTCCAGGGGATGAACGGCGTCTACTCGAAGCACGTCGGCGAGTCGCCGCCCGCCCGCTCGACGGTCGAGGTCGCGAGGCTCCCGTCGGGAGCGCTCGTCGAGATCGAGGCGATCGCCCTCGCGTGACGCGCTCGAGAACTACGTCCGGTCGTTAGATCTCGACGCGTATCTCGTCGGCGGAGCCGTCCGCGACGAGTTGCTCGGCCTCGAGTCGAAGGATGCGGACTTCCTCGTCCCTGGCGTCGACACCGACGGGCTGAAGCGGGCACTCGAGCCGCACGGCCGTGTCGAGGACCTGATCGTCGCGGGCCGGCTCGTCGGCGTGCGCCTGCATCCGCGCGACCGGGACGTGCGAAAGCTCGCACCCGCCGGGATCGAGTTCGCGCCGCCGCGCAAGGAGGTGAGCACCGGCCCGGGACGCCACGACTTCGAGATCGTCGCCGACGCGTCGCTCTCCGTCGAGGACGACATGCGCCGCCGCGACTTCACCGTCAACGCGATGGCGCGGCGCCTCGCCACCGGCGAGCTCGTCGACCCGGTGAACGGCAAGCGAGATCTCGAGCAGCGTGTGCTGCGCACCGTGTCGCCGACGAGCTTCGCAGAGGATCCGCTGCGCCTCGTGCGCGCACTGCGGTTCGTGTCGCAGCTCGGCTTCGATCCGGACGCGTCGACCTTGCGGCAGATGCACGACGAGGCCGCAGCGGTGAAGCTCGTCTCGGGCGAGCGCATCGGCGGCGGGCTCGCCGCGGACGGGATGGGGGAGCTGTCGAAGCTGCTGCTCGGCTCGCAGCCGGCGAAGGCGCTCCGCGTCGCGCGCGACACCGGCGTGCTCGTCGAGCTGCTGCCGGAGTTCGAGGCCGCGATCGGCTTCGACCAGGAGAGCCGTTTCCACTCGCTCACCGTGGACGAGCACACGTTTGCGGTCGTCCAAGCCGCGGCCGACGCGGGCTACGCGCTGCCGGTGCGCCTCGCGGCGGTGTTCCACGATCTGGGCAAGCCGCACACGGCGTGGCGGGGAACGGACGGGCGGCTGCACTACTACGCGAAGGCAGGCTTCTCGGACCGCAGCCACGAGCAGGTCGGTTGCGACCTCGCACGGGAGGCGCTGCTCCGGCTGCGGTATCCGAATGCGCTGCGCGACCGCGTCGTTCGAATCGTGCGCTACCACATGTTCCAGATCGGGAAAGGCGACGCGCTGCGCGCGCGACGGTTTCTCGCGAAGCACGGGGACGAGCTCGCGCTACAGCTCGTCGACCACAAGGACGCCGACTACCGCGGCAAGCCGGGGCCGGATGGCGTCGGGCCGCCCGTCGAGGACCTCGAGAAGCTCGCGCGCTTCCGCAAGGAGCTCCAGAGAGAGCGGCGGCAGCCGCACCGGCTCTCGGATCTCGCAATCGACGGCACCGACCTGATCGAGCTCGGCCTTGCCCCGGGGCCGGAGCTCGGACGCGTGCTGCGCGACCTCCTGCACGACGTCGTCGAGGATCCGTCTGTGAACACGCGCGAAGCGCTCCTCGCCCGTGCGCAGAGGGCCATGCAGTGAGCGCCAACGCGCTCCGCTGGAACCGTG
>Ga0070658_10004686_pt1 | contig 11123 bp, 8 predicted proteins | sample KBSC13metaG_FD_64664 | JGI IMG/M metagenome (GOLD analysis project Ga0070658, IMG submission 64664) | Corn rhizosphere microbial communities from Kellogg Biological Station, Michigan, USA - KBS C1-3 metaG | ecosystem: Host-associated > Plants > Roots > Rhizosphere > Soil ... | reverse complement strand
TCTACGATCCGAACTCACAATTCGCGGATTCGGACGGGTTCCGGAGCGACGTGATCAAAGAGATACGCGACCTGCGTGTGCCGATCATTCGCTGGCCGGGCGGCAACTTCGTCTCGGGCTATCACTGGCTCGACGGTGTCGGGCCGAAGAAGGATAGACCTGTTGTGCTGGATCGCGCATGGAACTCGATGGAGACGAATCAATTCGGCACAAATGAATTCATCACCTGGGCTCGAAAGGTCGGGACCGAGCCGCTCTTCGGGTTGAACTTCGGCACTGGATCAGCTGAAGATGCAGCGGCGCTGGTTGAGTACTGCAACGTAGACAAGGGAACGAAGTGGAGCGATCTGCGGCGCTCGCATGGATACGAAAGGCCGCACAACGTGAAGTTCTGGTGCGTAGGCAACGAGATGGATGGGCCCTGGCAAATCGGGCATATGGAGGCTCGCGAGTACGGCATCAAGGCTGCCGATGCAGCTCGGCAGATGCGGGCAGTTGACGACACTGTGAAGCTGGTGGCCTGCGGCTCGAGCGGGCCGTTCATGCCGACCTACATTACGTGGGACCGGACTGTGCTCGAGCAGTGCTACGAGTATGTGGATGGGATCTCGCTGCATCGCTATTGGGGAAACACGGACGAGACAGGGCACGACAGTTCAAAATACATGGCCATGAACCTCGCCATGGATCGGCAAATTGAGGAGATAATTTCAGTTTGCGATTCGGTGCGCGCTCAGACGCGCTCCGGCAAGCAGCTCTTCCTTTCATTTGACGAGTGGAATGTGTGGTACCGCGCGCGTACCGGCGATGCAGTGAACGGACACAGGAAGGCAGCTCCGCATCTGTTAGAGGAGCCCTACAACCTTGAAGACGCGCTCCTCGTGGGCGGTTTAGTTAATTCATTGATGAGGCACTCTGATCGTGTGAAGGTGGCCTGCTTGGCGCAACTCGTCAACGTGATTGCGCCAATCATGACCAACAAGGATGGGATACTTCGCAATACAATTTTTTACCCGTACTCATGGGGATTGAAGTACGGCCGCGGACGTGCGCTTAGCATCGACTCAGAAGGACCGAGTTACGAAGTAGACTCCCTTGGTAAGCCGATCGAAGATATGGGACTTCCTGTTCCCGGATTTGGAAAGGTACCCTATCTAGACGTGATGGCATCTTACCAGCCGGAGCAGAAAACCGCGACCCTGTTTGTGCTGAATCGCGATCTCGAGAATGAGCAGGAACTAGAGTTGAACTGGCACGATCTCACACCGTCGCGTGTCATTGGATTCGAAACGATTACAGGGAACGACCTGAAGGCACTAAACACTGTTTCAGATCCGAAGAAGGTAGTTCCTCAAACGGTGGCAAGTCCCTCCGTCGGATCGAAGATGAACGTGAAGCTGCCGGCGCGGTCTTACTCGGTTCTCACACTTTCAGTCTGAAGATCGAAACAGCTCCTGGGATCTAGCCACCGCCTATTAATCGCACACTCACCCGAGCTCGAAGTTAACGGTCTAGTGCAACGTCGTGAACGACCCGGCTGGCAAAGAGATCCGCTGCCGGCAAGCGAGGCAGACCCATGGAGCGCAGGATAGGAATATCCATAATCGTGGGATCATCCCGCGTCATGCTCTCACGCTGCGGTAAGGTTCTCGCCTACTCGGACGTTACCATGCGGTAGTTGACGGGTTGCCGGTGACACGCCCGCAAAAGGCAGGCAAGGAAACCCTATAGAGGCGGTTCGGAATCATTTCCCGCCGTAACGCTGCCTTGTACCAAGCGCATACTTTTGCATTTGCGTATCCAATGAGGGTGTTCTCTCGAACCAGAAGTTCCTAAAGAGAATGCGGTTACCTTTGCGCTGAGCCATTAGAATCTGTTCCTGACTCGGCAATGTCTTCCCCACGATGAACACGTCTGCGTACACCTCATCCTGATCTTCAGGCTGGAACGGGAGTCTGTCCAATGTTTCGAATATAGGGTCTCGGAATCACCGGCACTTATCGTCGGAGCCCTGTGTCCCTGGGCTGTAGAGCGTTCCCGACCAGAGAGTGAAGGAACCATCGGGTTCGATGTAGATAATCTGCGCTCCGGCGGCTCGCAAATCAGGATTTACTTCCTTCGGCGCAGCCTCCCAACGACCTCGGGACATCCAGGCTCCGACTGCGGCGGCCATTGTCGTTTGCGCCCGGGTCAGCGGCATTGACAACAATAAAACAGCTACAGCACAAAACTTCTTCCGTTGGGTAGCTCTGGCCGGGAATTAGCGTAGTTCTACGCTCTTGCCGTATTGTCGCCTACTCGGACGTTACCAGTTGGTAACTGACGGGTTGCCGGTGACACGCTCACGACTCGTGGCCTAGGCCGTGGCAAACCGCACAATTCTGGTACAGGTAGTTCCATTCAAAGCACTCGCTGAGCCGATTCTTCGGATCATCTAGGCCGTGCTTTTGCACCAGATATCGGACCTTCCTCTGACCGCTGTATGCCATGGGCACCGCACCAGCGAACCCCGATGACTAGCCTCCCATGACCGCCGCACTCAACACATATACCGTGCGCACGGTAGAAATCGTTTAGCCCTGACTTCCGACCAGCTTCGTGCTCCCTTTCACGCCATTCCTTTACCTGCCGCAAACTCAATCCGTGCTTCTGCAGACCTTCTGGCGTATTTGGACGAGCCATAGGATGCCCCGCTGCGATGACGTGATGATCCGTCGCTCTGATCATATTCCGAGTGTGTAGTCGCCAACTCGGACGTAACCTCCTTTGGTTATTGAAGACTGCCGGCCACCCAACCAGAACTTGGAGTCGCCCCAATCTGAGCAGAATTGTCGCGAGTAAGACTTTCAAGGTGTTGAGCAATGTAAACAGATCCGAACTGATGTAGACGCCTTCTGGAGGCGGTCCTGCGATGGTGGCGGTCACTTCAAGGTACTCGCCACCGGTGACGTTCTGCCCGGAGGCACAGTCAAGCCATCTCGCTCGGGTCCGTCGCACTCGGCTTCTGGCCCAACGGTCACTCGGTAGGTCCCGAGTGGCCAAAGTGGAATATAGGCGCGGCTTGCATGTACGATCTGCAGCACGGCATGAAGCTTCAAGCCGCAACGACCGAAAGGCAGGAACAGCAAGCGATGTGCGACGATTTCATACACCAGGGACTAACACACCATCCGACCGTATCGCGCCGGACGTTTGTAGCTGGATCCGCCGCGGCGATTGTGAGCTCGAAAACAGCGGCTGGTCAGAGCCGAGTCGCGGAAAGAGACGTTAGCGTGCCTATGGCATCTGGTGTTTCGGATGCTGCGCTTTTCTATCCCGAAGGGAAAGGTACCTGGCCCGCCGTACTGGTTTGGACCGATATTTTGGGTTTGCGGCCAGTGTTCCGGGACATGGGTCGCCGGCTGGCGGACGAGGGGTACGTAGTACTTGTACCGAATCCCTTCTATCGGAACATGAAGGCGCCTGTCGTCGACGGTTCTTTCGATTTCTCGAAACCAGAAGATCGTGCAAAGGTGATGCCTCTAGCAGCTGCTCTGACGCTGAGGCGAATATAAGTGACGCCAGAGCGTATGTAACCTTCCTAGATCGCCAGGAGCAGACGGACAAAAAGAGGAAGATTGGCGTCGAAGGTTACTGCATGGGAGGACCGCTTACATTCCGGACGGCAGCCACTCTCTCGAACAGGATCGGAGCTGCGGCAACGTTCCATGGTGGTGGCTTGGTGACGGACAAACCGGATAGTCCACATCTACTGATTTCTAAGATGAAGGCTGAGGTCCTCTGCTGCGTGGCAGACAACGACGACAAGCGCGATCCCACAGCCAAGGATACGTTGAAGGCTGCGTTTGCGGCGGCGCATCTGAAGGCGGCCGTTGAGGTGTTTGAAGGCTGCAATCACGGTTGGACCGTCCGAGGAAGCCAGGTCTACAACGAGGCCGGAGCCGAGCGCGCGTGGGCCGAACGAGTGGCTCTCTATAAGCGGAACCTGACGTAGCACAAAGGCCCGGGTGTGTTCGGGCGATTCGAGTTGCCGGTTCAGTCGATCGGCATTGAAGCAGCTGCTCTCTGTCGTAGTCTTCTGTTACTTGTCATTTGAGGATGCGCCCCGTCTTCGGCCCAGATCGGACAAACGCCGCATTCCCGATTTGGACCAATCCCGATTTCATCATTCACGGCGGACCGAATACGTTGTTTGCAGCCGAGGTAGCGTTCAGTAGTCTGGATTGAGACGTGGCCAAGCAGGAACTGGATCTGCTCTAGTTCTCCTCCGGAAGCATGGCACAAACGAGCGCAGGTACGCCGTAGGTCGTGCGGTGCCACTCTATCCAGCCCGATTGCTTTGGCCGCATCCTTCACGATGTGCCAAACGGCCTTCTCCGTCATACTCTCGCCGAGAACTCTCCCCGTCTTGGTGACTCGACGGTAGATCTTGCCCCGTTCTATGCCTGCCGCGTTCAACCATACCTGTACTTGCTCCATCACCCAATCAGGGATCGGAACAGTACGGATAGGGCCCCCTTTGCCCTTCAGACCGACTATGGCCCAGTGTTCTTCTCGCTTTTCCAGGTGTTCGAGCCTGAGGCCGACCACCTCGTGACGACGCAGACCGCAGGCAAGCAGCATCGCAAGCAGTGCTCGATCTCGTTTGTCCTTAACACTGTCACCGTTAGGAGCTTGCCACAGCGCGAAGCTCTGGTCTGCGGTGAGCCAGTTCCCCAGCCTCACGCCAAGATTCGAAACGCCTCTGACGCGACGGATCCCCGCGGCAAGGTCGGAACTCAGAAGCCCGCAATCTGCGGCCTCATAAGCCAGCCGGCGCACCGCCCCAAGAGGCGGATTAATGGTCCCGGGCGCGAGCAGGCGCGTTTCGAGGTAGCTGCGATATCGCAGGATAACTGTTCGGTTTAGCGCGAGTCGTGGCTCGGAGCAGTACCAGTCCACGAACTCATCAATGGCATGCCCGTATACTCGTCGGCCGTCGGTGCTCGTCAGACAGTTTAGGACGGCTCTTCTGGATACTTCCAGATCCGGCAAACGCAAACGCGTCTTCGGTTCTTACGCTGTTTTCGATTACGCGAGCTCTTCTTCATCGCCCTGTGGCCTCCCCGCCACACGGCAACAATGATGCTCCTGTCTACGCAATTCTCCGACAGTTGTTGCTGCGGGTCGCCGAACAGGAACAAACCCACACCACACTAAAACCGGGTCACTTCCGAGTTGCCGGTCATACGCCCACAAAGGATGACATTGTCGGGCTATTGTTGATGCAAGGTCGTCATGAGAGAATCGCCCATCCTATAGTCTCCTGAGGTTCCATGCGCTCGGTCTCGTCCGTGCCTGCTCTCGTGATCGGCCTGTGTATCACTCTGCTTCCCGCCGCAACTCAAGCCGCCGTGACCCCCGCTGAAGCGAAACGCACGATATCTCTCCCCATTGTCTTTGAAGAGAACCGTGGGCAATTTCAGCCATCAACGCGGTACGCCGTGCGCAGTTCAGGAGGCTTGATCTCATTTCATGAGGACGGTCTCGAATTCCTGTCGGGTAAATCGCCGAATCCGGCCCGAATTACGCTCCATCCTGAAGCGCCGTCCCGAGACACAAAACTCGTCCCGGAAGATCTCACTAACGGAAAGGTGAACTACTTCATAGGCCCGACGGCCACGGCCTCGTTCAAGGGCATATCCACTTACAACAGGGTGCGTTACAGCAATTTCATGCCGGGCGTCGACCTCGCCTTTTATGGTAACGGAGACGATCTGGAACACGACTTCATCGTGGAGCCGCAAATAGATCCACGATCTGTTCGCTTTCGCATTACCGGCGCTGCTTCCCTGAAAGTTGATGCTGACGGAGCACTTCGCATCGTGACACCGGAGTCGCAGCTGTTCTTCCGCAAGCCGGTAGGGTATCAGCTCATCGCCGGCAGGCGCGTTGTTGTAGACGTGGCCTTCGCAGTTGCGCCTGGGGGACATGTTTCTTTTCAGGTCGGCCAGTACGATCCAACAGTTGAGCTGGTCATCGATCCGGTTCTCGTATTTTCGACCTACCTGGACGGTACCCATCAGGACACAGCGACCTCCGTCACCACCGACAGTAAGGGAAACGTTTATGTAGCGGGCTACACAGCTTCATCGGACTTTCCTAACGTGAACGCCTACCAGACCGCATGCGGTACTTGCACCGGCGGCTACTGGGGCGACGCCGGCTTCATCTCGAAACTCGACCCCACCGGAACGACCCTGCTCTACTCCACTTATTTCATTGGCAACGGCCGCAGTGAAGTCTTTCGTCTCAAAACCGATTCCGCTGACAATCTGGTCGGAGTTGGATACACCGAGTCAACAAGTTTCCCGAAGACTGGCAAGTTCGCGCCTTCCTACTCCTACGGTACCTTTGTCTTTCTCTCGATCCTTCCGGCACAAAGCTCAATCACGCAGAAATCATCGGACAGGGCCCGGATGCCGTTGTCTCTGAGTACACATTCCGCTATTTCAACCCGTATGGTTTGGCGCTCGACGGCAACGATAACGTCTACATCGCAGATGCGGTGTCACTGAACCTAAACGGTGGTCCTTTTCCCTTCCCGGTCACCAGCGGCACCTACGGTTTCGGTAACACAGCAGCCGGAGAAACGACGGACATCTTCGTCGCAAAGATCGCTTCAGACGGCTCGCTGGTGTACGGCACAGTCGTTGCGCCCGTTGATCCCAACGCTGCGCAATATGGCTTTTATCTCTATATGGGCGGCCTTGGAGTGGATGCAAACGGAAATGTATTTGTCTCAGCTGGTGCCAGTCCGGGCATGCCGACAACTGCGAACGCTGTTTCCCCGACCTATCCCAACGGCGCTCCCAGAAATGTTTCTAACAGCGGCCAAGCAGGCTTCGTCTTCGCGCTCAACCCGGACGCCACACAGCTTCTCTTCGCTACCTACTTACCCGGCACCAACAGCGCAAACGCTCTTGCCGTCGCGAGCGACGGATCTCTCTATGCCGCCGGGACTACCAGCGAATCGACTCTGCCGGTCACTCCGAATGCGTTCCAGTCCTCGCTCAAGGGGGGTGCTGGCTGCACCTGCGATGGCGGCTACGTGATTCACCTCAGCAGCGATGGAAGCAGGATCCTTCACGCCACTTATCTCTCCGGCACAATCGACTACAACAATCTAGTTACCGCATACAACACGATGGCGTTGGACAGTGCGGGTAACGTTTTCATTGGCGGGAACGTTAGCTCGCCCGATTCGCCTCAGAAAAATCCGGTCGTCTCTTACCTCGACATCCCCGGAAACATATACGCCTACAGTACCTATATTGCCGGAATCAGCCCTGATTTCTCGACACTGGTCTTCGGCAGCTATTTCAGCGGCGACGGTGCGGGTGATAGCTTGGCCGACATCGCCATCTCTCCATCCGGGCACCTTGTCCTCGCGGGTGGTACGTTCTCTGATACCAACTTCCTCACCACGGCCGGTGTTGTTCAGCCCAACGCCCCAGCCCGTGCCGATCCCGGCGTCGGCTATCAGCACGGATTCGTCGCCAGCATCGACCTGACCGTGCCCGCGCCCTCTGTATGCATATTCCGGTCTGTGAACGTCGGTACTGTCACGCTGGGAACGACGGGCACAACTACCGCCACGTTGAATAACTGCGGAAACGCACCCCTTACGATCACCTCCCTGAAGTCCACCTCTACGCTAGTGACAGCGGCGCCTCTTTACAGCGCATTAGCCGCCGGAGGGTCGTACCCGCTGCAACTGCAGTTCTCTCCTGTGGATCCCGTTACCACAACAGGGTCCATAACAATCACAAGCGATGCGACCGTCCCCACGCAGCGCCTTTTTTTCTCCGGCTTAGGCCTTGGACCTCAACTCAGCATTCAGAACCCTACAACGATAAATCCAGTCACCGTCCCTCAAATGATTTTCGGGACCTCGCCCGCTACCGCGGTCGGCTTGCTGATACGCAACACAGGCAATGCTTCCCTCACAGTCACCAATGTGAGCGTCTCAGGCGAATTCACCCAGAGCAGCAGTTGCGTCAACACGATCACCGCGAACGGAATTTGTCTCATCACCGCCAGGCTAGCTCCCATAAGCGATGGCAAAAAGCAGGGCACTCTCACCATTTCGTCCAACGATCCTATTCATCCCACGCTCGTCCTGTCTCTCGTCGGCAACGTCCTGATCAACCCAAACTCACCCGCCATCACCTTCAACATCCCCAACCACACCTACGGAGACGGGCCCATCAATCTCGTCGCGAGTTCCGCCTCGTCCGGCGCCTTCACCTACTCTCTCCTGTCCGGCCCGGCTCTTGTCAGCGGATCCACGCTCACCATCAATGGCCCAGGCAGCGTCCAGGTTCTGGCTACCCAGACAGCCAGCGGCAGCTATGCGACTGGCACGCAGACAGTCACATTCCAGGTCGCACCCGCTGCGCTGGCGATCAAAGCAAACGACGCTTCCAGAGTCTATGGAACATCGAATCCTGGTTTCACCGGGGTTATGACTGGCATCGTGGCAAAGGACTCGTTGTCCCAGACCTTCGCCACCACCGCAACGCTGAGTTCTCCCGCCAATACATACGCGATCGTTCCGTCTGTCTCAGGCGCCGCACTCGGCAACTACACCGTAACCGCCACGAACGGAACTCTCACCATCACCCAGGCCGCAGCAACGATCGGCATGACGGCGTCCAGCGCAACCGCCTCGCCGGGACAGAGTGTCACGCTGACTATCGCGGTCACATCGGCAACCACCGGCACACCCGCCGGGACCGTCATGTTGCAGGACAATGGCGCCCTGGTCACCGCCCTCACGCTCGTGAACGGTGCCGCGACCTATAGTGCCGCTCTTCCAGGCGGCACTACCCATCACTTCTCAGCTGCGTATGCTGGCGACACCAACTTCACCGGGGTTTCCACCTCGGCCGATGTTCTCATCCCTGTCACTGGCGCCGACACCGCTTTCACATCGTCTACCCCGGCGCAGCAGGCAACGGCCGGCTCAACGGTCACCTATGCCCTCCAACTCACACCAGGTACCGGAAGCTATCCAGGTCCTGTGACCTTCTCAGCCCAGGGACTGCCCACGGGCTTCACCGCCAGTTTCTCACCCAGTACCGTGACGGTGGCCGGTTCGCCACAGACCATAGAGATGACACTTCGCGCGCCAGTAACCAAAGCGCAATTAGCACCCCCAGGGTTGGCGCCACGCAATTCGCATTTAGCTCTTACGTTGGCCTTCGTTTTGCTCCCTCTCATCCATATCCGAAGTCTGGGACTCTCGCACAAACGTAAGGGGATTTGGCTCGCCGCTTTCTGTGCAACCACTCTCGGCCTACTTGGCAGCACAGGATGTTCCTCGACACCGACCGCGGCAACAACTCAACCTCAGACTCAGAACTATACAATCACCCTGACCGCAACCAGTGGAACTGTCCAACATCAGACAACGGTCAGGTTGGTATGGTAACGACGTACGCTTTCATTCAAATCCGCTGATCGTCCACATTCGTGACGTGAAACACGTCGAAAATCCGTTGCCGCAACGACAGAGAGCTGACTCCCGTTTTGCGGCCGCGTCCAGGTGCACAGTTGTCAGCAAATCCCTTTTAGGGATTGCGGTCCAGACGTGGTGTCCGAGAATAGTTGCGAACGCGTTATCGAGACCCTGTTCGATAGCCCTGCGCACGCCAGCAAGTGGGTACTGACAAGCATGGATCTGGATTCTGGGCGTATTGTCGCCAACTCGGACGCCGAGCGCGCAGCAGAACGTAACCGCGTTCGATGATTCCGAACTTCCAGCGGACAGGCAAGTACCTCCGACGTTTGTTCATTCCCATCCTTGGATGATGCCTCCAGAGTCGGATGGCTACCGTCAAGTTTGGCTCGCGTCCAGCGAATTGGTTCGACGAAGGACTGCCGCCGCAAAGCAGCAATCTACTTGAAACCCTGGGCGATTTCCTTCCCCGCGTCTGTCGAAGATCATTGATCTTCCTGCAACTGCGGGTGGAGGCAATCGTGAGCAACACATGGCGCAGCTACTCGACCAAGGGCATCTATAGGGTGTACCTGAAGCGCAGGGTCATCCCGAAATGGAGTGACTACCTTTTGAGTGACGTCCGAACTATCGAGGTCGAATCGTGGCTTCGCGGTCTTCCTGTCGCAAGGAGGCACTTGCGCCAAGATCCGCAACGTCATGTCAGTGTTGTTCAATCACGCTTGTCGGTACGAATTCTTCGATCGAAACCCGATTAAGCTTGTCCGACAGAGCTCAAAGAGACGGTCGCCTCCGGTGGTGCTAACTCCCAGCGAAATCAGAACGCTTTTGGAAGGATTGAAGATTCGCGAGAGGACGCTGGTATTCATTGCGGCGTCAACCGGCATCCGCCAAAGCGAATTGTTTGCTTTGAAGTGGAGCGATATTGATCTCTCTGCAGGAACAATGTACGTGGCCCCTTCGATCGTCCACGGATTCGTGGGGCCCTGCAAAACGGAGTCATCTCAAAAACCTGTTCCACTCCACCCGCTTGTTTGCGACGCGCTCGTGAAGTGGAAATTGCAGTCGTCATATGGCAAACCGGGAGATTGGGTTTTTGCGAGCCCGCACGCGAAGGGAAATCTACCTTATTGGGGACAAGCGATTCTCCACAAATATCTGAGACCCGCTGCTCGAGACCTTGGAATCGAGAAACGCTTTGGGTGGCATACTTTCCGGCACACATATTCGACACTTTTGGGAAGCGTTGGCACGGAATTCAAAGTGATGCAGGAGCTGCTTCGGCACTCGACGATCCGATCGACCCTGGACGTCTACACACAGGCGGTCACGTCAGCCAAACAGAGTGCGCAAGGCGCTGTCATGGCGCTTGTCTTTCCTGCTCAATAAAACTCGGAACTATTAAGGATGGCGCGGTTTTTTGGTTTTTGGGTGCAAACTGGGTGCATTTTGCACCTAGTTTGCACCCAATCTCGCTACTCTTCTTTGGCTAAAACCATTCCGTAACCCATTTGGAATGTATGGCGGGGACGACGGGGCTCGAACCCGCGACCTCTGCCGTGACAGGGCAGCGCTCTAACCAACTGAGCTACGTCCCCACATTGCCTCACAGCAACATGGC
>Ga0070658_10004685_pt1 | contig 11124 bp, 8 predicted proteins | sample KBSC13metaG_FD_64664 | JGI IMG/M metagenome (GOLD analysis project Ga0070658, IMG submission 64664) | Corn rhizosphere microbial communities from Kellogg Biological Station, Michigan, USA - KBS C1-3 metaG | ecosystem: Host-associated > Plants > Roots > Rhizosphere > Soil ... | reverse complement strand
GTCGAGATCACCGGACCGACGTCGGTCGACAGGCGATCGGGGTTGCCGATCCGCAGCTCGTCGATCGCGCCCTCCAGCATCGGCAGCACGACGCCGGCGATGTCTTCCTGCAGGCAGAGCACGCGCAGCGCCGAGCAGCGCTGGCCCGCCGAGTCGAAGGCCGAGACGATGGCGTCGTTGACCAGCTGCTCGGGCAGCGCCGAGGAGTCGGCGATCAGCGCGTTCTGCCCGCCCGTCTCGGCGATCAACGGCACCGGCTTGCCGTCGCGCCCGAGGCGCCGGCTCAAGGTCGCCGCGATCGAGCGCGCCGCGTCGGTCGAGCCGGTGAACACCACCCCGGCAATCGACGGATTGGCCACGAGATGCGCGCCCACGGCGCCGTCGCCCGGCACCAGCTGCAGCGCGCCCGCCGGCAGGCCGGCACCGAGGAAGAGCCGCACCGCCTGGGCCGCGATCAGCGGCGTCTCCTCGGCCGGCTTGGCGATCACGGCGTTGCCGGCGGCGAGCGCCGCCGCAATCTGGCCGGTGAAGATCGACAGCGGGAAGTTCCACGGGCTGATGCAGGCCACGGTGCCCAGCGGCTTGTGCGTGTCGTTCGACCAGCCGCGCACTTCAGACGCATAGTAGCGCAGGAAGTCGACCGCCTCGCGCACCTCGCCGACGGCGTTGGCGAAGGTCTTGCCGGCCTCGCGCACGATCAGGCCGATCAGATGCGGCATGCGCGCCTCCATGCGGTCGGCCACGCGCTCGAGACACTCGGCACGCGCCTGCGGCGAGGCATGCCACGGCTCGGCGTAAGCGCAGGCCGCGTCGACGATCTCCGGCGCGGCCTCGACGACGTGGCCGACGATGTCCGAGAGATCCGCCGGATTGCGCACTGGCCGGGCATCGCCGTCGCGCGGGCCGCCCGCCAGCACCGGCTGCGCCTTCCAGGCCTCGGCGAGGTCGGCGGTGATCGCCACCGCGAGTGCCGCGATCGCCTGTTCGTCGCTGAGGTCGAGGCCCGTCGAATTGCGGCGCACGGCGCCGAACAGGTCGCGCGGCGCGGCGATCCCGGGATGCGGCATGCCGACCGGCAGCATCGCCGCCGCGCGCGCCACCGGGTCGGTGAGCAGGCGCTCGATCGGCACGTCCTCGTCGGCGATCTGGTGCACGAACGAGGTGTTGGCGCCGTTCTCCAGCAGGCGGCGCACGAGATAGGCCAGCAGGGTCTCGTGCGTGCCGACCGGCGCGTAGATGCGGCACGGCCGGTCGAGCCGGTCGGCGCCGACGACCTGCTCGTACAGGCTCTCGCCCATGCCGTGGAGGCACTGGAACTCGTACTGGCCGGACCGGTAGTCGGGACCGGCCATCGCGTAGACGCTGGCCAGGGTCAGGGCGTTGTGCGTCGCGAACTGCGGGAAGACCGCGTCGGTCGCGGCCAGCAGCTTGCGGGCGCAGGCGAGGAACGACACGTCGGTGTGGATCTTGCGCGTGAACACCGGGAAGTCCGCCAGCCCGTCGACCTGCGCGCGCTTGATCTCGCCGTCCCAATAGGCGCCCTTCACCAGGCGCACCATCAGCCGGTGCCCGCTGCGGCGCGCCAGGTCGACCAGCCAGTCGACGACGAAGATGCAGCGCCGCTGGTATGCCTGGATGACGAAGCCGATGCCGTGCCATCCCGCCAGCTCGGGCTCGAAACAGAGGCGCTCCAGCAGGTCGAGCGAGATCTCGAGCCGGTCGGCTTCCTCGGCGTCGATGTTGAGGCCGATGTCGTAGGACCGCGCCAGCACCGCCAGCGCCTTGAGGCGGGGATAGAGTTCGGCCTCGACGCGCGGGCGCTGGGCGCGGCTGTAGCGCGGGTGCAGCGCCGACAGTTTCAGCGAGATGCCGGGGCCGTCGTGCACGCCGCGTCCGCCCGAGGCGCGGCCGATGGCGTGGATCGCCTGCTCGTAGTCGGCGAAGTAGCGCGCGGCCTGCCCGGCGGTGAGGGCAGCCTCGCCCAGCATGTCGTACGAGTAGCGAAACCCCCGCGCCTCGTGCGGGCGGCCGTGGGCCAGCGCTTCCTCGATGGTCTGGCCGGCGACGAACTGCTCGCCCATCAGGCGCATCGCCAGGTTGACGCCATGGCGGATCACCGGCTCGCCGCCCTTGGCGACCAGGCGGGTCAACGCCGCCGACAGGCCGCGCTCGCTGTGCGTGGCCGCCAGCTTGCCGGTCAGCAGCAGGCCCCAGGTGGCGGCGTTCACGAACACCGACGGGCTCTGCCCGAGATGGGCCCGCCAGTCGCCACCGCCGATCTTGTCGCGGATCAGGGCGTCGCGCGTGGCGTCGTCGGGAATACGCAGCAGCGCCTCGGCAAGACACATCAGCGCCACGCCCTCCTGGCTCGACAGCGCGTACTCGTGGATCAACCCCTCGACCCCGCCACCCGGCCCCTTGCCCCGCAAGGTCTCGACCAGCCGCCGGGCCAGCGCCTCGGCCGCGGTCCGGGCAGGTTCCGGCAGGCGCGCCATCTCGATCAGGGGCGGCACGCACTGCGTCTCCGCGCGCCGATAGGCGGACGTAATTGCCTCGCGCAGCGGACTTTGGCGGCGCAGCTCGTCGGAAAAGACCTGGAACGGTACGGAGGGCATGTCCCGCATCTGGGGTTGAGGCTAACATATGGCGATGAGAACCGCTTTGCGCCTCGTCTTCGCCGCCGTCCTGCTCGCTGCCACGCCGGCCTTCGTGGCGCCCGCCCTCGTGACACCCGCCTCGGCCGACGGCCCGTGGCCGCAGAAGCCGGTGCGCATCGTCGTTCCCTTCCCCGGTGGCGGCTCGGCCGACGCGCTGTGCCGCATCGTCGGCGAGAAACTGTCGACCGCCTGGAACCAGCCGGTCATCGTCGACAACCGCCCGGGTGCAGGCGGCAACGTCGGCGCGGAGATCGTGTTCCATGCCGCCGGCGACGGCTACACGCTGCTGTGCAGCCCGCCCGGCCCGCTGTCGATCAACCAGAACCTCTACAAGGCGCTGACCTACGACGCCGCGAAGTTCGTGCCCGTCACCGTGCTGGCGCTGGTGCCCAACGTCATCACCGCGCGCAAGGACCTGCCGGCCAACAACGTCAAGGAGCTGATCGCCTACGCCAAGGCCAATCCCGGCAAGGTGACCTACGCCAGCCAGGGCAACGGCTCGACCTCGCACCTGTCGGCGCAGATGTTCGCCACCATGGCCGGCGTCGAGCTGCTGCACGTGCCCTACAGGGGCGAGGGCCCGGCGCTGGTCGACATCACCGCCGGCCGGGTCGACATCTTCATCGGCAACATCGCGGCCGCGCTGCGCTTCCAGAAGACCAAGGACGTGAAGTTCCTGGGTCTTGCCGCCAGGAGCCGCAGCCCGGTCGCACCCGAGGTGCCGGACGCCGCCGAGATCGGCATGCCGGACCTGATCGCCAGCGCCTGGTTCGCATTGGCCGCCCCGCCGGGCACGCCGGCCGCGATCGTCGACAAGGTCAATGCCGATGCCGCCGCCGCGCTGAAGCTGGAGGACGTGCGCACGAAGTTCCTGTCGCAGGGCGCCGAGCCGATCGGCCGGAGCCCGGCCGAGACCGCGGCGTTCATCAAGGAAGAGGAAGCCCGCTGGAGGACCGTCATCAGGACGGCGAACGTCACCCTGGAGTGAACGTCATGGACATCAGGCACACCGAGACGATCCCGTCCCCGATCTGGCCCGAAGACTCCGTCGCCCGCGTCCCCTACTGGGTCTACCAGGACCCGGCGAACTACGCGCGCGAACTCAGCCGCCTGTTCGAGGGCCCGACCTGGAACTACGTCTGCCTCGAGGCCGACATCCCGAACAAGGGCGACTTCCGCACCAACGTGGTGGGCGCCCTGCCGGTGATCGTCGTGCGCGACGCCGATGGCGCCATCAACTGCTTCGAGAACCGCTGCGCCCATCGCGGCGCGCTGATCGCGCTCGACGACGGCGGCAATGCCGCGAACAATTTCAAGTGCATCTACCACGCCTGGAGCTACGACCTCTGCGGCAACCTGCGCGGCATCGCCTTCGAGCGCGGCATCAACGGCCCAGATGGCGTGGTGAGGGGCGGCATGCCCAGGGACTTCAAGCGCGAGACCTTCAGCCCGCGCAAGCTGCGCACCACGACGCTCGCCGGCCTGGTGTTCGCCACCCTGTCCGACGACACGCCGCCGATCGAGGCGTATCTCGGCGCCGAGATCCTGGGCCGCATCAGGCGCGTGCTCAACCGGCCGATCAAGGTGATGGGCCGCTTCACCCAGGCGCTGCCCAACAACTGGAAGCTCTACGTCGAGAACGTCAAGGACACCTATCACGCCAGCCTGCTGCACCTGTTCTTCGGCACCTTCCGCATCACGCGCCTGACCCAGGGCGGCGGCGTGCTGGTCAGTCCCGACGGCGGCCATCACGCCAGCTACACGATCGACAAGGCCGACGACCGCCAGAGCACGGCCTATCGCGACCAGGGCATCCGCACCGAGGACAAGGACTACACGCTGGCCGATCCGTCGTTGCTCGACACGGTCAAGGAGTTCGGCGACGACATCCAGCTCCAGATCCTCTCGGTGTTCCCCGGCTTCATCCTGCAGCAGATCCACAACTGCCTGGCCGTGCGCCAGGTCGTGCCCTGCGGCACCGACCGGATGGAGCTGCGCTGGACCTACTTCGGCTTCGCCGACGACCCGCCCGAGATGACGACGCGGCGGCTGAAGCAACAGAACCTCGTGGGCCCGGCGGGATTCGTGTCGATGGAGGACGGCTGCGTCGGCGGCTTCGTGCAGCGCGGCATCGCGGCGGCCGGCGACCAGGTCTCGGTGATCGAGATGGGCGGCGACACGACCGAGAGCCAGGCGACGCGCGCCACGGAGGCCTCGGTGCGCGGCTTCTGGAAGGCCTATCGCGCGCGCATGGGCTACTGACGCCATGGACGTCGGCCCCCTCGTCTCCCTCAATGCGGCCTACGCGCGCGCCATCGACAACGAGCAGTTCGAGCAGTGGCCCGAGCTGTTCCACGAGGCCTGCCTCTACAAGGTGACGACGGCGGAGAACGTGGCCCACGGGCTGGAAGCCGGCGTGATGTACGCCGACTCGCGCGCCATGCTGCGCGACCGCGTCTCGGCCCTGCGCAAGGCCAACATCTACGAGCGCCAGCGCTACCGCCACATCGTCGGGCTGCCGGTGGTGCTGGGCGAGCGCGACGGCGCCGCCGAGGTCGAGACGCCGTTCCTGATCGTGCGCATCATGCGCGGCGGGGCGATGGATGTGTTCGCGACCGGCTGCTACCGCGACAAGGTCAGGCCAGATGCCGTGGGCGCACTGCGCTTCGTCGAGCGCATCGCCGTCTGCGACGGCGGCCGCTTCGACACGCTCGTGGCGATTCCGTTTTGATGAGTAATCATCCTTGTCGTCCTGAGGCGAAGCCGAAGGACCTTGCGCAAGCCACGGAGCACTTTGGTCGAACTGCCAGGTCCTTCGCTGCGCTCAGGACGACAGGGAAGCCATGAGGATCGCCATCACCCTGGGCGATCCCAACGGCATCGGGCCGGAGGTCGCGATCAAGGCGGCGCGGCACTTCGCCGGCCATCCCACGATCAAGCCGCTGCTGGTCGGCGACGGTTTCGTGATCGAGGAGACCGCCAACCGCCTCGGCTTCGACGCAACGCCTCCTTTCATCGACGCTGCCGTCCTCGATCCCGCGGGCTACGCCCCCGGCACGCTCGATCCTCGCGCCGGCAAGGCCACCGTGGGCTACGTCGCGGCGGCCGTGAAGCTCGTGAACGAGGGCAAGGCCGATGCCATCGTCGGCTGCCCGCATTCCGAGACGGCGGTGAACCGCGCCGGCATTCCCTTCAGCGGCTATCCCGGCCTGGTGGCCGACCTCACCGGCACGCCGCGCGACCGTGCGTTCATGATGCTGACGGCCAAGGGCCTGAAGATCGTGCACGCGACCCTGCACGAATCCGTCGCCACGGCGCTCGCCCGCCTCTCACCAGAGCTGGTCGTGGCCGCTGCCGAAGCCATCGTTGCGACCGCCAAGCGCCTCGGCGATCCTCCGCCCACCATCGGCGTGTTCGGCATCAACCCGCACGCCGGCGAGGACGGGCTGTTCGGCGACGAGGACGAGCGCATCACCAAGCCCGCCGTGGCGATGCTCAAGGCCAGGGGCATCGCCGCCGACGGCCCCGTGGGCGCCGACCTGCTGCTCAGCCAGCGCAGGCACGACGTCTATCTCGCGATGTTCCACGACCAGGGCCACATCCCGATCAAGCTGATCTCGCCGCTGCGCGCCTCGGCCATGACCATCGGCGTGCCCGTGCTGTTCGCCTCGGTCGCCCACGGCTGCGCCTTCGATATCGCGGGCAAGGGCGTCGCCGACCCGACGGGCGTGATCGAGACCCTGGAGCTTCTGGCCGGCGCCGCGTAGTCCCAAACATCCCCTCCCCGAGGGGACGGCTTCGATGCCGATGGCATAAGCCTTTTTCGCGATTCGTCCCCTGATCCGCCACCCCCTCCTTTTGTGACGTTTCGACGAAGCGTTATTCGCATTGACAAACTTGCGATATACGCATATATACTTCACATGACCGACGCCACCTTCCCGCCCCGCCTTCCCGCCGCCGATCTGATGGTGGCCAACCTGCCCGAACGCGAGCCGATCCTCGATCCGATCCTCGCCGCCAAGAGCCTGGTCCTGCTCTACGGCCCGCGCGGGCTGGGCAAGACCTTCGTGGCGCTGGGCATCGCCTGGGCCGCTGCCTCGGGCGGCAGCTTCCTCAACTGGCACGCCCATCGCCCGCACCGCGTCGTCTATGTCGACGGCGAGATGGCAGCGGTCGACATGCAGAAGCGCCTTGCCCTGTTCGGATCCGCGCCGGCGACGCTCGACTTCATGCTCTCCGACATGCAGAGGGCCGGCCCCCCGGACATCGGCACCCAGAAGGGCCAGCTGCGCCTGATGGAAGCCTGGGGCCACCCCGAACTGGTGGTGCTCGACAATCTGTCGAGCCTCGCCGGCTTCACCGGCGATCCCGACCGCTGGCAGGAGCTGCAGTATTTCCTGACCTTGCAGCGGCGCGTCGGTCGGGCCGTGCTGATGATCCACCACGCCAACAAGAAGGGACTGCAGCGCGGCACCAACCGGCGCGAGGACGTGGTCGACATCGTGATGTCGCTGCGCCGCCCCCTCGACTACGCAGCCCGCGAGGGCGCGCGCTTCGAAATCCACTTCGACAAGGCGCGCGGCCTGCACGGCGACGCCGTCGAGCCGATCGAGGCGCAGCTCGAGACCGACATGGTGGGCGTCGCACGCTGGCGGTGGCGGCCGGCGCAGGAGAGGCTGGTGAACCGCGTCGCCGCCCTGCTCAACGAAGGGCTAAGCACTCCCAAGATGGCCGAGCAACTCGGAATCGCGCGGTCCTACGCCTATCGGCTGCGCGATCGGGCGCGGGAGAAAGGCTTGCTGTCGTGAGCGAAAGCGCGACGCAACGCAATCAGAGCGATGCCCGCATGCGGAGTTGATGTCCGCTTTGCCCCCAAGAGCAGACTTCAGGCTGACATCGCCCAGCGTCTGCTAAGGGCCAGAAGCAGACACGCCGACTCACTCGGTTTTGAGGCATTGCTCTGCGACGAGCGTTGGAATACCCGAACTTTGCCATTTCGGATCTGATGTCGAATAAGGCATTACCGGTTCGTAGTAGAAGCCGTCCTTGATGTAGATTTTTCTACCGTCGACAGTGTGAGCCTCCATGGCCCTGGTCTTATTTCCCAGCATTTGATCGACGATCTCGAATTCTTCTCTAGGTTCGGGATTCCAGACTGGCGATGTTGCGGGCGCCTGACGACCGCCATAGGCGAGAGTCGGTGTAAGGGACCATCTGAGTCTTATCTTGTTGGTACCAACCCGACTTGCTTCGGTGATTAAATAAACCCACACGCTGGGAGCGCCGCCCTGGGGAGTCGGGCTAGATATGGTTCGTAGTGGGTCACCCGAGCTTGAAATCGAATATTCCACGCGTTCAGGGCAATCTGTCGCCGATTTGAGAGTTTGTTCTCTCCAACTCATGTTGACGGTCGATCCGGCTTGGCATGGGTCGATAATCTTCCTGGCGCAGTCAAGCGACCAAGTGCCTATAAGACCAATTCTCTTGAGTGCTTCTGCAGGGCTTTCCGCATAGGCAGGCACTATGACTATCAGGAAGGCCAAAACTGTAGACAGTCGTCGCAACACGAGCGCCCCCATCTGTCGAGTCTTCAACAACAATTAATAGTTGCAACGCTCATTGGATGCAACGCGCGGGACTTGGTCCGCTAACGTCCGCTTTGGATCATTAGCGGACAGTGGTGCGCCTTCGGTTGATGTCCGCTTCAGGCCCGCGATGGCGGCCTTGGTGGTGTCGTACTGCAGGTTGCCGCCGCCTGCGACGACGGAACGTACGGATGCGACGTTGACGATCGCCCCACCCTTGGCGCGGCGCATCAGCGGAATCGCGGCCTTGGCACAGAACGCGTAGCTCATCAGGTTGACGTTGAGGATCTCGTTCCAGCTCGCCGCGCTCGCCTCGTCGATTTTGCGGCGATATCTCTACCTACTTTATCGTACGCAATGTCAACGATCTCGCCCTACTGGTCTGAACCGAAATCGACGGGCTTTTCTCAGCTGCGTGGCGCCGATGGTCCGGAGACATCCCGTTCATTGCACATCTTTCAAGGCACACGGCTTTCGGGCAATGAGTAAAGCAACCCACGCGCGTTCGTCGTTTGACAGGCGCCGGTTCCTCCCGACGTAGTTCCACACGTCTCGATTGCCACTATCCATTGCGCACGTATCCGATCCGGCGTCGACGAGTTCCCGGATCACCCTTATGGACGCGTTCTCGGCTGCGTACATCAATGCCGTACGGTAATCGAATTGAAGAAGCACATAGCCCGCTGCGCTACCATCTGTCCGTTTGGTAACGTCTGCGCCACGGGCGAGCAGAAGCGTCACCGTATCGGTCAAGTCATAGTGTGCTGCGTACATGAGAGCGGTCTTGCCAAAACCATTTCCTTCGTCGACGTTGGCCCCGCTGTCGAGCAATGCCTTCACATCATGCGGATGCTCAAGGGCATAAAACAGCGCGGGTTCATTCCCCTGAAGTAGCGCGCCGGCCCTGATCATTTCAGTGATTGCGCTTGTCGGTGAGCCAATCAAGAGCGCCGAATGGAAAAGCTCCGTACTCGGTGCGTCATGCGCTCCATTTTTGGCAAACTCGTCGACGTCACGTCGAATCGCCTCGATCTCGTTTTCGGGATCTGGTTCGGAGTAACTACTGTCGGATCCGGAAGTACCGTGTATGACGAAACTTGCGGAAATGATGTTGTCGACAATTAGGGCTGCCGCCTCCCTGGCGTTGGGTGCGCCAAACGAATGCTCGTAGTACGAAGCCAAAGCACTCAGCGTAGCTCGACGGCCTTTCTCGAAATCACGAGCGAGTCGGAACTGCGATAAGCTTTGGTAGCCCCAGCCCTGGATCCACGAGCGTATGGCGACTGCCGACGGGTGATAATATTTCTGGAATGCCGTAGCGTCCCATGGGCGGACCAATGCATCGTGCCAAGTGTAAGAACTTCTGATGATCAAGTTGTCGAGATAATGCGCCGTTCCTCCCCACTTTCCTTCGGTCCCTTCGATCGCTCGAATACTCTGCATCCACGCGACTGCCTCGTCGGGCACCACCAGCATGTCCGGTGGATTACTATCTCCGAGCCAAGACGGCAGCGGAAGCGCGCCGGCTCGTGGAAGAACGCTCGCCTGACATTGAAGGTCAAGAGTTCCGTCGGCATGAATTCGCTGGAGACTTGCTGTCCCCGCTTTCAGCTCGCCATGGCCATGGCCCATGATCCCGTCGATGAATGTGTACAAGTAAGCGGCGCGTTCATATGACAGGACCCTGAAGGGGCTCTTGAAGCCATCGTATACACCCCACCTCCAGAGCGCGGGCAAGTCTGCGCGAGCGACGATTTTCAAAGTTCCCTTCTGCTGCTCAGATGGCTGCAACTTCCCAAATGCGGCGATTTCGTTGGCCAAGTCATCTGTCGTGGTCGTTGGGCGAGCTAGCAGGGAGTACCAGTTGCCGGCCCAATTAAAGGGCTCTGTGACTTGGATAAGCAGTTGCTTCTTGCCGTTCTTATCGAGGTCGAGTTCCGCAAATTGGATTCCCGTGCGGTCGATCTGTTGTCCGGACGGCCACGACATCCAATTGCCAACTGTCATTGGCGGCTCGGTGAACAGAGTATCGTCGCCGCGATGTTGTGCTAGAAAATCCTTCTGCAGCGCACGGAGAAACGCATCGCAAAGAGTGGTGTCATGCGACACCAACAAGCGAGGCAGGAAGGGCTGCAGCTTGGCCTCGAACGCGATTTCTCCCTTGGACGCCGTTTGAGCCCTGGCAGACGACAGACTCAGCGCTAGCCCAATCCCAAGTAATCTCAGCACCATCCAAATTGGAGCACCCGATGGCCAACGTCGAATCGCGATGAGAGCAGCACTCAGTCGAGGAAGAGCGAACCAAACCCTTCTCTCAGCAAGCGGAAGCGTACTCATGCTCGTCAGCCCGTGGGTGCATACGTCAGAGTATGTTAAACTATGACGAGCGGCCCTTCCATGTGCGACTTGCTCGAAAATCGTATCGGTTGTCACTTAACTGAGGTGACTTGAATCTTTCGAATCTGAGCCGCCGAAGTCCGGTTCGGGTCACTAGCGGACATTGGTGGGCCTTTGGTTGATGCCCGCTTTGCCCTCGAAAGCGCGCCGCGCGATAGCGTGAACATACCTCACAGCGCCGTCATGCCGCCGTCCACGAACAGCAGGGCGCCGGTGACGTAGGAGGCATCGTCGGAGGCCAGGAACAGGATCGCGGCGGCGACCTCCTCCGCCCTGCCCGGACGCTTCAGCATGGTGCCTTGTGCGGCGCGGGCGTTGTACTGCTCGACGGTCTCGCCGGCCGCCGCGATGCGGCGCGCATGGAATGGCGTGAAGATCGGCCCAGGCCCGACCGCGTTCACCCGAATGCCCTCCGCCGAGTGGTCGGCGGCGAGCCCCCGCGTCAAGCCCGCGACCGCGGCCTTGGTGGTGTCGTACTGCAG
>Ga0070658_10004684_pt1 | contig 11124 bp, 7 predicted proteins | sample KBSC13metaG_FD_64664 | JGI IMG/M metagenome (GOLD analysis project Ga0070658, IMG submission 64664) | Corn rhizosphere microbial communities from Kellogg Biological Station, Michigan, USA - KBS C1-3 metaG | ecosystem: Host-associated > Plants > Roots > Rhizosphere > Soil ... | reverse complement strand
CGTTCGCTCGCGGGCGCGACTCCGCCGGGTACGACGCCGGCGCTGGGCGATCGGCCGCCCGAGATCTCGGCGAGGACGCCGGCGTCGGGGTCGGCGCTCGTCGTCACCGGATCGGTGGCCGGACGAACGACGTCGATCGTGGCTCCCGGATCAGGGATGCGCGGCACGTCGGTGCCGGTTCGTCCGGGAGGTCCGCCGCTTCGACGGTGGTGCGTTGTCGGCTGCTCGGCCGGCGGTTGGGGAATGATCGGGATCACCGGGTCGCCGACGAACGGCGGCGCGACCCTCGCCTGAGCAGTCGAGCGGACGACGAGTGCGATGATGACGCCGTGCACCATCATGCTCGTCATCCCTCCCCACGCCGACTTCCGCCGTCGAGGTCCGGTCTCCAGCAGTCGATCGAGCATTGCGCCCTCCAGTGAGTGTGGTGCGTCGAGCTCTCACCGCCACGATAGAAGGAGCCCGTTAACGGGCCGTGGGGCGCGGATTACGGATGCGTGAAGGGGACGTTAGGAGATGCTGTCGGCGCGCGATCCAGGTGCGGCTCGCGGGCGATTTTCAAGGGTGTCGCGCGCCGGGCGAGCGCTGCACGGGCCGGCGCAGGACGGTAGATTCCGGAAGTGCGGCACGTTGTACGCGTTACCAGTCCTGGTACGCGTCCGTGCCGTTTCCTGCTATCCGGCAGTCTGCCGGCAGCAGCCCCTTCATCAACAGTCAGCCCGTCCGCCGCGGAACGATCAGCGGCGATGCCAGTGAGCGATACAGCGACGACACCCGCGGCACCCGAACCAGGACAGGAGCCGGCGCCACCGGCGCCGCCATCAGCAGGATCAGCCGCGCCGGTGGCTCCGGCGGGGGCGACGCCGCGAAGCGTCCACGCACAGCGTCCGCACGTCGAGGGCCGGGTGGCCGGCCGCCGGCTGGCCCTGTTAGGCCTAACGGCGCTGGGGGTGGTCTACGGCGACATCGGCACGAGCCCGCTCTACGCGCTGCGCGAGTGCTTCAAGCCCGAGTACGGGCTGGCGGTCAACGAGGCCAACGTCCACGGGATCCTGTCGCTGATCGTCTGGTCGCTGATCCTCGTCGTCAGCGTGAAGTACATCGTCTTCATCATGAAGGCCGACAACCGCGGCGAGGGGGGAATTCTCGCGCTGCTCGCGCTCCTCCTCCAGCGGACGCATCGCACCGCCGACTCGCGAACGCGGGCGCTCCTGGTCGCGCTCGGGCTCTTCGGCGCGGCGCTCCTCTACGGCGACGGGATCATCACGCCGGCGGTGTCGGTGCTGTCGGCGGTGGAGGGGATCGAGGTGGCGACACCGGCGTTCGCGCACTGGGTGGTGCCGGTGACGATGGTGATCCTGTTCGGGCTGTTCATGTTCCAGAAGCTCGGCACGGGGCGGGTCGGCGTCACCTTCGGCCCGGTGATGCTCCTCTGGTTCGTGACGATCGGAGTGCTCGGGCTGCGTGAAATCATCGGCAACCCGGCCGTGCTCGGCGCGATCAATCCGTGGTACGCGATCGCGTTCTTCTTCGAGCACAACCTGCGCGCGTTCTTCGTCCTCGGGGCGGTCGTGCTCGCGGTGACCGGTGCGGAGGCGCTGTACGCGGACATGGGCCATTTCGGGAAGCGCCCGATCCGACTCGCCTGGTTCGCGATCGCCCTTCCCTGCCTGCTGCTCAACTACTTCGGGCAAGGTGCGCTCGTGCTGCGCGGAGGAAGCGCGGCGGCGGCCAACCCGTTCTACCTGCTGACGCCGAAGCCGCTGCTGATCCCGATGGTGGTGCTGGCGACGCTGGCGGCGATCATCGCGTCGCAGGCGCTGATCTCCGGCGCGTTCTCGCTGACGCAGCAGAGCGTGCAGCTCGGCTACTCGCCGCGCGTGCAGATCGTCCACACGTCGCGGAAGGAAGTCGGACAGGTCTACATCCCGGAAGTGAACTGGGCGCTGATGGTGGGGTGCCTGCTGCTGGTGGTCGCGTTCCGCAGCTCGAGCGCGCTGGCCGCGGCCTACGGGATCGCCGTCACCGGGACGATGGCGATCACGTCGATCCTGTATGCCGTCGTCGCCAGGTCTCGTTGGGGATGGTCGAAGCTCGCGGTCGGCGCGCTGACGACGCTGTTCCTTCTGGTCGACAGCGCGTTCCTCGTCGCCAACGCGATCAAGATCGAGTTCGGGGGCTGGGTGCCGCTGGCGATCGCGATCGTGATCTTCACGCTGATGAGCACCTGGAAGCTCGGACGCGCGCAGCTCGGCGAGCTGCTGCAGCGCGGGTCGCTGCCGCTGAGCCTCTTCCTCGAGGACGTGGAGCGGCGGAAGCCGCCGCGGGTGCCGGGGACCGCGGTGTTCATGACGTCATCGGCGGACGGCGCGCCGGTGGTGCTCCTCCATCACGTGAAGCACAACAAGGTGCTGCACCAGCAGGTGGTGCTGATGTCGGTCACGGCGGAGGAGGTACCGGAGATTCCCGGCGACCAGCGCGTGACGCTCGAGGAGCTCGGGCAGGGATTCTTCCGCGTCCGTGCGCGCTACGGCTTCATGGAATCGCCCGACGTCGAGGAGATCCTGATCTGCGCCGCCGAAGCCGGACTCCGCGCACGTCCGCAGGAGACGAGCTTCTACCTCGGCCGCGAACGGCTCATCCCGCGCAAGAAGGGCGGGATGATGCAGTGGCGGAAGAAGCTGTTCGTCCTCATGTCGCGCAACGCGCGGTCGGCGACGGAGTTCTTCAACATTCCGCCGAACCGGGTCGTCGAGCTGGGGACGCAGCTGGAATTCTAGGGGTCAGGGTCAGGGGTCAGGGGTCAGGGCTGGGCGGTCAGGGGAGTGTCGCGCTACCGCTCAGCGGATCATAACGGCTGCCTGCCGGGAGGACGGATACCGTCATTCCGGTTGCGCCGAGGATCTTCGCGCCGGGCGGGGTGATCGTCGCGTGGCGTGCGTCGTAGACGGTCGCGGCGCTGGCGCCGATGATGCTCCACTTGCCGAGGGAATCGACGACCAGCGCGGTGGACTCGTCGATCCCGACGCCGATCAGCTCCGGGTGCTCGAGGACGACGCTGACCAGGCGGTTGTGGCGCTTGCGGCGGAAGAAGTGCTGGTCGACCACCGCGTTGGCGATGAAGCCGAAGCCCGGCACCGTTATGACATTGTCGCGCGCGATGGTGAGGTAGGCGTCGCCCGAATCGGACGGGAGCCGGTCGCCACCGCGATGGCGCTCGTCGCCGGTGAGCATCACGGCCGACATCACTGCCGCACCGGCCGAGGTCCCGCCGACGACGGCGCCGGCATCATAACGGTCGTGCATGGCGCGCTCGACGCGTGTTCCCTCGAGGATCCCGGTCAGCCGCGACTGGTCGCCGCCGCCGAACCAGATCCCGGTCGCCTTCTCGACGCGCGCGACGTTCGAGTCGGCGTCCGCTTCGGCGCGCGTCAGGCACCGGCTCTCGGCGTCGACGCCCATCGCCCGCAGCGTCGCGACTTCATCGTCGCCGCCTTCCTTGCACTCCTCGCTCGCCATCGCGAAGACGATGACGTTTGCCTTCCCCGCCCCGCCGGCGAGCTGCACGAACCGCTCGCGGATCTCCGGGGGGCGCGGGCCGCCGCCGACGATGACGAGGGAGCCGTGCGGGTGCTCGAGGGGGGTGACGGCAGCAACGCTGCCTGACGATCTGCAGGCGATGGCGAAGACGATCGCGGAGGCGAGCGACGAGATCCGACGGAGTGTCTGCATGGCGGTGTCGAGTGTGCGAGGAGCGGCAATGTCGCGCGGGGGGATGACGGCGTCAACGCGCTGGAAGTGCTGTTGCACCGCAGAGAACTGCCGCGCGGGAATGGCTCGGGGCGCGAATGGCTGGACAACAACTGCCCGTTGACCGCCGAGAACCGCCGCGGAGGAGAGGCTCGGGATGCCCGGCCTGAACTGCCCGGGGGTGAGCAGTGAATGATCAACTTGCCTAACGCCAAAGCAGCCCGCCCGCAGCCCGCGCGCGACCGCGACCACCAGAACACCGCGGCAGTTCTCGGCGGTCCACCTGCAGTCGAGCGGAGTCGAGTCCCGGGCACCGCGTCATGCAGCGGCGCGACCAGCGCAGCCAAGCTTTTCAACGCGCACTTGCGCGATCGCGAGTTGACCGCTGTCGGGCCCACTCGCAGTATTGCGCTCAACCTTTTTCCCGACATTTCAATGCTTCGTGCCGCATCGCTCTGCGTCGTCGCGTTGTTCGCGGCAAGTTCGATCGCCACACCTCTCGGTGCGCAGCGCGTGGTGGCGCCCGATTCGATCCGCGACGACCAGAACTTCTCGTTCTACGCGCGCGGCCCGTATCGCGCGGGGGTGCCGAGGCCGGAGACGATACTCGGCTACAACGTCGGCGAGATGAACACCCAGTTCGGGCAGCAGGAGAAGGTGCTGCTCGCGATCGCCGACGCGGCGAAGGACCGGGTGCGGGTCGAGGAGATCGGGACGAGCTACGAGCGGCGGACGATGCGCCTCTACCTCGTCTCGTCACCGGAGAACATCGCGCGCCTCGACGAAATCAGAAAAGACCTCGACCGGCTCGCCGATCCGCGCGGGGTGTCGAAGACCGAGCTCGATGCGATCGCGGCGCGGACGCCGGCGGTGGTGATGGTGAACGAGAGCGTGCACGGCAACGAGTCGCCGGGGTTCGAGGCCGCGATGCAGACGCTGTATCAGCTGGCGGCAAGCGAGGAGCCGGCGACGGTCGAGATGCTGAAGAACACGCTGGTGGTGCTCAACCCGAGCACCAACCCGGACGGGCACGAGCGGTTCACCGTCTGGTACAACTCGATCAGCGTCGGGACTCCCGATCCGTTCTCGATGGAGAAGGACGAGCCGTGGAGCATCTACGGCCGCTACAATCACTACCGGTTCGACATGAATCGCGACGTGATGACGACGACGCAGCGCGAGGCACAGGCGCTGGTGCGGGCGATCCTGCGCTGGCACCCGATGGTGGCGATCGACCAGCACGGCCAGGTCGGCACCTACTTCTTCCCGCCGACCGCGGCGCAGCTCAACCAGAACTTCTCGAAGAACTTCTCCGACTGGATGGAGATCTACGGGAAGGCGAACGCCGCCGCGTTCGACAAGCATGGCTGGATGTACTACTCGCGCGACATCTACGATTTCTTCGGCCCGTTCTACTGGGACAGCTGGCCATCGCTGAACGGCGCGATCGGGATGACGTACGAGACCGACGGCGGCGGGTGGAAGGGGATCCTCTGGCGGCGCGACGACGGTTCGATCGTCTCCTTCCGCGACGGGATCGCCAAGCACTTCACCACCGCGATCGCGACGATCGAGACGACGGCGTCGCGACACGCCGACCGGGTGCGCGACTACCTCGCCTTCCGCGAGAGTGCAGTGAGCGACGGTCGTACGGGCGCGATGAAGCGCGTCGTCCTGGTGCCGGGACGCGATCCGGGACGGGCCGCCGAGCTGGTGGCGACGCTGCTGCGGAGCGGGATCGAGGTGCGGCGGACGAAGAGCCCGTTCACGTCGTCGGCCGCTCATGCCTACGCCGACGACGCGACCGGCTCGCACCGGTTCGACGCCGGTGCGTACGTGATCGATCTCGCCCAGCCGCAGGGGCGGGCGGCCAAGGCGGTGCTCGAGCCTAACGCCGGCTTCGACTCGGCGTTCGTGCGCGCCCAGGTGGCGCGCTACCAGCGCAACATCCGCCGCGGCGCGAACGCGTCGCGCGAGGGCTACGAGTTCTACGACGTCACCGCCTGGTCGCTGCCGGTCACCTTCGGTGTCGAGGCGTGGTGGACGGGCGACGCGGCTGGCGTCGACGGCGACCTGCTCCAGCTCCCGGCCGAGGAGCCGGCGCTGCCGCAGGCGCAGGAGTCGGCGCGGCGGATCGGCGGCGAGCTGCTGCCGGTGGACATCACGCGCGGGATCGTGAGTGGATCGCACCCGCAATCGGCGTACTTGTTCAGCCCCGCCCGCAATGGCGCGGCACGACTCGCCTGGATGCTGCTCAACGAGGGCTATCGGTTGAGCGTGGCGACGCAGCCGGTGGAAGCCGACGGGCGGACGTGGGAGCGCGGCACGTACGTCGTCCGCGTCGCCCGCAACGACACGACGCTGCACGCGCGGATCGACGCGCTGGCGCGCGACGCCGGCGTCGAAGTGGTCGGGGTGAGCAGCGCGTTCAGCCTGAACCAGCAGTACGGGATCGGCTCGGAGAACGTCGTCGACCTGAAGGCGCCGCGGGTGGCACTGGTCGGCGACGATGGGGTCAACCAGACGAGCTACGGCGCGATCTGGTGGAGCTTCGAGCGGCGCTACGGGATCCGCTTCACGCCGGTCTCGGTGCGGTGGCTCGACTCCGGCGACCTGTCGGCGTTCAACGTCATCATCATCCCCGACGCGTCGAGCGGGGCGCTCAACCGGACGTTAGGCAAGGACGGCGCCGACCGGCTCCGGAGCTGGATGCAGAATGGCGGGACGCTGGTGACGATGGGCGGCGCTTCGGAGTGGGCGGCGCGCGACAACGTCAACCTGACCAGCGCCCGCCTCGTCGGCGCCGGCGCCGAGCGCGACACGACCGGGATCGCGTCGGCGACGATCGACACCGCGACGGCGAAGGCGCGGGCGAAGGAGCGCGCCAACGACAAGTCGCGGAGCGTGGACGACCTGCTGGCGGTGACCAGCCCGAGCGCGACCAACGCGACGCCGATCGAGCTCGCCGGGAGCCATTTCGACGTCGTGCTGGACCGCACCCACTGGCTGACCGACGGCTACGACCAGCCGCGGCTGACGGTGATGATGATGGGGAGCAGCTTCTTCAAGCTGTCGAAGGAGGGCGCGAACGTGGCGGTGTTCCCGTCGACGGGAACGCTCTACCGCGCCGGCTTCGAGTGGCCGAACAATACCGAACGGCTGCTGCGGGGAACCGCGTTCCTGATCGAGGAGCCGACCGGCGACGGCCACCTCGTGCTGTTCGCGAACGACCCGATGTTCCGCGGCTGGTGGCGGGCGCTGGACAAGCTGGTGCTGAACGCAGTGGTGCTCGGGCCGGCGATGTGACGCTGTTGCGGTTGCGCGCTGCAACGGCACGTCAGGCGGGGGGCGAAACGCGGGCCCCCCGCCTAACGTTCGGTCAGCTCCCGAGCACGTCGAGCGTCAGCTTCTGCCCCTTTCGCAGGAGCACCACCTTGTGCGCGCCGCCGTCGGTGCTGATGCCGTCGCTCACGCAGTGGCCGTCGACGTCGAGGAGGACGTCGCCGGCGCGGAGCGCCGACCACTGGCCGCTCGACTCGAGGACCAGGTAACCGCCCTTGCTCCCCTTGCCCAGGTACTCGGCCAGCTCCGACGTGACCGGCGCGATGGCGAGGCCCGGGATGCGGATCGTCCCGGTGTGCGTCGCGCTCCGGGCGAGGCTGGCTGCGCGCCCGCCGATCGCTGCGGCCGACGGGATCACCGACCAGGTCGCGGCGATCGCCGGCGCGGCGCCGGCGAGGTTCGCGGCGCTCGACATGATGGCGCGGTCGCTGCCGACGCGCGCGCGTGCTCCCGCGCGCTCGGCGGCACGGGCCGCGGCCGCCGACGACGCCGCGTCGTCCGAATGATCGGCTTCGTCGTTCATGTCGAACGTCTGCACGCGCGCCCGCGGCGCGTAGATGAACGGCATCGGCGGGACCGGGGGGACCGGGGGCACCGGCGCGATCATCGCGCGCGGGGTGCCGCCGAACATCATGTCGCCGCCCTCCGAGTTCCAGATCATCGGGCCGGCGCCGATCCGGAAGCGCCGGAACTGATCCTTGTACAACTCGCTCGCCTTCGCGGCGGTGATCTGCACCGACTTCGTCTGTCCGCCGCTCCAGACGCGGAGCTCGACCTTGTCGCCGGGCTTCACCGCGCGCATCACGCGCTCGAAGCGCGAGACCATCGCGCTGCTGACCCAGTCGTCGCCAGCGTCGTCGTGCTTGACTCGCAGGTCGGTGCCGTTGATCGAGGCGACGCGATCACCCTCGACCAGCCCGGCCTTCTCGGCCGGCCCGTCCTCGCGCAGCGCGCCGATGAGCACTCCGAGAGTGTCGCGCTTCGACCCGGTCGAGCTCAGCTCGAGGCCGAGCACCGCGCGATCGTCCGAGTCGCTCCGGCGCATCCGGACCGGGAGCAGGCTGTCGGGGGAGACCGTCTTCACCTTCACGTTCTTCCACTGGCCGTCGGCGTAGATGCGGAGGTCGACCTCGGTGCCGGGCTCGATCTTGCCGAGCTCGCGCGTCAGCCGGCGAGCGGTGATCCCCTGCATGTCGTCCTGCCCGGCGTCGGCGGCGGCGAGGCGCAGGTTGACGCCGTTGATCGCCGCGATGCGGTTCCCCTCGACGATTCCCGCCTTCTCGGCCGGACCGTTAGGCGTGACGCTGGTGACGAGCAGGCCGAGGGTGTCGCGCTCGCCGGTCGACGAGGTGCTGACGCCGATCATCGACCTGGCACCGGACTCGCCGCCGCGCATGAAGACGCGGATGTCGGGGCCGCGGTCGATGGTGACGCGATCGGGCGATGGTGTCCGGCCGCCGGACGAGGTGCCCTGCGCGGGGAGGATGCTCGCCGAGGCGAGCACGGTGGCCGCGAGCAGGGGGAGGGATGACGCTCTCATGGTTCCTCTACAGAAGAAGTCTGCGAATGGATACCCGACGAGGGGGTACGCCCTAATGGACACGGGGCGTGCGGCGAAAGGTTTCCGCCCCGTTGAAATCCGGATGTTGGAAGCCCATAATGGCGCCATGGCGAGGGAAGATTCGAACCCCGGACTGCACCGCGCGCCCGGTCCGCGCCCGGCGGCGCTCGAGACGCGCTATTCGCCGGAGTCGAGCGCGCGCGAGTTCACCGACAGCAATGGCCTGCGCTGGGTGGTCCGCGAGATCATCCCGGAGATGCGCGTCACCGACCGGCGCACGCTGCTGACGCGGCCCGGTTATGAGAACGGATGGCTGTCGTTCCGATGCGAAGCGCTGAGCTGCCGGATCGCGCCGTATCCGAAGAGCTGGCGGACGATCTCGGAGTACGAGCTCGAGCGCTGGTGCATGAAAGCGCGCGACGCGGCGCGTGTCCGCCGCGCGGGGAACGCGGCACCGGAGCCGCACTAAGCGCTTACAGCCGGACTGCGGCGAGGGCGGACGGCGGCGCGGGGGCCGGGTTGCCGCCGGGATTATCTTCCGTCCATGGCTTCCTCGCTCGATACGCGCCCCGACGGCGCCGCGCCGGACGACGCGACCGCGCCCGACCTGCACGCCTTCGAACATCATTGGCAGGACGAGGCCGACGCAGCGTTCCTCTACGACGTGCTGGCGAAGGCGGAGCCCGACGCGCACAAGCGCGACCTCTACCGGAAGCTGTCCGAGGTCGAGGAGCGGCACGTCGAGATCTGGGGCGCGCTGCTGCGGCAGCACGGCCGCGAGCCGGCGCCGTTCAAGCCGACGACGCGGGCCCGCGTCCTCGCATCGTTAGGCAGGCGGATCGGCCCGAGCTTCCTCCTCCCGATGCTTCTCCGCGAGGAAGGACGCGAGGTGAAGGCCTATCTCGCGATGCATCGCGCGACGCCCGGCGGTGTCGCCGGGAAGGGCGAGGCGCTGACGCTCGCCCGCGAGAGCGCCGAGCATGCGACGACGCTGGCCGGGATCGCCGGGCGCGCCGGCGAGCCCTGGCACCAGACGTCGAGCGGCGGCTTCCTCCGCAACGTCGTCTACGGCTTCAATGACGGGCTGACGGCGAACTTCGGGCTCGTCGCCGGCGTCATCGGCGCGGCGGCGACCGAGCAGCATCACGCGGTGATCGTGGCCGGCGTCGCCGGGCTCATCGCCGACGCGCTGTCGATGGGCGCGAGCGGCTTCCTCGCGGCGAAGAGCGAGCAGGAAGTCTACGCGCACGAGATCGCGATGGAGCGGGACGAGATCGCGATGATGCCCGAGGTCGAGCGCGACGAGCTGGCGCTGATCTATGAGACAAAAGGGCTCGCTCCCGAGACCGCGCGCGAGCTCGCCAACGCGGCGATGGCCGATCCGCAGCGAATGCTCGCCGAACAGATGCAGGAGGAGCTCGGGATCAGCGCCGAGCAGACGTCGCCGATGCGCGAGGCGTGGCTGACCGGGACCGCGACTGCGATCGGCGCGCTGATCCCGGTCTTCCCCTTCTTCGTCGTCAGCGGGACGACCGCGATCATCCTCAGCTTCACGCTGGCGATGGCCTCGCACTTCCTGGTCGGGGCGTTGCGGTCGATCTTCACCGGCCGGTCGGTGTTTCGCTCCGGGCTCGACATGTTCGTCGTCGGCCTCGGCGTCGCCGCGGTCGGCTATTTCGTCGGCGAGTGGATCGGGCGGCTGCTGTGAGCGCGCCCGGTAACGACAGCGAGCCGGCGGCGCTCGCGGTGGTGTTCGAGCCGCTCTACGACGACGTGGTGGTGCCAGCGCGGGCGACCGAGCAGTCGGCGGGCTACGACCTCCGGGCTTACCTCGGCGGCCGGCCGACGCTGCTGGCGGGGACGGGCGGGACGACCGAACGCGCGGCGAGCCGGGACGGCGACGGCAACGCCTACGTCGAGATCGGGCCCGGCCAGCGCGCGATCGTACCGTTAGGCTTCCGCGCCCGCCTCCCCGACGGCCACGAGGCGCAGCTCCGGATGCGGAGCTCGGTCGCGTTCAGGAAGGGGCTGACCATGCCTAACGCTCCGGGGACGATCGACGCCGATTATCCGGACGAGTGGCTGGTGATGCTCCGCAACGACGGCGACCAGCCGGTGCGCATCGACCACGGCGAACGCATCGCCCAGGCGGTGATCACGCGCTACGCGGCACCGGACTGGGTGAAGGGAACAGTTGGAGTGACGACATCGCGCGCGGGGGGAGTGGGAAGCACGGGCGGGCGATAGGCAAACCGGGGGCGGGGGCGGGGGCGGGGTTTCGAAATGACGGGTGGCGGAACAGGAGACGGCCGGGTTGGCGACCAGGCGCGGGGGGCGGGCAGCGAAGCTGCCCCGACGCAGCCAGAGTTGCGCAATGGCCGGGCAGTTTCGATTCCCGCCTAACGCGCTATCGCCACCCCGGCTATCTCCCAGCCCGCACCCCCGTGCTTTGGGACCCCCGGGCGCCGCCG
>Ga0070658_10004682_pt1 | contig 11125 bp, 7 predicted proteins | sample KBSC13metaG_FD_64664 | JGI IMG/M metagenome (GOLD analysis project Ga0070658, IMG submission 64664) | Corn rhizosphere microbial communities from Kellogg Biological Station, Michigan, USA - KBS C1-3 metaG | ecosystem: Host-associated > Plants > Roots > Rhizosphere > Soil ... | reverse complement strand
ACTATTCATGATCATGTGTCTGGGGGCTATCAATGCCGTAATCTACGGCCTGCTTCTCTCCGCATGGTCATCGTCGGCAGACCATGCGATCACGCTGGTAGCGGTTGTACTACTGGTTCAGGTTATCTTCTCGGGCCTAATACCACTGGAAAACATGAACTCAGCATTCGCCGCGGTGACATCGATCTGTATCACCCGGTGGACCTATGGCGGACTCTGCGGCGTGGCCGAGTTGCCCAGGCGATGGACGGATTTAGGCCTCGGACCACAGGTGCACGATCTGTTCCGCACCGAGATATCGACCGCGTCGACGGCCCTCGTCGCCATGGCGCTCATCGGCATCGGGCTTGTGTGGACCGTGTTGGCCGCAAAAGACAGGGAACGTGATTAAGGCATCTGGCCCAATAGGAGTGATCATGTCGATAAAACGCGGATATCGAACTCAGCTTGTGGCACTACTTCTCTGCCTGACGGCGCTTGCGGCCGTTCCTCACTCGGCCGCGGCGCAGCAAGCGCCGACTGAGATAACTCCCAAGAAGACATCCACCAAGCCTGTTATCTACGTGCTCGACACCGTTAGCAAAACAACGCTGGCAAAATACGTGCGTCAAACCATCAAGGTCAAGGGATTGATCGGCGACTACATCGGTGACCGCACCCGCTATCGCTTCTCGACGGACGACGGCTCCTCCATCCCCGTAAACGGGAATTATCCGGACATGGGAGGGACGCACTGGACGCTTACCGCCCGTGTCGAGCAGGAGGCGCCGGCTTCTTATGTTCTATCCGAAATCTCCAAGGTCTCGGACTCGCTCGTAGGAGGCGGGGGCGGCGGAAGCTTGCCCAAGATCGATCCCCTACTCCTCGCCGGCGGCGGTCTGATCCTGGCCGCAATCATCACCTATTGCATCATGCTGGCCCGCAACAAGGCTGCGGCCGAGCGCCAGGCGTATGAGGACCGACTCGACGCCGAGCGTCGACGGGCCGATGCCGCGCGTGCCGAGGCGGCTCGGCCGGTGCAGCGCGCTCCTCAGGGTATGGGCGGCGGACCGGGCGAGACCATCGCTGCCGGCGCGGGCACGGAAGCCCAGCCTAAGCCGCCGAGCCAGACCATCGTGTCGATCGGCTCTGTCGAGGTCCTCGACGGTCCCCATGCCCGGCAGCGTTTCCCGCTCCAACCGGGCGAAACGCGAATCGGTCGCGTCAAAGATGGCGCGGTCGGAATTGTTCTCGACAAGGATGGCGAGGTATCGAGCAACCACGCAAGCGTCATCGTCACCATGGACGGGCGTATCCTCTTCAAGGACGCGAGTCGCAACGGCTCCATCGTTGACGGCTCCGTCGTTCACCACACTCAAGTCGAGATACCGTCGGGATCGAAGGTAGTGGTCGGTGGCTCCACTCTCCAATTCGCACTCAGGATGCCGGGCGGAACACCTGCGCCTGCGGGGGCAGTCGTGCCCGGAGGCAACCTCGCTCCCGGTGCCGCGGCGAACGTTGCCGATCTGCGTTCCGCGCCCACAATCTCCATCGACGCGCCGACGATGAAAGCCCCGGCGCCTCCGACAGCGATCGGATTCGGCGCGGAACTCGTGGTCGCCGGCGGTCCGGATTCAGGACGCCGTTTCCCGATTGCCAAAGCGGAAACGTCGATCGGCCGCGAAAACACCGACGTCGTCCTCACCGACGAAAACGTCTCTCGCTCCCACGCTGTGCTCACTGTCAAGGACGGCGCATTCTTCCTTGTCGACAACGGCAGCACGCATGGGACCAGGGTCGGCGGAGAGAAGATTACCGGCGAGCCTTACAAGCTCACGAACGGCGACGTTATCACCCTGGGCGTTGGCACGACCTCGATGACGTTCGTGTCCATTTCGGGCTAACCCGGATCACGGGAGGTCGACCACCTTGCCGGTTAACGAAATACAAACACTCGCCATCGACATCGGCGCGGCGACGGACATCGGCAATGTTCGCGAGTTGAACGAAGATGCCGTCCTGGCTGAGAAAACCCTGTCGACCGCCGGCATAGCCGCCGTTCTGCTGGCCGCCGATGGTGTGGGCGGTCATCAGGCCGGAGAGGTGGCAAGCGGAATCGCCGCGGACGCCGTTCGTCGGATCTACGTCCGAGGCGACCGATCGGTACTCCCGAGCAGCTCCGCCGATTCGGTCCAGGATCTGCTCGCGTCCACCGCGGCCTATGTCAACCAGGCCATCTATGCGTACAACCAGTCCGAGGGCGCGGGAAATTCGGCAACCACATTCACGCTGTGCGCAATCACCGACACGGGTTTCGAAATCGCCCATGTCGGAGACAGCCGAGCCTACCTCATTCACGGCCGCGGTATCACCCAGATCACTGATGATGACTCCTTCGTCGCCGACGCCGTCCGTCGCGGTCAAATGACCGAAGACGAAGCGCGAAACTCCCCATTTCGCAATCAGATCACCAAATCGGTGGGCAACACACCCGATGTTACTCCCTCATTCTATTCCGGCTCCTGGGCGCCAGAGGATCTTCTTCTCATTTGCACCGACGGATTGACCGAGTATGTGTCCAGCACCGACATCGTCGAGGTCGTTCGATCCGGCGAACCGATGGCCGCCGTCTGCCGCCGTCTCGCCACAATGGCACGGGAGGCCGGCGGGCATGACAACATCTCCGTCGCCGCCGCCTTCAACGGCCCTGCCCCGCCGTCAAAGCCAACCGCCGAGGTCGCGGTTCCCGCGAATCTCGCTCCGAAAGCGGCCGCGACAGGCCGTGATCCCAACCGCCTCTTGCGCTTGATTCTGCTTACGCTGATCGGCCTCGCCGCCGCAACAATCGGCATCGCCGTTGGACGGACAGCGTTCCACGTACATGGATCGCAGCAGCCAATCATCGCGCCGATCGGCAGTCCCCCGCCACAACCGACGCCGGAGCCTGCTCAGAATAGACCCAAGAAGCATCGACAGCCGCGAATCCACATTCCGAAGAAAGTCCTACGGACCATCCGATCGACAGTGCTGCCCAGTGACCTAGTCGACGACACTCCCGTGACGCGCCATCGACATAGCCACCCGGTTTCCAACCCGCCGCACGCACGAACGGCCACGCCGGCCACCACGTCGACTGAGCCGACGGTCCCCGTGGTCGACGAGCGGTCGACCGAGCCGCCAACGAAGCATATGGACACCGGCGGCCATATTCCCGTTTTGATTGGCGCCAAAGGCGGTTCGGTTCCCACGCCGAAAGCTGCGCCTATATCGACGCAACCCGGCCAGGACGTCGGCGACAAGGCAAAACCACCCGTAAAAGCACGTTCGAAGACCAACTAACCAAAACGCCGACAATCCCAAGGCGAGCCACACAGGAACGTAACTAAGAGATGCAAACGCAATCGATGTTAGGCCCGTACCGAATTGAAAACATGCTTGGCCAGGGCGGCATGGCGGCCGTCTACAAGGTCTGGCATACCGGCCTGCACCGCTTTGAGGCCCTCAAGCTCTTGCCGCCGGAAATGACTTACGACAAGTCCTTCGTCGAGCGCTTCCTTGCCGAAGCCCGGACGGCTGCGAGCCTGCAGCATCCCAACATCGCCACAATCCATACCGTGAGCGACGCGACCGCTCCTCAGCCTTACTTCACAATGGAGCTGGTCGAAGGGGGCGACCTCGCCCATCTCCTGTCGTCGCGGCCAGTCTTTTCACTCGACGAAGCCCTTCCGGTCCTTCGGCAGGTGGCAAAAGCGATCGACTATGCGCACTCCCGTGGCATTATCCACCGCGATATCAAGCCCGCCAACATACTATTGCACTCCGACCAGGGTGGCTGGTCGACGAAGGTAGTCGACTTCGGCATCGCCCGGGCCCAGGAGCAAGCCGACGGAGCAAGGCTTACGCGAACCGGGATGATCGTGGGCACGCCGATGTACATGTCGCCGGAACAGGGAGGAAGCGGTCCCGATGTCGACCGGCGCACCGACGTGTACTCGTTCGGCATTGTCGCGTACGAGATGCTCTGCGGTCGTCCGCCATTTACGATGGGAAGCAATGGATCGGCGATCGCGGTAATCATGAGCCATATTCGCGACGAGCCGCCGCCGCCGTCCACCTTCGCATCGGGATTGCCCGCCCACGCGAACAACGCCATTTTGACGGCGCTGGCGAAGGATCCCGGAGCGAGGTTCGGCAGCTGTGACGACTTCATCAAGGCTCTCGACGGTCGACGGACCGTCGCCGCCCCCCAGCCCACCAGCCGCGACGCGACGCCGGCGAAAGCGCCAACAACCCCGCCGCGAAGTGGGGCTCCGGGCATGATACTGGCGGCGGCGATCATTGTTGGAGTCGGGCTTCTGGGCGTCGGGATCTGGCGTTCGCACAACGACGGTTCGACACCGCCCGTGCCTGCTTCGACCGGGTCGACGACAACGGGATCGACCACAACCACCGGATCGACCGACAAACCGCATGTGATACCCGTCCCGCAACCTCAGCCAGTCGCCGTGCCGGATGTCGTCGGCGTCCCGGCGGACCAGGCGCGAGAGCGCATCGAGGCCAAGGCCCTCAAGGTCAGGATAACCCACGCCCACAGTGACGACATTGAGGCCGGCCGCGTTGTCAGCGAATCGCCCTCCGGGGAGAGCACGCTTGCCGCCGGCCGTACGGTGACGATCGAGGTCAGCGAGGGTCCCAAGCCGCAGCGGCTGGTGGTCGACAGTGGCACCCGAACCGTCGTCGAAGAAGGCGTGACGCGAACAATTAATGCCTGGCAAGACGCGTGGCTGCAAAAGGACATCGACCAGTACATGCGCGTCTACGCGTCCGATGCGCGCGTCTACACCAACCGTCGATGGTTCACCTACGCGGGCTACTACGCCGACGAACGCCAAAAGTTTGCCGACGGCGGCTCCGTCTCCCGCCGCCTCGGCAGTCCCGATATCACGGTCATCAGTCCCGATTCCGCTACCGCCAGCCTCACCCTCGACTACTTCCGAATCGGCGGAGTCGGCAACTACACCAGCAGCGGCGTCGAGACCTTTAAACTTCGCCGCGAGGGCGACATGTGGCTTATTTACGAGGATGCGTTCCATAGACGCTAAGCAACAAGCTAACTTGATCGGCGAGCACGTCGACGGATACCGCATCGACGCACTCATTGGCCACGGCGGCATGGCCGAGGTCTATCGCGCGTGGAACGAAGGGCTGCATCGATTCGAAGCCGTCAAGATGCTCGCGCCTCAATTGTCGTTCGATCGTTCACTCGTCGAACGATTCCTCAATGAGGCACGAACGTCCGCCAAGCTACGGCATCGGAACATCGCCACGATCTATATGGTCGGCGCAATAACATCGCCAAGGCCCTATTTTTCGATGGAATTGATCGATGGAACGGACCTGGCACAAGAACTCAACCGACGCGGATCTTTGCCACTGAACGAAGCGGTTGGCCTAGTCAGGCAGGTCGCGGATGCACTAGACTACGCGCACCAAAACGGTGTCATCCATCGGGACGTGAAGCCGGCGAATATCCTGATCGAAGCGACGACGACGGACCAGTGTAACGTCAAGGTTGTCGATTTCGGCATTGCCCGTGCGCAGGCGGATAATGGCAAACCAGGTCTGACGCAAACAGGATCGATCATTGGGACACCTAAGTACATGTCCCCGGAGCAGTCTGGTGGGAAGACTATCGACTACAGGTCAGACATCTACTCCCTCGCCATAGTCGCGTACGAAATGATATGCGGGGCATTCCCTTTTGAGATCGACGATCGCAATGGAATGGACGCCATTCTTGCGCATATTCAACAGAAACCCACGCCGCCAAATCACCATATCCCCGGTCTTTCTACATCCGTGTCAGACGCGTTGCTGCGAGGTTTGGCCAAAGATCCAACCACAAGATTTGACTCGTGTCGTCAATTCGTGGAAGCGATGTCCACTCAGCGCGAAGAGCCAACGCGCGTTGAACCTAAACGTAACCAATTTGCCATGGTGGCAACCGCCGCTGTGGTGCTTCTACCCGGCATCGCCCTCGTGGCGGTCGGCGCAATTCGTCAGGCTCGCCAAAACTCAAATGTCACGTCACCGCCCGTCGATCCGGCTCAGGTCAATCGCACACCGCCGATGCCTATAAACAACCCGAATGACAAGGTAATTGCAACGACTGGCGGTGACGCGAAGTCTGCCGCCGAAACGCGTCAGCGTCGTTTTAACGAGGCAGCGGAGTTCCTTGCCAGGTGGCAGCGCGATCAAAACGACCGAAACACTTCCGACTATGATTCCCTATACGCTAATGATTTCTCCGGAACTAAGACCAGCCCGGATGGTAAGAAGTTCGTCTTCAACAGAGACGGATGGCTGCGCGATCGAAACAAGATGATTATGCAATCGAAAGATTTACGTGTCGATGTCAAGAACCTTCAAGTGTCCGACGATCAAGGCATCGTCGACGTTAATTTCGATCAATACTTCCGAACCGCGCGGTTCGGCGACTATGGCCCGAAGGTGATGAAACTTCGACCAACGGCGGACGGCTTCCAAATCATGTCGGAAGAAATGATCCATTCCACTAAACTCAACTGACCGAGATTGACGGCCGGAGACGTAGCGTGACCGAAACATTCCAGATAAACGGTGGAGCGCCGCAGGGATTGACGAAACCTAGGTACCTGATCGGCCGAGGCGACGGGTCCGACATCCTCCTCCCTGCCGACGATCCCGCGGCTTCCCGCCGTCACGCGCTCTTGGAGCGTGATGCGACAGGGGGATGGTCCATACTCGACCTCGGAAGCCGTAATGGGGTGCTGCTCAATGGCAGGCAAATCGCTGATCGACATTCGCTGACGTCTACCGACATTGTCACCATTGGGAAAACACAGATCCGGTTCTCTCTGCCCGCCCCGGCCGCTTCGACAATAACGACGGCCGCGCCGACGACCTCGATGCCGGCTAGTCCTACCGTCATCGCCGCGCCACCCCCTGCGGAAGCTGTGACCGAACCGCACGCCTGGACGGTCGAGACCCCGGCGGCGCCACCGACCGTCATTTCGACATCCTTGCCGCCCCAAGCTGCACCTGTCACCGTCGAGGCCGAGCCGCCGCGCAGTCCTGGGCCGACCATTCCCCGAGGTCCGGCAACAGCCGTATCGCCTCCCTATGTCGCTCCTCAATCTCCATACGCGCAGTCGCCACCGCCGCAGGCGCTGCCCCCGTCTGAAGCGCCGACCTGGCCGGCTCAGTCCACGCCGAGCGCTTATTCCACGCCGCCTCATGCAGACACGAGATCGGAGGCAGAGACACAGCTTGGAGCGATCCGGCCACGTGGCCGGGCCGCAAGCAACGCGTTGATCATTATGGGGCTGTCGATCGCCGCCATCTCGTTGATCGCGTACTTCGCCTACGTCGAGCCGCGCCTGGCGCAATATCAGACGGGAATGGGTCAGTTAGCGATGGGAATGGACTCGTTCTTCGGACACGGCTCGCTCGAAGGCGCGTACGAGACGCTCTACTACGAAAAGGTCGGTTGCATGGCGGGGGCCGTCATCGGCGGAATCCTGACCGTCGCGGGCGCCTTATTTCGACGGTAGTGAGGGTTATTATGGATCCTGTCGGAGAAGGTAGCCAGATCGATCAGTACCGCGTCGAGATATTGCTCGGCGAAGGCGGGATGGCGCAGGTCTACAAGGCGTGGAATACCGGACTGCATCGGCATGAAGCGCTCAAGATCCTGCCGCCGGCCATGACATTCGACAAGAGCTTCACCGAACGCTTCTTGAACGAGGCGCGCACGGCCGCGGGACTGCGCCATCCGAACATTGCCACCATTCACACGGTAGGAAGCGACACCCAGACACAACCGTATTTTGCCATGGAGATGGTGGAAGGCGGTTCGCTGGCTGACGTCCTTCGCGAGCGGCCGATGCTCCCATTGGCCGAAGCCACGGCCATCCTGCGGCAAATCGCGTCCGCGCTCGACTATGCCCACGCCCGAGGCGTCATCCACCGCGACGTAAAGCCGGCCAACATACTCCTCGACAAGACCCCCGCCGGACAGTGGACGGTCAAAGTAGTCGACTTCGGCATCGCAAGAGCCCAGGAGGGCGGCGATGGCGCCCGTCTCACCAGAACGGGAATGATTATCGGCACCCCCGAGTACATGTCACCGGAGCAGGCGGGAAACGGCATTGTCGTCAGCAGTCGCAGCGACCTCTATTCGCTGGGTATCGTCGCCTACGAAATGCTTTGCGGCCGCCCACCGTTCCAACTCTCGCAAGGCGACTCGCTTATGACGGTCATCGTCCATCATCTGCGAGATGCGCCGCCGTCGCCGCGGACTATCGCTCCCAACCTTCCGCCCTATGTCGATGGCGCGTTGATGCAGGCCCTCGCCAAAGATCCGGCTGATCGCTTCCCGACGTGCTCCGGCTTTGTTGACGCCCTTGCCGGACCCCTCGAGGCCACCGCGCCACTCCCCTTTGAGCCGCAGGCCAAGGCGACGCGTCCTCCACGACGCGCTCCGGCTTGGGCGGCAGTGGCGGCGCTCGCTCTTATCGGCTGTGCCCTGGTGGGCTATGCGGTTTTGCATCCACGCAAACCCGAGCCGCCAGCAGTTGTCGATCAGACGTCGACCGTCCACGAGACACCCGCTACGTCGCCCGCCCCGCCGTCGACACCGGCGCCTGCCCCGGTCGACAACGCGTCACCCGCCGTAGTCCCGGTCACGCAGGCGCCATCGGCGGACGCCGGATCGCAATCGTCGTCCGGGCAAGGGGGCGACACTGGGGGGACGGGCGAGTCCTGGCGGGAATATCGCAATGACCAGCTCGGCTTCAGCATCAGTTATCCCGCTACGTGGCGGCAGACACAGCGCAGCATAGACGCGACGACGTACCGGGTCGCCTTCATCTCTCCGGTCGACAACGTCACAACCTCCGTCGACGTTACGCCGGCGTCGGGCAGATCCGCGGCGGCCGACTGGGAAGATCTGGACTCCCGGTTTCAACGCAAATATGGTGGCAACTACCAGCGACTATCCCTGGTCGATTCCACCCTCGACGGCGAGCAGGCGTCTGAATGGAATTTTACTCTCTTCAAGAGCGGACAAAATCTTGAAAAACTCGATCTAGGTGCTTCCCACCTTGGACGCGGATATGCGGTACTATGTATCGCACCCTCCGATCAATTTGCTCGTTGGCAAGACATTTTCGAGAAGACGAAGTCCAGTCTCCGCTGGACGGAGCATTAAGCAGCGAAGCGGTCTAAGTCGATCCGTGAATGAGGTATGACGATGGAAACGGCGATTGGCATCGGCAGCGAGATCGGTCCATTTCGCGTGGAAGCCCTGTTGGGTCAGGGCGGAATGGCGCAGGTCTACAAGGCGTGGCATACCGGCCTCGGCCGTTACGAGGCCATGAAGATTCTTCCGCCCGAGATGACCTACGACAAGAGCTTTACCGAGCGTTTCTTGAATGAAGCTCGGGTCTCGGCGGGACTGCGTCATCCCAACATCGCTACTGTCTACACGGTCGGTAGCACCACGGATGTCCAGCCGTACTTCACGATGGAGCTTGTCGAAGGCATCAATCTGGCCGAGGCCCTGCAGGCACACGGCCGCCCCTCGGTCCGGGACGCCCTCGCGATCCTTCAGCAGATCGGCGGTGCGCTCGACTATGCGCACAGCCGCGGCGTGATCCACCGCGACGTCAAGCCCGCTAATATCCTCATCGAGAACAGCCAGACGGGACATTGGATCGTCAAGGTGGTCGACTTCGGCATCGCCCGGGCGCAGCAGGCGAGTGAAGGATCAAATCTGACCCGGGCGGGCATGATCGTCGGCACGCCCGAGTACATGTCACCCGAGCAAGCCGGTAGCGGAGCCCCCGTCGACCTCCGCAGTGATATCTACTCGCTGGGAATTATCGCCTACGAGATGTTCTGCGGGCGTCCGCCGTTCATAGTGTCGCCTGGCGACTCCGCCCTCACCGTCATCATGCATCACGTTCGCGACCTGCCCATGCCGCCATCAATCGTCGATCGATCAATCCCGGAACACGCCAGCGCCGCCATAATGCAGGCGCTGGCAAAGGATGCCAACTATCGATTTCCCTCATGCGCGGCATTTATCGCCGCGATTGAGGGCGGGCCGAGGCTGGCCCCGGCTCAGTACGTGCCGCCGCGTCCGGTCTCCGTCCCCCCACGGCCGGTCAAGAAATCGCTTGGGATGTACTGGGTTATCGGTGTGTTCGTTCTGTTAGGAATTGGCCTCATTGCCATGTCCCTGCTGAACCGGCCACATTCGGGCCCTGAACCCCCGGTCGATCCACCCCGCCCGGTCGTAACCGCGATCGCTCCCGACGTCACAGGAATGACCGAGTCCCAGGCCAGAAGCTTCGCGGCGGCGAAGGATGAGCAAGTCTCCATCGAGACCGTCGCGGACGACACCGTGCCGTCCGGCCATGTGGTGAGCCAGTCGCCAAAGCCCGGCGGAACTCTGGCGGACGGTGCTCCCCTTTTGATCCGTATCAGCAAAGGCCCGATGGCTCGATCGCCGATCCGCCAGTCGGCCAATTACACCCGCCCTGCGCAGTACGGCGGCTCGGATATCGAGCTTGTCCGATGGCTGACTCCCGCCGATGTCGCCGAGAGGTCGCCAGAAGAACTCAGAATAATGCGCAACTCGATCTATGCGCACCATGGCTACCTCTTCCACGATGCGGGGCTGCGGGCTCATTTTTCTCAGTTCGGCTGGTACCATCCCTACTCGGCGGATCAGAACGTAATCGGCCGCTCCCTGTCGGGGACGGAACGACACAATGCGGAGATGCTGAAACAGGTGGAGGATTCTCTAAAGCACGGCGGCGAATAGCGACCGTTGGGACTGATTCTCGCCACGACCGGGTACGGTTAACCAGGTTACCGAACATGACGTCCTTTATCGAATGTTGGCGATGTTCCGCAAAGCTGCCGGCGGATTCCCGCTACTGCGATCGATGTGGTGCGCCTCAGTCCGCGAGGCAGCCGGATTTCGCCGCAGCAGACCTACGAGAGCGACCGCGGGCTGTCGACGCTACCGCCGACCGAGATCGATCTCCAGGGACACTCGGCGTGCCGGCCTGGTTGATCGCACTCATTATCGTAATCC
>Ga0070658_10004679_pt1 | contig 11127 bp, 8 predicted proteins | sample KBSC13metaG_FD_64664 | JGI IMG/M metagenome (GOLD analysis project Ga0070658, IMG submission 64664) | Corn rhizosphere microbial communities from Kellogg Biological Station, Michigan, USA - KBS C1-3 metaG | ecosystem: Host-associated > Plants > Roots > Rhizosphere > Soil ... | reverse complement strand
AGCTGGTGGACCGCATCGTCCTCGTCATCGGCGAAAGTGCCGACGTGGACCGGGCCGAGGTTCGCCAGCGCGCGCAGCAGGTGGTGGGAGCGGATCTTGTCGCCCCGGTTCGGCGGGAACGGCAGGCGGTGGCAGAGGAACAGGGTGTGGCCCATGGCGCGCTCAGCCAAGGCCGCGGGCGATGGGCGGACCGAGCCGGTTGGCAAGGGCCAGCGGCAGGCGCTGCCAGGCGGCGATCCGCGCGGCGTGGCGGGCGCTGGTCGGATCGGCATCGCGCGCGGGCTGGCCGGGCGCGTTCCAGCCGGCATAGGCCAGCGGCTCGGCCACGAAGCCCCAGTTGCGCTTGAAGTGCCAAGGGCCGGAGCCGGTCTTGGAGCGGCCGAAATCGAACCGCGTGCAGCCGTGCGCGGCGGCGTGGTTCATCAGTTCGAAATACATCCGGTCATTCGCGCGCAGGGCCCGGGCGGCGCGGCTGCCGCCGCCCCAGTAGGGCATGACCGCGCCGCGCCAGTAGAGCGAGAGGACCGAGGCGACCGGGCTTTCATCGTGCCACACGGTGAGGATGTCCGCAGCAGGGCCGAAGCGATCGAGCACGGCGTCGAACAGGCCTCGCGGGAAGACCGGGGTGCCAAGGTTGCGCACGCTTTCGGCGTAGACCGCGTGATGGGCCGCCCGGTCGCGCTCGGCCGTGCCGGCGGTGATGGCGAGCGGCTGGTCGAGCCCCTTGCGCACCTCGGCCCGCTGCTTGCGGGGAATGGCGAGGAGGCGTGCTTCGGCGGTTTCGGCCATGGCGGCGGCGAACCCGGCATGGCTTTCGCGGCGCAGGGTCCAGCCGGCCCGGCCTTCGGGCAGGGCACCGCCGCGCAGGTCGAGCGCGGGGGCCGAGCGGCGCAGGGCGAGTTCTTCCGCGGCGGCGAACAGGGCTGTGGGATCGGTACCGGGGGCGGTGAGCACCCCTCCCCCTACGGCAAAGCCGGTCGAGGCGAGCATCCGGCCGAACAGGGGCGAATGGATCTCTGACAGGGGGAGATAGCCGACAAGGTCGCGGCCCTGCTCGAGCACGAGGGCCAGGGCACGGTTGCCGGTTCCGCTGGCGACGGCAGCGAGCCATGCCGGGGTGTGGAAGGGCGTGGCCGCCGGGTGATCGGCGAGGAAGGCGTCAATCCGCGCGGCGTGGTCTGCCGGGTCGATCAGGCGCAGGCTGGTGGCCGGGAGGGCGAAGGGCGCGTTCATGTGGCGTGCGCCTGCGGTTCGATCATCAGGGTGAGGAAATCGGCCTGGCGCGCCTCGGCGGCGGCGACCGCATCCATGCGGCCCCAGCGGAAGTCGCGCAGCAGGCGGCCGAGCTTGCCCTCCATCGCGCCAAGCCGCGAGTAGTGGCGCAGGCGCGAGCGCAGCGGTGCGGCGATGCGGGGCTGGCCCGGGTCGATCTCCCACGGGTGGAAGTAGAACACGGCCGGGCGCCGCTCGCGGCTGTTGACCTGGCGGATGGCGGCAGCGGAGAAGGCATAGGGCAGGACGCGGAAGAAGCCCCCTCCCCCGGCGGCAAAGCGGCGGCCGGCCCATTCGGCGGTGGTCACCGGAACCTCGACGAAGTCGTGGCCGACCAGCGGGCGGAAGGCAAAGCGCGGCGCCTCGCGCCAGCCGTAGTGATCGTGGACCACCGGCGCGACGCTGGAGGACCAGGCAAAGCCGTGGGCGGCAAGGATTTCGAAGGCCCAGGGGGTGCGCGCGTCGATCGAGAAGCTGGGCGCGCGATAGCCGCGGATCGGGGTGCTGGCGGCGTCTTCGAGGATGCGGGTCGCTTCGCGCAGGTCAGCGGAGAAGCCGCGCGGGCCGAGGGTGAAGACGCGGGCGTGGGCCATGCCATGGCTGGCCACCTCGTGCCCGGCCTCGTGGATGCGGCGGATCAGGTGCGGGTGGCGGTGGGCGATCCAGCCGAGGGTGAAGAAGGTTGCGCTGACCCCGGCCTGCGCGAACAGGTCGAGAATGCGCGCGCAGTTGTCCTCCACCCGCGAGGGCAGGCTGTCCCAGTCGGCCGGATCGATGACGCGTTCGAAGGCGCCGACCTGGAACCAGTCCTCGACATCGACCGACAGGCCGTTGAGCAGGGGGAGTTCAGGACGGTTCATCGCGCGCGCCGCTTGCCCTCAGCTCAGGCGGCGGCCTTCTGGTCGGCTTCGAGCCATTCGATCAGCATGGCGAGGGTCTTCTTGACGCTCGCCTCCTGCTGGACCAGCCGGCCCTCCATGGCCGCAAGACGCCGGCCGAGATCGGCCAGCTCGTGGCGCAGGCCCGGATCGGCCGCGGGGGCCGGAGCCGGTGCGGCGGCAGCGGGAAGCTGTTCGACGTGGTTGGCCAGTTCGACCACCGCCTGCTGCAGTTCGGCGATCAGGGCGTCACGCTCGTCGAAGGCCTCCTTCATTTCGGCAAAGGGCACGGCATCGACCGGGGCGGCGGCCAGCGGGGCCTGAGCGGCGACGGGGGCTGCGGGCGCCGGACGGGCCGGGGCAAGGCCGGTGTCGCTCTCGACCTCGGCCAGCACGCGCTCGAACAGGGCCGCGTCAATGTGTTCGGCCTCTTCGACGCCGGCCATCAGGAACAGGCGGTTGGCGATCTGGTTGACCCGGCGCGGCACGCCCTTGGAGGCGGTGTAGAGCGCCGGATAGACCTCGTCCGCGATCGAGGGGCGGCCGGTCCAGCCGACGAGGCCAAGGCGGTGCTCCATATAGGGGCGGACCTCATCCGCTTCCATCGCATCGAGGTGATGGGTGGCAATCACCCGCTGGCGGAGCTGTTCGAGTTCGGGGCTCGACTGCAGCAGGTCGCGGAACTCGGGCTGGCCGAGCAGCAGGGTCTGGAGCAGCGGCTGCGAGCCGAGCTGGAAGTTCGACAGCATCCGCAGTTCCTCGATCGCTTCGATCGAGAGGTTCTGCGCCTCGTCCACGACCAGCAGGCAGCGGCGGCCGCCGCGCGCCTCTGCGTGGAGCAGGCCCTCGATGCCGGCGAGGGCCGTTGCCTTGTCATTCCCGTCGATCATCAGCCCGAAGGCCTGGGCGACGACGTGGATGATCTCGTCGCCATCCAGCGCGGTGGTCACAACCTGGGCGGCAGTGAGCCGTTCCGGATCGATCGTCGCCATCAGGTGCGCGACCAGCGTGGACTTGCCGGCGCCGACCTCGCCGGTGATGACGATGAAGCCTTCGCCCTGGTTGAGGCCATAGCCGAGGTAGGACAGCGCCTTCCGGTGAGTCAGGCTCTCGAAGTAGAAGGCCGGGTCCGGCGTGAGCTGGAACGGGCGGGCGGTGAAACCATAGAATTCGTCGTACATGGTGCTGAACTCCCGTTCGTGCTCAGAAGGCATACCGTACCCCGACCTGGGCATAGGCGTTCCACAGGTCTTCGGCCTGTTCACGCTGGATACCCTGGAGAGAAAGCGAGGCATTGCCCGAGATGTGGTTGTCAAAGCGGTGCGTGAGGCTGCCGGTGGCGCCGATTGCCGTGCCGTCGCCATCGAGGACGAACCCGGAGTGGAACCAGTCGGCATAGAGGAAGGTGCTGAAGCTGGTCTGGCGGCTGAGTTCGCCGTTGAACCAGGCCGAGAGCCAGGTGTTCTCGTCCGACACCCCGTTGGCGGCGGCAAGGATCGTACCCGGCGCGGCGATGAAGGTGCGGCGGTCGTACCCGGCGCCGATCCCGGCGGAGAAACGGCCGAGCTTGCGGGCATAGCTGCCCTGGATGCCGCGGGCGCGGAAGGTGGCCGACCGCAGCGAGCCGAAGGCGCCCGTGAGGCAGGCGCCCTGATCGAGCGTGGCGACGCAGCCGGTGATGTCTCCGCCGATCGGATCGCGCTGGACGGTGAACTCGCGCGGGAGCTCTACCAGCGCCTTGTTGATCATTCCGCCGTAGCCCGAAATGCTGCTGTAGACCGACACGTTGACCGAGGAGCGGCGGCTCGGCAGCCAGCCGAAGGCGCCGTAATAGGTGGTGCCGCCATAGCGCCAGCCGACGTGCGCCTCGAGCGCGGTGCGCGGGCTTGGCCGCCAGGTGACGCCGGCGTCCCAGATGAGGCCCGAGGTTTCGTAGGCGATCTGGCGCGGCTGGCTCTTGTCGGTGACGTAGCGGCCGTTGCCGCCGACGACCGGCGCCCCCTTCCTATCGCGCAGAACGTCGCGGCTCGATACCTCGACCTTTTCGTAGCCGACGCCGCCGACGAGGGCGAGCGTGGGCGAGACCGGCAGAGTGGCATCGATCCGGGCGTGAAAGTCCCTCACCCGCTGGTCGAGGTTGGCAACGTCTTCCTGGTAGTAACCGGCGCCGACGCCGAGGCCGACCGGCAGGACATCGCCCGGCCTGACGCCGGCGTGCAGCTCGGCGTTCTGGACCACCGAATGATCGAACAGGTCGCCGCGGCTCGCGGTGCCGTTGCTGACGGTCCGCTCGGTCGTACCAACCTCGGTATAGCCGATCCGGTAGGCCCCGGTGATCGCCACGTCGCCCGCCTGGGTGTTGAGGTTCGGCCCGGCGTAGACCGAGTAGAGATGGGTGGCGTTGCTCCGGTCGAACGAGCCTGGCAGGCTCGATCCGTTGGCCTCTACGCTGGTGCGCGTGGCAAGGGCGCCGGCCTCGATCGACAATGCGCCGGGGACCACGGTGGCACCGCCCCGGACGAGGCCGGAAATGGCATCGCCACTGTTCGCCTTGCCCCAGCCGATCCGGCGTTCGTAGCGCAGCGAGAACGTGCCTTCGGCGCTGCGGCCGCGCACGGAGCCGTCAATCCCGGCGGCGAGCGCGGTCCAGGTCAGGACATCGTGGCCGGGCGAAAGTTCGGCCGAGAGGACCTGCTGCGCTTCGATGTAGGGTGACAGGCGCAGCCGTTCGCGCTTGCCGCCGTAGCGCGCGCCGGGCAGGCGCTTGCCGGAGTTCAGGCGCGGTGCGGACTCGCCCTTGTCGTCGGCCATGTCGCCGCCCGCCTTGTCCGCCGCGCCGTCGGAGGTGGCGCTGGAGGCATAGGGCAGGGTCTGGGCGTGAGCGGTCGCCCCGAGGGGGCTGAGCAAGGCGGCCAGACCGGCGAGGACGGAGGTGCGGCGGTTCATGCCCTTAGCCCTTGTATCCGTAGTAGGAGCCGAAGCGTCGCCCGGAGGGTGAGAAGTGCACGGCGTTGAGAAGCAGCTGGATGTTCGGGCAGGCCGACAGCAGCGAGACGGCGTCTTCGAGGGCGCCCTGCCCGGTCTGGTCAGCCCGCGCGACGACGACGGCCTGACCGACATATTTGGCAAGCTCGGCGGCCGGAGAGGCGGCGAGCGCGGGCGGGCTGTCGAAGATGACGATCCGGTTCGGCGCGCCCTGGGTCAGCCGATCGAGCACCATCGCGGTGCGCGAGGAGGCGAGGATTTCGGTGTCGCGATTAGTGGCGTTGCCGGCGGGGAGCACCCAGAGGCCGGGGATGTCGGTGCCGACGACGCACTGGGCGACGTCGATCGCCGGGTCCGTCAGCGCGTCCATCAGGCCGGGGCCGCCGGGGAGGCCAAGGGTCGACAGGATCGAGGGCTTGGCGAAATCGGCATCGACCAGCACGACCTCGCTCTCGCGCTCGGCGGCAATGGCGAGGGCCAGGTTGGTCGAGCAGAAGGTCTTGCCCTCGCCGGGGAGCGGCGAGCAGACGAGGATCCGCTGGGCCGCAGCACCGAGGCCGCCGCGCCGCAGCTCGCCCACCTGGAGCAGCAGCTGGCGCTTGACGATGCGGAACTCCTCCATTAGCGCGGTGACGCTGCCTTCGGGAACGATCAGGCCGCCTTCGCGCAGATGGGCGCGGTTCACCGGATGGAACACCTGCGGAAAGGTGACCGGCTCGAACGGCGGCAGGCTGGGCCGGGGCGCGGGCTGAGCAGTGGGCGAGGCCACCGGAGCCACGGCTGCCGGTTCGGGAGTCTCGACTGGTGCCGGAGCGGAACCTTCCGGCATCGGCTCGATCGTCACCTCGCGCATGACCACGCGCTGGCGGTTCTCGGGGGGGAGCGTGCCGGGGCTGGAGATGCCGCCGAGCTTGCCGAGATCGAACCCGGCGATGGCCCGTTCGACGGAGGAGGGCAGCGGAATCTTGCTCTGGTCGGTCATCGGCTGTCCCTCATGCCACCATGCCGCGCTGGATCAGCTCGGAGGCGAGCAGCAGCACGAAGACCCCGCCCAGCGCGGCCCCGGCCCCGGCGAACCACTTGAGCCGGCGGCGGCGCAGCACGCGCGCCGAGTCGGTCAGCGTGTGCGAAATCGAGCCGAGCACCGGCAGGCCGAGCGCGGCCTCGAGCCGGGCGGTGGTCTGGAAGCTGGAGCGCAGGTGGCCGATGGCGAAGGCCGCGCCGACGCCGGCGGCAAGGCCGATCACGAGCACTCCGAACAGCAGCAGTGGCCGGTTGGGCGCGGCGGGGCTGCGCGGGGTGCTGGGGGGATCGATCACCTGGAACTTGACGCCGCTGCGCTCGGACTGGACCTGGCCACGCAGGCGCAGCTGTTCGCGGTCCTGCAGGAGCTTGTCGTACTGGCCCTTGAGCACGTCGTAGTCGCGGCTGATGCGCTGGGCCTCGGCGGCGACTTCGGGGTTCTCGATCTGCTGGGCATCGACCCGCGACAGTTCGGACTGGGCCGCGGCGCGGCGTGCCTGGAGCGCCTGGAGGCTGGCCTGCTTGTCCGCGCGCATGGCGACCAGCGAGCCATAGGCCGGGTTGGGCGTGCCGGCCCCCGGACCTTCAGCCTGGACGGCCTGGCGCAACTGGGCGATCTGGTTCCTCGCGGCGACCACGTCGGGGTGGCTGTCGGTCAGGCCCCGGGCGCGCATTCCGGCGAGTTCGGCCTGGGCCTGGGCCAGTGCGCCGCGGGCGCCGCCGGTGCCGGGACCGACCAGCGTCGCAGGGGTACCGGCGAGTTGCCCGTTGAGCGCGGCCAGCGAGCTTTGCGCGGCGGCGATGTCGGCATCGATGTTGCGCAGGTCAGAGCGGGCCTGTTCCATCCGCTGGAGCAGCGAGGCGCCGCCCTGGGTCAGTTCCGGATACTTCGCCTCGAATGCGAGGCGCCGCTGCTCGGCGGCTTCGAGCTGCTTTTGCCGGTCGGCCAGCTGCTGGTTCATGAAGGCCATGGTGTCGGTCATCTCGCCACGGCCGCCGGCAAGGTTTTCCTCGCGGAAGATGTCGATCAGCTTCTGGACGATGTCCTGCGCAAGCCGGGCGCTCTCCGCATCCGACAGGTTGCCGTCGGTCGAAGTCGCGTGGATCTCGAACAGGTTGTCCTGCTGGCTGACGACCTTCACCTCCTTGCCGAGGGCAGTGACCGCGCCTTCAAGCTGCTTGGGGGTGGTGACCCCGTCACCCAGGCGGGTGGCGCGGACGACCTTCTCGAGGTTCACCGCACCGGTGAGGGTCTGGCGCACGCGGTCGATGTCGCGGCGCCGATCGCCGACGCCGACGCCGATCTGTTCGGCCAGCGGATCGTCGAGCTGGACGAAGATGCGCGCCTTCGATTCGTAGGAGTTGGGGACCATGGCCACGGCGAGCCAGCCCAGCAGGCAGACGCCCCAGGCGACGCCCAGGGCTATCCAGCGCCGGTGCCAGACGCTGAACAGCGCGGCACGCAGTTCGTCGAGAAGGCCGTTCATGCCCTCACCTCAGAACGCGCTTTCCGGGATGATGATGACGTCGCCGGGCATCAGCATGACGTTGGCCTTGCTGTCGCCCTTGCGCAGGAGATCGGCGAGGCGGAGCGCATATTCGCGCTGCTTGCCGGTCTCCTTGTCAAAGCGGATCAGCTTGGAGCGGTTGCCCGAGGCGAATTCCGAAAGGCCGCCGACCGCGATCATCGCATCGAGCACGGTCATGTTGGCCCGGTAGGGGATCGAGGCCGGCTTGCTGGTGGCGCCGACCACACGGACCTGCTGGCTGAAGGTGCCGGCGAACTTGTTGACGATGACCGAGACCAGCGGCTCCTGGATGTATTGCGAAAGCTGGAGCTTGAGATCCTCGGCCAGCATCGACGGAGTCTTGCCCACGGCCGGCATGTCGGTGATCAGCGGGGTGGTGATCCGGCCATCGGGGCGGACCTGGACCGAGGCGCCGAGTTCAGGATTGCGCCAGACGAAGATGGTCAGCTCGTCGAGCGGGCCGATCACGTAGTCCTCGCCCGGGCCTTCCTGCATGGCGACGAAGGAGGCCGGTGGCAGCGTGGGGCCCGAGGCGGAGGACGCGCAGCCGGTGAGTGCCAGGCTTGCCAAGGCGCAACCGGCAACAAGGTGGGCGGCGCGGCGGCGGGGTACTCGGGTCTTCGGCATGCACACGGGTCCTCGGCAGCGGCAGGACCGCAGGCGGCCGCAGACCGGACCTGTCTGCCGCCGGCCCCAAGGACCTGCCCGTTCACCCGCCCGCTATCGGCAAAAAGGGTGAACATCCGGTTAGTGATCTGCCCGGAATCCGGCGCACTTCCAGCACTTATGAGGAGGGGTCCCGTTATGGGACGGTCGTCAACCTATTGCTAAACGACGATTTCCTTGGCCGGTCCCTGCCCGAGAAAATGCATCGGGCTGGCCGTGGCGCCATAGGCCCCGGCGCAGAACACGGCGACGAGATCGCCCACCTCGGCCCGGGGAAAGCCTGCCTTGTCGGCAAGCCGATCGAGCGGGGTGCAGAGGCAGCCGACGATCGAGGCCTCTTCCTCGACCGGCGCGCCGAAGCGGGTGGCGATGGCCACCGGGTAGTTGCGGCGGACCACGGTGCCGAAGTTGCCCGAGGCGGCCAGCTGGTGGTGCATCCCGCCGTCGGTGATCAGGAAAACCTCCCCGTGGCTCTCCTTGCGGTCAACGATCCGGGTCAGGTAGACGCCGGCCTCGCCGACCAGATAGCGCCCGAGTTCGATGCAGAAGCGGGTCTGGTCCAGCTCCGCGGGCAAGGATTTCAGCCGTTCCGACAGAGCCTGGCCGACGCGGTCTAGATCGAGCGGCTCCTCTCCCGGGAAATAGGGGATGCCGAAGCCGCCGCCGAGGTTGAGGTGGGGAACCGGCAGGCCGCTTTCCCGCGCCAGGCGGGCGGCGAGGTCCAGCGTGAGGGCCTGGGCCTCGATGATAGCATCGGCCGATATCGCCTGGCTGCCGGCGAAGATGTGGTAGCCCCGCCACTCGGCCCCGGAGGCAACGATGCGCCGGGCCAGCGCCGGCACCCGCTCGACGTCGAGACCAAAGGGCTTGGCCCCCCCGCCCATCTTCATGCCGGAGCCCTTGAGGTCGAAATCAGGGTTGACGCGGATGGCCAGCCGGGGACGGATAGCGAGCCCGGCGGCGATGGCGAGGGCGCGTTCGGCCTCGGCTTCGGATTCGCAGTTCAGCGTGACCCCGGCCGATATGGCAGCCGAGAGTTCCGCATCGCGCTTGCCCGGACCGGCGAAGCTGATCAGGGCGGGATTGATTCCGGCTTCGAGGACGCGGGAAAGTTCGCCGGAGGAGGCGATGTCGAACCCGTCCACGAGTTCAGACATCACGTGAAGTATGGCAATCAAGGGGTTTGCCTTGACGGCGTAATGGATCGAGACTTCAACTGGAAGTGCAGCGCGAAGCTGGGCTACGCGCCGGGCGACGAGATCTTTCGAATAGACGAACAGCGGGGTTCCCGCCCGCTCCGCCAGGTCGCTCGACTTCTCGCCTCCGATAGCAAGAATACCATCCAAAGCACTATAAACTAAGGGAATAGGACCGAGCGCCTTCATCCTGTCAGCTCCGCGTGGAGGGCCGCCCGGTCCACCTTCCCGTTCGGGCCAAGGGGCAGCGCGTCGCGCCAGTGAATGACCTTCGGAACCATGAAGTTCGGTAGTTCCTTGAGCAAGATGGACGACATGACTTCAGAATTTACCTGAGCATCGGGACGCGCCCGGGCGACCAGATGGACCACCTGCCCCAAGCGCTCGTCAGGCACACCCACCACGACCGCCTCGGCCAGCAGGCCGGTGCGTAGCGCCGCCTCCTCCACCTCCTGCGGGCTGATCCGGTTGCCGGCGGACTTGATCATCGCATCGCGCCGGCCGACGAAATAGAGCAGCCCTTCGGCATCGCGGCGCACCCGGTCGCCGGACCAGACGGCGGTGCCGCCATAGGCCGATGCGACGGGGGCGGGACGGAAGCGTTCCGCCGTCCGTTCGGCGTCCTGCCAGTAGCCCTGGGCCACCAGTGGGCCGCAGTGGACAAGTTCGCCCTCCTCCCCATCGGCGGCGATCGTGCCATCGTCGGCCATGACGAGGATCTCGGCATGGGGGATCGCCTTGCCCATCGAGGTCGGGTGCGAGGCTAGCAGGGCGGGATCGAGGAAGGTCGAGCGGAACGCCTCGGTCAGCCCGTACATGGCGAAAATCCGCGCATTCGGGAAGGTTTGCCCGAGGCGCCGGACGAGGTCCGGCGTCAGGGCGCCGCCACTGTTGGTGATCCGCCGGACCTTGCCCGCCACCTCGGCCGGCCAGTCCTGCTCGACCAGCTGGACCCACAGCGGGGGCACTGCGGCGAGCGTAGTGATATCGTGGCGCGATATCGCCTTCACGACGTCCCGCCCCGTCAGGTAGTCGAGCGGGACCACCGAGCCGCCGGCATACCAGGTGGAGAGGAGCTGGTTCTGGCCATAGTCGAACGCCAGCGGCAGGACCGCAAGCACCTGATCCGGCGGCGAAAGTTCGAGATAGGTCGCCACGCTTTCGGCACCGAGCCAGAGGTTCGCGTGGCTCAGCATCACGCCCTTGGGCCGCCCGGTGGAGCCGCTGGTATAGAGGATGGCGGCAAGATCGGCGGGATCGGCGCTGGAGGGTTCGAGCGCGACGCCGAGCGCGGTGGCTTCCGCCAGTGCTTCCTCCTCGCCCAGCGCGCGATATAGGCCGGCGATATCATCTGGCTCGAGCGTGCCAAGGCGGGCCGGCGATCCGATCAGCAGGCGGGCGCCGCTGTCGGCGAGGATGTGGGCGACCTGAGCGCGCTTAAGCAGGGGGTTGACCGGCACGTGAACGAGGCCGGCCCGCGCCGCCGCGAGCGGCATCAGGCAGGTCAGTTCGCCCTTGGCGGCCCAGGTGGCGACCCGCGCGCCGGGTTCGGGCAGGACATGGCTTAACCAACCGCTA
>Ga0070658_10004678_pt1 | contig 11127 bp, 8 predicted proteins | sample KBSC13metaG_FD_64664 | JGI IMG/M metagenome (GOLD analysis project Ga0070658, IMG submission 64664) | Corn rhizosphere microbial communities from Kellogg Biological Station, Michigan, USA - KBS C1-3 metaG | ecosystem: Host-associated > Plants > Roots > Rhizosphere > Soil ... | reverse complement strand
TTATGGCTAACAAGACTGGCAACTTTACGGGTTCGCCAGCCAACATAAGCGGGAAGGGTTTCGCTGACATGCTATTTACTACTAAGGCTGTCAATCAACAAGCTTTTAACTCATGGACTGACTCAGTGAAGCACGGCTCCCGATACTTAGACTTAACGGCCTATCATAACCTAGCTAAACCGGGCACTATCAGCGCACCTCAGTACTATTCCAATGTTGAAGGCGGCCTATATAATTACACGGTCATGCAGTATATGGGGGATATGTAGTGTTAGGGTTATTTGCAGGTTTTTTAGGCCGGCTTACGCTAGACCAATTGCCACATAACCCAGTCACGGCTGGAGCTGCCGCCTCAATGGTGCTGATAGTCATAGCTGGCATAATCGCCATGACTTATTTCAAAAAATGGCGTTGGTTGTGGGATGAATGGCTTACTACGACGAATCATAAACGTATCGGGGTCATGTACATAATAGTCGCCTTAGTAATGTTGCTACGAGGCCTGGCAGATGCACTTATGATGCGCGCACAGCAAGCTACGGCAGCCAGCCCATCTCATGGACTCATGTCGCCAGAAATGTTCCAGCAAGTCTTTTCAGCACACGGTACTATTATGATTTTCTTTGTTGGCATGGGCCTTATGTTCGGCATTATCAACTTAGTACTGCCGCAAGGGCTCGGTGCACGCGATGTTGCATTCCCATTCCTTAACGCAACTAGTTTCTGGCTATTCACTGCCGGCATGCTGCTTATAAACATGTCGCTAGTTATTGGTGAGTTTTCGGCCGCCGGCTGGCTAGCGTATCCACCACTGTCCGAACTCAAATATAGCCCCGGGGTAGGTGTCGACTACTGGATATGGAGCTTGCAAATTGCCGGTATCGGTAGCCTGCTGAGTGGCATAAACTTTATGACGACTATTCTTAAAATGCGTGCACCTGGTATGAGCATGATGAAAATACCAATGTTTGCCTGGAATGTTTTTGGTAGCATGGTACTGGTTGCGTTTGCATTCCCCATACTCACCGTTACCTTAACGCTGCTGTATCTTGACCGTGCTTTCGGTATGCACTTCTTTACGGCAGGCGGAGGTGGCAATGCGATGATGTACGTCAACCTTATATGGGCCTGGGGACACCCTGAAGTATACATACTCGTTCTACCGGCTTTCGGCGTTTTTTCAGAGATTGTACCGACGTTTTCACGCAAACGACTGTTTGGGTATACCAGCATGGTCTATGCCACTTGGGGTATTGTATTTCTTTCTTTCATCGTATGGCTGCACCACTTCTTTACCATGGGAGCGGGCGCTGATGTTAACGCCTTCTTCGGAATCATGACGATGGCTATTGCTATCCCAACTGGAGTCAAAATATTCAACTGGCTTTTCACGATGTACCAAGGACAAATTCGTTTTACGAGCCCGATGGTCTGGTTCCTAGGTTTTGTATTCCTCTTTACTATTGGAGGTGTTACCGGCGTGCTCATGGCCGTACCCGCTATAGACTACCAGGTGCACAACAGTCTTTTCTTAGTAGCACATTTCCACAATATGATTATTAGTGGCGTAGTTTTTGGTTTCTTTGCCGGATTAACGTACTGGTTTCCAAAAATCTTTGGCTTCCGACTTAATGAGCGAATTGGTAAGTATGCTGCGTATTGCTGGATAGGTGGTTTTGCACTCGCATTCTTCCCGCTATATATATTGGGCTTAATGGGTGCTACTCGTCGGCTTGACCATTACGATGCTAGCCTTGGTTGGCAACCTCTATTCATTGTCGCTGGTATCGGTGCAATGATTATTGCCCTAGGTGTCGGGCTGCAGATACTACAGTTAATAGTCAGTATTTTCCAGCGTAACAATAACCGCGACCTTACCGGCGACCCATGGAATGCGCGTACATTAGAATGGGCAACAAGCTCGCCGCCGCCAGAGTATAATTTTGCAACCATACCGCTCGTTACAGAGCGTGATGCTTTTTGGGTTGCAAAACAAAAGGGTACAAAAACAATTCCTTCTCATGACTATCATCCAATACAGGTCGCCAAGAACACATCTAGCGGCATATTTATCGGTGTCGCCAGCTTTATTGCTGCCTTTGGTTTCGTATGGCACATATGGTGGCTTGTATTGTTAGCTTTAGCAGGCGCTCTTGCGACCATTTTCTACCAAACGTTACGCGAAGATGAAGCAGGTGAGCGTACTATACCTGCAGCTGAAATTGCAGCAACTGAAGCCGCATTTCGCAAACAGAAAGAGGCGGCATGAGCGATATAGCCACTAATAACGCTACAGTACTTGCTGAGCAGCAAACTAATGACGGTAAGACTTTGTTTGGTTTCTGGGCGTATATAATGACCGACTGCTTGCTATTCGCTAGCCTATTCGCTACCTATGCGGTTCTGCATGGTAATACTGCCGGTGGTGAAAGTGGGCGGGACCTATTTAGCCTGCCGTACATTTTAGTTGAAACATTTGCACTGCTTACAAGTAGTTTTACCTGCGGCCTTGCTATGCTTGCAGCCAATCGCCACGCTAAGCGCCAAACCGCCCTATGGCTAGGCATAACGTTTGCGCTCGGTTTAGTCTTCCTAGTTATGGAACTTACAGAATTTGGCCGCCTGGCTCGTGAAGGCAATGGCTGGCAGCGTAGCGGCTTTTTGTCTTCTTACTTCACGCTCGTGGGAACTCATGGTTTGCACATAACCATTGGCTTGGTCTGGATGGCTGCGCTCGCAAGCAGGGTATGGCTAAAGGGCTTTACGCGCGCTACGCTTCGTCGTTTGAGTATGTTTAGTTTGTTTTGGCACTTTTTGGATATTGTTTGGATATTTATATTTACAATCGTATATATGCTAGGAGCCGCCTAAATCATGGAAGAAGTCTCATCAAATGTAGTACACGCCACTTTGCCGCGTAAGCAAGCATCTTTAAGTGGCTATATAAATGGTTTTATACTTTCAATTATTTTTACTGTCTGGGCATACGTAGCAACGACTCACCACACCTGGACTCATAACAAATTGATAGCGGCCCTGCTCGTATTGGCCTCAGCCCAGTTTTTAGTACAAGTATTTTTCTTTTTGCACATTGGTCATGAAACTAAACCGCGCTGGAAACTTCTGCTCCTCGTAATGATGGTCATCTTTGTACTAATATTAGTACTAGGGTCAATATGGATTATGAACAACTTAAACTACCGTATGACGCCCGACCAAATGAATACCTATATGCTTAAACAAGATGGCGGCATCTAGCGCACTAAAAACCTATTACTACCTCGCCAAGCCGGGAATTGTGTACGGCAACGTTATGACAACCGTGGCGGGGTTCTTATTTGCGGCAAGCAAAACAGTTCATATCAACACGCTTATAGCGTGTGTATTTGGGACGGGCATGGTGATTGCCAGCGCATGCGTACTCAATAACTGCATAGACCGCGATATCGATGCCAAAATGGATCGGACCAGCAAGCGAGCACTGGTAAGTGGCAGGGTAGAGCTTGCCGATGCACTAGTGTATGCCTTTGTTTTGTTTGCATTTGGCTTTACATTGCTCATTCGTGGGACTAACTGGTTAACAGTTGCCGTCGGGTTGGTCGGTTATATTGCATATGTCGCTCTGTATGGCTACGCTAAACGTACGACTATATATGGCACGCTCATTGGCAGTATTTCCGGCTCCATGCCCCTTGTAGCCGGTTATACAGCTGGTACTGGCAAATTTGATATAAATGCTTGGCTTCTGTTTCTCATAATGGCCGCCTGGCAAATGCCACACTTTTATGCAATTGGCATTTACCGTTTAAGGGATTACAAAGCCGCCTCATTGCCCATCTGGCCGGCAGTAAAAGGAATTGCCAGCACCAAACGACAAATATTGCTCTACACCATACTTTTTATTATCGCCTGTGCACTACTAACAATATGGGGGCATGCCAGCTACAGTTTTATGGTAATTATGCTTATTACGGGAGCCTACTGGCTGTATAAAGCTCTCCCAGGCCGTCAAGCAAGTAACGATACCGACTGGGCTCGCGGCCTGTTTGGATTTTCACTCATTATACTTTTGGTGCTTTCGGCAAGCTTATCGCTCAATACATGGCTACCGTAAACTAACAACGTTAGAAGTGGTCCCGGATATCACTAAAGGAATACTCGCCGAAAATGTCCTGTGGACATATTTGTAGACGCGTACGAAGTGCCTAGAAATGATCTCGTATATGACCGAATGAATATTCCCACGTGGCATTTGCCTTTTTGTGCGGGTTAAAGATGCCCTCGGGGTCCATAATTAACTTAACTTCGCGAAATAGGTCGACGATTTCCTTGCCAAATTGCTGCTCTAACCACGGACCGCGGACAAGTCCGTCATTATGCTCACCACTGAGCGAACCATGGTACTTAAGCACTAAATTATTAACTTCTTTCATGGCTGGTAATAGCTTAGCCCGCTGTTTTTTATCTTCAAGTTTCATGAGCGGAATTATATGGAAGTTACCATCGCCCATATGGCCGGCAATTGTCGCAAAAAGTTTATACTTTTTGATGATTTTACGAATTTTCGGCAAGAACGCCGGTAAATACTCTGGGTTTACGACCAAGTCATCTATGAATGGGGCAGTGTGCTTATCTTTCACTTTGCTGCGAAGCAGCTGAAAGCTGTAACGGCGCATAATCCAGAACTTTTCACTCTTACCTTCAGTTGGGTCTTCTTCGAAACCATTTATCTCATAGCGGGCACGTAAATGACTCAGGTCTTGATGGAGATTGTGTACCTTGTTACGCACCTCTTGTTCGGTTTCACCGTTAAACTCCACCATGAGTATTAGCTTCGGTATGCCGCGCAGTAGCTGTAAACCATCTGGTATAAGTGTTATGAGCAAGTGTATAAATCGTTTCCAGCCCAGGAGTTTTAAGAAACTCGGCATAAACCGAATAGACAGCCATAATGTCTGGTCATCAAAGCTCTCGAAAGTGGCTGGTTTATATTCAAGCACTTTTGGTATCAGCTCGCCCAGGTCGTCTATGTCCTTTAAAAATAATACTAGCAAGCCTGAATGCGGCCGGACAGGTACCAGCCTAAAAGTACCTTCAGTAACCAATCCTAATGTACCTTCCGAACCTACGAATAGCTTCGTAAGGTCGAATATGCCAGCTTCCCGGTCCCAGACGCGCCATAGCGTATAACCCATCGAATTCTTGCTCACTTTAGGCTTTGCCGCTTTTATTGCGTCATAATGTTTTTCGCAGAGTTCAAAGATTTGCTTATAAACTTTGCCTTCAAAATCTTTCTGCTGTATCTTCTTAGCCAGTTCGACCTTAGTAAGTGGCTTGACGATACGCTCAACGCCATCTGCAAACACGACTTTTAGCTCTGTGACAAAATTTTCGGTTTTGCCAAATTCCAAAGACTTTTCGCCGCCGGAGTTGTTAGAGATTATGCCACCCATGGCTGCCAGGTCACGGGAAGCCGGGTACGAAGGGAAGAGGGCTCCATGTTTGAGAGTACGTTTTTCGAAATCGCGATAGTATACGCCAGGTTGTGTCGTAGCGCTGGTACGCGTTATATCTATAACTTCATTCAAGTGCTTCGTAAAGTCCACAATGATTGAATCATTTATGGCCCCGCCAGCCATGTCAGTGCCCGCACTCCTGCCGGTGATACTTAGATGCGGATCATGCTTTTTCTCGGCCACAACTAGCTTTACTAGTCTTTCGAGGTCAGCACTGTCTTTCGGAAAAACAACTAGCTTGGGTTTTATTTCGAACAGTGATGCATCGTGGCTATAAAAATCTTTTGCTTTTGCCGAATCGTCCAGCTCGCCCTTAAAGCCAGTTTTAACTAGTTTTTGTTTGAACCCATCCATTGGTATAAGCTTAACCGATTTTGTACCTTCTTTCAAACCCTGTAGTGAGACCGCCGAAGGCGAATCTACTACAAGGAAACTCCTTATGTTAAAATATAGTAAATGGCAAAAGAAAAAGTATTGGTTGTGGGCGGGGGTTTTGCTGGTATAAAAGCTGTACTTGAACTTTCTGAAGATGACCGTTTTAACATTACATTACTCTCTGACCGAGACGACTTTCGCTATTACCCAACGCTTTATCACACTGCCACCGGTGGCAAGCGTGCTAATTCCAGTATTACTTTACAGAGCCTCTTCGAAGACAAGAATGTACATTTTATAAAAGGTACTGCCGCTACCTTAGACCGCAAAGCTAAAATCGTAAAAACTACTGCGGGCCAAGCGTACCAATATGACACACTCGTACTATGTTTAGGCGTTGTCACTAATTATTTTGGCATCCAGGGCTTACAAGAGTTTTCATATAGCATTAAGTCAAGTGATGAAGCGGAGCGATTTAAGCGTCATTTGCACCAGCAACTTATAGATGACCACAAGCCCGATCTCAATTACGTTATTGTTGGTGCTGGCCCTACCGGTATTGAGCTCGCCGGTGCTTTGCCAACGTATTTACACCGTCTGATGAAAACACATGGCATCCACGACAGGGCAGTACACATAGACCTTATAGAGGCTGCGCCACGGTTGCTGCCACGGTTGCCTCGAGACACTTCACGTATGGTGCAGCGCCAACTAAAACGACTCGGCATTCGTTTGTACCTTAACCAAGCAGTACAGGGCGAATCGGCCGATGCACTGACGGTCAACGGCAAACCAATTACAAGCCATACGGTAGTCTGGACGGCAGGCGTTACAAACCATCCGTTTTTTAAAGATAACTCCTTCGTACTGACCAATCGCGGTAAGGTTGCAACCGATGTCTACTTGCAAGCCGAAGAAGATATATTTGTGCTTGGCGACAATGCCAATACACCGTTCAGCGGCATGGCACAAACAGCCTTGCACGACGGTAAATTTGTAGCCGAAAACCTCAAGCGGCGTGCCAGCGGCAAAGACTTTACTAGCTACCGAGTTAAACGACCAATAACTGTCATACCGGCGGGCGACAAATGGGCGGCTGTTATTTGGGGTAAGCTGCGTATGTATGGTTGGCTTGGCTATGCATTACGCGAAGCTGCCGATTTCATTGGCTTCCATGACCTCGAGCCTTGGCAAGATGCCTACAAACAATGGCTTACTGAATTTGGAACCGAAGACCTTTGTCCGGTGTGCGCTCGCACAAATATAGCTTAGCTTTCCGCTACAATAGTTGTATGGAAAGTTTTGCGAGGCGGCGCATACATGCAGCTGAATAAGCGGCAGCAAGAAGCTGTTGATAGTATCGAAGGCCCTGTACTGGTAGTAGCTGGTGCAGGTACTGGTAAAACCCGAGTTATTGTCGAGCGTGTAGAACATTTAATCGAAACTGGGGTCGAGCCAAAATCTATACTGGCTCTGACCTTTACGGAAAAGGCTGCAAGCGAGATGCAAGATCGTTTGACCGTCGGCAGCAAAGAAGGCCTTAGCATAGATGCTAAGGTAGCTACTTTTAATCGCTTCGGCAGTGAATTATTGACGACTTACGGTGCCGAATGGGGATTAGGTACTTTACGCTTATTGGGCGACACCGGTCAGTTAGTATTTCTGCGCGAGCACTTCGACGAGCTTGAACTAAACTATTTTGCACCAGTTTCCAATCCAGATGGCCAACTTGAGTTACTTGCAAACTATATATCACTACTCAAACAGCAGCTCGTTACACCAGAAAGGTACTTGGAGTACGTCGCCTCTTTGGCAGTTACAGATGAAGCAGAGGTATTTGAAAAACAAAAACATGAGGAGCTAGCAAGGCTATTTAAAATATACTTGAAGCTCTGCCGAGCACAGCAAGTAATAGACTACGATGATCAAATTTACTTGACTATCCAGCTGCTTGAGAACCGACCAAATATACTAAAACAGCTTCAAGACCGCTACCGTTATATCTTAGTTGACGAATTCCAGGACACGAATCCTATGCAGTCCCGGCTCGTTGACTTGCTCACGGGCAATAATCAAAACCTTATGGTCGTTGGTGATGACGACCAAAGCATCTATGGTTGGCGGGGGGCCACACTTGCTAACATACTTGATTTTAAAAAGCGCTACCCAATCGCTAAGGAAATAACATTGATTGAAAACTATCGTTCAAACCAGGCAATACTCGATAGCGCTTATCAGCTTATTCAACACAACAACCCGCATCGCCTGGAAGCAATGAACAAGCTAGATAAACGCTTGCACGCCCAAAAGGAGGGCGCGGCGCCGTTAATAAAGCGGTTTGCTAACTTAGATGCTGAGCTAGCATGGCTGGCCGAAGACATACAAAACAAACTGGATGGCGGTTATGCAGCTGGCTCCATAGCTGTACTAGCGAGGCGCAACCAAGGTGTACAGAAAATACACGACGCACTTGAGCTTTACGGCGTGCCACACATTGTTGCCGGGCTCAATAATGACATATACACGCAACCGAGCGTTAGGCAGCTTCTAGAGGCCCTAAAAACCATCGTAGACCCATACGATGATGTGGCCTTATTTCATACTTTGACTGGCCCACTTTTTAACTTACCGATAAGTGAGCTCTCCGGACTATCTGGCACATCGCGGCGGGAATACATGCCACTTGCAGAGGCTATTGCAGGAGGCGAAGATGACAACGCTAAAGCTGCGCTCACTACTATTAATGAATGGCGAGAATTTGGCAGAGAGCAGTCGGTAGGACTACTGGCCTACACTATTATGACCGACAGCGGTTGGAAACAGCAGCTCTACACAGAGGCCATGCATGATAATGTAATTTTTACGGAAGTACAGGCCTTGTCTAAATTTTTTAAGACCTTAAAAGAGTTCGAGCGTATAGCCGTAGTGCCCAGTGTACAAAACTATGTGGTCAACTTGCCGGTTTTGCAGGCAGCAGGTAACCAGTTCGACGATGCCACGCTTGATATTTCCGATAGTCATGTAAACGTCCTCAGCGTACACCGTGCAAAAGGGCTGGAATGGGACGCAGTATACATAGTCGACTGTACCGAGGGTTCATTCCCATTAACTGGAGGCGGAGGTGGCTTAAGCCTGCCCGCTGAGCTACAAGCAAATCCCAGCCAAGCCGATGAGCACATAGCTGAAGAGCGTCGGCTAATGTACGTTGCGCTTACACGTGCCCGTAATGAAGTCATATTGAGCTATAACGACCGCCATGGGGGCGGTGCACAACGTAAACCCTCGCGCTTTTTAACTGAGTTACTCGGGCACGCCCCTACCGGCCAAGCAGAAGAGGAAGCTTCGCAAACCAGCCTGGAACTATTTGCGCCTCCGTCCGCGGAAACTAATGCCGTAAGCTTGCCAGAAAGTATGCACAATAACGGGCACTTTACATTGAGCGTGAGCCAAATTGAATGCTGGCTTAACTGTCCGCAAGACTTTTACTATCGGTATGTTTTAGCCATGCCATTACCACCAGCACCGCAACTGGCTTATGGTAGCCTAATACATAGTGTAATTGAGCAGATTCACATGGGCAGGCAAAGCGGCAGTATGCCCAGTTTAGAAGAATTAACAAAGCAAGTAATAGATAATCTGCCGCAAACTGGCTATCCATCTAAGCTTTCGCGTGAACGTGCCCACGCCCAGGCTCCTCAGACGGTTAAGGTAGTCTATGAACGTTTTACGCAAGATGATCTTCCTATAGAAACTGAATGGCCATTTGAGCTCTTACTGGAAAACTTACCGCTGACTATTCGCGGTAAAATCGATGCAGTATATCAGCTTGCGAGTGGCGTAGAAATACGCGACTTTAAAACTGGCACCAGTGTGCGTACTGCAGAGCAAGCCAAAAGTCGCGCTACAAGTTCGCACCAGCTAACGCTGTATGCGTACGCATGGCGGGAACTGCGCGGTGACATGCCTGCGCTTTTAAGCCTAGATTTTGTGGAAACCGGTCAGCTAGGTTCAGTAAGAAAACAGCCTAAGTCGTTAGTAACGCTTGAAGTAAAATTACAGTCCATGCTTGAACAGCTATCAGCAAGTAAGTATCCTGCCGGCCATGACCATAAACGCTGCATGCACCCACCAATTTCATAATTGTGAATCTCGCACAAAGTAAAACCGCCTGTGTTGGCAGGCGGTTAGTTTTAGTTTCGAAAAACTCTAGCGCTTGCGGCGCGTGGTCGTGCGCTTGCGCGTTGTAGCACGTGCACGGGTTGTACGCGCAGGAGCTGCAGCAGTAGTCCTAGTTGCAGGAGCAGCTGCTAATAGCCCGGTTGGTGAAAAGAGCAAACCGTACAGGTTTACGCCAATCACGGTACCGAGGACTGGTCCAAGCACGTATGTGCCCCAACCCATGGAACCCCAAATGTTCCAAGCGCGAACGCCAAGAGCGACAGCAGGGTTTACGAGGCCGATACCGGCAACAGCAGCGACTATGATAGCTAGTGCATATGCAAGGCCAATAACGGTTGCCTGTGAACCAGCAAGCCACTGACGGTAGGCAACTGCTGCCCAACCGAGTGCCAGCACTAAGCCACCAACGGCTTCAGCAACAAGCACACGGCCAGTGTAATGACCGCCAATTGGCTGGAAGCTGCTATTAACAAGGTAGGTGTACACGCCATAGGCTGCCCATGCACCGAGCAATTGCACTACAATGTAGAGCAAGCCAGTAAGCGTACCGACCTTGCGTGCAGTCCAGAGCGCCAGCGTAACTGCTGGGTTCAGGTGTGCACCTGATGTTTCGCCCACCACAAATAGCGCCATAACAACAGTTAAGCCTGCTGCCAACGCTATAAAGTATGGTACGCCAATGGTAGACCTTTGCACGCTCAGAAATACGAGCGTCAGGACACCGGTACCAAGAAACTCAGCCACCAACATGGCTATCTTGCGTCGTCCAAACATTTGAACCTCCACTTATGTTTACAACCGTATCGTACAGTTGTTATGTCAATTTGTAAAGAGGATAGCTTACGCCGCTTTTACAAATGCCGGGAAGTCTTTAACGACCAGTCCGTTCAAAACTTGCGCAGGGTCAACACCAAGTTCAACAGAAATTCTGCCCCGTTCTTCTTCACTTCCACCGAGAGCTTTTATAAGTTCAGCAAGTTTTGGAATCATACTTGGCGTGTCTGCAAACGCCATACGTCCTGTTTCGCGCGTGAACATGTTTTTAGCAAAACCCATG
>Ga0070658_10004677_pt1 | contig 11129 bp, 9 predicted proteins | sample KBSC13metaG_FD_64664 | JGI IMG/M metagenome (GOLD analysis project Ga0070658, IMG submission 64664) | Corn rhizosphere microbial communities from Kellogg Biological Station, Michigan, USA - KBS C1-3 metaG | ecosystem: Host-associated > Plants > Roots > Rhizosphere > Soil ... | reverse complement strand
GAGCAGCTCGCGATCCTCCTCCGGCGTTCGGGGCGGCGGGTCGAACGGCGGGAGTCGGTTCGTCCACATTCCCCAGGCCGCGGGCGCGATCACGGCTCGTCCGCCGAGCTCGGCGAGGCCTTCGAGCTCCCGGCGGAGTTGCTGCGTGGCACGGGCTCGGCGGCTGGGGTCGAAGTCGCCGATGAAGCCGTCCGTGGCCGGAACGCTCGTCGGGATCACGCCCCCGGCGGCGAGCGCTTCGCGAAGCTCCGGCAGCCGCTCCGGTCTCGCGTCTCGTACCTCGAGACCGTCGAAGCCGGCTTCGAGCGCTGCCTCCATTCGCTCCGTCAGGGTGGCGCCCTCGACGAGCCACTCTTGGAGCACGAGGCTCGGTGTCATGCCGCCTGTTCGCGACGGGCGAGGAGCTCGTCCACGCGGCTCGGCGAGAGTGCGTGATCGAGCGCCAGCGTGGCAGCGCCGACCACGCCCGCGTGAACGCCGAGTCGGCTCGTAAAGATCCGGAGCTCGCCGGTTGCGAGCGGCGATGAGCGTTGATAGACGGACTCGCGAATCCCAGCAAGGAGCGGCTCGGATGCTTCAGCGAGCGCTCCGCCGACGACGATCGCGGTGGGTGCGACGACGCTGACGACGGCGGCCAGGGCGGCCCCCACGAGCCGACCCGCCTCGCGCACGTGATGAGTAGCCCCGGCATGACCCGCATTGACCAGCGAGACGACGTCAGCAGTCGATGACGCCTCGACGCCGTTTGCCCGCAGTTCGCGGACCATCGCGGCCCCCGAAGCGAGCGCTCCGACACAGCCGCGGTTGCCGCAGGTGCAGAGCACGTCCGAGTCCTGAATCGCTCGGATGTGTCCGATGTCGCCGGCGCGGCCGTGGTTGCCGCGAAGGAGCTGGGCGTCGCAGATCACTCCGGCCCCGATGCCGGTGCCCACCTTGACGAAGACCATGTTGCGCAGCTCGGGGCGATGCGCGCGGTGTTCGCCGAGGGCCATCGCGTTCACGTCGCGCTCGAGCACGGCAGGAGCGCCGAACCGGGCCGCCATCTCGTCGGCGACCGGATACCCGTCCCATCCGGGCATGATCGGGGGCTGGACGGGGCGGCCGGCCTCGACCGGCCCGGGCACCCCGACTCCGATCCCGAGCACGGCCGAGCGCCCACGCCCGGCTGCGGCGAGGAGCTCGTCGAAGCCGGTGCCGAGCCAGTTGAGGATCTTCTTCGGCCCGTCCGCGATGCGAATCGCCTGTTCGTCCTCGACGAGCGCCACGCCGGCGAGGTTGCAGACCGCGAGGCGGCCGTGGCGTGCGCCGAGGTCCGCGGCGAGGACAACTCCGGCTTCCTCGTTGTAGGAGAGCGCCCCCGGCGGCCGCCCGCCCGTCGACCGGCCGACCTCGAGCGTCTCGCTGAGGAGCCCTGCCGCGAGGAGGGATCCGATGCGTGCGACGACGGTGGAGCGCGACAGGCCCGTCGCCTCGATGATCTCGATGCGCGTGACCGCGTCGCCCAGGCGAATGAGCTGGAAGATCTCGCCGGCTGTGCCGGTCATGGCGCTCCTCATCGCGCGCACCTTATCGACTGGATCAGAGAGATGACCACGACTATTGTGTACCGATGTTATCGGATGCCGGGCTTTTGATGATAATTGAACGCCCTTTTGACTTTTTGCTGGCAGAAGCATAGAGTCGCTGCGCTGGTCAGGGGAAGCGGGTTGAGAGGAGCCAGATGCCGCGGGTGTTGTTGCTTGATGGGCCATGTCGGCTCACGCTGGAGGAGCGCCCGATGCGCGAGCTTCGCTCTCGTGAGGTTCGCATCCGGTCCCTCGCCAGCGGGATCAGCCACGGAACCGAGTTGAGCCTTTACCGCGGCAGCTCTGCGTTCGCCGAGCGCACCTTCGATCGCGAGCTGCGTGCGTTTGTTCCCGCGGGTGGCGGCCCTTCGGTCTATCCGGCCGGCCTCGGCTACGAGCTCGTCGGACGCGTCGAAGAGGTCGGCGACGCCGTAAACGAGCTCGCGTCCGGCGCGCTCGTCCACGTGGGCGCGCCGCACGGTGACGAGGCGATCGTCGATCTCGACGCTACGCGCGGCACCACATATCCGCTGGTGCAGCTTCCCGAAGACGGCACGAGCCTCGACACTTGGCTCTTCGTCTCGCTCGGCGCGGTCGCGCTCGTTGCGGTGCACGACGCCCAGGTCAAGGTCGGCGACCGCGTCGTGGTGGTCGGCCTCGGTGCGATCGGGCTCATGGTCGTTCAGCTTGCGCGTCTCGCCGGCGCCGCTCGGGTTACCGCGATCGACTCCGTCGGCTCGCGGCGGGAGCTTGCCGCCCGGCTCGGCGCCGACGCCGTGATAGACCCGGCCGAGGCTGAGCCTGAAGGCGGCGCTGGTGTCGTCAGCAAGTCGCTCGCGGGCGGGGCGGACGTGACGATCGAGACGTCCGGCGCAACCGCAGGGCTACAGACTGCGATCGCGGCGGCGGGGATGGGCAGCCGCGTCGTGGCGGTCGGGTTCTACCAAGGCGGTGCCGCCGACCTCAGGCTCGGCGAGGAGTGGCACCACAACCGGCTCGACATGGTCTCGAGCATGGGGGCATGGGGGAATCTCCACCGAAACCATCCAGCGTGGGACCGCCCGCGTGTCCTGCAGACGGTGGTCGAGTTGCTTCACAGCAGCCGCCTCAGCGTCGGGCGCTTTCCGGTGCGGCGGTTCCCCTTTAGCGAGGCGAGCACCGCATATGCGTGGCTGGACGCGCATCCGTCCGAAGCACTGAAGGTCGCTCTTGTCTACGACTGCACAACCAAAGGAGGAGAGCAGTGATCAAGTTTCCACGCGTCGCGGCAGTGGTGCTGGTCGCCCTGGCCGCTGTCGTCGCCGGGTTCACCGGTGCGACGTCGTCAGCGAGCGGCAAGTCCCCCGCGGTCGCCTTGAAGGGCCTGCAGGGCAAGACGATCACGATCTGGAGCAACGAGAACCAGCCGGACCGGATCGCGGCGCTCGAAGCCGATCTCAAGACGTTCACACAGAGGACGGGGATCAAGACCAAGGTGGTCGCGGTCCCCGACGGGCAGCTTCCGACGCTGATCACCAACTCCGCGGCTGCCGGCAAGCTGCCGGACATCGTCGCGGCGACCGACATGGCGTCGACGCTCACGTATGCCAAGCAGGGCGTGTTCGATCCGGCTGCAGCACAGGCGGTCGTGAACAAGCTCGGTTCGCGGACATTCTCGCAGTCCGCGCTCAACCTCGTCCGTGTGAAGCCGGGTGGCCCGGTGGCGGGCGTTCCCTCCGACGGGTGGGGACAGATGCTCATCTACCGGAAGGACCTCTTCAAGAAGGCCGGCCTGCCCGTGCCGAACACGCTTGAACGGATCCTGCAGGCCGCCAAGAAGCTGAACAAGCCCGGGATGGCCGGCATCACGCTCGCCACCAAGCCGGGCGATGACTTCACCTCGCAGTCGTTCGAAGGGATCGCGCTTGCTGAGGGTTGCCAGCTGGTGAACAAGGCCGGCAATGTCACGATCGACTCGCCGCAGTGCGTGAAGGCGTTCAACTACTACGCCAATCTCGCCCGCAACTACTCCGTCAAGGGCAACCAGGACGTGACCACTACTGAGGCCACGTACTTCGCGGGTCGCGCCGCGATGATCATCTGGTCGCCATACCTGCTCGGCGCGATGGCCGGCCTCGAGAACGATGCGAAGCCGACCTGCCCGGAGTGCAAGAGCGATCCGGCGTTCCTCGCGAAGAACAGCGGCCTCGTCGGGCCACTCGGGAGCGCCGGGCACAAGGCGGTGCAGTTCGGGCTCGTCTCCACGTTCGCTATCACCTCGCAGGCGGACAAGCCGGCTGCGGAGGCGGCCGTCGAGTATCTGATGTCCGACGGTTACACCGGGTGGCTCGCGCTCGCGCCGCAAGGGAAGTATCCGGTGCGCTTCGGCACCAAGTCCTCGCCGCACAAGTACCAGGCGGCTTGGCCTCACTTGCAGATCGGCGTCGACCGGGAGGAGCCGCTGGACAAGGCCTACGACTCCGCCTCGCTCGCATCGATCGGCCGGGGAGCGTCGAGCTTCACGCGTTGGGGGTTCCCTGTGGGCCAGGGGGCGCTCGTCGGTGCGCTGAGCGGTGAGGAACCGATCGCAAACGCCGTCGGTTCGGTGATCAACGGAACCTCGGGCGTGCAGGCGGCGAAGCAGGCGAAGTCGGCAGTCACACGGATCAAGTCGACGCTGAAGTAGCGATCGAAGAGATGGCCTCCGAGTCATCTATCTCCGCACTCGTCCGCAAGCGGCGCGCTCGACCGACGAGTCGAGCGCGCCGCGAGGCGCGGGCGGGCCTTGCGATGGTCTCGCCGACCTTTGTCGTGATCCTCGTGATGGTGATTCTGCCCGTGCTGTGGGCGGTCATCCTCTCCTTCAAGCAGATCCGGCTCATTGATCTGCAGCACGTCAACCTGTTCTCAGGGCCGTACACCGTGAGCAACTACACGGACCTGCTCGGATCGTCCGCGTTCCTCACGCCGCTGCGAACGACCGTCGAGTACTCCGTGTTCGGGACGATGGGCTCCATCGTGCTGGGGCTCGCGGCCGCACTGGCGGTTCGATCGAAGTTCCCCGGACGAGGGGTCGTTCGCGGCGTGATGCTCCTGCCGTGGGTCGCACCGGTCGTGGCGGTCACGTTCGTGTGGACGATCCTGCTCTCTCCGCAACTCGGCTTCGTCGACGCTGTCGGGACGCGATTCGCCGGGTGGAAATCGCCGATCCCTTTCCTCAGCCAACAGCACGGGACGATCTCGCTGTTCGGCGTCGGAATCGGTGTTCCGACCGCGCTCCTCGTCGTGATCGCGTTCGAGTCATGGCGCTCGTTTCCGTTCGCGTTTCTGTTCATCCTCGCGCGACTGCAGGCAATTCCGCCGGAACTCGAGGAGGCGGCGCGGAGCGACGGCGCAACGCCGACGCAGGTCTTCCGTTACATCATCCTCCCGCAGTTGATGGGCGTCATCGCGCTGATCGCAGTGCTGCGCTTCATCTTCACGTTTAACGACTTCGACTCGATTTACCTGCTCACGGGCGGCGGAGCCGGTACGCAGGTGCTCGCCACGCAGGTCTACTCGTTCTTGAGCGCGCGCGCTGATGTGGGCGGTGCTGCCGCAGTCGCGACGTTCATGGCAGCGCTTCTTTGCGTGATCCTCGTCGTCTACATGAAGGTTTTCGGCGGCAAAGAGGAGGAAGTGTGAGTCGCCGCTGGTCGCGCTACCAGATCGAAGTCGGGGTTCTGCGGGTGCTGCGCCCGCTCACGATCGCGTTCTTCGTGCTGATCAGCGTCTTCCCCTTCTACTACATGGTGATGCTCGCGATGCGAGACATCTCCGAGGTCCTGCAGGACCCCGGAGCACTCGTCCCGCCGCTCAGCCAACTGTCTCTCACACCGTTCAAGGAGGTGCTGCGTCCAACGAGCCAGGGAGGCGATGGGTTCACCCACTTCCTGCTGAACTCGGCCGGTCTCGCGACGGCCACCGTTATCGTGACGCTCGCCGTGTCCGTGCTCGGCGCGTATGCCGTCGCGCGGCTGCAGTTCTTCGGACGCCGGAAGGTGAGCGTCCTCTTCCTATCGGTCTACCTCTTCCCGCCGGTGCTCCTTGCGATTCCGCTGTTCGTCGTCTTCTCGCGGCTCGGGCTGCGCGGGCAGCTTCCGGTCCTCGTGATCGTCTACGTTGCTCAGACGGTCCCGGTCTGTGTCTACATGCTTCGGAACTACTTTCAGACGGTGCCGCGGTCGTTGGAAGAGGCCGCTGAGGTCGACGGGGCGAAGAGGCTTGCCGTGATCCGCTATGTCACGTTGCCGCTTGCGATGCCGGCGGTCGCCGCCACAGGGCTGCTGGTCTTTATGGTCGCGTGGAACGAGTTCCTGTTCGCGCTGCTCTTCCTCGCCGACGATCCCAGTCATTGGACGGTATCGCTGGGGCTCAACCAGCTGAAGAACATCGAGACGCCCGCGACCGTCCTGATGGCGGGCTCGGTCATCATCACGATCCCTGTCATCGTCCTCTTCCTTCTCTCGGAACGGCTGATCACCGAGGGGCTGACGCAAGGGGCTGAAAAGGGTTGACGCCCGAAACGGTTTTCGATCGCGAGCAGCTGCGTGCGGCCGCCCGTGCGGTCCTGTCGAGCAACTGGACGGGCACGTCCACGGTGCCCTCCCGCGAGCAGTACCCGCACCTATGGGGCTGGGATGCCGCGTTCATCGCGATCGGCACATCGTGGCTCGACGCCGGCCGGGCGACGACCGAGCTCCTGTCGCAGCTGCGCGGACAGTGGGGCGATGGACGGATCCCCCACATCGTCTTCGACGCCGACGTCGCGGAAGATGCGTACTTTCCGGGACCGGCGTTCTGGCGAAGCGAGCGCGTGGGCTCGGCGCCCGCAGGCGTCCGCACCTCGGGGCTCATCCAGCCGCCGCTACAGGCGCGTGCGGTGCTCGAGGTCGTGAGCCGCTGCCGGGATGCCGAGGACGGCCGCCGTCTCGCGGCCCAGTTGTTTCCGGCGCTCGCCGCCCAGCACGGCTACCTGGCCGAGCGTCGCGACATCGGCGGCGGAGGGCTCGCTGCGATCCTGCACCCGTGGGAATCCGGGCTCGACAACAGCCCTGCCTGGGACGTGCCGCTGTTGGCAGTCGACCTGGGCGCCGACGGGGCCGAGTCGTTCACGCGTCGCGACCAGCGCCATGTCGACCCCGCGGAGCGTCCCACCGACGACGAGTACGCACGGTTCGTCGAGCTCGCCCGTGCGTATCGCGATCGCGGGTACGCGGACGGCCACGCCGGCGACCTGCTGGCGTTCTGCGTCGAAGATCCGCTCTTCAACGCCATCTGGCTGTGGTCGACGCACGCTCTGATCGAGCTTGCGACGATCGCCGGCCGGGACGCCGGTCCCTACCGGGAGGCGGCGGCGGGGATTCACGATGCGCTGCTGCAGCGCCTCTGGGATCCGCAGAGCGGCCGGTTCCTGCCGCGGGACCTCGTCGCCGGCCGCGTCATCGACCGGCACACGGTCCTCTCGCTCGGCCCGCTGCTCCATCCCGGCCTCCCGTCGGAGATGGCCGCTGCGTTGGCGGCGGATCTTCGCTCGGAGCGCTTCTCCAGCCCGACCGGGTTCGGCGTGGCGACGACCGACCTGACGAGCCCCTACGTCGACCGCCGGCGCTACTGGCGAGGCCCGGTGTGGATCAACCTGAACTGGCTCCTGGCACGGGGGCTTCGACAGCACGGTTTCATCGCGGAGGCAGACGCGCTGGACTCCATGTCGCTGCGCCTCGTCGCCGACTCCGGGATGCGCGAGTACTTCGATCCGCTCACGGGTGAAGGACGCGGCGCGCACGACTTCTCGTGGACGGCCGCGCTCGTGGTCGACATCATCGCGTCGGCGAGGGGCGAATGAAGATCGGGGTCTTCACTGCTCCATTCGACGGAACGCCGCTCGAGACTGTCCTCGACACGCTTGCGCCGTTGGGAGTTCAGGCGATCGAGGTCGGCGTCGGCGGCTTTCCCGGCTCGGGGCATTGCGATGCTGGCGCGCTGCTCTCCGATCACGCCGGCGCCCGCCGGTGGCTTCGTTCGATCACCGATCGCGGCCTCGTCGTCTCTGCCCTTAGTGCACACGCTAATCCGCTCCACCCGGATCCGATCGTTGGCGCGAAGGGGCGTCTGACGCTCGAACAGGCGCTGGAGCTCGCCGAGCTGCTCGAGATAGGGGTCGTGAACACCTTTTCCGGTTGTCCCGGCTCGGGGCCGGGGAGCTCGGCGCCGAACTGGGTGACGACGCCGTGGCCACCCGAGTTCGCAGAGATCCTGCGCTGGCAATGGGACGAGCAGGCTGTGCCTTACTGGGCGGGGGTCGCCGCGCTCGCCGAGCGTCGCGGAGTGACGGTCGCAATCGAGCCTCACCCCGGATTCCTCGTCTACAACCTGCGGACCCTGCTCGAGCTACGCGATACGTGCGGTGCGAGCCTCGCGGCGAACTTCGATCCGAGTCACCTTTGGTGGCAGGGGGCTGATCCAGTCGCCGTTGTCCGTGCGCTCGCCGACGCCGGCGCTCTAGCTCACGTCCATGCGAAGGATCTGTGGCTCGAGCACGACGTCGTGCGGCTCCACGGGACGCTCGACAACACACCCCGGGATCGTCTCGCCGAACGGGCATGGTCATTCCGCACCCTCGGCTACGGGCAAGGCGAGCAGGCGTGGCGAGATCTCGTCAGTGTGTTGCTGACCGCCGGGTACGACGGAGTGCTCAGCATCGAGCACGAGGACAGGCTGTTCGGCGTGGAGGACGGACTGCGGAAGTCCGTCGAACTCCTTCGCCGTCTGCTCCCCGACAACGGAGGCAACTGATGGCGACCATCGAGCTGCAGCGCGTGTCGAAGCGCTACGCGGACGGCACGGAGGCAGTGAAGGCGATCGATCTCAGCATCGGCGACGGAGAGTTCATGATCCTCGTCGGCCCCTCGGGCTGCGGCAAGTCGACGGCGCTCCGAATGATCGCCGGGCTCGAGGACATCTCCGACGGAGACCTCCTCATCGACGGCGACCGCATGAACGACCTGCCTGCGCGGGACCGCGACGTCGCGATGGTCTTCCAGAACTACGCTCTGTACCCGCACATGACCGTGCGTCAGAACATGGGATTCGCGCTGAAGCTCGCGAGGCACTCCAAGTCGGAGATCGACGAGCGCGTTCGCGAAGCCGCCAGGATCCTCGATCTCGAGCCGCATCTGGACCGGAAGCCGGCGAAGCTCTCTGGCGGTCAGCGTCAGCGTGTTGCAATGGGCCGCGCCATTGTGCGCTCGCCGAAGGCCTTCCTGATGGATGAGCCGCTCTCGAATCTCGACGCGAAGCTCCGTGTGCAGATGCGCGCAGAGGTCGCACGCCTACAGCAGCGGCTCCGCACGACGACGGTGTACGTCACTCACGACCAGGTGGAGGCGATGACGCTCGGCGACCGGGTTGCGGTGATGCGCGCAGGAGTCATCCAGCAGGTAGACGCGCCGAAGGTGCTCTATGAGCGGCCGGTCAATCTGTTCGTCGCCGGCTTCATCGGTTCGCCGTCCATGAACTTCCTTCGCGCTCGCATCTCCGGCTCGGTCTTGCACCTGCCGTTTGGGGAGCTGACGTTGGCCGATCGGCTCCCGGTGCTCGGCGCCCGAGAAGTGATCGTCGGCGTTCGCCCCGAGCACTTCGAGGATGCCCAGCTTCATCCGGACAAGCCGGGCTTGAAGTTCACCGCGACCGCGTCCGTCGTCGAATCGCTCGGCTCCGAGACCTACGTCCACCTCGACGTCGACCCTGGTCGCGTCGAGTCGACAGAGCTTGCGGAGATCGCACGCGACGCGGGTGTCGAGGACTTCGCGTCGAAGGCAGTCGTCGCGAGACTCGATGCGGAGAGTCGGGCAGAGTCGGGCGCTCGCGTCGAGATCGTCCTCGACACCCGGCACGTGCACCTCTTCGATCCGGAGAGTGGAGCAGCACTGACCAACCTGTGACGGGCCTACACGGCTGCATCGTGCTCCGTCGGCATCCGGCTGGGGTGTGGTGGTCTCAGGTCGAGCGGGCGGTGCGGCCGCCCATCTCCGAGGTCCGGTTATCGCTGAGCTTGACGCAACAGACACCCCGGGAGAATCCGCTCGAGTCGCACGTGGTTACATTCGAGATCAAATTGGCTGGTGACACGTGGTGCCGGTCGATGCCATTCGGGAGGAGAAGATGCGCATGGCGCGTCCCGTGACACTGTTTAGCGGCCAGTGGGCCGACCTGCCGATCGAGGAGCTCGCCGCGAAGTGCGGCGCATGGGGCTTCGACGGCCTCGAGCTCGCGTGCTGGGGCGACCACTTTGAGGTCGACCAGGCGCTCGCGGAAGCGGACTACGTGAAAGGGCGCCGCAAGCTACTCGAGCGTCACGGCCTCGGCGTGTGGGCGATCGGCGCACATCTCGTCGGCCAGGCGGTGTGCGACCGGATCGACGAGCGCCATCGGGCGATCCTGCCGCCGGAGGTGTTCGGCGACGGCGACCCGGAGGGAGTGCGCCGCCGCGCCGCCGAGCGTATGAAGGACACCGCGCGGGCCGCTGCGCAGCTCGAAGTGGCCCAGGTGAACGGGTTCACCGGGTCGTCCGTGTGGCATCTGATCTACTCGTTCCCGCCGAATGACTTCGGCGAGATCGACCGTGCGTACGCCGAGTTCGCCGAGCGGTGGGGGCCGATCATGGACGTGTTCGACGCGGAAGGCGTGCGCTTCGGCCTCGAGGTGCACCCGACGGAGATCGCGTACGACTTTGCGACGACGCGGCGCACGCTTGACGCGATCGGGAACCGGGAGGCGTTTGGGATCAACCTCGACCCGAGTCACTTCGCCCACCAGTTCCTGGACACTGCCCGATTCGCGCTCGAGTTTGCCGAGCGGATCTACCACGTCCACGTCAAGGACTCACGGAAGCGCCTCGACGGCCGACGGTCGATCCTCGGCTCTCATCTGAACTTCGGCGAGGAGGAGCGTGGGTGGGACTTCGTCTCGCCGGGGCATGGCGACGTCGACTTCGAGGAACTCTTCCGCGCGCTCAACCGCATCGGGTACACCGGGCCGCTCTCGATCGAATGGGAGGACAGCGGCATGGATCGCGACTGGGGCGCTTCCGACGCTCTGGCGTTCGTGCGGCGCACCGACTTCGCCCCTTCGGAGATCGCGTTCGACGCCGCGATGCAGAAGGCTGATATCTAGCTGTTGGCGGCCGGGATCGGCGTCGACGTGGCGGCCACGGGAGGGGCACAGCTTTTCGATGGACTCGAATGCCGCAGCCATCTTCATCCGAGCGGCGTCCATCGGCTCCAATCGGTCGTCCAGCCATGGCCGTCGAAGAGTCCCTGATCCGAACATGTCGCGCCCATCTCACCGGATCACATGACGATGAACTCGTGCCCGTTCGTTGTTTGCGGCGAGCGGGCTTGCCTGCGCAGGGAGATCAGTAGCCCGGGTCTTGTGTGTCTCGGGTACCGGCTTGGACGAGTCCGTTTTCGTAGGCGTAGATGACGGCTTGGACGCGGTCGCGGAGGTCGAGTTTGGCGAGGATTCGCGCGACGTGCGTCTTGGCGG
>Ga0070658_10004675_pt1 | contig 11133 bp, 9 predicted proteins | sample KBSC13metaG_FD_64664 | JGI IMG/M metagenome (GOLD analysis project Ga0070658, IMG submission 64664) | Corn rhizosphere microbial communities from Kellogg Biological Station, Michigan, USA - KBS C1-3 metaG | ecosystem: Host-associated > Plants > Roots > Rhizosphere > Soil ... | reverse complement strand
ACGGCCGCCGGCACTTTCCATTCGGTCAACGAGGCCAATGGCTGTCCCTTTCCGGAGCGCGCGGTCAAGCATCGCATCATAACTGCGGCGGCGGTACGGCGGAATGGCAAAAGTGCAGGACACCGGTTCCGCGGCTCACCGCGCTCTCGCCGGGGACGACAGCCATGCCGCCAGCGCCGCTTGTCACGCCCCGCGATCTGGCGCACAGGAGGCCCATGTTTCCGCTCTCGATCCTCGATCTGTCGCCAGTCGCATCCGGCTCCACGGCGGCACAGGCGCTGCGCAATTCGCTCGATCTCGGGCGGCTCGCCGACGGTCTCGGCTTCACCCGCTACTGGGTCGCCGAGCATCACAACATGCCGGCGATCGCCAGCTCCGCGCCGGAAATCATGATCGGGCAGATCGCCGCGGCGACCGAACGAATCCGCGTCGGTTCGGGCGGCGTGATGTTGCCCAATCACGCGCCTTTGATGGTGGCCGAACGCTTCAAGGTGCTCGAGGCGCTGTTTCCCGGCCGCATCGATCTCGGCCTCGGCCGCGCGCCCGGCACCGATCCGGCGACGTCCTATGCACTACGCCGCCGGCAGGGCGTCAGCGAGGAGGACGACTTCCTCGACCGCTTCAACGAACTGATGCTGCTGGAGAACCGCGGCTTCCCGGCCGGGCACCCGTTCGCCAACGTCAAGGCGATGCCGGCCGACGTGCCGTTGCCGCCGATCTATCTGCTCGGCTCGTCCGACTACAGCGCGCAACTTGCCGGCCATATCGGCGCGGCCTTCGCCTTCGCACACCACTTCGCCACCTTCGACGCCGCCGAGGCGATGCGGCTCTATCGCGAGAGCTTCCGGCCGTCGCCGTCGCACGACAAGCCTTATGCCATCCTTGGCACGCATGTCGTCTGCGCCGACACCGACGCCGAGGCCGAGCGGCTGGCGACGACGGTCGATCTCAACATCGTGCGCCGCGCCAAAGGCGAATACCTGCCGCTCGCCTCCCCGGAAGAGGCCGCCGCCTACGACTACACGCCGGTCGACCGCACGCGCATCGCCCAGAACCGCACCAAGCTGTCGGTCGGCTCGCCGGCGACAGTGAAAGCGCGCCTGCTGCCGTTGATCGAGGCGACGCAGGCGCAGGAATTGATGGTCACCACCATGATCCACGACCACGCGGCGCGGAAGCATTCGTACGAACTACTGGCCGAAATGTTCACGTGACAGACTCCCCACTTCTGACCGGCGCGACGTTATGCTAAAAGACCGCACAGCACGGACAGACGTTTTCATCCCCTCGAAGCATTGAAATGACTGGAGGCTCCATTGGGTCAGAAACTGACGCTCACCACTTCGGACAAGCACACGCTCGGCGCCTATCGCGCCGACCCGGCGGGCCAACCCAAGGGCGGCCTCGTCGTCATTCAGGAAATCTTCGGCGTCAATCATCACATCCGCGCGATGTGCGACCGCTTCGCCGCCATCGGCTATGTCGCGATCGCGCCGCAGGTGTTCGATCGTTTCGCGCGCGACTTCGAATGCGGCTACACGCCGGATGAGATCGCACATGCGCGCAGCCTGCTCGGCAATCTCAATTTCGACGCCATGATGAAGGACATCGCCGCGGCGATGGACAATGTGAAGAGCGCCGGCCCGCTCGGCATCGTCGGCTACTGCATGGGCGGCACCGCCTCGTTCCTCGCCGCTTGCCGGCTGCCGGGGCTGAAGGCCGCGGTCTCCTATTACGGCGGCATGATCGGCAAGTTCGCCGATGAGAAGCCCAAGTGCCCGCTGCAGATGCACTTCGGCGAGAAGGACGATGGCATCCCGATGGCCACGGTCGACGAGATCAAGAAGAAGCAGCCGCAGGCCGAAACCTACACCTATCCCGACGCGCCGCATGGGTTCGCCTGCGACGAGCGCGCCTCGTTCCGCAAGGAGGCGTCGGGTCTCGCCTGGACCCGGACCACGGCGTTCTTCGCCAAGCACATGAAATAAGGGCGCGGCCGCACCGTCGATCCGATGCCCGGCCTCGCGCCGGGCATCGTTGTTTTTGTCTCAGCCGGCCAAGGCCGGCTTGCGCGCCGGGATGGTCATTGCGGCGACGCCCACGAGCACGCAGACCAGGCCCGCCCATGCGATCGGCGTCAGCGACTCACCGAGGATCAGCGCGCCAATGCCGACGCCGATCGGCACCCTGAGATAAGCCTGCGCCGTGGTGCCGACCGAACCGAGCGTCTGCACCAGCCGGAAGTAGATGACGAAGGCGAGCGCGGTCGAGACCAGCGACAGGCCTGCCAGCGCCGCGAGCGACGCCGCCGACGGCGCCAAAGTCCACGGCCGGTCGATGACGAGGCTGGCCGGGACGAGGATCGCGGCGCCGCACAGCATCGATCCCGCCGCCGGCATCATCGGGTCGAGGCTCTTGAAGCCGCGGCCGAAGATCGCCGCCCCGGCGTAGCAGATCGTCGCCACGACGATGGCGAGTTGCGCCCACACTTCGCGGCCGAGGCCGTCGAGGGCCTGGGTGCCGACGATGGCGGCGGTGCCGGCTATGCCCGCTATCACACCGATAAGCTTCCGCGCCGTCACCGCCTCGTGCCGCGTGACCGCCGCCGTCAGCAAAAACGTGAAGATCGGCGAGGTCGAGTTCAGGATGGTCGCCAGCCCGGCGTCGACGCTGCGCTCGGCCCAGGCGATCAGCGTGAACGGCACGACGCTGTTGAGGCAGGCCTGCGTCAGGAAGCGGCGCCAGCTCGCGGCGTCGCCCGGCAAGCGCAATCCACGCGACCGGATGACGACGACGAGAACGGCGCCGGCGATCAAAGTGCGCGCCGCGATCAGGGTCACCGGCGGGATGGTGGCGACGCCGATCTTGATGAAGGTGTAGGACGCGCCCCACAACGTCGCCAGCGCGAGGAGGAGGACGAGCTCGAGGCCGGTATTGGGTCTTGCGATCGTCATGCGCGCGGGCCGTTTGAAAACGACGCCGTGATAGCGCGTAAAATGCGGACGATGCTTCGCTGGCGGCCGAATTGTGCTGATCGCCTCGCGACGTCGCCGCCGCGGCTAGAACCAGCGTTCCTTCACCTGGATCGTGTCGCCGGGGCGGATCGGATAGCTGAGCGGCACCTCGCCCTTGAACGACTGACCGGGGGCATTGCGCGTCAACTCGATCTTGCGCTTGTCGGCGCGCGGCGAGAAACCGCCGGCGATCGCCACCGCCGTCTCCGCCGTCATGTTGGCGACATAGGCATACTGGCCGGGCGTCGTCACCTCGCCGAGGATAAAGAACGGCCGGTAGGTCTCGATCTCGACGCTGACGTGCGGCTCACGCACGTAGCCCTGCTTCAGCCGCTCGGAAATCATCTTCGACAGCTGCGCGGTGGTGAAGCCGCGCGCCGGGACCGCGCCGACCAGCGGCAAGCTCACATTGCCGTCGGCGCCGACGACGTAGCTGTTGGTGATGCCGTCCTGGCCGAACACGACGACGCGCAGCTTGTCGCCGGAATCGAGCGTGTAAGCGGTCTGGCCCGCAGCGGGCGAGGCATAAGCATAGCTCTGGGCCGGCGCGGCAATGCGCGGCACCGCGTAGCGCGGCTGCGGCGCATATTGCGGCTGCGGCGCGTAGGTCGGCGGGGCCGCATAGGTTTGCTGCGGATAGGTTTGCTGCGGATAGACCTGCGGCGCGTAGGCGGGTGTGGCGCTGCGCGACGAGGTGAACAGGCCACGGCCCGACGAGGCAGGCCGCGCGGCCGGCGGACGTGCGGGCTGGGTCGTGTATTGCGGTTGCGGCGCGTAGGTTGGCTGGCCGTAGGCCTGCACCGTGTAGCTCTGTTGCGCCGCGGCCGGCGACGACGAGAACAGGCCACGGCTGTTGTCGGCGTATTGCGGCGCCGGCTGCTGATATGCCGGTGGCGCGTAGCCTTGCTGCGCGTATTGGGGCTGCTGATATTGCTGCACGACCGGGACGGGTTGGCCGGTCGCGGGATCGACCACGTAATAGGTCTGCTGCTGATGCATACAGCCCGCGAGTGCGAGCGCCATCAGAGCCGACGATAAGAGTGGGATACGCCGCATCAACCGAATCCGGGCCGTTTCAAAAAGGAAAGCGAGCCCGATTAACGCTTTATATGGTTAAGGAAGTGTCACCAGGACCCTCGTTTCACGGCCGGCCGCTTACGCCCGCAGGGCGCAACCGGACCGCGGAATCCGCATCGGGCACGCTGCGGCGTGTCGATCCGGGCGCGCGGGCTAACGCCGCGCCCCGGAACGACCGGAGTTTCAGGCGCCAACCCCGGCGAGTTTCGCGCCCGTGCCGATCGGGCATGACACGCCGGTGCCGCCGAGGCCGCAATAGCCGAACGGGTTCTTCGCCAGATACTGCTGGTGATAGTCCTCGGCGAAATAGAACTCCGGCGCGTCGACGATCTCGGTGGTGACCGCGCTGTAGCCCTTCTTTTTCAATTCGGCCTGGTACATCGCCTTCGAGGCTTCGGCGGCTGCCTTCTGCTCCGGTGTGAAGGTGTAGATGCCGGAGCGATACTGCGTGCCGACGTCGTTACCCTGGCGCATGCCCTGGGTCGGATCGTGGCTTTCCCAGAACGTCTTCAACAGCGCGTCGTAAGAAATCTTCTTCGGGTCGTAGACGACCAGCACCACCTCGTTGTGGCCGGTGCGGCCGGAGCAGACCTCCTCGTAGGTCGGGTTGGGCGTCACGCCGCCGGCATAGCCGGCCGCGGTGACGTAGATGCCGTCGCCGAGCTCCCAGAACTTGCGCTCGGCGCCCCAGAAGCAGCCGAGACCGAACACGGCCTTCTCGAGGCCGGCCGGATAGGGATCCTTGAGCGCGTGGTGATTGATGAAGTGCGAGTCAGCGGTGGGAATGGCGGCGGAACGGCCGGGCAGCGCCTCGGCCGCACTCGGCATGGAAACCTTCTTGAAGCCGAACATGATTTCATCTCCCCATTCGATGCGCCAAATATAGGCGCGCCGGCCGCGGTTCGGAATGCGGGCGGCGATCACGTCTCGCGCAGGAACCCAGGCGCCGGGTTCACGGGCGCGCGAGCACCCGAACCCCGAGCTGTGACGCGCCCGGTCTGCGGCGTTGCGCCGGAGACAGGATCACGAGCGCGCGTAACCGATCAGCGGCTTCTTGCGGCGGCCGAGCATCAACAGCAGGACGCCGACGCAGGCGAGCAGGGTGAAAGCGGGGGCGTTGAGGATCGACACCATACCCGGGTCCCAGAGGACGCCGCCGGCATAGGGGGTCAGCAACGGCTTCACCTGGGTCAGGCTGTTGGCGTTGATCAGCTCCCACAGCGTGCGCACGCTGGTCAGGAACACGCGATTCGCGGCGATCGACTTGGTGCCGTCGTAAATGGCCAGAATAAACGCTCCGGCAAGACAGATCAGGCCGAAGAACCGCAGCAGAAAACGGATCATCACTACCTTCCGCGCGCGGGCGCGGCCCCCGTGCATCGCTTAACCCGGGGCGGGCCTGGGTTCAACTCTCCACGGCGCGAGCTCAAATCGTCCTGCGCCCGGCGCGGGACCGCCCTGTCTGTCTTGCCTTGAGGGACGACGGCCGGTTCCGGTAGGGTCCGTCCTCGGCCCGACAGAAGGCCCGTCAGTTGGAGTGATCATGTCCGCCAAGCGTTCCGGCCCCGGCCGTCCGACCTTCACCGATCAGGAAGCTCTGCTGTTCCACTCCTCCGGACGGCCCGGCAAGCTGGAAGTCGTCGCCACCAAGCCGATGGCGACGCAGCGCGATCTGTCGCTCGCCTACTCGCCGGGCGTGGCCGTGCCGGTCCTGGCCATCGCCGAGGATCCGAGCAAGGCCTATGACTACACGGTCAAGGGCAATTTCGTCGCCGTCATCACCAACGGCACCGCCATTCTCGGCCTCGGCAATCGCGGCGCGCTGGCGGCCAAGCCGGTGATGGAAGGCAAGGCGGTGCTGTTCAAGCGCTTCGCCGACATCGATTCCATCGACCTCGAGGTGTCCTCCGAGGACCCCGACGAGATCATCAACTGCGTCAAGCTGCTCGGCGCCGGCTGGGGCGGCATCAATCTCGAGGACATCAAGGCCCCCGAGTGCTTCGTCATCGAGCAGCGCCTGCGCGAGCTGCTCGACATCCCCGTGTTCCACGATGACCAGCACGGCACCGCCATCATCGCCGCCGCCGGCCTCTTGAACGCGCTCGACCTCACCGGCCGCAAGATCGAGGAGACCAAGCTCGTCTGCAACGGCGCCGGCGCCGCCGGCATCGCCTCCCTCGAGCTGCTGCGCTCGATCGGCTTCCGTCCCGAGAACATGCTGCTCTGCGATACCAAGGGCGTCATCTACGAGGGTCGCAAGGACGGCATGAACCAGTGGAAGTCGGCCTACGCGGTCAAGACGTCGAAACGGACGCTGGCGGAAGCCTTCGAAGGCGCCGACGTGGCCTTCGGCCTGTCGGTGAAGGGCGCGTTCACGCCCGAGATGATCAAGTCGATGGCCGACAAGCCCATCATCTTCGCCATGGCCAATCCGGACGCCGAGATCACGCCGGAGGAGGTCGCGGCGGTGCGCGACGACGCCATCATGGCGACCGGACGCTCGGACTACCCGAACCAGATCAACAACGTCCTCGGCTTTCCCTATATTTTCCGCGGCGCGCTCGACGTGCGCGCCAAGACCATCAACATGGAGATGAAGATCGCGGCGGCCCGTGCCCTCGCCGATCTCGCCCGCGAGGACGTGCCGGACGACGTGGCGGCCGCTTATGGCGCGCGACCGAAATTCGGGCCGGACTACATCATCCCCGTCCCGTTCGACCCGCGGCTGATCTGGTATGTGCCGCCGGCGGTCGCCAAGGCGGCCATGGATACCGGCGTCGCGCGCAAGCCGATCGCCGACATGGACGCCTACCGCCATCAGCTCTCCGCCCGGCGCGATCCGATCGCCGGTACGCTGGTGCAGGTCTATGCGCGGCTGCGCCGCAGCCCCAAGCGGGTCGTCTTCGCCGAGGGCGAGGAGCAGCAGGTGATCCGCGCGGCAGCGAGCTTCGTGCATCAGGGCCTCGGCACCGCTTTGCTGGTCGGCCGCGAAGATCGCGTGCAGCAGGCGGCCAAGGAGGCCGGCATCGAGCTGGCCGACGGCATCGAGATCCACAATGCCCGGCTGTCGACGCGCAACGGCGTCTACACCAACTATCTCTACGAGCGGCTGCAGCGGCAGGGTTATCTGCTGCGCGACTGCCAGCGCCTGGTGAACACCGACCGCAACCATTTCGCCGCCTGCATGGTGGCGCTCGGCGACGCAGACGCCATGATCACCGGAGTGACCCGTAATTTCTCGGTGGCGCTCGAGGACGTGCAGCGGGTGATCGACCCCAAGCCCGGCCACCGTGTCATCGGTGTCTCGATGGTGGTCGCGCGCGGCCGCAACGTGCTGGTGGCGGATACCGCGGTGACGGAAATGCCGACCGCAGAAGAGCTTGCTGAAATCGCGATCGAGGCGGCGGGCGTGGCGCGACGCCTCGGTTACGAGCCGCGTATCGGCATGCTCGCCTTCTCCACCTTCGGGCATCCGCAGGGCGAGCGCGCGACGCGGGTCATCGAGGCCGTCAAACTGCTCGACCGCCGCCGCGTCGATTTCGAATATGACGGCGAGATGGCTGCCGACGTCGCGCTCAATCCGGAACTGATGACCGCCTATCCATTCTGCCGCCTGTCCGGACCCGCCAATGTGCTGGTAATGCCGGCGTTCCACTCGGCCTCGATCTCGACCAAGATGTTGCAGGAGCTCGGCGGTGCCACCGTCATCGGCCCGCTGCTGGTCGGCCTCGACCGGCCGGTACAGATCGTCCAGCTCGGCGCCAAAGACAGCCAGATCGTCAACATGGCGGCGCTGGCGGCCTTCAATGTGAGCGGCTAGAAGAAGGGCGCGAATGGCGACCGAGCGGGCCGTATTAGGCTCGCGTTCCATTCGCTGTTCGCTACTCACCACTTACCGTCACTGCGGGAAAAGCACGTATGTCCACCAAGACCATGTCCGGCGTCATCGCCGCCATCGCCACGCCGATCGACGAGACCGGCGCGCCCGATCTTGCCCGGGCGATAAAGCTCGCGCGCTTCCTGCTCGACAATGGCTGCAACGGCCTCAACGTCCTCGGCACCACCGGCGAGGCGACCTCGTTTTCGCTCGCCGAACGCAAGTCCGTGATGGACGCCTACAAGGCGAACGGGCTGCCGCTCGAGCGGCTGATGGTCGGCACAGGCGCCGCCGCGGTCAGCGATGCGGTGGCGCTGACGAAGCACGCCGCCGAACTGGGCTTCGCCGGCGCGCTGGTGCTGCCGCCCTTCTATTACAAGGGCGTACCGGACGACGGACTCGCAGCGTATATCGACACACTGGTGCAGGCGACGGCGTCGGCGCCAATTCCGATCTATCTCTACCACTACCCGGCGATGTCGGGCCTGCCGTGGCACGTCGCGCTCATCGACCGTCTGCTGAAGGCGCACCCGACCCGCATCGTGGGTCTCAAGGATTCCTCGGGCGACATGGCTTATGCGCGCGCCGCCGCGGCGGTGAAGCCGGGCTTCGCCGTATTCCCCTCGACTGAAGCGGCGCTCATCGAAGCGCGGCGCGGCGAATTCGCCGGCTGCATCTCGGCAACGGCGAACCTCAACGCCGATCTCTGCGCGCGCGCCTGGGCGACGGGCGACACGGTCGCGCTCGAGGCGGCGGTGGCGATCCGCAAACTGTTCGAGGGCAAGCCGCTCGTCCCCGGCGTGAAGGCGCTGCTGGCGCACATCCATGGCGATCCGGCCCTGGCGCGCACGAAGCCACCGCTGGCCATGTTCCCGGCGGCCGACCGCGCCGCCGTGATCGCCGGTTATGAGGGCGTCCGGGCCCGGAAAGTGGCCTAAGGCCCCTAGTGGCGGGCTGGCCGTTGACGCGCGGGCGGGGTCTCTCTATAAGCCTCGGCCTTGGCAGCGGATTTTTCGAGGTCCGCCGTCTTACCCTATTCAGATTGCGAGCGCTTTCTGCGCGGATTGCGTCCGCGGCGTCGAGCGCCAGCCCGTTGAACGAGAGATCAGATGGCCAATACCAAGTCCGCCCGCAAAGCCACGCGCGTGATCGCGCGCCGGACCGAAGTGAACAAGTCGCGCCGCACCGTGCTGCGCAGCTCCGTGCGTAAGGTCGAGGAGGCGATCGCCTCCGGCGACCAGACCGTCGCCACGGCGGCGCTGAAGGCGGCTGAGCCGGTGATCATGCGCGCCGCACAGCGCGGCGTGGTTCACAAGAACAACGCCAGCCGCAAGGTGTCACGCCTCGCGCACCAGATCGCCAAGCTCGCCAAGTAACCGCGGCGAGGGTGCGCTCGCGACCACGGTCGCGGAACCGCATTCGAGCGTTGCTTCCCTTTCCATCGCTGTGAGACAGTCAACGCCCGCCGGCCGTGAACGCGCCGCTCGCGGGCGTCTCCATCTGTGTCATAATTCGTTCTTAGTATTGTCAGATATCTCTGCCTGCTTCGATTTTACCGGCTGAAACCCGGCTGCACGGCCTGACAACCCTTATTCCATCGGGGTTTTCGCAAAACGGCTAGTCGCAAAATCGCGCAGAAAAATCGAAGGCGCTTAAACAGGTTATTGGCCACACCGCTCGGGGACCCGAAGAACGGAGGCCGCCGAAGGCGCCGCTTCGCCGTTACCGCGAAAATTTCCAAAACTCGCCGCAACGCAGGCGTTCAATCGCGCTCGCCAAAATCATTACGACTCGTCAAAGCGTTGAGGTTCGAAGCGCCGCAGCAAAAACGCAACACCGACAGAGCTTCGCGTCACACTCTGGATGGTGGCTTACGAAAACCGTTGATGACGATCATCGGACGTGTACATTCAACAGGCGCACGGCACTCGCCGCGCGCGATCAGAAACAAAGCTCAGGCTCGACGCTCATCGGCGGATGGGACAGGCTTTCTGTTGTCTGAGGGTACGTGACGACGGTCGGACGGTTCGCTGGAGCCAATACCGATCGCGTTGAATGCCAAGACGACGCGGCGCGGCGCGATTAAAAGTCGCCGACGCGTCAAGATCGGGAGCGCGGCGACGAGCCGCGCGCACGAGCAGAATAGGGGCCGATGGCCCGAAGCGACAGAGGGGGTCTACATGATGGATACCGGGAGATCTTCGGCGGTCGGCGCCGATCTCGCGTGGTGTGTTTCGCCCGCGTTGAGCCTGCCGAGCGCATTCTCTCGGTCTCTGTTGTGTACGTCGGCTGGCCTTGTCGGGCACCGCCTAGACGGCGTACCGAGAACCGCCTCTCCACCCGCAGGCTAACGCCCGCTCCGGCAAGCAAGCGGGTGTCGTAAAGCGCCGGACACTTAAGGCCGCCAATTCCAACGACATCATCGCGTGGTCGTGTTGCGTCTCGTTCCGGCGCGTAAGCGGCTGTCCGCTATTGCCAACAGCAACCCGTAGTCATTCACCGTTTTCAATAAGAGTAAAACACAATGTCGAATGCCGATCAGGAGAGCTGGTCCCGCGTCAAAGAGCGCTTGCGTGCGGACGTCGGTGACGACGTGTATTCGAGCTGGTTCGCGCGAATGGATCTCGAGGCGCTCGACGACAAGACCGTGCGCCTGTCGGTGCCGACGCGCTTCCTCAAGAGCTGGATCCAGTCGCATTACGCCGAGCGCGTGCTCGCCTGCTGGCAGGCGCACGACACCAATGTCGGCCGCATCGAACTGACCGTGCGGTCCGCCGTGCTCCGCAATGCCGTGCCGGTCAAGCCGCGCGAGGTCGCGCCGGTGGCGGTGCCCGGTCATGCCGATGGCAATCGCTTCAACGGCCATAGCCGGCCGTCGTCGGGCGATGCAGCCGGGCACGAGGCGCTCGGCGGCTCGCCGCTCGATCCGCGGCTCACCTTCGACACCTTCGTCGTCGGCCGCTCCAACACGCTGGCGCAGGCCGCGGCCAAGCAGGTCGCGATCGCCAAGCGCACCGACCCGGTGATGTTCAACCCGCTCTACATCCATGCCGGCGTCGGCCTCGGCAAGACGCACCTGTTGCAGGCCATCACCTGGGCCGGCAACGCCACCGGCGAGCGCAAGGTGCTGTATCTCACCGCCGAGAAGTTCATGTACGGCTTCGT
>Ga0070658_10004673_pt1 | contig 11133 bp, 18 predicted proteins | sample KBSC13metaG_FD_64664 | JGI IMG/M metagenome (GOLD analysis project Ga0070658, IMG submission 64664) | Corn rhizosphere microbial communities from Kellogg Biological Station, Michigan, USA - KBS C1-3 metaG | ecosystem: Host-associated > Plants > Roots > Rhizosphere > Soil ... | reverse complement strand
GCGCGAGGATCGACGGCCATCGCCGTGCCAGGTCGTCCCGAGAGTCGATCGTCCAGTAGAACCCGCCGTCCCCGTCGGCCTCGGTCCAGCTTCCCCGCGCGATGTTGCGGCGCACGATCTCGATCGGATGTCCGCCCGACCCGGTGAGCCCGCCATTGGCGAAGACGACGTCCACGCCAAGCGGATTGTTTACCTTACCCGCCAATGCGGCCCGGCTCCGCGGCAGGATGTCGGGATTCTCGACGTAGAAGACGCCATCGCGCAGGTAGCGCGCGATCAGCCCGTCGACGCGCGACGAGGCCTCCACGTTATGGTTGTGCGCTTCGCCGAACGGCGGGATGATGAACCCGCCGCCGAGATCGATCGTCGTGTCCGCACGCGTCGGCGCGCGATCGCGGAGCACACCACCGATGATGTAGCGTGTGCGCGCGACCTGTCGCCCCTCGACCAGCCACGTTCCGTTCACCAGCGCGACCGTGCGGCTGAGCGGCGCTGTCGTTTCACTCCCTTCCCCGACCGGCGCGCTGCGCGGCGTCGGACGCGCGCATCCGATTAGAAAGAGTATCAGCCCGCTGCGCGCCAACGTGCACAACATCACCGAGTCACGATTCATGTTTCCCCACCGGCGGCCGCGTCACCGCCGTCACGAGCCCACGGACGCGTTGCTCGTCGGTTTCTTCCCACGCAGTCTCGTCTACCGGGAGCGGCTTCCGTATCCTGATTCCGTCGGCGTGGACCGTCCCGTCGCGCGCGAGGCGCGTCAGGCGAACGTGAACCTCGCGAACTCCGGTCGTCGCCACCACCTCGCGTACATTTTCCTCACGTACGCCCCCACCGGCCATGACGACGATCCGCTCGCCGGCCTGACGCACCAGCGCCGCGAGCACTGCGGCTCCTTCGATCGCAGTCGGTGCCCCGCCCGACGTGAGCACGCGATGCACGCCGTTCGCTGCGAGGACATCCAGCGCTTCGTCGAACGCCCGCGTGACGTCGAACGCGCGGTGGAAGGTGACCGGCCGATCCCCGGCGGCTTCGACGATCGATTGCATCAGCGCGACATCGACCGTCCCATCCCGACGAAGTCCGCCGGTCACGATGCCGTCGGCGCCGAGCTCGCACGCGGCGATCACGTCGCGTCGCATCACGTCGCGCTCGTCGTCCGAATAGTTGAATCCCCCGCCGCGTGGCCGGACGATCACGAACAGCGGAATCGATACCGCCTTCCGGCAGGCGGCGATCATCCCCGCGCTCGGCGTCGTCCCGCCGTCGGCGAGGGCGGCGCAGAGCTCGATCCGCTGCGCGCCGCCGCGCTCCGCCGCAACCGCCGACGCGACCGAATCGACGCACGCCTCGACCAGCACCGGGTCGTGCGCTGCCGGGCCAGCGGTCAAGCCACGGCCTTCTTCACAAGGGCGGCGATCCTGGCGTCGTCCGCGACCGTCATCTTCGTCAGGGCGAATGCCGTCGGCCACATCGTCCCGTCGTCGAGTGTCGCCTTGTCGCTGAACCCTAACGTTCCGTAGCGCGCCTTGAACTTGCCGGCATTCTGGTAGAAGCAGACGACGTTCCCGTTCTTCGAATACGCCGGCATCCCGTACCAGAGGCGCGGCACCAGCTCCGGGGCGCTCGCCATGATGATCGCATGCAGCCGCTCGCCCATCACCCGATCCGCTTCCGGCATTTCGGCGATCTTCGCCAGGACCATGCGTTCGGCCTCGTCCCTGCTCCCGTCCGCGCCGCGCGCCTCCGCCTTCAGCTCCTTGACGCGCTCCTTCATTGCGAGCTGCTCCTCTTTCGTGAAGCCGGCCCGCTTGCCGCCGGTCCTGGTCGAGGCGCTCGTCTTCGCACCTTGCTTCTTCGGGCTCATCGTCCGTCTCCTCGCATCGTTCCTGGCAGCGCTCAGCGCGTGACCGTTATGACGCGGCCGGACGGTACGTCGCCGCCACCACGCCGTTAGGCGCGACACTGCTGCTCACCAGCTGCAGCGTCGCCCCAGCGCCTCCGTCGGTGAACAGCCGCCGTCCCGATCCAAGAACGAGCGGATGGATCAACAGCACGAATTCATCGACGAGATCGTGCTGCATCAGCGTCTGGACCAGCTCACCGCTTCCCATCACGAGCGCGTCTTTCTCCAGCTCGCGCTTCAGGCGCGCGACCGCGTCCGGGACATCACCCTCGAGCAGGATCGAGTTCACCCACGGCAACGGGGCCTCGAGCGTGCGCGATGCAACGTACTTCGGGGTCATGTTCAGCCACGGCGTGAACGGGCTGTCGGTGCGGCCCGGCCAGACACTGGCGAAGTCGGCGTAGGTGCGCCGGCCGAGCAGCAGTGCACCAGCCCGGCCGAACACGTCTCCCACGCTGGCCATCGCCGCGTACGGCGCGGCCCAGCCTCCGTGTGGGAAGCCGTCGCGGATGTCTTCATCGGGACGCCCCGGCGCCTGCATCACGCCGTCCAGCGTCAGGTTGGTGCAGACGACGACACGACCCATGGATGATCCTCGACCTGTCAGTGGCGGAGCGCGCTCGTGCTACGAGCCGCGCCGCGCGGCCTCGATCGTGGCGATGTCGATCTTCCGCATCTGCATCATCGCGTCGAATGCACGCCTGGCGACGGCTGGATCGGGATCGGTCACCGCTCGCGTCAACGCGATCGGCGTGATCTGCCAGCTCAATCCCCACTTGTCCTTGCACCAGCCGCAGGCGCTCTCTTCGCCGCCGTTTCCGACGATCGCATTCCAGTAGCGATCGGTCTCGGCCTGATCGACGGTCGCCACCTGGAAGGAAAACGCTTCGCTCTGCTTGAACGCCGGACCACCGTTCAGGCCGATGCACGGGATCCCCAGCACGGTGAACTCGACGGTCAGCACGTCGCCCTTCTTCCCTGATGGATAGTCCGCCGGCGCGCGGTGCACGGCGCCGACCGATGAATCGGGAAATGTTTTCGCGTAGAATCGCGCTGCCGCCTCGGCATCGCGGTCGTACCAGAGACAGATCGTGTTCTTCGCGGGGTTCACCATAGTCTCTCCGTCGATTCTGTACCGCCTCGTTCATTCCGGACCGCCGGCCGGGCCGGATGCGCCGCCTGACGATCGCTCAGGCGCCCTTGTTCTTCTCGTCCCACGCCTTCGGTTCCCAGAGCTCGATCTTGTTCTCGTCCGGATCCATGATCCACGCGAACCTGCCGTTCTCGTGCGATTCGGGCCCCTGGACGATCGTCACCCCGTCGGCGCGAAGCTGCTCGAGCAGCGCGCCGAGGTCGTCCACCCGATAGTTGATCATGAAGGGCGACGTGCTCGGGCTGAACCACTTGCTCTCCTTCCCCGCGACGTGCCACACCGTCAGCCCGCCGTCGTCTGCCTTGTCGTCCGCCCACCGGAGGATCGCGCCGCCGAAGCTCTCGAGCGGCAAGCCGAGATGCTTGCGATACCACTCCGCCAGCGCCTTGTGGTCTCCTTTGCTCTTGAAGAAGACGCCGCCGATCCCGGTGATCCTCGCCATCGTGTCTCTCCTCTCCTCGTGATCGGTCGACGTCGCCGCGACTACAGCCTCGGCCAGAGCCAGCTGAAGACGATGCCCGTCGCCACCCCATACAGGAATCCGTCGAGCACCCCCTTGAACGCCGTCGACCATTTCCGATGGTACCAGATCGAGAGCGGCCACGCGCCGAGCGAGTAGCAGAGCAGCGTGATGATCGCGCCATAGTGGAACACCGCGTGCTCGTTCCTGCTCGACCCGACGATCGTGCTGGTGATCCATCCGGCGATCGCCGCCACCAGCACCGTGAACGCGAACCACTGGATCATGTACCGCGCCATGTTGTCGCTCGGCGGGATCACCGTCATCATCACGCTCGGCCCGGCCGCCCACTTGGCGACAAAATCCGGGTTGCGGGCGCCGTTAGGCAGGCGCGGGCTCGGCACGGTGTAGTCGCCGGGCGGGATGTTCAGCGTCCGGAGTGCGCTGATGACCGCGTCGTCGTCGGGGACGTTGCCGAAGTCGCGCTTGTGCCACGGCATCGCCATCTGGACGATCATCGACAGGACGAACACCGCGACCGCGGCAGCGAGTACCGGCAGAACGAGCGACGTGATCGGCGCCATGAGCCCTCGAGTGGTCGATGGGGGAGGCGATAGTGTAACGCCCCCTGCTCGCCTGTCCAGTCGCGACCCCCGGTCGAGTGGCTGAACCCCGCCGGCGCGGGCTAGACCTCGGCGCTCTCGAAGAGATACATCTGCAGGTCGTCGTCGCGCGGCGCGAGGACGCGCCGGTCGGCCGCGCAGGCGCGTCCCTCCGGGGTGGCGAACGCCTGTCGCAGCGCATCGAGGCTGTCGAAGTGGAGGATCGCGACGAGATACGGCTCGACGTCCCCGGCCGGCGTGGCGATCGGGCGCTTGCTGATCTCGTAGCGCCGCAGCCCCGGAAGTTGGTGGGCGAGTGGCAGATGGACGTTCGTGTAGTGGGCATCGAACGCGGCGGGATCCTTCGGCGTCCGATAGATCACCACCATGCGGCCAGTCGTCATCGTTAGGCTACCGGCGAGGGCTTGGTATCGGGCCGCGGCTTCTCCCCGAATCGCCGCGCGCTGCGCTGGCGCGCCCGCTCGCGCTCGACGGCGCGATCCCGCGGCGGGCCGCTCGGACGCAGCTCATGCAGCAGGCGGCTGGCCGCCATCGTCACCTCGTCGACTGCACGCTCGAAGGCGATCGCGTTGACGCGCGACGGCCGTTGCATCCCGCTCAGCTTGCGCACGAACTGGAGCGCGGCATCCCGGACCTCGTTCTCGCTCGCCGGCGGTGCGAAGTTCGCGAGCGTGCGGATGTTGCGGCACATCTGTCCTCCTCGATGACTCGGCGTCAGTGATCGTCAGGCACGCGTGCATCCTCGTCGATGCCTCCTCGGTCAGTCAGGCACCAGGAAGACGGTCACCCCTCGATGGTGAAGATCTCCCTCCGGCCATGGTCGATGAAGTCGTGGTAGCCCTTCATCACGTTTTCGAACTCCTTGCCGACCTCGGGATCGATGTTGTCCATCGACATGAAGGCGCCGAGATCGGCAACCTCGTACTCGCCGACCACCGTCCAGAACTGCTCGCCGCTCACGTCGGTCAGCACTCGCATCCGGCCGAGCTTGTGGCGCTCCATGATCTTCGACATCGCGAGGAACTTGTCCTTCAACGGCTTCACCTGGCCAGGCTTGCAGTGATAGACGTCGCGAATGAGAAGCATGCGGCCCTCACGGTGAAAGGTGGCGGGTTACCGGCTCGCCGAAAGTGCAGCGGCCGCCGCCCGCTTTCAAGTGGCCAGCACCCGCTCGTGAGCGTTAGGCATCGCTCGATCGGGCCTGGGCCCGTTCCGGCGACCGACCTGTCCGGCCGCCTTGCGCTCACGCGACGTGACGGTTACTCTGTAATGCAAAGTACTTGTCGGTGTTGGGAAGGTGCAGGCGCTGGCGTTCGGAATGGGAGGACATCATGGCGACGGCAGGACGACGCATCCGGGCAGCATTGGGGATGGGAATCCTCTGGGGAGCCGCGTGGGCGATCGCCGGAGGAGTGCTCGCGCGCGTGCCCGGCCTCGACCCCGACCTGCCGCTTCCCCTGCTCTTCGCTCCGCTCGGCTTCGTCAGCGGCATCATGTTTTCGGCGATCCTCGCCGGCATCGAAGCGCGCCGGTCGCGGCGCACGTCACTGCTGCGCTTCGCCGGGTGGGGTGCAGCGAGCGGACTGCTCCTGTCCGGAATCTTCGTCGCCGGCGCGGCCCTTCGCGGCGCCACCGCCTGGGGAGAATTCCTGCTGTTTGGTCCTCCCCTCGCACTGGCGAGCGCCGCCTGCGCCGCCGGCTCGCTGGCCATGGCCAGACGCGCCGAACGACGTGCGCTTCCCGCTGACACCACCCGTCCGGTCGCGGGGGAAGTCACCGGGGGCGACGCGTCGGCCGCACGTCGGTCCGACCGCTGACCGCGCCGTGAATCAGCATCAGTCCCGGCCACACGATCAGCGCGCAGAAGGCGATCGGCAGTTTCCCCCGCCCGGCGCGAAGGAGCCCGATTTTCGTTCGGTCAAATACTTAGGTATTTACAAAAGTATTGTCCGGTTGTACAATCGTCCGGGCAGATCGAGCAACCCGTGCACCCGGATGGCAGCAGATGATCCAAGCCGCAGCCGCTGACGATGTCTTTCACGCCCTGTCCAATCCGACCCGGCGCAGAGTTCTCGAGCGACTCTCCGTCGGACCGGCCACGGTCAGCGAATTGGCCGAGCCCTTCGACATGCAGCTTCCGTCGTTCGTGCAGCACCTGTCGGTGCTCGAGGAAAGCCGCCTCGTGAAATCGAGGAAGCACGGGCGAGTGCGCACCTACGAGATCGCGCCCGAACGGTTCAAGGTCGTCGAGGACTGGCTGGCCGCGCGCCGTCGGTTGTGGGAAGCCCGACTCGATCGGTTCGACCAATACGTCAAACAACTCAAGGAGGAAGGGAAATGAAGACCCTGAGCCAGCAGTTCACCTTCGACCCGAAGCTCGATATCGCCTTCGAGCGGTTCGTCGATGCCCCGCCGCGACTCGTCTGGGAAGCACTGACGAAGCCGGAGCACCTCAAGGAGTGGTACATGCCCAAAGCCTGGGGCCGCGTCGCACGCGCCGAGATGGATCTGCGGCCGGGCGGAATTTTCAGTATCGACATCGCGGTCGGAGACGGCCGCGAGGTTCCCAACCTCGGCTGCGTCCTCGAAGCGATTCCGATGAAGCGTCTCGTCTGGACGTCGATGCTCTTCCCCGGCTATCGGCCGGCGGTCTTCGACGATATCCCGATCACCGCGATCATGACGATGGAGGCGGAGGGTTCGGGCACGCGCTACGTCTTCACCGCGCTGCACCGCGACGAGTCCGACCTCGAGAAGAACACCGCGTCCGGCTGGCGCGAGGGCACCGAGATCGCCCTCGATCAGCTGGTGGCGCACGTGATGACGATGAAGTAGCCGCCGCGACTCGCCAAGAACGGCTCACACACGAACGCCCAGCTCTCGGCACCGGAGCTGGGCGTTCGTGCGCATACGCTGCAAACTGGGCCGACGAAGGCGAGCGGAGCCGCGCCCGCTGATCGTCCGCGTCAACGATCGTCAGGCACCGCGTACTCGGCGATGGACAACAGGTTGCCGTCTGGATCGCGGAACCACGCGACGCGCGCGCCACTCGGTGCCTGCCAGACACCGCGCGCGTCCTGTGTCAATCCGGGAAAGGATTCGAACACCACGCCGCGGGCGATCATCGAGTCGATCGACGCAGAAAGGTTGCGCACCTGCCAACCGAGCACGGTGAACGGTTGCGGCGTGAGCTGCTCGACCTTCTGTATCCGCAGTTCGACGCCGTGCAGGTCGAACACGAGTGCGAACGCGTCTTCCGAGACGCGTCGCAGTCCGAGAGTCTCGCCGAAGAACGTCGCTGCGCGCCGACTCTCCGTCGTCGCGAGGAACGCCGTTGGCTGCGCCGAGCCGAGCATCATGCACCTCGCGGAAAGTGGTACACGTGACAGCGCATACGCGAGAAACGAATCAGCGTTCGCTCACAGCACATCGATGTCGTGCAGCCACTGGAGGACGAGACCTGGCCATTCCGTCGTGACAGGCGCTGTCGCGGGACGGATTCCGAAGGCGTGACCGCCCTTCGCGTAGATCCGCATGTCCACAGCAACTCCCGCATCCTTCAGCGCCAGGCCGTAGGCCATCGAATGACGCACATCATCGGTGGGATCGTCCATGGCGTGAATCAACAGGGTCGGCGGAGCGTTTCGGCTGATGTCGACCCAGCGAGAAAGTTGAAGACCGGGTTTCGTGCTGCTTTCGTCCCAGAGATGTCCCGGATAGAGCAGGATCGCGAAGTCCGGTCGCGACGACTCCCGATCGGCCGAGTCGATCGGTTCGTAGCTGCGGTTGTCCGCGTTGCTCACCGCTGCGGCGAGATGTCCGCCGGCCGAGAAGCCGATGACGCCGATCCTGTGGACGTCGATGCCGTAGAACGCGGCGCGATATCGCAGCAATCCCATCGCACGCTCCGCGTCCTGCAGGGGCAGCTGCACCTTGGGCGCTTCCTCGACGTGATCGGCGGCGCGATGCCACGATTGCGGAACGCGATACTTCAGCACGACGCAGGTGATTCCCTGTTTCGTCATCCACTCGCAGATCTCAGTTCCTTCGACATCCATGGCCACCGCCGCGTATCCGCCGCCCGGGAGCACGACGATCGCCGCCCGCGTTTTCTTCTTCCGCGGCTGGTAGATGGTCATCGTCGGTCGCGAGACGTAGCTCGCCCAGGTCCACGGAAGTCCGGCAACGAGTCGTGAACCATTGCCCACCTCTTCGGGCTTGTCGGACTCGGGCTTCTGAATCGCGAGACTGTCGGGCCAGAGTGGCAGCTGGGTTCCCCCAGGCCCCGGCTCCCACACCATCTGTCTCGAAACTTTTGGTATCTCGGCGGGCGTGCGGTCGACTTGCTGCGCCCGGCGCGCACCGGCGCACGCGACGTCGAGCGTCAGCGCGGCGAAGATCAGCAGCGAGGCGGTTGGCTTCGAACGCGAGCGCAGCGAGTCGCGAAATGTCGCCAGCGTGTTCACGCTTCAGTTCTGCGAAGGCTGCGTCACCGGCGCGTACTTCATCGCCACCGCGCCGGACGCGAATTCCCGGCGGCTCACCAGCTTCAACTCCACGGACCTCGAGAGCCCGTCGAGCAACCTCGGCCCATGGCCGGCGATGAGTGGCTGGATCACGAACTCGTACTCGTCGATCAATCCCAGCTCGGCCAACGCGAGCGGGAGCGTCACGCCTGACACGAACAGCCCTCGCCCCGGCTCCCGCTTGAGCCGACGGACGTTCGCCGCAAGATCGCCTTTCACCAGCTCCGCGTTCCAGTCGACCCGCTCGAGGGTGTTCGACACGACATACTTCTTCGCCGCGTCGATCGTGCGCGCGAACGGTTCCATCCATTCAGGTCGTGTCCCCGCCGGCCCTGGCCATCGCCATGCCGCCTCCATCATCTCGTATATCACCCGACCGAACAGCAGGCCGTCGGCACGCGCGAGATTCTCGGTGTGGTGCCGCACCACCTCTTCGTCCGGCGGCATTCCGCGGTGATCGCAGCACCCGTCGAGCGTGATGTTGATGGAATAGAGGAGCGGTCGCATGAAGGAGCGAGGAGTAATAATGCCGTCGGTTGGATTCAATTATTGTGAGGCGCGACAGCGCGCGGAAATCGCCTGACGAAGCCTAAGGCCGAGCAGCTCGATCGCGGGGTATACGCCGGCGCACTCGCTCACTCGACGCGAGTATAGGTGAGGGCAAGATCGGATTGCCAGTCCCCGCCGTCCCGCGAGAATTCGCCGTGGCTGACGATCGTCTGGCCGTCGAAGGAGATGGTGCCGACGAAGCGCTGCGAGAAGCTGGCATCGTTGCGCCACCATCTCCACTCGTTCGACTCGATGCGCGTCGCGTAGCGACGCGAGACCCCGCGCTCGTCGAAATAGAGCATGGCGTATTCTCCGCTCCCATCGTCGGTACCGATGATCGCGATCCCGCTCGGAATCTCCGGCTCGTCGATCTGCGAGCGCATGACCAGGAACGCACCTCCCTCGATCCAGCTGAAGGTCGTGCGTCCGTGAAATGTTTTCCCCGGAACGAGCGGGTGGTTGCCCATTGTGTTCCAGCTGCCCACCAGTATGCGCAGCGGCTCGAGCATTGGGTTGGGCCGTGCGGCCTCGTTGACGCGCGAGTCTGCCATGAACTCTCCGGAGGCGGGTTCTGCTTTACCCTTCCCGATCGTCAGGCGACGTGCGCAGGGTCGATCGTCATGGCCTCTGCTCGCCAGTAGTCGGGATAATCGACGACGAACCCAACTGGATTCACGATCAGTTCACGGCGAAACGTACCCCCTGCGCTCTCATACATATAGCTCTCCTCGGCCACACGCGCATATGTCTGCTCGAGGATCTCGAGCGTGAGCTCGGGGAAACGAACCCACGCCGCGCGCACCGCTGCGCGTTCGCCGACTGAAAGGTTCAGACGGCGAATCGGAAGAAGATTTGTAGCGGGGCTGAAGCCAAGGTCGACGTCCACGCATCCCTGTAACGTCGGCGCGGGCGTGCCGTTCACCCGCCATGAATCGTTCGAGCTCCGCGCGATCTCCAGTGCCGCGGCCGTCCCGCCGAGATGCCCGCGAATGCTGACCGTCTCCGTCTGCCACGCCGCATCGCACACGATGTGATACTCGAGGGCACACGGTCGTCCGTCATGCGCGACGACTACCACGCCGGCGAGTGCGCGCAGAGTGGAGCTGCAGGTCAGCTCGGCGACTTCCGCCCCCGGCATGTCGAGCCGCCGCCACATGATGGTCGACCGTTCGTGCACTAGCGTCTTTCGAGAAAGCCTCGGCCTTCGTATATCGCCGGCATCGCTTTCTCGATTCGCGTCGCCCGCGTCGCCGACTGCTTGGCGGCCGCGAAGTGGTAGAGGTAGCCCCGCTGCCGCCCCGGTGTCAGCGCGTCGAAGGCGCGCTTGAACCGCGCATCCTTTCGAAACCGCTCGCTCAGCTCCTCGGGAACGGGATAATCCGCGGTCTTCTTCGGCTTGATGCGCAGTCCGGCCTTCTCGGCTGCGATGGCTTCGCGCACGTAGGCCTTGATGATCGCCGCCTTCGCGGTGATTTCCTTCACGCTGGTGAACTTCATGACGCGCGCGGCCCGCGTCTGGCCGAGCTGCGCGAGGAGCTTTTTCGAATCCTTCAGCAGCGCACCCTGGAAGAAGCCGAGTGCGACGTACTCCTTGAAGCCCTGGATGATGACGATGTTCTTTCCGCCCACCGTGTAGGTAGGCTTGCCCCACTTGCATTCCTCCTCCATCGGAATGCCGGCCAGCACGCGCTGGATCGCCGCGATCTCCTTCACCCAGCGCTCCCGATAGGCCATCTCCATTGAAGCACGATCCTCCGTGATCGGTTGACGCAGTGTCCTGCTTGTTCGATGTCGCTGCCTAACGCTGCTCGCCCGGGACGACGCGGGCAGCGAATCCCGGGCTACGCCGCCCGTTCTCGAGTGCCGACGCAGCCGGCGCCCAGCCGTACTCGACCCGCCGCGCCATGATCTCCGCC
>Ga0070658_10004672_pt1 | contig 11134 bp, 10 predicted proteins | sample KBSC13metaG_FD_64664 | JGI IMG/M metagenome (GOLD analysis project Ga0070658, IMG submission 64664) | Corn rhizosphere microbial communities from Kellogg Biological Station, Michigan, USA - KBS C1-3 metaG | ecosystem: Host-associated > Plants > Roots > Rhizosphere > Soil ... | reverse complement strand
CGCCAGCGGCCGGCCGGATTCCTTGATCACGCGAATGCCGATGATTTTCTTGCCCGGCGTCTGGCCGTTCCAGAGGATTTCGAAAATGGCGAAGTATCCATAGAGAAGCAGGAATCCGCCAAGTACCGCAAGCGCAAGAACCCAAACGGAGGGCCCACCGCCATGCGCAAATACCGCAATGACCAGAATCACCCCCAACGCCACTACAATTCCGGTGACAATCTGAATGATCGTGTCGATCAGAATCGCCAGAAACCGGCTTCCGACGCCCGCGACCTCAAAATGCAGGCCGATCTGCTCCGGCGTTTCGATAGTATGTTTATCGAAGGCCGTTCCCTCAAAAGCGGGACGTTCTGGCGGCGGAGGATACATTGCTTTCAGTCTCCTGGATCGAGAAGCGGCGCAAACACTGGGAACATCTCGGCCGGCTCACAGAGCGCGCGGAACATAGCCTGCATGGGCTGAGTCACACCGAACTGCGCGAACTCGGTCTTCTTTACCGGCAAACGGCTGCGGACCTCGCTGTGGCGCACGAAGACGAATCGGGCGCGCACATAGCAGCTTACCTGAACCGCCTTCTCGGAAAGAGCCATAACGTCGTATATATGGGGCATCGTCCGCGCGCCTGGAGCGGGATTTTCTCCTTCTATCGCGATGAATATCCCCGGCTTTTTCGCGAAATGCTGCCGGGCATTCTGGTCGCCGCCGCGATCTTTTTCTTCACGATGATCGTTGGCTGGGCGGTAACCATCTCGAATCCTGCATTCGCCCACCGCCTGCTGGGTGAGCAGATGATGGATACGATCGCGAAGCGCGAAATGTGGACTCATTCGGTCCTCACCGTCCAGCCGCTGGCGGCCTCCGGAATCATGACGAATAATCTGACGGTTTCGTTCACCACTTTCGCGCTGGGAATCACGGTCGTCGGAACCATCTGGATGATGCTGCTGAACGGCCTCCTGATGGGAGTGATTGGCGCGGCCACGTGGCATGCCGGGATGGCGATGTCCCTCTGGAGCTTCGTCGCACCGCACGGCGTTCTCGAATTGCCGGCTATATTTATCGCCGCGGGCGCCGGTTTTGAGACTTCCCGGGGGCTGCTGTTCCCCGGCTTGCTCCCGCGGCGCGAATCGCTGGCGCGCGCGGGCTCTCGCGCCTCCCGCCTTCTTCTCGCAACCATTCCGCTTCTGCTCATTGCCGGGACTATCGAGGGTTTTTTCTCGCCTGGGTCCGCGCCGGTCGCCGCAAAATTCTCACTCGCGGCGATTCTTGCGTGCGCTCTCGGCGTCTATCTGTTTGACGCGAAGCTGTTCGTCAAATCAGGCTCCGGTCTTTGACTTCCAGATATTGATTGACCAGAGCCGCCGCCAGGCCGGCCGCGGGCACGTCGATCGCAAGAACCCCCCGATCCCGCAGCATACGCAGCAGCCGTTCGCGCCGGTTCGCCACCTCCAGCGCCGCCGCATGGCGAAACATCTGTTCTTCCGACTGCGGAATCGACTTCGCCAGCGCGTTCAGATCCGGCTGACCGAGCGCCGCCAGCACCACAAGATGCCGGGAAGAGAGGCGCAGAGAATAATCCACTACTTCCGGCGTTGTCGCCGTCTCGGCAAAATCGGTGAGCCAGACGATCAGCGAGCGTCTGGTCTGCATCCGCAGCAGCGTGCGCACGGCTTTGCCATGATCCGCTTCCGAGGCCTCCCCGTGAACGTCGGCGAGCGCCTCCACCAGACTTCGCACATGCAGTGCGCCCCGCCCGGGCGCGACGGACCGCTGCACGCCTCGCCCGTAAGCAATCAGTCCGGCGCGATCGCCCGACTGCGATGCCACCATAGCGAGCGACAGCGCGGCGTCTACCGAAAAATCCAGCTTGGAGGACGGAAACGGACGCCCGGCCACCTGCACCTGCGTTCGCAGCAAACGCCCGGCGTCCACTACGATCCAGACGGTCTGGCTACGCTCCACGCGATACGCCCGCGCAATCGGATGGTGGCGCCGGGCGGTCGCCGTCCAGCAGATGTCGCGCAGTTCATCGCCGGGGCGATAGTCCCGCAGGCAATCGAAGTCACGCCCGTGCCCACGCTCGCGTCGCCGTCGCTTCTCCATTTCGATCTGGCGGCTTCGAATCAGGAATAAGGCGAACTTCCGCGCCTGCGCAAGTCCGGGCAATACGCGCACGGTCTGCGCAATGTCCGCCACCGCCCATTTTTCGGCCAGACCGAGAGGCGAGCGATAGCGAACGAACAGCCGCCCTGCGGGAGTATTGCCCCGCGCACGCGGCAGAACCGGATAGTTCACCCGCGCGGTAGCCCCTGCCGGTATCGCGGCTGCGAGGCTTGCCGGAAAATCGCGCAGCACCGGAGGTAATTCATCGAGCAGGAGTGTCTGGATGGGCTGCGCACTCGTGTTCTCCACCTCCACCGTCACTGTCGCGGGCTCTCCCAGCGATAATGAAGCACTCCAGCTCCGCCGTGCCCGAAGCGTTGCCGCGGAGGGAAGCTTTCGCAGATCCACGAGCCACGCGAGCAGGACCAGACCGTCCCACAGGAACATGGCCGCGACGAATCTCGAATCGCGCCATGCCGGAATCAGCCAGATCAATCCCAGCAGCAGCGCGGGGAAGAAACGGGGCCCGAACGCAAACGGCAACCGCCCTTTCGCGCGCAGGATGGACGTGGGCGCCGCTGGACTCATTTCGGAATCTCAACGCTCTCCAGCACCTGTTGCACCACAAGATCGGGCGTAATCCCTTCCATGTCGGCTTCGGGTTTGAGTACAAGCCGGTGACGCAGCACCGGCGGAGCCGCGCTTTTCACATCGTCCGGCAGTAAATAGTCGCGCCCATCGAGGCCGGCCAAAGTGCGCGCTGCCGTAAACAGCGCCACCGCCGCGCGCGGACTCGCGCCAAGCGAAACGGCGGGCCAGTCCCGCGTCCGGCGAATTATGCCGACGATATACCCGTACAGCGCGGGCTCAATCCGAATCTGCGCGATTTCGCCCTTTGCCGCCGCCAGCAAAGATGGATCAATCGGCACAAGCGCGATCTCTTCCTGCTGGCGCGGATCGAAGCCGGAACCATGCCGCGAAATGATGTCGATCTCTTCTTCCTCTGTGGGATACGGAATCCTGATCTTCAAAAGAAAACGATCAAGTTGCGCTTCCGGCAGTGGATACGTCCCCTCGAATTCAATCGGATTCTGCGTGGCGAGCACGGTGAAGTGTTCCGGCAGCGGGTAGCGGATGCCGTCGATGGTCACCTGCCGCTCTTCCATTGCTTCCAGCAGCGCCGCCTGCGTGCGCGGGGCGGTTCGATTGATTTCATCCACCAGCAGGAGGCCGGTAAAAATCGGTCCCTGATGCAGCCGGAATTCGCTGTTTTCGAGATGAAATACATTGGTCCCGGTGATATCCGCGGGCATGAGATCAGCCGTACACTGCACGCGCTGAAAGCCAAGCCCGCAGATTCTCGCGAGCGACTTCGCGGCGAGCGTTTTTGCGAGTCCCGGCGCTCCCTCAATCAACGCATGCCCGCCGGAAGCCAGCGCCAGCAGCAATTGGTCCGTCGCTTCGCGCTGGCCCACAATGACCTTCGCGAGTTCCGCGCGCACGTGCGCCGCGAGCGCCGCCAGATGTTCCATCTTTATTTCTTCTCCTTTTGCATTTCCGGTGAACCGCCCGGCTCGAGCCGGACCGCGTAACCGGTCAGCCGCTTCACGAGCGCGAGGGCATCTTTGGGCCGGATTCGCTGGTCGTAACAATAAGAACTTCCGTGCCGGAGATCTTCCGCCAGATTCCGGCCCGCCAGTCCGAATCGCTGTTCGGCGAGGCGCGCAACGTCTTCCTCACTCATCGTGGCGGCGACGCCTAAGCGGCGTATCAATACGGCGCGCAGATGCCGGTAGGCAACCTCTACCGGAATGGATGCTGCGCCGGCGCGCCGGTAGAGGCCCCCCATTGTGTCGACGAATTCCAGCGGCGAGAGGCGCGACGGCGCGGCAGGCGAGAGGATCGGCCCGCTGCGGCGGCTGAACGTAAACAGCACCGCGAAACCAACCAGCAGGACCTGAGCCGCGGCCCACAGCGCTGGTGTCTGGGCGGCATAGCTGACGAGGCCGGTCCGCTGACCGTGAAAGTATTCGTCCCATAGAACCACCGAAGGCCGGCCGTGCGGCGAATCCGCGATGCTGTTCAGAAACAGATTCAGATTGCCGGTCTGGGTGATTCCCGCATTCGTCAGTGGCGTGGCGCCCGCCCACCAAAGCACGCTGCCGGCGCCGATTTTCCACTCCACCACCGTCGCCCAATCGTCCGTGCCATAGAGCCACAGCAGGGACGAGCTCCGTTTCTTCCACACGGATTGGGCCCCCAATGTGATGGTCTCCGCGCCGCGAGTCACACGCCCGGGAAATATCGCTTGAAACTCCGCCCAGCCGGATTTCGGAGAATTGTAAGGAGTTCCTGCATGAGAGAAGAATGCGCCGAGCGTTCTCCCGCAAAACAGCACTCTTCCGCCGCGATTCACAAAATCGAGAAGCGCTGCGCGGTCGTGCTCTGAAGGCAATTCCGTCGGCTCCGCGATGATGAGCAGGGCGCCCTGGGGTGTGGTCCGCAGCGCTGCCGGCGATTCCTCCCACGCGCGTACGTTATAGTGCAGGTCCTCGAGCAGCAGCCAGGCGGCTCGCGCGCCCGCTTTGCCGCTCGAATAGATGGACGGAATCTGCGACTCGTCTGATTGTGAGGGGCCCGCGAGAATCGTGCCGATCAACAGGACCATAAGAGCCCCGCCGGCGATGGTGAGCAGGCGCCGGTCGGCCGGATTCAGTCGGGCCGGCATCCGAGAGCCTCCATGCTGCCGAATAACTCCTGAACATCCGCGGACGTGGCCGGACGATTCGCATACCAGAACCGTTCCAGTCCGGACGTCAAAGCGGCGAATGAATCGTGCGTCTTCCGGTTATCCGGAACCAGCCGCAGATATTCGCGCGGCGTGAGTGTGGTGTCCGCCGGTAAGAGACGCTCGTCCTGCAAGCGCGCTACGCCCGCCCAGTACGCCGCATGTGCGGCCGCGCGAAAATCGCCCTGCGCCAATGCTTCTCGCGCCGCACTGACCCATTGCTCCCATGTCCGAACCGACTGCGTCTGAGCAGAAGCGCCGCTCAGCGCGGGCCGCGTTTCCGTTCTTAAGGTCCGGTAGAGCCAAAGCGCGAGAAATACAACGGCGACCGATCCAAGCCCCCAAATAAACCTGCCCGTTGATGGCCCCAGATAGCCAAATAGACGCGCCAGAAGGCTGCCGATCCAGTTCTGGAGCCATGCTTTGAACCGTTCCCACGGGCTCGGCGGACGAACCGCTGCAAATTCCCGGCCCGAGAGAATGCGGTTCAGCGCCGCGCGGGGAGCGTCGTCAGTGCGTTTGGACTCGATTTCGGGCTGGGCTCCCTCGAGTTGGCTCGCCACCTGTTCGATCCAGGCTTCCGCGGCGGCGTCATCCTTCGATTCCAATTGGGATTTCAATTCAGCGGTTCGGATCGGATAGTCGGTCCCTTCCGAGTGGACTACCCACGCGAGAGGCAACGTATCGTGAACCTCCTGCCGGTGTCCCTCTTTGATCGAGGTTTCTATCCGCCGCAACTCAACCGACAGTGCGTGTGGATTCTCAAAGACAGAAGCGCCCGGAGCCGCGATCGCGCACGCCAGAAGGCAGACGATGGTCCGGCGTTCCGTGGTATTCATCGACGTTCAGAATCTTAGCGCAACGCTTCAGGCGATGGACGCCGCGCCGGACGAACCGGGCGGATTCAATTCCGGATTCATCATGAGCTGGATGTCGAACGCCTCTTTACGCACCCGCAGATCGTAATAAAAGACGGATACTCCAATCAGGAGAATCGGGAGCGCGAGAGCGCCGCCAATTTGAGCGCTGACCTGCATCACGGCGGTCCAGACGCGCAGCATGCCCGGATCTCTGGCTGCGGACGCGATCATGGCCGTGAATGGTAAGTCAAACACGAGGCCCACGATGAATCCAATGACCGCGTAAACTACGTAGATCATAAAGGCCCGGCCGGCAAATCCTTTGGTCAGGCGGAAACCGCGCGAAAATGCATCGCGCGCCCCTTTATCCTCAACCACCGCGGTGGGCACGCTGACGGCGAGGCGGCAGGTCATATAAATTCCTGGAATGATCAGCAACAACGTGCAGCCGAGGATAACCAGAATGTTTAGTGCGACGAGAGCCAGCAGGGAGAGAAACCGCTCGCGAATTTTTCCCAGCGCGTTTCCGATAGTGACTTGTCTGCCGAGATAGATCTCCGAAACGCCTATTGTCGAAGCGCCCTGACAAAAAACATAGGCAATCGCGCCGACGATGAACGCCGCAAAGTAGCCGAGAAGAACTGTCGGATCCGTAAATAAAGCGAGAGGATTGGCGCCTGGGACGCGCGCCGGTTGCAGGTAGAGAACGGCCAGCGAAACGGGGAGCGTCAGGACCTGCGGTATCAGGGCAATACCGAAAAATAACAAAAAATTCTTCCGATAGAGAGTGAAAGTCCGGTCGAGAATTTCACCGAGCGACAGGGGGCGAAGGTCGAATTCAGGCAAAAATTCCTCCCACGCGGCAGGAATGCGCGTTAAAGCACTATACCAGAAATTCCCGCCCGATACCGGGAATTTCATGAGCATAGTCCCGTTTATCATGGGACCGTAAGGAGTCCTCTGATATGCAGCACGCTGTCGTAACCGAACAGGAATGGCTCACCGCGCGCAAAGCTCTCCTCGCGAAAGAGAAAGAACTCATTCATCTGCGGGACCGGATCAATCAGGAGCGCCAGGCGCTTCCCTGGGTCAAAATCGGCAGGGAGTACGTTTTCGATACGCCCTCCGGCAGGAAAACTCTCGCCGATCTTTTCGATGGGCGCAGTCAGCTCCTGATCTATCACTTCATGCTCGGTCCTGGCAGAAGGCGGGCTGTCCCTCCTGCTCGCTGCTGGCCGACGGCTTCGACGGCGTTCTCACCCATCTCGAGAATCACGACGTTGCATTCGTCACCGTCTCACGAGCCCCGCTCGCGGAGATCGAGGCATATAAGACCCGCATGGGATGGTGCTTCCCCTGGGTTTCCTCCGCGGGAACCGATTTCAATTTCGACTACAACGTCTCATTCACGCCGGAACGGTCTCCCAACGGGCACGCCACCTATAACTATTCCGACATGCCTGTGCCCGCCGGCTCCAAAGACTTTGAGCTGCCCGGGTTGAGCGCTTTCTCAAAAAACGAGCAGGGTGAGGTCTTCCGCACGTACTCGTGCTACGCGAGAGGTCTTGAAGACATGCTGGGCACTATGATGTTTCTCGACCGAGCCCCGAAAGGCCGTAACGAGAAAGCCACGATGGATTTCGTTCGCAGGCACGACGAATACGCGAACCCGCGAAAATCAAACTCCTGCTGTTCGTAGCGGGAAGTTACGCCCGGCGTCGGCGTTGAAGCAGAGCTACCCCAAGCAGGCCGCTGCCCGCGAGCGCGAGTGAAATCGGCTCGGGCGCACTCGGAGGCGGCGTGGCGCCAGTGGTCGAGATCGTTCCGCAACCGCTGGTGCATATACCTGCGATGTGGTAATCCGGACCGGTCCCGAAATAGAAGTTCACATTACTCAGAACAGTGGACGTCGTCAGCCCCACCATGCCGGTTATCTCAAAGTCGACCGTGCCCATCAGCGTGGGGCTGTGACCGGTAATGCTGGAATTCGCATTGTTATCCGGCCCCGCGGCCATGATCATGTCCAGCGGCTTGCCTCCGGTGAGGGTGGTCAGATCAAATCCGGCGACTCCCTGACCCATCTGGGCGACCGTTCCGAAATCCCAACGCGCGGGTGTCGTCGTCGTGGTGGTTGTAGTCCTATTGCTGTTCATTACAGTCACCGCGCCGCCCGTCCCATCGCCGTTACTGTTGTTATTGATCACATTGGAGAGCGTACCGGTCGCCGGGAGCGATGTGCCGGCGTTGAGCAGTTGAAAGGACAGACCGCTGATGAGCTGGCCGGCGGATTTCGGATTCACCTGAGTGTTCGTGATGGCGATGTCCAGCGTGCAGGAAGAGACCGGTCCGGTGATGCAATCGGAAATATAAAAGTTGGCGTATCCGGAGATCGCCCCATCGCTGTCGCTGGCTCCGACCGGTACCGACCACGCTGTCGCCGCATGCAGACAGCCGCCGCATAGAAGCACTCCGAGTACGAATCCTGACAGTTTAGACATCCAGCTTCGAGGCTACGCAGGATATCTGAAAATTTGCTGAAAATCGGGGCTGCCGAGGTACTGGACCCGTTATGTCGGCGTTTCCTGCGTCCACGGCGTCATCGTCGGCTGTAATCCATATAAGTGACTGAATCAAAATAGGATAGTCAGTAGGCGGTTCGCCGAAGAACCTATACTGGCCAAGGCCGTTTATGCCATCGCGGCGGCTGCCGGCACTTCGCTCCGAATGAGTTGCAGGAACTCCAACCCAGCGCGCGAGAGCTTTTTCTTCTTGCGATGGATGATGGCGGTAGGACGCACCAGCTCCGGCGCGTCCAGCGGAATGGCGAGCAGCCGGTGCTGCTCCACTTCGGAGGAGATCGATCTTTCCGGCAGAATGCTGATGCCCGCTCCCTGCGCCACGGCTTCTTTGATCGACTGAATGTTATCGAACTGCGCCGCGATCGAAACTTCGATGGCGTTTTCCCGGAAGAACCGCTCGAGCTCGCGATGGATGGTGACTTCCTGATCGAATGCGACGAAATTCTGCCCATCGAGCTCATCCGGCTGAAGCAGCGTCCGGCCAGCGAAAGGATGAGACGGATACGCCGCGACCACCATCTGCTCCTCACGCCACGGAATGACCGTCAGATCGCGATTGGGTTCGGGGTAGCTGATGAATCCGATATCGGCGTGATCGCTCAGCACGGCATCGTAAACCTTATTGGGACGCAGGAATTCGACCAGGAGCTGCACCCCGGGACAGACCCGAGCGAACTCCTCACGCAACCGCGGCATCTCGGTCAGCCCGATCGAATAGATAGAGGCGATCCGGAAAGTCCCTTCCATCGCGCCTTTCAGGTCCGCCATGGACGCCATGAAGTCTTCTCCCCGGCGGAGCACGTCGCGGCAGAGATCGGCATAGAGTCTTCCGGCGGCCGTGAGCCCCAGGGGACGCGTAGTCCGGTCCAGTAACTCCACCCCCATCTTGCTCTCAAGTTGTTGAATATGTTGGGTTGCGGCGGACTGACTAATGCCATTGAGTTGCGCCGCCCGGCTCAGGCTGCGCGTATGCGCAACGTCCCGAAACAGCCTGCACTCCTCAAAAATCACCTCTTCAGAATAATAAGTGTTTCTGATAATGTCAAGGCCGTGAATTTCGATTGCGTTATAGTTAAGATTCCTGCTAATATTGGGAAACCATGGTGGCGCCGGACCCCGGTCCGGCCTCGCCGTCGGCAGTTCGCTCACCAGACGGTTAAAACGGTTATAAAGCGCATGGATATGAATCACTCCCGATCCACCGAAGGCCAGGTTGTATCCGGACTCCCCGGGGCTCAGGGTCTGTACCACCCCGGCCAGGAGCACGATGCGTGCGGCATTGGGTTTGTCGCCAATATCAAAGGCGAGAAATCGCACGACATCATCGAGAAGGGCATTCAGATTCTCATCAATCTGACGCACCGCGGCGCATGCGGCTGCGACCCGGAAACGGGAGACGGCGCAGGCGTCCTGATTCAGATTCCGCACCACTTTTTTGCGCGCGAAACGGCCAGACTCGGCTTTACCCTTCCGGCCCCCGGCGAATATGGCGTGGGCATGTGTTTCCTCCCCGTGGAACCGAACGAACGCCGCGAGGCAGAAGGCATTCTGGAGCGCATCATCCGCGAGGAAGGCCTCACGGTTTTGGGCTGGCGCGATACGCCGCTCAACATCAATGCCATCGGGCGCGTAGCGCGCGCTTCGCAGCCCTATATCGAACAGATTTTTGTCGGCCACGAAGCGAACTACACGCAGGATGAGCTGGAGCGAAGGCTCTACGTGGTCCGCAAACGCGCGGAAAAGGAAGTGCCCGAGGCGGAAGGCATCGTCAATGTGTCGATGTTTTATCTGCCGTCGCTTTCCTCGCGCACCATCGTTTATAAAGGACTGCTGCTCGCGCCGCAGATTGCGAATTTCTATCCGGAACTCTCCGATCCGGAAGTCATGAGCGCGCTCTGCCTGGTGCACCAGCGCTTTTCGACGAACACGTTCCCCACGTGGTCGCTCGCGCACCCGTTCCGCTTTGTGGCGCACAACGGCGAAATTAACACCCTGCGCGGTAACGTCAACTGGATGAACGCGCGGCAGTCGATTCTCGAATCGCCGCTGTTCGGCGACGATCTGAAAAAGCTCTTCCCCATCATCCAGCCCGGCGGCAGCGATTCAGCCGCGTTCGATAACGCGCTGGAACTGCTGGTGCAGTCCGGCCGCTCGCTCCCGCACGCCATGGCGATGCTGATTCCCGAAGCCTGGGACGGCAATCCGCACATGGATGAAAACAAGCGGGCGTTCTACGAATATCACTGCTCGCTGATGGAACCGTGGGATGGTCCCGCCGCCGTCACGTTCACCGACGGCCGCGTGATCGGCGCCACGCTGGACCGCAACGGTCTGCGTCCGGCTCGCTATGTCGTCACGCATGACGGCATGGTGGTGCTGGCGTCGGAAACCGGGGTTCTCCCCATCAAGCCCGAACAGGTAAAAATGAAGGGCCGCCTGCAGCCCGGCAAGATGTTCGTGATCGATCTCGAACAGGGCCGCATCGTCTCCGACAGGGAAATCAAAGAACAGCTCGCGAATCGGCAGCCATACGGCGAATGGCTGAAGGAAAACCAGATCACGCTCGAGACGCTGCCGGAGCCGGCGCGTGGACACGCGGTGGAAGATACGTCGCTGGTGGAGCGCCAGCGCGCCTTCGGCTATAACGACGAAGACGTGCGCAACCTGATGTACCCGATGGCTGTCAACGGCGAAGAGCCCATCGGTTCCATGGGAACCGATACGCCGCTGGCCTGTCTTTCGGACAAGCCCCAGCCGCTGTTCAACTACTTCAAGCAGTTGTTCGCGCAGGTCACGAATCC
>Ga0070658_10004671_pt1 | contig 11135 bp, 6 predicted proteins | sample KBSC13metaG_FD_64664 | JGI IMG/M metagenome (GOLD analysis project Ga0070658, IMG submission 64664) | Corn rhizosphere microbial communities from Kellogg Biological Station, Michigan, USA - KBS C1-3 metaG | ecosystem: Host-associated > Plants > Roots > Rhizosphere > Soil ... | reverse complement strand
CGGATCGCCGAGCGACCCCGGCGTCTTGACCAGCTCCTGCTCGGTGATGTGGATGGCGGGCTGTGCCGGCCTGGTGCGCACCAGGGTCCGGTAGGCCTCGGCGTTGGACGCGGGGAGCAGGCGGAGCACCAGCGGCTCGGGCGCGGGAACGCAGGCGTCCACGGTCACCGTCGCCGGATCGAAGCCGGGCGCCTGCGCGGACAGGCGGCGGGAGCCGCACGGCACCTCGCCGTTGAAGTAGCCCTGTTCGTCGGTCAGCCCCAGATCCGCCAGGTCGGCGACGACGGACGCGCCGGCGATGAAGTCCCGCCCCCCTTTGGCCATCACGCGGCCCTGCAGGTGTCCCATGGGCGGGGCGACGGGCAGCGGGGCGGCGGCCACTTGCTCGGGGGCGTCGAGGGCCGCCGGGGGCGGTTCGCTCGCCGCCGGCGCCGTGCCCGTGTCGCCGCCGTCCGGTGCCTCGGGCGTCGCGGTGCCGCCCGCGCCGCCGGCCCCGCTCGACGGGGCTGACCCTGGCGCGCCCCCCGCGCCTCCCTCGAACAGCAGCGTCAGCGCCAGCGCCAGGAAGCCGAAGGTCATGCCGCCCTCGCCAGCAAGAGCACACGCCAGGGCCGGGCGAAGCGAAGCCCGCGCGAATCAGGCGGCGCGGCCACCTGTCGTGGCCTCATGAGCCGAGCCGCGAGGCCAGGAGACCCTTTCGCACGAGGCGCCCATCCCATGTCCACAATCGCATAGTGCGTGGAACGGGCGGCATCCGTCAGGAAAAGCACGGCGCCTTCACGGGCGTGTCGCGGCGGACGCGCCGCCGCTGTCAAGGAAGCGTCGTCTTCACGCGCACGTCGTGATTGATGACGTCAAAGCCCGGGGATGCGCTGGCGCAGCCGCGCGCCCAGCGGCGAGCCCGGATGCGCGCGCAGGAAGGCGGCGGCAGCGGCGCGCGCCTCCATCATCCTTCCCAGCTGGGCCAGGGCGAGCGCGCGTTCCGCGTCGCGCTCTTCCGCGAGGACCCCTCGCGGGTAGAAGTGGGCGTGCGTGTCCAGCAGGGTCAACGCGCACGCCGGTTGCCCCTCGTGAAGCGCGCGCACGCCGTCGTGGACCAGGCGGGCCTCGTCCGCGACCGTGAACTCCGGCCGCGGACCGTCGAGATCGCCGCGGGAGGGTCCGCACGCCTCGCCTCCGTTGGCCGGCGCCGGCGGAGAGTGACGATCCGACGGAGGCGCCGCCGCGGAGGTCGCCGTCGGGGCGGCGCGCTTCGGTGCGACCTCGGTCCCGGCGGCCGGCTCGGGCGCAGGGGGCCGCAGCGGGGAGGGCGGGGCAGCGGCGGTCGGCGCCGGGGCGACGGGCGGGTCCGCGAAAGTGGCCGCCGGCGCCGGTGGAGCGGGCCGCCGAGGCTGCGCGGCCGGCGCGACGACGACCGCCGCCGGCGGGACGACCGGCGGCGCTGCCGGCGGCGCTTCGTGCGGTGGTTGCTCGGGTCCGGCCAGGGCCAGCGCGCGCGGCGCGACCGTCGTGGCATGCCCGCCGTGACGCTCGGTGCGGCCCGGCACGCTGGGCGCGCGCGCGGCGTGCCGGGCCAGCTTCACCGTCGCCCCCACACCGACGGTGGCGGTCAGCGCGACGGCGAGCACCACCTTGGTCACCAGCGCGGTCCCCGTCGCGGCCGCGCTCCCCGCCGAGCCGAGGCCCGCGGCGCCGGCAGCCACCGCTTTGGTGGTTGCCGCGACGCCGGCCGTGGCACCCTGAGCCGTCGCCGCGGCGCCGAGCGCGGCGCCCACGCCCAGCCCCGCGGCCGTGCCCAGCCGCGCCGCCAGCGCCGCGCGCACGCGGGCGCGATCCGCGTCCGACGGATCGTGGGCGTCGCTGGCCTGCGCGAGCAGCGCGCGCTCCGCCGCGCCGAGCTCGCTCATGACGTCCTCCGATCATCGCGCGCTCGGTGCCGCGCGATCGCCTTCGCGAAGTCGAGGCGCGCCAGCCTGAGGCGCGAGTAGACAGTGTTCAGGGGCGCGCCGACGATGGCCGCGATCTCGGGCGCCGTCAGCTGCTCCAGCTCCGCCAGGACGAACACCGCCCGGCGATCGTCGTCCAGGCCGTCGAGGAACAGATCGATGACCCGCGCCGCCTCGCTCTTCGACGCCTGTTCGTGCGGGCCGTCGCCGTCGTCGATCAACAGATCGGGGTCGGCGCGGCGGTCTTGGGCCAGCGCTTGCGGATGCTTCTGGGCCAGCTCACGGCGGTGCGCCCGCACGACGTTGAAGACGATGCCGTATAGCCACGTCTTGACCGAGCTGCGGCCCTCGAACTCGTCCTGTCTGCGAAAAGCGACCATGAAGATCTCTTGCACCACGTCGTCCAGGTTCGGCTCCGGCGTCCCCAGACGACGGGCCGAGCGCCACACGAACGTGAAGTAGGTCTCGTAAAGCTCGGCGAACGCCGGCCGGGGGGCAACGCCCATGCCGGCCGAAGTCCCCCGTTCGCCTGGTCTGTTGACCAACCCCTGTCCCATGCGCGCACCTCACCTGTGCGAAGAACGGCGGCCATCCGTCAGTAAAAGCGTAGCTCGGCGCCGGCCACCCCGCGCAGCGCGAAGGCGGCGACCGTGTGCTCCTCGCTGACCGACCCGACCGCGTTCGACCCCCAGAAGGTCCGCCGCGTGTCGGGAATCGCTGCGTCGGCTCGCGCAAACAAGACCGCGCGTGGCGAGATGGCCACGCCCACGACGACCGAGGCCACGGGCGACACCCAGAACTGCGTGCTGCTGGTCCCGGTACCAGCGATGTGCGACCCATGCATCGCGACCAGCTCGGCGCCCACGCAGGGCCCGAGCTCGAACGCGCCCAGCGCCGCGGTGGCGCAGCCACGAGCGGTGAGGTCGAGAGCCCAGTAGCGGCCGACCCCCGGGTAACCGACGGCCGCGCCATCGCCGGGCAGGAAGAAGGTGGTCCCGCCGCCCAGGCGAAGGCGCCAGATCGCCGCGCTCCACCGCCTCGCCACGTCGGCCTCGACGGCGGGCCTGGGAGCGTCGGGCATGGTGCCGCGATCGATCAGGGCGGCGAACTGCAGGACGTAGGTCGAGCCGGTCCAGGTCGGCTCGGACCCTTGGGCTGCTCTGTCGCCGTCGCGCCGCAGGCTCGAAGGTGGCCCGGTGCCGGTGGGCGCCTCGTGTTCCCGTCCCTCGGCGGCCAGCGCCACGATCAGGGTGGTCGCCGCGGCCAGCGCGTCGCAACTCTCGGCTTCGTATTCGCGTTCGGTTCGTTCGCCGTGGGCGTGGAGGGTCATGTTCGCTTGCCAGCGACCCACACCCCGGGACACCGTCACCACGGCTGCCACCGGTGCGAGATCGGCGGGGGCCAGGCCCAGCGTCTTCTCGACCTGATCGTGGACCGCGTCGGCAGCCGGGCACCCGCCCGGGGCGTTCCAGAGCAGCGCCACCGGATCGACCTCGGCCGCGAACGCAGGCCCGCCTCCCCCGAGCCAGGCGGTCAGGCCGGCGGCGGCCAGCGCCAGGAGGCCGGTTCCCTGTGCCCACCGCGTCACGCCCGGCCCCTCACGCGCTCCATGAATGAGGAGAGTAACAGGGGGCCGCGCAGGACCAGCATGGCGCCGCAGTGTACGTAAATGCCGGTATTCTGTCTTGAAAACCGCCAGCGCAGTCCGGCGCCGGGCGGGGAAACGGTTCGGGGTCGGCCAGCCGACCCATTTTGACGCTTTGCAGGTGCGGAGCGCGTTTCGCACCCCGGAAAAGTGTCAATCGCGACTCAATTGCGCCGCTTTGACGCAGTTTCGGGTAGCATGTCCGCCTCATGCATCGCCCGCTCGACACTGATACCCTCGAAACCAAGGAATGGCTGGACGCCCTCGGAGGCGTACTTGCGGTTGAGGGCCCCGATAGGGCCCATTACCTGCTGGAACAGCTGGTGAACAAGGCGCGCCGCGAAGGCGCGTACCTGCCGTACAGCCCGAACACGGCCTATCTCAACACGATTCCGCCCCAGCTCGAGGAGCGGTCCCCCGGCGACTACGAGCTGGAGCACAAGCTTCGTTCCTATGTCCGCTGGAACGCCGTCGCCATGGTGCTGCGGGCCGGAAACCGCAAGCTGGACCTCGGTGGTCACATCGCCAGCTTCGCGTCGGCCGCCACCCTGTACGACGTCGGCTTCAATCACTTCTGGCGCGCCCCCACCAAGGACTTCGGCGGGGATCTCGTGTACTTCCAGGGTCACTCGTCGCCCGGCATCTACGCCCGCGCCTTCGTCGAGGGCCGGCTGAGCGAGGGGCAGCTGGATCGGTTCCGCCAGGAGAGCGAAGGCGGCGGCCTGTCCTCGTATCCGCACCCCTGGCTGATGCCGGACTTCTGGCAGTTCCCCACCGTGTCGATGGGCCTGGGGCCCTTGCAGGCCATCTACCAGGCGCGCTTCCTTCACTACCTTCACGACCGTGGCCTGGCCAACACCGCGGACCGCAAGGTCTGGGCGTTCATGGGCGACGGCGAGATGGACGAGCCGGAGTCGCGCGGCGCGATCAGCCTGCCCCCGCGCGAGGGGCTGGACAACCTGATCTTCGTCATCAACTGCAACCTGCAGCGGCTGGACGGGCCGGTGCGCGGCAACGGCAAGATCATTCAAGAGCTGGAGGCCGAGTTCCTCGGCGCCGGCTGGAACGTCATCAAGGTCATCTGGGGCGCGTACTGGGATCCGCTGATCGCGCAGGACAAGAACGGCATCCTGCTGAAGCGAATGGAAGAGGCGGTCGACGGCGAGTACCAGAAGTTCAAGAGCCGCGACGGCGCCTACGTGCGCGAGCACTTCTTCGGCAAGTACCCCGAGCTGAAGGAGATGGTGGCCACCATGTCCGACGCCGACATCTGGCGCCTGAACCGTGGCGGTCACGACCCGCACAAGGTGTACGCGGCCTACGCCGCCGCCACCAAGCACGCCGGCCAGCCGACCGTCATCCTGGCCAAGACGGTGAAGGGTTACGGGATGGGCGCGGTGGGCGAGGGCAAGAACGTCGCGCACCAGCAGAAGAAGATGCCGCTCGAGGCGCTGAAGCAGTTCCGTGACCGCTTCCAGATCCCGATCGCCGACGACAAGCTCGAGGGCCTGCCGTATTACCGGCCGGAGCCGGACTCGCCGGAGGGGAAGTACCTGCGCGAGCTGCGGGCGAACCTGGGCGGTCCGCTTCCCCAGCGCCGTAGCAAGAGCGCCAGCCTGGAGCTGGCGAAGCCCGACGCGTTCAAGCCGCTGCTGGAGGCGACCTCCGAGGGGCGCGAGATCTCGACCACCATGGCGTTCGTCCGCCTGTTGACGGCGCTGGTGAAGGATCCCGCCATCGGCAAGCGGATCGTCCCCATCGTGCCCGACGAGTCGCGCACGTTCGGCATGGAGGGTCTGTTCCGCCAGCTGGGCATCTACTCGCAGCTGGGCCAGCTGTACGAGCCCGAGGACTCCGACCTACTGATGTCCTACAAGGAGGACAAGGGCGGGCAGATCCTGCAAGAGGGGATCAACGAGGCGGGCGCCACGGCGTCCTGGATCGCCGCCGGAACGTCGTACGCCAACAGCGACGTGCCGATGATCCCGTTCTACATCTTCTATTCGATGTTCGGCATGCAGCGGGTGGGCGACCTGATCTGGGCCGCCGGCGACCTGCGCACGCGCGGCTTCCTGCTGGGCGCCACCTCGGGCCGGACCACGCTGAACGGGGAAGGCCTGCAGCACGAGGACGGTCATAGCCACGTGCTGGCGGGCACCGTTCCGAACTGCGTCGCCTACGATCCGACGTTCGCGTACGAGGTCGCGGTCATCATCCAGGACGGCCTGCGCCGCATGGTGAAGGACCAGGAGGACGTCTTCTATTACATCACCCTGATGAACGAGAACTACGGCCACCCGGCGCTGCCGCCGGGGGATGGCGCCCGCGAGGGGATCATCAAGGGCATGTACAAGCTGACCGACGGCGGCGAGGCCAAGGGGCCGCGCGTGCAGCTGCTGGGCAGCGGCGTCATCCTGCGCGAGGTGATCGCGGCCGCCGAGCTGCTGAAGAGCGACTGGGGCGTGACCTCGGACATCTGGAGCTGCCCCAGCTTCAACGAGCTGGGGCGCGAGGGGCGCGCCGCCACGCGCTGGAACATGCTGCACCCGACCGAGAAGGCGCGGGTGCCGTGGGTGACGCAGCAGCTGGCCGGCACCAAGGGGCCGGTCATCGCCTCGACCGATTACGTGCGCGAGTTCGCGGATCAGATCCGCGAGCTGGTGCCCCGCCGCTACAAGGTGCTGGGCACCGATGGCTTCGGGCGCAGCGATTCCCGCAAGAACCTGCGGCGCTTCTTCGAGGTGAACCGCTTCTACGTCACGGTGGCGGCGCTGAAGGCGCTGGCCGACGAGGGCGAGGTGCCGGCCGCGAAGGTCGCCGAGGCCATCAAGAAGTACGAGATCGATCCCGAGAAGCCGGCGCCCTGGTCCGTGTGACCGGCGCCCCCCACCGATTCCCCCACCGCCACCGCTGCATCTGCAAGAGGAGATACGTTTGGCCGCCACCGAGGTGAAGGTTCCCGACATCGGGGATTTCAAGAACATCCCCGTCATCGAGTTGCTCGTCAAACAGGGCGATAGCGTCAAGAAGGACGAGTCGCTGATCGTCCTGGAGAGCGACAAGGCCACCGTCGAGGTGCCTTCGCCTGCCGCCGGCGTCATCGCGGAGTTGAAGGTCAAGGTGGGCGACAAGGTCAGCGCGGGGACGCTGGTGGCGATGCTGGAAGGCAGCGTCGCGCCCGCGGTGACCAACGGGAACGGTAAGGCCAAGGCCGCGGCGCCCTCCGTCGAAGCGCCGGCCACGGTGCCGGCTGCCAAGGCCGCGCCGGCGCCGGCGGCTGCCCCCGTCGCCGCCGCGCCCGCGCCGCGACCGGCGCCGGAGGTTGGCGGCGCCATCGCGCACGCCAGCCCCGGTGTTCGCCGCTTCGCGCGCGAGCTGGGCGTTCCGCTGGGTCAGGTGACCGGATCGGGCCCCAAGGGCCGGATCCTGAAGGAGGACATCCAGTCCTTCGTGAAGCAGGCCATGTCGTCCGGGGGCGCCAGCGCCCGCGGCGGTGGCCTGGCTGACCTCGGTTTGCCGCCGTGGCCCAAGGTCGACTTCGCGAAGTTCGGCCCCATCGAGGTGCAGGCGCGCACCCGCATCCAGAAGATCTCCGCGCCCGGGCTGGCGCGCAACTGGGTGATGATCCCGCACGTCACGCAGTTCGACGAGGCGGACATCACCGAGCTGGAGGCGTTCCGCGCCCACGTGAACGAAGAGAACGCCAAGGCAGGGGCGAAGGGACTGAAGGTCTCGCCGCTGGCGTTCCTGATCAAGGCCGTGGTGGCGGCGCTGAAGAAGTATCCCACGGTCAACAGCTCGCTGGACGGCGACAACCTGATCATCAAGCAGTACTGGAACATCGGCTTCGCGGCGGACACGCCGCAGGGTCTGGTGGTGCCGGTGATCAAGGACGCCGACAAGAAGGGGATCCTGGACATCGCCAGGGAGACCGCCGAGCTGGCCGGCAAGGCGCGCGACGGCAAGCTGGGCCCGAACGACATCACCGGCGCGACGTTCACCATCTCGTCGCTGGGGGGCATCGGCGGCACGGCGTTCACGCCCATCATCAACGCGCCCGAGGTCGCCATCCTGGGCATCTCGCGCTCGGCCGTGAAGCCGGTGTGGAACGGCAAGGAGTTCGTGCCACGCACCATGTTGCCGCTGTCGCTGTCGTACGACCACCGGGTCATCGACGGCGCGCTGGGGGCTCGCTTCATCACCTACCTGGGTCAGGTGATCGCCGACATCCGCCGGGTCATGCTGTAGCCATGGCCACCGTCGACATCGTCGTCCCCGACATCGGGGAGTTCAAGAACATCCCCATCATCGAGATCTCCATCAAGCCCGGCGACGTCGTGGCCAAGGACGCCTCGCTGGTCACGCTCGAGTCCGACAAGGCCACCGTCGAGGTTCCCTCGCCCCAGGCCGGGACGATCAAGGAGCTGAAGGTGAAGATGGGCGATCGGGTCTCGAAGGGCTCGATCATCGCCACCCTGGACGTCGCGGAAGGGGCAGCGACGGCCGCACCTGCGAAGCCGCAGGGCAAGCAAGCGCAGGGAAGCGCCGGAGCTGGCGGGAGCGCCGGTGAAGGCGCGGAAGGCGTCGACGCGCCCCCGGCCAAGGGTGTGCCGCCCGTGACCCCAGACCCGAACCTGCCGGCGCGGGGACAGCCCGCTGGCGGCGGTTCCCGCGGTGACCAGGGCGGCGGTGCCCAGAGCAACGGCGCGCATGGCAAGGGACCTTCTGCTGCCCCGGCCGTGGCGCCGGGGACGGGCGCCGCGAAGCACCCGGACGCGACCTACCACGCCGACGTGCTGGTGCTGGGCGCCGGCCCGGGCGGCTACACGGCGGCCTTCCGGGCCGCGGATCTGGGCCAGAAGGTGGTGCTGGTCGAGCGCTACGCCCGCCTGGGCGGCGTCTGCCTGAACGTGGGGTGCATCCCCTCGAAGGCGCTGCTGCACGCCGCGAAGGTGATCACCGATGCCGAGGAGGGCAGCCACCTGGGCCTGTCCTTCGGCAAGCCGAAGATCGATCTCGACGGCCTGCGCAAGTTCAAGGACGGCGTCGTCAACAAGCTGACCGGCGGTCTGGCCGGCCTGGCCAAGGCGCGCAAGGTGACCACGGTGGAGGGCAGGGGGCAGTTCGCCTCGCCGCACCTGCTGGCCGTCGAGACCAAGGACGGCATGAAGACGGTGTCGTTCGATCACTGCATCATCGCCGCCGGCTCGCAGGCGGCGCGCATCACCGGGTTCCCTTACGACGACAAGCGCCTCCTCGACTCGACCTCGGCGCTGGCGCTGGCCGAGATCCCGAAGCGGATGCTCATCATCGGCGGCGGCATCATCGGCCTGGAGATGGCGACCGTGTACGACGCGCTGGGCGCGAAGGTGACCGTGGTCGAGTTCCTGGACCGCCTGATCGCCGCCGCGGATCCCGACATCGTGCGCCCGCTGCAGCGCCGCATCGAGGGGCGGTACGAGAAGATCCTGTTGAAGACGAAGGTCGCCAAGCTGGAGGCGCTGCCCGAGGGGCTGCGCGCCACGTTCGAGAGCGCGGACGGTAAGTCGCCCGCGCCGGCGCCCGAGATCTACGACCGGGTGCTGCTGGCGGTGGGTCGCCGGCCGAACGGCAAGAACATCGCCGCCGACAAGGCGGGCGTCAACGTCAACGAGCGCGGGTTCATCCCGGTCGACAACCAGATGCGCACCAACGTGCCGCACATCTTCGCCATCGGCGACATCGTGGGCGAGCCCATGCTGGCGCACAAGGCCACGCACGAGGCGAAGCTGGCTGCCGAGGTGATCGCCGGCATGAGTCACCACGCCTGGGAGGCCCGCACCATCCCCAGCGTGGCCTACACCGATCCCGAGGTGGCCTGGATGGGACTGACCGAGACCGAGGCCAAGGCCAAGGGGATCGAGTACGAGAAGGCGGTCTTCAACTGGGGCGCCAGCGGTCGCGCGCTGGGCATGGGCCGCGAGGAAGGCCTGACCAAATTGCTGTTCGCCAAGGGCAGCAAGCAGGTGGTGGGCGCGGGCATCGTCGGCATCAACGCCGGCGAGCTGATCGCGGAGACCGTGCTGGCCCTGGAGATGGGCGCCGATGCCGAGGACCTGAGCCTCACCATCCACGCCCATCCCACCCTGTCCGAGACGGTGTTCTTCAGCGCCGAGATCGCCGACGGGACGATCACGGATCTGCTGCCGCCCAAGGCGAAGTAGCCGCGCCCGCCAGGCCGCCGTCGGCTCTTCAGAGAACGGAGCGCGCGACGTGGCGTGCGGCGGCGCCGCCACGCCTTCGTTGGCGGCGTGTCCCTGCCGCGCTCGTGTCGCGCATTTCGTTGACGATCGGTTGTCGTCGGAACGGCGACCGCACAAGCGAAGGATGCGCGCGGCGGTGGAAATGGTCCCGGCATTGCGCGCTGTGGAGCTAATCGGTTTGACAGGGGCCGCTGGCTTGCCACCGCAGCCGCGCGACACGCCGCAAATCCGACCGCACCCAGCGTGACGGCGACGCCGCGGCCGCCCGCGGCCGTTCAAAGCTCGCGTCAGATTTGTGACGCGCAAGCAACGCGCTTCGTTTCGAGCGGGCGCACCCGTTGAACCGCTATCGTTGCCGGAATTGCCGTTGAAGGGCGCATTCCGATAGTGGACAATTGGGCCCCCGGCGTTCGGTGCGGGTCGCGACAATCGGCATTGACACCGAGCCCAGACGTTTCGAAATGTTTCCGAATCTTAAGGAGCGCGCGTGAACAGTAATCGGGTGACGATCGAGGGGTTCGTGGGCGGGGCGGCGGGCGCGCGCAAGGCGGCGCTGCTGGTCCTGGTGGGCGCGGGCCTGTCGGGCTGCTTCCAGCAGGGCGGCACGCCGGCCGAGTCCGACCTGACGGCGACCGAGCGGAGCCTGGCGCCCATGACGGGCGTGCTGACCCAGCACAACGACCTGTCACGCACGGGCGCGAACCTGAACGAGACGATCCTGACCACGGCGAACGTTCGCACGGGCAGCTTCGGCAAGGTCCACTCGTACCCCGTCACCGGTCAGGTTTACGCGCAGCCGCTGTACGTGGCCCAGGCGATCTCCGGCAAGAACGTCGTCTACCTCGCCACCGAGGCGAACAACGTCTACGCGTACAACGCCGACAGCCCGTGGGATCTGATCTGGTCGCGCACCACCATCGAGACGCCGTGGATGTCGGCCTCGACGTGCGTGAACACGCAGCCGCTGATCGGGATCAGCAGCACGCCGGTCATCGATCCCTCGACCAACACCATCTACCTGACCGCGAAGCGCAACGTCAGCGGCACCTTCAAGTACATGCTGCACGCGCTGGACCTGACCACCGGCGCGGACAAGGCCGGTAGCCCCATCGACATGGGCCTGGACGCGAACGGGCAGCCGCTGTCCGTGGTCGGTTCGGGTGACGGGGTGAGCAGCGGCAAGATCGTCTTCGATCCCATCAAGCACCAGAACCGCATCGCGCTCACGCTGTCGCAGGGCGTGTTGACGGTGGGGTTCGCCTCCCACTGCGACCAGAACAACTATCACGGCTGGGTGCTGCG
>Ga0070658_10004668_pt1 | contig 11142 bp, 9 predicted proteins | sample KBSC13metaG_FD_64664 | JGI IMG/M metagenome (GOLD analysis project Ga0070658, IMG submission 64664) | Corn rhizosphere microbial communities from Kellogg Biological Station, Michigan, USA - KBS C1-3 metaG | ecosystem: Host-associated > Plants > Roots > Rhizosphere > Soil ... | reverse complement strand
GTTCTACGGCGCGCCGCTCGGTGACTCGGCGCCGGACTGGTCCGGGCTCACTGCTTCGGTCCAGGGGCACTTCGCCGAGAACGATGACTTCTTCGGACCCGGCCCCGTGAAGGACCTGGAGAAGCAGCTGACCAGCATGGGCAAGGACGTCGAGTTCATCGTCTACCCGGGCACCGGTCACGCCTTCGGCAACGAGGAGAACGCGCTCGGCACCTACGACGCGGAAGCGACGAAGACGTCCTGGAACCGCGCCGTCACTTTCCTGAAGGAGAAGCTGGCGTAAGGGTCGCTCGCTCGGCCTAGTCGGTGGCGGCTCGCCGACATTCACGAAACGGCTGTAAACCGCGCGCTTTTACAGCACTTTCGTGGAGGTCGACGATCGGGCCAGCTTGCGGTTGGGAGCGCCGAGCGACACCGGCAAGCTTTCGTAACCACGCAAAACCCTAAGCTGCCGGCGCTCCGGTCGGCCGGCGAGAGCGAGGTCGGGGAAGCGGTCGAACACCTTGCGCAACGCCACTGCGCCTTCCAGCCGCGCCAACGACGCACCGAGGCAGAAGTGGATGCCGCCGGAGAACGCCAGGTGGTCGCGCGCGTTGGCCCGGCGTACGTCGAACTCGTGCGGGTTGGCGAAGACTTCGGGGTCACGGTTGCAACCGCCGAGCATCATCGTGATGATGCGGCCCTCCGGCACCGATTGGCCGAACACCTCGGTGTCGTGCAGGGCGAAGCGGCCGGTGAGCTGCACGGGCGAGTCCCAGCGCAGCACCTCTTCGGTGGCGTTGTCCCACAGCGACGGATCCGCGCGCACGGCCGCGAGCTGATCGGGGTGCGTCAGCAGCGCCATCACGCCGTTGCTGATCAGGTTGACGGTGGTCTCGAAACCGGCGCCGATGACGAGCAGCGCGGTGGCCCGCAGCTCGACATCGCTCATCGAGTCACCCTCGTCCTTGAGCGTTGCCAGCTGTGACATGAGGTCGTTGCCGGGATTGCGACGCAGCGTCTCCAGATGGTGGCCCAGCCACGAGTGCATCTCACGCAGCGCTGTCGTGGCGCGCTTGAAGACGGGATAGGCCATCGCCGGGTCCAGTGTCACCGCCGCGGCGTTGCCCCAGTCGAGTAGTTGCTGGTGCATGTGCGCCGGCACGCCGAGGATCTCCGCGATGATGCGCACCGGAAGAGGGCCGGCGTAGGCCTCGACCAGGTCGACGCTGTCGTGGCGCTCCATCTGGTCGAGGAGCTCGTCGGTGATGTCGTTGACGCGCGTCTCGAGCGCAGCGACCGCGCGAGCAGTGAAGACCTTGGAAACGAGCCGGCGATATTTCGTGTGCTGCGGCGGATCGACGGCGAGCATCGATGGCGGCTGCCCCGGACCCGGATGCTGCTCGTCGGATGCCAACTTGAACGCCACGCGCACGAACCACGGCAGCGACTCGCTCCTGACGCCGACGCCGAAGTCGGGGCTGCGCAGCACCTCGCTCGCGAAGCCGTGCGACGCAGTTGACGACACGATCATGCCGTTGAACACCGGCCCCTGCTTGCGCAGCGCGTCGTACCAGGGGAATGGGTCGTTCCACAGTGTCCTGTCCATCGTCACGCGGGGGCCGATCTCGCCGGCGCGCGCGGAGCGCTTCAGGGCCATCCCTGGGCCGAGGGACTGGATGCCCCAGCGCAGCAATGTCGAACGAGCCATGTCAGGAACTCCCCAATCCGGATGCGCCGTCCCAGCCCCAGGAAAAGTATGGTGCGCCGCCGCAGGGCAGGGTCACCTTCCCCCCGACAGTGAGGAACGCCGACTTCTGTTGCTGGCCGCAGGCGGCTCGACGCGGTGCCTCGTGCGGATCTTCACCGGACCGGTTCGGCACGTCCGCCGTCGGTGGCCAGTCGGTGCCGTGGTGGCCTTGCGATGTGACGTTGCTGGCCGGACCGCTGTCGAACAGCACGATCGCGGAGCCGTCGTAGGGCTCGTCCGTCGGCAGCGGCCGGATGCCCCAGAACGGGTCCTGGTAAGGACCGTAGCGAGCAGGCACGAGCGGCGGGAACGCGCCGCGGGCGCCGATGGTTCGCGCCTCGGTCTCGGCGGTGATGTTGGCGACCTGGTGGTCGCCGTACGCGGCTTGCATCAACACCACGTGCGAGGGCGTGTCGGGCAGTCCGCGCGTCATATGTGTCGCGTAGCCGTCCGGGTCGGAGCGGTCCCACAGCGTTTGGATCAGGTCCAGGATCAACATTCGCTGCGACTGGTCCGGATAGGCGTTGTCGAGCACCGACGAGTAGCCGACCTGCGCAGTGGGGTCGCTGGGGTCGAATTTCGTCGGGTCGTACGACGAGAGCGGCTGCGTGGCGACGTAGTCGCTCGATCGCGGCAGCAGGATCGAGTAGTCCATGCCGGGAACACCGAGCACGCAGTGCCGCACGTCGACCGAGATGGCGCAGACCGTGCCGCCGAAGATGCCGCCCTGGCTGTTGCCGTCGTAGAACGGCTGCGTGGTGTCGATGAATGACGTGTGCGTGTCCGGCCACTGGAACGCCGCGTTGGAGCTGAATCCCTGCGGGTGCACCATCAGCCGGGCGAGATAGAGGAAGTCGAGCTCACCCTGTTGCACCCGGTCGGTGAGCCACGGGAAGCGCGACAGGTCGTTGAGCGCGTAGACAGCATTGGGAATGTCGAAGCTCGCCATGCCGAACCAGTCGGTGGCGCAATACATCATCCCGAACTTGTTCGCCATCGACGTCTCGGCGTCGGAGTTGATCTCGCCCGCACTGCCGAACAGTCCGTGACCGTATTCGACCGGGCGCATCTGTTGGTGGTTCGTGAACGCTGTGCGGCCGATGTTGCAGAGGAAGTTGGCCTGCTGGGTCTGGCCCGGCACCTGGGTGGGGGTGGCGTCCGGATTGGTGGGATCGAGGGCGAACTGGCCGGGCATCGGACAGGTGTCGAAGGTGCCCATCGTGACCGTGTCGCACTTGGTCGGCGGCTCGCACGTCGGGGCGATGTAGCAGGGCACGGTGAAGTGGCCGCTGATCTGCCGCGCGATCGGGCCGTTTTGCGCCGGCGTGAAGTCGGTGACGCTGTCGACGGTGAACGACGGCGCATTGCCCTGGATCTTGCCGTCGGCGAGGTTGGTGTCACCGAGTTGCTTGAACGCATCGTCGCGGATCGCGAGCAGCCGACCCGTGACGTTGGCCGTGCTCGCCGTGGTGAAGTCCCAGGCAAGGTAGAGATCACTGCGTGACACACCGGCCTGGGCGAGCGTGTTGAAGAGATTGTTCATGTGCGCGGTGCGCGGGTCGCTCGCCGGCGCGGTGCCGTCGCGATAGCTCGTGAACGTCGCTGACGGCTGCGCGATCGCACCGGTGTCCGTGACGAGGTGGCGCAACGCGACGATGTAGCGATGCCCGTCGGCGAGGTTGACGGCCGGGTGGATCATCAGGTCCTGCTGCACCGACCCGATGACGCCGGCGGGCTCAGCGCCGTCCTCCTGGGTGTACTGGTCGATCTCGACCCACACCGGCCAGCGCTTGCCGGTCTCCTCGTCGAGCAGGACGACGCCGAGGTTCTTGTCGCCGTTCATTCCCAGGTCGGTGACCGGCGGCAGGCCGGACGGCACGAGGTCGCTGTTCTTGGTCATGCCGGGCACGAGGGTGAGGATCTGAGCGCCGGCGCTGAAGCCGTCGCTGCGGTTCCACTCCTGCGGCTCGATCGGCTTGCCCGCGACGTTGCGCGGCATCGCCAGCACGTTGAGGTCAAGCCGCCGTCCGGTCGCGCTGGTCGGGTCGGGCTTGGTGAACCAGTCGTTGGGATAGGGCAACAGGCACTGTGCGCCGTCCAGCGGGTCGCACCCGGCCGGGTTGGTCGGGTCGGTGCCGTGGCCGGCCCAGCCGTCACGCGGCGGCGCGACCCACTGATGCTGCCCGTGGCCGGATGGCCCGGCGGCGAGAACCGGTGTGGTGACGGCAGTGGCCAGGGCCACGACGGCAAGGAGAAGTCGGCGCACGATCATGAGTTCGCCGCGGGGCGAACCCGATCCTGCCCGCTACGTGATCTTCGCCGCCGCGACCAGGTCTACGGCGTGTTGCGGCCGAAAGTGGTCGCGGCGGCGAAGATCAGCTACTGCTTGGGGCGCTGGCCGCCGGTGTTGCTGTTCGGGCGGGCAGCCGCCACCAGGCGCGGCACGACCTCGGTCAGCTCGCCCGGCTCCCAGCGGGCGCCCTTGTCCTCCGACGGACCGGCGATCCAGCCCTCGGCGACCGAGATGTGCCCGCCGCGCACGTTGAAGACGCGGCCCGTGACCGACGCCGACTCCTTGCTGCCGAGCCAGACGACCAGCGGCGCGACGTTGCCCGGGTCACGCGGGTCCCAGGCCGGCTTGTCCTCGCCCTCGTTGGGCGTCCACCGGATCAGGTCCTCGGTCATGCGGGTGAGCGCGGCGGGCGCGATTGCGTTGACCGTCACGCCGTAGCGCTGCAGCTCCATCGCGGTGATGATCGTGAACGCCGCGATGCCGGCCTTGGCCGCGCCGTAGTTGGCCTGGCCGACGTTGCCGTAGATGCCCGACGAGGAGCTCGTGTTGATGATCCTTGCGTCGACCGGCTCGCCCGCCTTGGACTTGTCCCGCCAGTAGTTGGCGGCGAAGTGCGACGTCGCGTAGGTGCCGCGCAGGTGCACCTTGATCACGGCGTCCCACTCTTCCGGCGTCATGTTCACGAGCATCCGATCGCGCAGGATGCCCGCGTTGTTGACGAGCACGTCGAGCCTGCCGAACGTCTCGATCGCCTGGTTGACGATCCGCTTGGCGCCTTCGGTGTCGGAGATGTCGTCGGTGTTGGCGACCGCCTCCCCGCCCAGCGCCTTGATCTCGTCGACGACCTCCTGGGCAGGCGTCGCGTCCTCGCCGGTGCCATCCCTGGCCCCGCCGACGTCGTTGACGACGACCCGTGCGCCCTCGCGGGCGAACTCCAATGCTTCTTCGCGGCCGATGCCCCGGCCGGCTCCCGTAACGATGGCGACCCGGCCATCACACAGCGCTGTCATGGGCTGCATTCTGCCGACCTACCGTTTGCCAGCGAAACAGAGGTAAGCAACGATGGGTTTCAATCCGGGGCCGACCGTGGCTGACACGCCGCCGCGGGATGGCCCGCCCTCGACGTGTAGGCGGTGGCGATGGCTCCGGACCCGGGCCCCTTCATCAGCGGTTTCGGCGCTTGGCTCGAGTCGGGGCACGGCGCCTCGTCCTCCCGCTCCCGGCATCTGCGAGATGTGACCGAGTTCCTGGCCTGGTACGACATCAACTCGCAGGACGACGTGATGAGCGCAGCCCGGCAGTTCGCGGAGTTCGGCACCCATCAGCAGGCGACGTCGATGCGCCTGCTCGTGGAGTGGCTCGCCGAGGACTAGGCCCCGCCGCCAACGATTGAGGATCAGCCAGCGGCGAGCTCGGCGCCATCGTCTACCGCGACGCCGTTGCGGCGGGCCAGGTCGATCAGGCCTTCGAGATGACTCTGCGCGGCCTGCAGCAGCAGCGGTTCGCCGCGGCGTTCGGCTTCTTCGACCGCGGCGCGCCCGGCGGCGATCTGATCAGTGATCTCCCGCTCGAAGAGCGACAACGTCTCCGGTTTTGGGGCCGTCGGCTTCGGGGTCGGCAGCGTCATGGCCGCACGGTACCCCCCGCCCCGGAACGGAAATCGCCGGTGTGACATCCGTCACACCGGCGATTCCTGACAGCGTCTGGTTAGAGCCAGGCCTTGAGCGCGCTAGCGGTTTCCGACCGGCGCAGATCCTTGAGCGTGTCGCGCTCGATCTGGCGGATCCGCTCGCGGGTGAGGCCGAGCGCCTTGCCGACCTCGTCCAGCGTGCGGGACTGGCCGTCATCGAGGCCGAAGCGCATCCGCATCACCGCGGCCGAACGGTCCGGCAGCGTGCCGAGAACGGCGCGCAGGCGGTCCTGCAGCAGACCGAAGTCCACGACGTCGGCCGGCATCGGGGCGTCGGCGTCCTCGATGAACTCGCCGAAGGTCGCCGTGCCGTCGTCGCCCACCGGGGTTTCCAGCGACAGCGTCTCGCGGCCGTAGCCGAGGATCTCCTCGACCCGCTCGCCGGTCATGTCCAGCGCGGTGCCCAGCTCGTCGAACGTCGGCTCGCGGCCGAGCTCGGTCGCCAGGTCACGCTTGACCCGCAGTGCCTTGTTGATCTGCTCGACCATGTGCACCGGCACCCGGATGGTGCGGCCCTGGTCCGCGATCGCCCGCTGCAGCGCCTGGCGGATCCACCAGGTCGCGTACGTCGAGAACTTGTAGCCCTTGGTGTAGTCGAACTTCTCGACCGCCCGCACCAGGCCGATGTTGCCCTCCTGGATCAAGTCGAGCAGCGTGAGGCCCTTGCCCTGGTAACGCTTGGCCAGTGAGACCACGAGCCGCAGGTTGGCCTCGAGGAGGTGGTTGCGGGCGCGCACGCCATCGGCGGCGATCCATTCCAGGTCGCGGCGCAGCTTGGCCGCCAGCTTCTTGGTCTCCTTGGCGTCCGCGGCCCGGATCTTCTCAGCCGCGAACAGCCCCGCCTCGATCCGCTTGGCCAGGTCGACTTCCTGCTCCGCATTGAGCAGGGCCACCTTGCCGATGTCGGTGAGGTAGACCCTCACCAGGTCGGTGGTCGGAACTTCCTGGTCCCAGGACCCGTCATCGACGAAGTCGTCTTCCTCGACCACCAGCGTGTCGGCGGCCGGAGCCGCACCCGGCTCGTCCGCGCCGATCGTGATGCCTCGGTCGGTGATGAGGCGAATGACGCGCTTGGCCTCGGCCGGACCGATCCCGGCTTCGTCCAGCGCCTTGCGAACCTCGGTGAACGTGACAGCGCCCTGCTCGCTGGCCGCCTCGAGGAGATCCTCGACGGGCGCGGGCAGGCCGGCGTCACTGTTGACGCGAGCGATCGTGGCGGTGCTCATGGTTGTTCAAGCCCCCCAGGGCTTCTCGAAGGTGTGCAGCTTGTCCTCAGTGTTGACGCGGAACCTGAAGGCAAGGTTCACGACTTTTCAGAGTCGTTACCTGCCAGTAATCCCAACGCACGCAACGCCGCGGATGTTCCGCGGCGCGACCCGCCATCATGCCACAGGAAAAACTAGGTGTCACCCCCGGGGTCCCCAGGGATGATTTGTTGATGCCGGCCGCGTCGACCTGGGCAGTTTTCGCCGCGGCAACCCTTGCGATCCTTCTCATACCCGGTCCAGCCGTCCTATACGTCGTAACTCGCAGTCTCGAGCACGGTCGGCGCACCGGTCTTGCGTCCGTCGTCGGCATCCATGTCGGGACATCGGTGCATGTCTTCGCAGCGGCAGTGGGATTGTCGGCGTTGTTGGTGTCGTCGGCGCTCGCGTTCAGCGTCGTCAAGTACGCCGGTGCGGCGTACCTGATCGCCATCGGCATCAGGCGGCTGATTGCGCCGTCGTCGACGCCGCACGGCGCTCCCGCGGCGCCGGGGTGCGACCCGAGACGGGCCTTTGCGCAGGGGGTGATCGTCAACATCCTCAATCCAAAAACCGCTCTCTTCTTCCTCGCGTTCCTGCCGCAATTCCTTGACTCGAATCGCGGACCTGTCTTTGTGCAAGTCCTGTTGCTGGGTATGACTTTCATCACTTTGGGCCTGTTGACGGACTCCGCGTATGCGCTGGCGGCGTCGTACGTCGGCGGCAAATGGCGCGGACGGCGCGCGGCCTCGAGACAGCGGCGCGCGCGTCGCGCCGAGCGAGCCTCCGGGCTGGTCTACGTCGCCCTGGGCGTGCTCGCCGCGGTCACACCGCGCCATTCGACAACGGCGCGCGCCCGCGGTTGACGATTCGCCGGTGTGGGCGCGGTTGATTTCGCGCTGACGCCGTCACCAATCGGGCGAACCCCTCTTGGGAGGCCCGATGCGCGGCACTCAGCTGTCCACCACACGATCGGCCCTGGCCGTCATGACCGCGGTGGCGCTGGCCACCAGTGGCTGCGCGGCCGCGCATCGGGCCGGTCCGCCGGGGCACGTGCCGCAGATCCATCCCGAGCCGACACCGCCGAGCGGTCACGTATCGCTGGTGCACTCGACCCAGGGTCGGCCGGTGCCGCATCTGGAGCCCTACAGCGACTGCGACCAGCTGCTCCAGTCGTTGCGGGCGCAAGGGCTGCGGGAGGTCACCGATCAGGGGCTCGCGTGGAACCAGGGGCCGATGAAGATGATCGGGGTCGCACCGGATGCGCTCGCGGCGCAGGCGTATGGCACGAGCACCGGAGCGGTGGCCGGCGCAGCCGAAGGCACGGCTGCCGCCGCGCCCAGCGCAGGCACCGGCGCCGACTTCTCCGGCACCAACAACCAGGAAGCCGGCGTCGACGAGCCCGACGTCGTCAAGACCGACGGGCATCTGCTCGTCGTCGTCCGTCGGCAGACGCAAAGCCTCGAGGTCTACCGGGTCGACGGGTCGTCCCCGCACCTCGTCTCGTCGCTGTCGCTTCAGCACGTGGTGCAGGGCCCGCAGCTGTTCCTGACCGGCTCCTCGGTCGTCGCGCTCGGCACCCGCTGGTACGACGGGGTCGCCGCCTACCGGCAGCCGACAACGGTCGCTGCCGTCATCAGCCTCGACGACCCTGCGCAACCGCGGGTGGTCCGGACGTTCCGCGTGACCGGCAGCGAGATCGACGCGCGCTATGTCGGCGGTCGCGTCGAACTGGTTGTGCAAAGCGCGCCGAACCTGCCCCTGCGTTACCCCGCAAGCGACGCCATGAAGGCAACGGCGCTGCGTGACAACCGCCTCGCGGTCGAGCGCGCGCCGCTCGCGGCTTGGCTACCGACGGTGACGACCACACCGTCGACTCCCAGCAGGGCGAACAACTGCACCGCCACATGGCACACGGTCGGCGCCGACGATCCGGCGTTGAGCAGCGTGTCGGTCGTCTCATTCGACCCGGGCGACGAGCAGTCGGTGCGGCAGACGACGATCCTCGGCTCCGCGACCACTGTCTACGCAAGCACCGACGCGCTCTACCTCGCGACGGGCGCCGGCTACAACGGCGGCCCGGTGCCGGTAGGGATGGCCGTCGACGGCACCTTCGCGGGCGGGGGAGTTGCCCTTCCTGCCGGGCCGATCGCCACGGCGTACAACGACACCACCCGCATCCACCAGTTCGACATCAGCAACCCGGCCGCGCCTCGCTACGTCGGATCCGGCGTCGTCCAAGGAACTCTCGTCGACCAATACTCGATGGGCGAATACGACGGCTACCTCCGTGTTGCCACGACGGTCGGCTTCGCCGACCCCGCACCCAACGAGGGTGCTGCCCCCAAGGTGAAGTCGGACAACCGGGTCACGGTGCTCCACGCGGTTGACGGTGCGTTGGTCCAGGCCGGCCAGGTCCGCGGCCTGGGTCGCGGCGAGAAGATCTACGGCGTCCGCTTCGTCGGTCCTCTCGGCTATGTCGTGACGTTCCGCCAGATCGACCCGCTCTACATCCTCGATCTGGCCGACCCGCGGCATCCGCGGGCTCTCGGGCATCTCAAAGTCACCGGTTACTCGGCCTACCTGCATCCGCTCGGCGACGGTCTGCTGCTCGGACTCGGCCGCGAGGTCGACGCCAACGCACATCCGATCGGTGAGCAGCTGTCGGTCTTCGACGTCACCGACCCGGCCGATCCGCACCTGCTGTCCCGGCTGCGTTCGGTCAACACGTTCTCGCCCGCGGAGAGTGACCACCATGCCTTCCTGTGGTGGCCGAAGGACCGGCTCGTCGTCGTTCCGATGTCGTCGTACGACGGATCCGGACAGCTCTTCGACGTCGTCTACCAGGTGAGTGCTCAAGGCGCGCTGAGCCGCGTCGGCTCGCTTCGGCAGCCCGCCGCGCCGGGAGGCTATGTGTACGGAACCATGCGCTCGACCGTCATCGGTGGTCTCCTTTACACCGTGACCGACGCCGGCGTCATGGCCAACGACCTGCACTCGCTGGCGCGGGTGGCATGGCTGCCGTTCCGCTGATCGGTCGCCGCGGCGACGCCGCCTCGCCCGACGAGGCGGCGCTGCTGCGCGCAGCCGCCGCCGGCGAACCGGCTGCGGTCCGTTGGCTGCTCGACGACGTCGCCCCGACGGTTTTCGGGTTCCTCTATGCGCGGGTCGGTGGCGACCGTCCGGTCGCCGAGGACCTGCTGCAGGAGACCCTGCTGGAAGTCGTCCGGTGCGCGGGCGAGTTCCGCGGCGACGCCGCCGCCACGACGTGGATGTGCGCGATCGCGCGCCGCCGGCTGGCGCGCCACTTCGAGCGCGAACGCAAGGCGGCGGTGGCCCAGTCGCGGCTGCGGCTGGTCGCGGACGACGTCGACGAAACGGACGTGCTCGACCGTCGCGACGAGGTGGCTCGGGCGCTCGGGCGCTTGCCCGTCCTGCACCGGCAGGTGCTGGTGCTGAAGTACCTCGACCAGCAAAGCGTGCAGCAGATCGCCGATCAGGTCGGCCGCACTCCGGTGCAGGTGCAGTCGTTGTTGCAGCGCGCCCGCGACGGCCTGAAGCGTGAACTGGCAGAAGCCGATGAGTGACGACTCGACCATGGATGATGCAGCGCGGCTGCTCGCGGGGCTCGACGCGCCGCGACGGTTGCCTGCGGATTTGCGGCAACGACTCGAAGAGCAGCTGACTACCGCGGCCGGCGCCGACACGGTGCCGTTGCCGCTCGGGGGCGAGCTCGATGCGCGCCTGGAGCAGGCGTTGTCCGATCCGGTCGCGGCGCTGCTGGCGGACGTCGACGGACCCCGCTCGCTGGACAGCACGCTGCGCGATCAGCTGACCCGGGAGCTGACCGCCCCACGGCGCGCGACCGCGCGACGCGCGCAGCGGCTGCTCGGCGCGGCGGCCGCCGTGGTGCTGGTCGTCGCGGTCGCGCTGATCGCGACCTTCGGCGGGCCCCGCGCCGGACGTCACCCGTCCGAGGGCTCGTCCGGCAGCAACGGGCTCAGTGGCCCGACCGGAAGCGTTGCCGGCGGTCAGACCGGCGGCAACACGGCGGGCGGCGTCGCCGCCGGCACCGGCGGAGCGCCCGGTGTTGCAACCGCCCAGGTGCCCACATCACCGGTGCCCGGTCCGCTGGCGGCCAGTGAGAAGGCGGTGCCTCCGGGCCAGACGACAGCCGGCTTCGGTG
>Ga0070658_10004665_pt1 | contig 11146 bp, 7 predicted proteins | sample KBSC13metaG_FD_64664 | JGI IMG/M metagenome (GOLD analysis project Ga0070658, IMG submission 64664) | Corn rhizosphere microbial communities from Kellogg Biological Station, Michigan, USA - KBS C1-3 metaG | ecosystem: Host-associated > Plants > Roots > Rhizosphere > Soil ... | reverse complement strand
ATGAAGTCCATGAGGAACTTCACCTCGTCGGCGATCTGGTCCTCGCGCAGGAAGACGTGGCAGTCGTCCTGCGAGAACTGGCGCACGCGCGTCAGCCCGCTCAGCGCGCCCGTGAGCTCGTTGCGATGCAGCACGTCGAAGGTGACGTAGCGCATCGGCAGCTCGCGATACGAATGCCGCTTCGCGAGGTACAGCATGTAGTGCGAGGGGCAGTTCATTGGCTTGAGCGAGATGTCATGCTCCCCCGTCTCGTTGTCGAGGACGAGGAACATGTTCTCCTTGTACTTGCCCCAGTGGCCGGACAGCTCCCACAGCCCCTTGTTGTACAGCAGCGGCGTGCGGATCTCCGAGAAATCGCGCCGCTGCCGCTCGCGGCCATACTCGACGAGCAGGTTGTAGATCGTCGTCCCGCGCTCGGTCCAGAAGGCGGAGCCGGGTGAGAAGGGGTGGAACAGGAAGAGATCGAGCTCGCGGCCGAGGCGGCGATGGTCGCGCTTCTTCGCTTCTTCCAGGCGGTACAGGTACTGCTCGAGCTCCTCCTTCTTGAACCACGCCGTGCCGTAGATGCGCTGCAGCATCTGGCGCTTCTCGTCGCCGCGCCAGTACGCGCCCGCGGTGTTGAGCAGCTTGAAGTGCTTGAGCCGCCCGGTGTCGGGGATGTGCGGGCCCCTGCACAGGTCGATGAACGGCCCGTCGGTGTAGGTGGAGATGATCTCGTTCGGGTCGGTGAAGTCGTCGAGGCGCTCGAGCTTGAGCGGATCGTCGACGAAGCGCTTGCGCGCCTCCGCGGCGCCGACCTCCTCGCGCACGAACGGATACTTCTCGGCGACGACCTTCTTCATCTCCGCCTCGAACGCGGCGAGATCCTCCGGCGTGAACGGCGACGCGACCTCGAAGTCGTAGTAGAAGCCGTCCTCGATCGCCGGACCGAAGCCGATCTTGGCGTCGGGGCGCAGCCGGCGCACCGCCGTCGCGAGCACGTGGGCCGCGGAGTGCCGCAGCACGCCCAGCGCTTCGGGATCGCGCTCGGTGAGGACGCGGAACGCGCCCCCCGTCCGCAGGGGCGTCATGAGATCCTGGATCTCCCCGTCCACCGACACGGCGATGGCCGCGCCGAGCAGGCGCTCGCCGATCGAGCGCACGACGTCGGCCGGAAGAGTGCCGGCGGGCACGCGACGCGTGGCGCCGTCGGGCAGCACGAGGGTGAGCTCCTCGGACGCGGGAGCGGCAGGACGATCGATCATGTAGGACGTCGGGGTGGAACGGTCTTGGCGGATCAGCCGATCAGCGGCGAGAGCAGGTGCGCGTACTTGAAGTACGCGACCACGCCCACGACGATCGCGAGGCCGACGATGACCCAGAGAATGATCTTCCGGGAGGAGACGGCGGATTCGGTCTCGGTGATGTCGGTCTCCGACCGAAACTGGCGCGTGGGACGCATGTGCGGGCCGTTTTCTGGGGTCGGCGGGCGGCCTTCTTCTTGCACCGCTTCGCGAAACTTTCCTTCGTAAGCTATCCTTGCGGCTGACCCTTCGCCACAGGTTTCGCGATGCCATACCTGCGTTTCGAGGACGACGAATCGTCCGTCACGGGCACCGTCACCAGCGTGCTCCTTGGAGCCGTCGCCGGCTTCGCCGTTGGCATGTTGGTCGCACAGCGCGTCGGTGGATTCAGCGGTCTCGCTGACCGGGTCCGCCGCCGCCGCCCCGACGAGGACGAAGCCGAAGCGTCCGCGCCAGCCGTCGCCGACGACTACAGCGAGTACGACGAGGAGTACGACGAGCTGGAGGATGAAGGCGTGCCGAACGAAGGACTCGAGGAGCGCGTGCTCGAAGCGTTCCGCAACGATCCGATCCTGAGCGAGCGAGCCATCGACATCGGTGGCATCGGCGAGGACACGATCGAGCTGGCCGGCTGGGTGAACAACGAGGAGGAGGCGGAGCACGCCGTCGTGCTCGCGCGCGGGGTGCCCGGCGTCGAGACCGTCCTGAACCGGATTGCCGTGGGCGATCTGGAGGAGCGGCTCCGCGACCACTCGCGCCGCTTCGAGGAGGGGGACGACGCCCTCACCGAAGCGCGCTGGGAGGGACGCACGATCGGCACCGGCCGGCGCCGCCAGGGCACCTCGGACGAGCCGGACCGCCACGCGACCCCGCGCGTCGAGCTCGAGGAGCGCTGGACCTCCACCGATCAGGAGCTCGCGCAGGCCGCCGACGACACGGCGGGCACGGCCGAGCGTCGCGCCTCGACCAAGCGCACGCCCAAGGGCGACCGCACCGGCGGTGCACCGGTCGCACCGACCGGCGTCCCGAAGGCGGACCACGTCGCGGAGCAGAATCCGGGCGACTGACCGCCGCCGTCCCGCACGCCGGTTCGCGCTTCAACCGACATGACCTGCGGATTAACTTCCGCAGGTCATGTCCATCTCAGAGCCGCTCGAGTCCGCCCCCGCCCCCGCAGCGGGTGGCTTGTCCGCGCAGTACGATCCCGCCGCCACCGAGCCGGCGATCTACGAGCGCTGGACCGAGGCGGGGTGCTTCACCGCCGATGCGGCGCGCGCGAGCAGCACGGGGGGCGATCGCGAGCCGTACACGCTCGTCATGCCCCCGCCCAACGTCACGGCGATCCTCCACGTCGGGCACGGGCTCAACAACACCGTCCAGGACGTGCTCGTGCGCTGGGCGCGCATGAAGGGACGCGAGACGCTCTGGGTGCCCGGCACCGACCACGCCGGCATCGCCACGCAGAACGTCGTCGAGAAGCAGCTCGCCCGCGAAGGGCTCACGCGACAGGACATCGGGCGCGACGCGTTCGTCGAGCGCACCGCGGCGTTCGTCGCCGAAACGGGCGGCGTCATCCTCCAGCAGCTCAGGGCGATCGGCGCCTCGGCCGACTGGTCGCGCACCGCGTACACCTTCAGCCCCGAGCTGAGCGGCGCCGTGCGCGAGGCATTCGTGCGGTTGCACGAGCGCGGGCTGATCTACAAGGGCCACCGCGTCATCCACTGGTGCCCGCGCTGCCTCACCTCGCTCAGCGACGAGGAGGCGGAGCCGGAGGCGGAGACGGGCGCGCTGTACCACATCTCCTATCCCGTCGTGGACGCCGACCAGACCGACGAGCGCCGCACGCTCACGGTCGCCACGACGCGCCCCGAGACGATGCTCGGCGACGTCGCTGTCGCGGTCAATCCGAACGACGAGCGCTATCGCCCGCTGATCGGTCAGTACGTCAGGCTTCCCATCCTCGACATCCTGATCCCGATCGTCGCCGACGACTACGCGGATCCGGAGTTCGGCACGGGCGTCGTGAAGATCACGCCGGCGCACGACATGAACGACTTCGAGGTCGGCCGCCGCCACCATCTTCCGATGCCCGTCGTGATCGACGAGCACGGCGTGATGAACGAAGTCGCCGACGCCGCCGGCCGCGTGCCGGCGGCGCTCCGTGGCCTGGATCGGTTCACGGCGCGCGAGCAGGTCGTCGAGATGCTCGAGAAGATCGGGCGGCTCGAGAAGCGCGAGGTGCACCAGCACAACGTGCGGCACTGCTACCGCTGCGAGACCGTGGTCGAGCCGCGGCTCAGCGATCAGTGGTTCGTGCGCATGGCGCCCCTCGCCGAGCCGGCGCTCGCCGCCGTGCGCTCGGGCCGCGTGCGGCTGCTCCCCGAGAAGTGGGTCGGGGTGTACGAGCACTGGATGTCGAACATCCGCGACTGGAACATCTCGCGGCAGCTCTGGTGGGGACACCGCGTCCCGGTGTGGTACTGCGCCGCCTGCCCCGCGCCGCAGAACGTCATCGTCGCGCGCGAGGATCCCGCGAGCTGTCCGCATTGCGGCGGTCCGGTCACGCAGGACGAGGACGTGCTCGACACCTGGTTCTCGAGCTGGCTCTGGCCGATCTCCACGCTCGGCTGGCCGAACGAGGCGTCCGTCGACCTGCGCACCTTCTATCCCACCGACGTCCTCGTCACGGCGCCCGAGATCATCTTCTTCTGGGTCGCGCGGATGATCATGTCGGGCTACGCCTTCATGGGCGACGCGCCCTTCCACACGGTGTACCTGCACGGCACCGCGCGCGACACGAAGGGGCGCAAGATGTCGAAGTCGCTCGGCAACGGCATCGACCCGCTCGACGTCGTGAAGCTCTACGGCGCCGACGCGCTGCGCTACACGCTCGTCGCCGGCATGGGACTCGGCGCCGACGTGATGCTCGATCCGCTCGACCTCGAGAAGTCGTTCGCGCCAGGCCGCAACTTCGCGACGAAGCTGTGGAACATCGGCCGCTTCCTGCTCACGAACGTCGGCACGGAGCCGGTGCGCCCGATCGGCGACATCGACCGCACCGAGCTCGCGCGCGCCGACGCGTGGATCCTCGACCGGCTCGACACTGCCGTGCGCGAGTGCGACCGCGCGATCGGTCCGCTCAGCCCCGTCACGGACGACACGTGGCGCTCGGAAGAGCTGACCGCGGGGCTGCGCCTCAACGAGTACGCCGAGACGGCGCGCCGCTTCGTCTGGAACGAGCTCGCCGACTGGTACCTCGAGGCGATCAAGACGCGGCTCGCCACGCCGGGCGACGATCGCGAGGTCGCGCGCGCCGTGCTGCTGCACGTGTTCGATCACGCGCTGCGCCTGCTCCACCCGATCGTGCCCTTCGTGACCGAGGCGCTCTGGCAGAAGCTGCCCGGCCACGTCGACGGGACCTTCCTCGCCACGACGAGCTGGCCCGTCGCGCGCGAGGCGGCGGAATCGAACGCCTCCCCGCTCGCCGCCGAGTTCGAGCTGATCCGCGACATCGTCGACGCGATCCGGCGCGTGCGCTCGGAGTACACCGTGCCGCAGAGCCAGACGATCGAGGCGTTCGTCGTCGCGGCGAACGCGGCGCAGCGCACGCTCGAGAGCGAGGCGACGCTCCTCATGCGGCTCACGAAGACGGCGCTCACCGCCGTCGAGCGTGCGCCCGGCGGTGCCGCGGCGAACGTCATCCTCACCGGCGGCACGGAGCTGATCGTCCCGCTCGAGGGGCTGATCGACGTGGCGAAGGAGTGCGCCCGCCTGCGCACCGAGCTCGCCGGCCTGGAGAAGCAGCTCGCATCGCTCGAGGCCCGCCTCGAGAATCCCGGCTTCATCGCGCGCGCCCCCGCGCAGGTGGTGGAGTCGGAGCGCGCGAAGGCCACCGAGTGGCGCGCGCGCCGCGAGCTGCTGCGCACACGGATCGAGGGGCTGTGCGGCGTCGCCTGATCGCCGCTTCGATCCTCGTCGCCGCCTGTGCATCGGCGGGCCCGCCCCCTGGTGGCCCGGAAGATCGTACGCCGCCGCGCCTCGTCCGCGTCACGCCGGACACGAACGCGGTGAACGTCCGCGACCGGAACGCGACGTTCTACTTCGACGAGCAGATCAACGATCGCGGGACGGGCGAGGCGGACCTCACCAACTTCTTCCTCGTGTCGCCGAACGACGGGACCCCGCGCGTGAGCTGGCACCGCTCGCGCATCGAGGTGCGTCCGCGGCACGGCTTCCGCGGGAACACGGCGTACACCATCACGCTGCTTCCCGGATTGACCGACCTGCGGAACAACCGGATGAAGCAGGGCGCTGCCGTCACCTTCTCGACGGGGCCGACCATCCCGGCATTGAGCATCAAGGGCTACGCGTTCGACTGGGTGCAGGAGCATCCGGCGCCCGAGGCGCTCATCGAGGCGATCACGAGTGACAGCATCCGCTACCTCGCGCAGGCGGATTCCTCGGGTCGCTTCACCGTCGGCCCGCTGCCGGCGGGCACGTATCTCATGCGCGGCACGATCGACCAGAATCACAACCGGCTGCAGGACCGCACCGAGCCGTGGGACACGGTGCGCGTCACGGCGCCGCTGACGGGCCAGCTCGAGCTGCTCATCGCGCCGCGCGACACGCTGATGGCGCGCATCCAGGGCGTGAGCGTCAGCGACTCCGTCACACTGGCCGTCACCTTCGACCGTCTGCTCGATCCGTCGCAGTCGTTCCCGCTCGCGAACTGGAAGCTCGCCGGCATCGACAGCGTGGGCATTCCGATCACCGCCATTCGCACGCCGCACGAGGAGAAGGACCGGCAGGCCGCGCTGCAGCGTCAGGCGGCCGACTCCGCGCGCCGCGCCGACTCGCTGGCCAAGCGTCCGCTCCCACCCCCGCCCAGCGCGCCACCCCCGGACACCGGCATGAATCGGCGGCCGAGCCGCCCCGGCCCGTTCACGACGCTCAACGTGATCCTCGCCAAGCCGGTCACTCCGAGCACGACCTATCGCCTCACCGTGACGACGGTGCGAGCGCTCAGTGGGCGAGTGACGGGCAGCCAGCGTCAGTTCACGACGCCGAAGCCGCCGCCGCCGCCGAAGGTCCCGACGGACACGAACGGTGTGCGCCCGCCGCAGGGCGTCCCCACGCCGACGCCGCCGGGCACTCGTACTCCGACTCCAACGCCGCCGGGCACGCCGCCGACGACGCCGCCCACGACGCCGCCCGGCCGAGGACCATGAGCGACGCGCGCCGCGCCCTGCCGAGCGTCGGTGCGTTGCTGGAGAGCGCAGGGGTGCGCGCGCTGCTCCAGACCGCGCCGCGCGTCCTCGTCGTGGACGCCGTGCGTGCCGCGGTGGCCGAGGCACGCACCTCCGCGGCCGTTCCGTCGGGCGACGTCGAGTGGACCGCCGCCGTGGCCGAGCGGCTCGCCGACGCCTCGCGACCCTCGCTCCGTCGCGTGGTGAACGCGACGGGCATCGTGCTGCACACGAACCTCGGCCGCGCGCCGCTCGCCGACGTCGCCCTCGAGGCGATCGCCGCGATCGCCGGCGGCTACTCGAACCTCGAGTTCGATCTCGACGCCGGCGCGCGCGGCTCGCGCTACGTGCACTGCGCGTCGCTGCTGCGCGAGCTCACCGGCGCGGAGGACGCGCTCGTCGTCAACAACTGCGCGGCGGCGCTCGTGCTCGCCCTCAACACGATCTCCGACGGGCGCGACGCGATCCTCTCGCGCGGCGAGCTGGTGGAGATCGGCGGCAGCTTCCGCGTGCACGAAATAATGGGAAAGAGTGGCGCGCGCCTCCGCGAGGTCGGCGCGACGAACCGCACGCACCTCGCCGACTACGAGCGCGCCCTCGGTCCCGACACGGGCGCCATCCTCAAGGTGCACCGCAGCAACTTCGCCGTCACCGGCTTCACCGCGGAAGCGACGGTCGCGGAGCTCGCGCCCCTGGCGCAGCGCGCCGGCATCCCGATCCTGCACGACCTGGGCAGCGGCCTGCTCATCTCGCTCGAGGCCATTGGGCTGAAGGGCGAGCCGACGGCGAGAGAAGCCCGCGCGGCAGGTGCCTCGATCGTCGTGATGAGCGGCGACAAGCTCCTCGGCGGGCCGCAGGCGGGGCTCATCGTCGGCGACGCGAAGTGGATCGACGCGATGCGGCGCAACCCGCTCGCGCGGTCGTATCGCGTCGACAAGCTCACCCTCGCCGCGCTCGAGGCGACGCTCGCGCTCTACCGCGACCCCGCGCGCGCCCTCGCCGAGATCCCCACCCTAGCCCTCCTCGGCACCTCCGCCGGCGATCTGCGCGCCCGCGCCGCGGAGCTGTGTCGCGCGCTGAGCGCCGAAGGCATTACGTGCGAAGTCGTGGCGACGACGGGCAGCGTCGGCGCGGGCGCCTTCCCCGACGCCGAGCTCCCGGGCGCCGCGGTCGCGCTGGCCGGCGACGCCGAGCGGTGGGCGCGCCGTCTGCGTGGTGATCGCTCCTCCCTCCGGCGCTTCGCACCTTCGGTCGGAGTGCCACAGGTCGAGCATCTGGGTGATCGCTCCTCCTTCCGGCGCTTCGCACCTTCGGTCGGAGTGCCACAGGTCGAGCATCTGGGTGATCGCTCCTCCCTGCGGCGCTCCGCACCTTCGGTCGGGGTGCCGCAGGTCCAGCCCGTGAGCGTCGTCGGTCGCGTGCACGATGGGCGCCTGCTCCTCGATCTCCGCGCCGTGCTCGCGAAGGAGCTGCCGGAGCTCGCGCGCGCCGTCGTCGACGCGCGTGAATGAGCGCCTGCGGCGTCGCGCCGCCCTGCTCGATCGCGACGGGACGATCATCGTCGACGCACACTATCTCCGCGACCCGGACCGCGTGACGCTGCTCCCCGGCGCCGCGGACGCCATTCGCCTGCTGGCGAACGCCGGGGTGCCGTCGGTCGTCTGCAGCAATCAGTCGGGGATCGCGCGCGGCCTCGTGACGCTGGAGCAGTATCGCGCCGTGCGCCTCCGCGTCGCCGAGCTGCTCCGGAACGAAGGCGCCGAGCTGCTCGACACCTTCATCTGTCCCCATCACCCGGACTACAACGGTCCCTGTCCCTGTCGCAAGCCGAGCGTCCTCCTGTTCGAGCAGGCGGCGGCGGTGCACGGCCTCGATCTGCACCGTTCGCTGTTCGTCGGCGACAAGTACCGCGACGTCGCGCCGGCGGCGCAGTACCATGCGCCGGGCTTCCTCATCCGCGGTCCCGAGACTCCGGATCACGATGTAGCGCGCGCGACGGAGGCCAACGCGTCCGTCGTCGCGTCGCTCCTCGACGCGGCGAAGCAGTTCCTTGATCGCTCCTCCCTGCGGCGCTTCGCACCTCCGGTCGGAGATCCGCAGATCCAGTTGGTCGATCGCTCCTCCCCGCGGCGCTCCGCACCTTCGGTCGGAGTTCCGAATGACCAGCCTCCGGAGCGCGCGTCGTGACGCGCTGTCGCATCGGTGTGCTCGCCAGCGGCGGCGGGTCGAATCTCCAGGCGATCCTCGATTACCTCGCGCAGCTCGGCGAGGCGCGCCGCGGCGACGTCGTGCTCGTCGCGTCGAACCGGCCGGACGCCGGCGCACTCGACCGCGCGGCGCGCGCCGGCGTCGAGCGCGCCGTGCTGCGCTCGCCGCACGCACCCGACGGCGCCGAGCTCGACGCCGTGCTCGCGCGCCATGCGATCGACGTCGTCGCGCTCGCCGGCTACATGCGCCTCATCCCCGATACGGTGACGCGGGCGTATCGCGGCCGGATGCTCAACGTGCACCCCGCCCTGCTTCCGGACTTCGGCGGCACGGGGATGTACGGGGCGCGCGTACATCGCGCCGTGATCGGTGCGCGTGCGCCACTCTCCGGTCCGTCGGTCCATTTCGTGGACGAGGTCTACGACCACGGCCCGGTGATCGCGCAGTGGCCCGTCCCGGTGCTCGACGGCGACGACGAGCGCGCGCTCGCGGCCCGGGTACTGCGCGCCGAGCACCTGCTCTACCCGCGCGTGGTGGAGGCCCTCGCCGGCGGCGAGGTGCGGCTCGACGCGGAAGGCCGCGTGCAGAGCGAGCGCTTCACCTCGCCGCGGCTCCCGACGATGGATCCCATGCTCGACGACGTCACGCTCGCCATCCGGCTCGAGGCCGCGCTCGGTCCGCCGCTGCGCCGCTGAGCCACTTGCTCACCCTCACGCTTCGCTCGACTCGATGCCTCGCGCACTTCTCTCCGTCTCCGACAAGACCGGTCTCGTCGACTTCGCCCGCGGCCTGCACAAGCTCGGCTGGGAGCTCCTCTCCACCGGCGGCACGGCGCGCACCCTGCGCGAGAACGGCATCCCCGTCCGCGACGTGGCGGACGTCACGCAGTTCCCCGAGATGCTCGACGGGCGCGTGAAGACGCTGCACCCCGCGGTGCACGGCGGCCTGCTCGCGCGCCGCGATCTCCCCGAGCACATGTCGGCGATCGCGGCGCACGGGATCGCGCCGATCGATCTCGTCGTGGTGAATCTCTATCCCTTCCGCCAGACCGCGGCGAAGGAAGACGCAACTCCCGATCAGGTCATCGAGCAGATCGACATCGGTGGGCCGAGCATGCTGCGCTCGGCGGCGAAGAACTTCGCGAGTGTGACCACGGTGGTCGATCCCGCCGATTACGGGACCGTCCTCGCCACGCTCTCGGCGGGCGAGGACGACTTCGATCTCCGCCGCCGGCTCGCCGTGAAGGTGTTCGAGCACACCGCGGCGTACGACGCCGCGATCGCCACCTGGTTCGCGTCGCAACGGAAGGAGCAGTTCCCGGAGCGGATCATCCTTCCGCTCGAGCGCGCCCAGGGACTGCGCTACGGCGAGAACCCGGGTCAGGCGGCGGCGTTCTACGTCGAGCGGCCCGGCGCCGGCCTCGCCGCGCTCGTGCAGAAGGGAGGCAAGGAGCTCTCGTTCAACAACCTCCTCGACCTCGAGGGGGCGATGCTCGCCTCGGAGCCGTTCGGCGAGCAGCCCTGCTGCGCGATCGTCAAGCACACCACGCCGTGCGGCCTCGCCACCGGCAGCGACGCTCTGGATGCGTACAAGAAGGCGCTGGCCTGCGACCCCGTGTCGGCGTTCGGATCGATCATCGCCTTCACCGTCCCCGTCGACGACGCGGCGGCGGAAGCGGTGTCGAGCCTGTTCGTCGAGTGCGTGGTCGCCCCGAAGTTCAGCGACGGCGCGCTCGAGATCCTCGGCCGCAAGAAGAATCTGCGCGTGCTCGAGGGACGGGCGCGCTGGCCGAACAACTCGCTCGACTACAAGCGCGTGCGCGGCGGCCTCCTCGTGCAGGAGCGGCCGCCTTCGGTGATCGACGACAGCGCGTGGCGCGTCGTGACGAAGCGCCAGCCCACGGAGGAGGAACGCCGCGACCTGCTGTTCGCCTGGCGCGCCGTGGCGAGCGTGAAGTCGAACGCCATCGTGCTCGCCCGCGACGGCGCGACGATCGGCATCGGCGCCGGCCAGATGTCGCGCGTCGACGCCGCCTTCCTCGCCGTCCACAAGGCGACGACGATCGGCCACTCGACGCAGGGCGCCGCGCTCGGCTCCGACGCGTACTTCCCCTTCCGCGACGGCATCGACCAGGCGGCGTCGGCGGGCGTGAACGCCATCGTGCAGCCCGGCGGCTCGATCCGCGACGAGGAAGTGATCGCTGCGGCGAACGAGCACGGAATGACGATGGTGTTTACTGGAGTACGGTTGTTCCGGCATTGAGAAGCCGGGGATGCGGGGATACGGGATGAGGAACGACGTGTCATCCCGAGCGAGCGCAGCGAGTCGAGGGATCTGCACTTCGCGGGCGCTGCAAGTGCAGATCCCTCGACTTCGCTCGGGATGACAAAACGGCCTCGGGACGCTTCC
>Ga0070658_10004664_pt1 | contig 11146 bp, 12 predicted proteins | sample KBSC13metaG_FD_64664 | JGI IMG/M metagenome (GOLD analysis project Ga0070658, IMG submission 64664) | Corn rhizosphere microbial communities from Kellogg Biological Station, Michigan, USA - KBS C1-3 metaG | ecosystem: Host-associated > Plants > Roots > Rhizosphere > Soil ... | reverse complement strand
CCCGTGGAAGGAGGCGGTGGGCACATACGTCTTGGATTCCGTCAACGACCCCGCCAACGTATTGGGCGCATTCAAGAAATACCACACCACCGCTGAGCTGGCCGACGCAACCGACCCAAATCTCGTCTTCAATCTGAGGCAAAAGCTGGATGCGCGGGGCCACTACGACGCGTACGAAATCAACTGCGTGGTCGAGGCCGAACTGCGAACTGGCCGGCCAACGCGAGTTGGCCGCGGCAATTACGCCGGTGGAGGACCGTCTGCTGAAGAAGTACCGGGCCGCCCAGAAGCGCTTCAAAGTAGCCAACGAGCGCACGGACGGCGCCGCCGCCAAGGTCGCCAAGGATAAATAGATGCCCTGCTGCTGTTCAAAGGCGACATGGGCTCGTTCGTGCGGCTGTACACGTTCCTGTCGCAGATCCACGATTACGCCAACACCGAGATCGAGAAACACGTGCGATCTTCTACCGCCGGCTGATCCCCCTGCTGGAGTTCGGGCGGGAGCGGGAAGGCGTTGACCTGTCGAAGGTGGTGCTCACGCACCACACCCTCAAGAACCGGGGCAAGCAGTCATTGTTGCTGGGCGATGGAGAGAGCCCGAAACTCACGCCCACACGCGAACTGGGCGGCGGCCAGGTGCAGGAGAAGGAGCGGGTTCGGCTAAACGAGCTGATCCGCAAGGTAAACGACCTGTTTCAGGGGGACGTCACCGAAGGCGATAAGCTGGTCTACGTCAACGACGTGATCAGAGGGAAACTTCTGGAGTCCGAAACTCTCCGCCACCAGGCGCTGAGCAATACCAAGGAACAATTTGCCGCGTCACCTGATCTCTCGGCAGAGCTTCTGCGGGCAGTGATGGACGCGTTCGATGCTCACAATATTTTGAGCGCCCAGGCGCTGAATTCCGAATCCATCCGCTGCGGTATGCAGGACCTATTGCTTAATCAGTCGAAGCTCTACGAAGCGTTACGGCAGCCCACGCTCGATCCGGTCACGACGACTCCGGCTTCATCAGCCTGATCAGCGACTTTAGTCACAACGTCCAACTCGACTTTTTGGGGAAAATATCGCCGCGTCTTAGCCACACTGTCACTGTGACATTCGCTGTCGGCGGAGCCAATTTGAAACTCAGGCATCACCTGACCCATTCCATTACCGGGCCCTCAGGAAACTGTGACGCGCTTTTCCACTGAATTAAGCGGATCTAACGTGCGATGGTTGACGTGGCAGGTACCTCATGCCGCTCGCGCAATCGTCACGACGGCGTCATTTGACGTCACTATCTTCCCTCTTAATGCCAGGAATTCGCTGCAGCCTAATCGACATGGTCATTCGGGCGGTCTGGATGATTGTTTCTGCCGCACTTCTGTCGTTGGCCGCGCCGGCTGTAGGTGACGACTTCAATCCAAAGCTATTTGGAGCAAAAGGCGATGGCGTGAGTCTCGATACTGACGCAATCAACCATGCAATCGGAGCAGCGGCTGCCCAAGGTGGCGTCGTCGCTTTCCCGCCGGGGAGTTATCTAGCGGGGTCCATCCATCTCCAGAGCAACGTGACTCTACGGCTGGCGGCAGGATGCAAAATCGTCGCTGCACCCATCGGGCAGCAGTGTTATGACGCACCGGAACCTAATCCCGCGGCCGCACGATATCAGGACGATGGGCACTCGCACTGGCACAATAGCCTCATCTGGGGGGAAAACTTACATGACGTAACCATTGAAGGCGCCGGCCAGATATGCGGCGATCAACTCAGCTTCAAGCGCAAACGTCATGATCCTCTTCAGGCTGACAAGGCCATCGCGCTGAAGAACTGCCGCACGGTTAGGCTTCGCGATTTTACCGTCTTGCACGGCGGCCACTTTGGGATCTTGGCAACCGGAGTGCAGGACATCGAAATAACGGGCCTGACGATTGACACCGATCGCGATGGCATTGATCTCGATTGCTGCGAAAACGCTGTCATCGAACGCTGTTGGGTCAATGCCCCCAACGACGACGGCATCTGCCTCAAAAGCTCTTGGGCTCTGGGAAAAGCCACCACCACCCGTGATGTGACGATCAGTGGGTGTCTTCTCAGCGGTTATGATTGCGGCACGGCGGTGGACAGGACCCGGCAGCGGAAAATCGTTTATCCGCAGCGAGACCGCCCCGTTGGCCGTATCAAGCTCGGCACTGAATCGGCTGGCGGATTTGCGAACGTACGGATCCGGGACTGCGTGCTGCGCCACACCCGCGGCCTGGCCATCGAAAGCGTCGACGGCGGAGCACTGGAACACGTGCACGTCGAGCGGGTTTCGATGGAGCACGTGACCGACTCACCGATCTTCATCTTCCTCGGTAGCCGCCTGCGACGACCGAACCCGATCGGGCTAAACAGCTCAATTCACGACGTGACTCTGAGCGATATCTCTGCCGGCGACATCGATCCGCGCTTTCCTGCGATCATATATGGCACCGACCATGAAAAGGTGCACGATGTCACCTTCAAGAATATCAAACTCCGGTTTCAAGGCGGTGGGCAGAGGCCTTCATCCTCGACGCAGCCCACGCCGTCGATCGATTCTCGCTATCCGGAGCCGGAATTGTTTCCGACCGCCCCGGCCTATGGCCTCTTCGCATGCAACGTTGACGGCCTGACCATCTCTCATCTTGAGGTGACCAGCGATGCTGCAGATCATCGCGACGCCATCGTGCTAGAACAGGCCACCGACGTCGCGCTGCGAGAGGTTCGAGCGGATCATGCGAATGACGCCCAGGTAGTGCGCGAGCAATGAGCCGCTGATTGACACCCAGCGGCCTCCCAAGCCCATAGCGCGGCTGCGGCCAGGCGCAGATGAACATGTCAGTCGCCCGGCATTATCATGTAACCCTGCCCGCGACGTGTTTCGATCAGGCTGGTCCGGCCGGGCCGATCGAACTTTTTGCGGAGGCAATAGATTGTCGCATCGACGACGTTGCTCATCACTTCAGAGGAACTATCGTAAATGTGCTCTTCGATCTGAGTGCGGCTAAGCACCGTACCTCGATTGATCGCAAGGTAGTGAAGAACGGCGTATTCGCGCGACGTCAGCGGTACGGGTATTTCCGACAGCACGGCGGTTTTAGCGGCGGTGTCGAGCTGAAGATCGCCGATGGTGATCGTCGGATGCGCCTCATTGGCAGCGCGGCGGATGAGCGATTCAACGCGGGCGACAAGCTCCTCGAAAGCGAACGGCTTGATCAGGTAATCGTCCGCTCCTGTCCGAAGCCCGGTGATCCGGTCGGCCACCGTGTCGCGGGCGGTGAGCATCAGGACGGGCACTTTGTTGCGACGAGCGCGCAGCTCCTTGAGCACGGCGAGGCCGTCCATGCCCGGGAGAAGGATGTCTAACACGACCGCGTCGTATAGTGGGTGCGATGCCATCCGGAGCGCTTCGGTACCGCTGCCTGTCACGTCGACGGCGTAGCCCGCCCGCTGAAGGCCTTCGGCCAGCGATCTCTGAAGCGCGGGAGAATCCTCAACAATCAATAAGCGCATCGTTTGAATGGTAGGTTGAATGATCCACGCCGCAGTGGGCGAGTCGCTGTCTCCAGTTCGCAAGCACGATCAGCGACCACAGCGTCTTGGAATGATCTTGACTTTTTGCCAAGTGCTCGGCCAGTAGTCGGCTGGCGACCGATTGGTTGATCCACGGTGCGGTTTCGGCGATGGCGGCGCTCGCGTGGTCTCTTAATGGACCGGCGATCCAGCGGGCGAGCGGCACGGAGAACCCATGCTTTTTGCGATGCACGATTTCATGCGGCAGCCACCGTTCGGCCACGCGTTTGAGCGGCCATTTGGTCGTTCGCCCACGGATCTTTACATCTGCCGGCAGGCGGAGGGCGTAGTCGATGACCGCGTTATCCAGAAAAGGCGGCCGAACTTCCAGGCCGTGGCTCATGCTCGCGCGATCGACTTTCGTCAGCACCGATCCCGACAAATATGTGGTGAAATCGAATTCCATGACCGCTTCGAGACTGTTCATCGCGTCGCCGTGCAGCGGGCCCTCGTGCGGCACAGCCATGATCGCAGCAAGGCCGGGAAGATCCGTGGATGACATCCACCGCTGATGGCGCGTCGCCCGCTTCGGATCCCATCGGTTGACGAACCGCTTCAATTTCCAATCGAGGCTCTGATAGCGATGCGAAGCCGGGAGCGAGCCGATGACCGATGCGATCGCCTTGCGGGCCGGCGTCGGGATCGCCGCATACACGCCTGCCGCCCGGTGAGCGAGGTACGTCGGGTACCCGCCGAACAGTTCGTCCGCCCCATCGCCGCCGAGGACGACCTTCACGTGCCGGGCCGCCAGATCCGCGAGGAGATACGTTGGCAGGATCGAGTGATCGCCGATCGGCTCGTCCAACGCAGAGAGTGCGTATTCGAGCGAATCGAGCAGGATCGCGTCGGTGACGGTTCGTGTGTGGTGTTGCGCGTTCAGGTGTTTCGCGACGAGAGCAGCGCTGCGGGATTCATCAAAGCTGGCGTCTTCGAATCCGAGCGAGAACGTCACGATCGGCCCGCCCACCTCGGCCGTCGCGAGCGCGGCGACGAGGGAGGAATCCAGGCCGCCCGAAAGGAAGACGCCCAGCGGTACGTCGGAGATGAGTTGCGATCGAACGGCGTTCTTCAGCAGGTCGTCGAGGTATTCCGCGTCGGCCGCCGTCTTCGATGACCTTGTCGGCGGCTGCCAGAAGTGACCGGTTCGAACTCGGCCGTCGGAGGCATCCCATCGCAACCATTGGCCGGGGTGAAGTTTGAAGACGTTCTTGAGGATCGTCCTCGGCGGCAGCACGTAATCGCGGAATAAGAACTCGGCGACGGCCGACGGATCGATGTCGCGGCTGATGCCCGGATGGCAGGTCAACGCCAGCAGTTCAGAGGCGAACGCAATCCCGCCACACGGAAGGCTGGCCCAATACAACGGCTTGATTCCGGCGCGGTCGCGGGCCAGCAGCAGGCTCTGCTGGCGGCCGTCCCACAGGCCCAGCGCGAACATGCCGTTGATGTCGGCTAATCCGCCCTCGCCGCAGCGACCAAGGTGCTGCAGCACCACTTCGGTATCGCCGGCGGTGCGGAACGTGTGGCCCTGGCTTTCCAGCCGTGCGCGCAAATAGGTGAAATTATAGACTTCACCGTTATAGGTCAGATGGCAACAGCCGGCGGCGTCGGCCATTGGCTGGGCGCTGGCTTCCAGATCGATGATCGAAAGCCGGCGATGGCCGAGCACCGCTTCCCATTCGCCATCGGGTGAACGCTCGCGCCAGGTTCCGGAGGCATCGGGGCCGCGGTGCGCGATGCGCTTCAGCATCGCCGCCATTATGCGAGGATCGCTGGGTGCCCGTTGGATGTATCCCGCGATTCCGCACATGGTGGCATTCAGTGAGCGTGGTTCGTCGGCGCGACGAACGGCGACGGCGTGGCTCGCAGGTTTGGTGCGACTGCGATTTTCAATCTTGGTATCTCATCCCTCCGCCCGCAGATTCGGCGGATGTCGTAAGGGGGCCGGCCGCGACTTTCGAAGTACGTTCGGACGGCCACTTCGGCGAGCAGCCCCAGCAGGCCGAGTTGCAGCGCGGCCAAGGCAAACACCATGCTGATGATGAACAGCGGCTGGAGGTGCACGTAGACGCCATGGACAAGCCGCCGATAGGCGACGTACAGATCACACGCCACCGAACCGCCGAACAACACCAGCGCCGAACCGCCAAATATGTAAATCGGCTTGGTCGAGAACCCGCGCAGGAACCAGACGGTTGCCAGATCGAGCAACACCTTGAACGTGCGTGTCAGGCCGTACTTGCTCTGCCCGTGCACGCGCGGCCGATGGTTGACCGGCATCTGCCCGGTGCGGCCGCCGCCCGTTTCGATCAGGACCGCCAGAAACCGGTGCATTTCCCCGTAAAGGTGCAGGTATTCGACGACGTGTCGGTCGTAAACCTTCAGGGAACAGCCGAGGTCGCGAATCTTCGTGCCGGTGATACGGCGAATCAGAAAGTTGGCGATTTTGCTTGGCACCTTTCGCAGCACGAAGCCGTCTTTTCGCTTGGCCCGCTGGCCGGACACGAATTCGAGGTTTTCGCTGCGCAGCTTCTCGAGCATGCGCGGAATGTCCGCCGGATCGTTCTGGCCGTCGGCGTCGAGCGACGCGATGTATCGGCCGCGCGCGTTGCGGAAGCCGGCATCGAAGGCGGCGCTCTGCCCAAAGTTTCGACGGAATTCGACCAGCGTCAGATCGTTCCGTTCGGTCGCCGCATCGGCAAGCCATTCGGCGCTGCCGTCGGTGCTGCCGTCGTCGATCGCGACGATTTCGTAACTGATGTCGGCCGCGGTGAGCGCGGCGTCGATCTCGCCGATCAACGGCGGAAGATTCCGCCGCTCATTACAGACGGGCAGAATGACGCTGAGCAACGGTCGGTTCATTCCTCGCCTTTCAATCCGGCGTGCGCCAAAGCGGTGCGGCCGATGAGTTCGCCGCCGAAATCCTGGCCGATCTGGATGGCTGGGTTGGCGGTCGATTGGATCTGGGCGAACTGCAACAGCGACGGCCAACCCGTACGGGGGGTGCCGACGAGCAGCATCGATTTCCCACGCAGCCCGCCGGCATCCAGGCGTGTGTCGGGCCAGTTGTCGTACGTCGACGGGCGATGGCTGGCGACGTGGACAACCGGATGGTCCGGCAGATAGAACCATAGCAGGCTGGCCGTGTCGTAATAGCTGGCCACGATCTCCGGATGTTGCAGCCCGCTTTGGACAATCGCCCGCTGCACCGCCGCGGCCTGTTCGGCGTGGCCGCCGAGCCGGCTGATCACCTTTTCGTCGAGCCGCTTTCCGACGCCGGGAAGATAGCGCAGGCACGTCGGGAACATCAACAGCAACGCTCCGGCGAGGCCGTAGATCAGCGTCGCCGTCCAGAGCGGCCGAAACCAAGGCCGCGGCAGCCAGGTGAACAGCGATTCTCGCTCAATATGAAGCGCCGCCAACGCCAGCGCCGGCACCAGCGAAGGCAGCGGCCAGCTGGCCAGCACCGGCTTCGTAAAGCTCAGCAGCACGAAGAACGCCACACTCGGCCAGACGCTGCAGAGCAGCCACAGTTGATCCGTCCATGACGCCGGCGTCTCGCTTTGCCGGTGCCGAAGTGAGCGCCAGGTCGCCCAGACAACAAGGACGAGCACCGGCCCGTATGCCCCGATGACGCCGCCGATCACGCTGCTAACCCAGATCAGCGGATTTCCCCGGGCGGTGTGGCCCGCCTGATCGCCGCCCAAGCCCAGGTGCCCCGCCGTGTGTTCGAACGTCGGCCAGCCATTGCGGCTGTTCCAGAGAATGATCGGCAGCAGAAAAACCGCGAAGGCTACTCCGCCAACGATCTGCTGCAGGATAAACGTTTTTCCGAACTTCAGCTGACGGCGTTGGAACCATGCAAAACACGCGGGTGCTGTGAGCAACAGCGGCGCGGAGAAGCGCAGGTGCATCCCCACGCCCAAGAGCGCCCACCACGCCATCCACAGGCCCCACGTGCCCCGGCCTTCCGACCACCGGCGGACCAGCAGCAGGCCGATCGTGGTCATGCCCAGCGTCCACGGGATCAGCAGGCCGTCTTGAGTGCTGATCTGGGCGTTCGCCTGAAGACCCGGCGTGAGAAAGAACAGACCAACGGCAATCAGTCCTGTCGCCGCTCGCGTTGCCGGTGGCGCAATGCGCCAGGCAAGGTCACAGAGAAGGAGCGCCCCCAGCGTAGAACCGAGCAGCACCGGCAGCCGGACGGCAAACTGCGTGTTGCCGAAAACGGTGCAGCTGAGCCGGATCAACCACGGGAACAGCGCGCCCTTCTCGTTGTAACACCAGTCTAAGTGCTGACCCTGCACCCAGTAATACGCTTCGTCGCCCACCAGTTGCCACGGGCTTAGCCACGCCTGGTAAGCGATCCGCAGCAGGGTGACCACGCCGATCAGCGCGAGAGCGGCACGCCAGCCAGTCTCGTCGGTGCGTCGGCCGGCGACGGATACTGATTCCATCCAAAATAAGTTAGGGCCCGAAGATGATGTATCGATGACGAGAGAACCGCGGCATTCGGGGATCGATTACGTGGAAATGGCAGGAAATTGCACCACGCTGACGATCCGCGGCTGGCCGTTCATGCTTGCCTTCCACTGCACTTGGCCGCCGATCGTGGCGACGTACATTTTGACGAGTGCGCACCCTAAGCCACTGTGGCTGCCGTCGGTACGCGAGTTGCTCTTGCGCCAGAATTGTTCGCCGAACCGGGTGATGTTCGGCAGATCATCGACCGCGACCGCGTTGGAGATTTCGATCCGGGCCCCGGCATCATCCTGGCTGATCGCCACTTCCACGGGGTCAATGCCGTGGCGGTACTCGAGTGCATTCTGCAATAAGTTGAGCAGGATGCCGTCAATCGCCTCCGGTGTAGCCTTCACGGTCGGCGAATGCGGGCCATTCACGTGCACCGTCTCAACGGCATCGGCTCGAAGTCGACCGACCGCGTTTTCGACGGCCGATCGCAGATCGATGTGCTCAAGCACCGCATCCACATCGCCACCACGCGCCAAGCTAAGTAGCGTGGTAGTCAGGGATTGCATGCGCGTTGTCGACTGCAAGATATCGCGATAACTGATCTTTTCCTGGTCGCCCAACCAAGGACGCATGAGCGCAACTTCGGCAACAGAATGAATTTCCGCGATCGGCGTGCGGAACTCGTGGGCGGCGTTGGCGGTGAAACGCTGCTGCCGTTCGAACGCGTCGTTCAGCCGTCGCATCAAATCGTTCAGACGCTCGACAACCATGTGCAGTTCGGCCGGATTTCGCTGCAGCCTGATAGGCTTTTTGAGTGAATGGGCATCCAATTGGTTCAATTTGTCGCCAAGCTCATTCAGCGGCGCCAACCCTCGGCGTACGACCACAATGACGATGGCCGCAGCGATGGCCGCGGAGAAGACCGCTGCCCCAGCGACGGCATAAGCGATCACGCGGTCCACCCTTTTTACGATCGCTAGCGACTTTCCGTAGATCAGCGTGAACGGCACCGCCGGCCGATGTTGTGCAATACCGTCGTCTTCGTCGGGGCGGGCCTTGCCAGCGAGAGTGTAGATGCGATATGGCTCACCGTGGAGGTCAATATCATTGAATCCCAGCTGTGGCGCGTCTGTCACCGGCGCATCAGCAGATCGGAAAATGACCCGATTATGCTCATCGAGTACGAGTAGCGTTCGGGCGGACAGGCGGCCCGGAAGCAAGGTCAGATCTAAACGGACCTTTCCGTGCTCATCGGTATTCACTTGCGCGGCCAGCAACTCGGCCTGACGCCGAAGGTCGTGGTCGAACTCATGGTAAAGCGTCCGATCAATCGCGAAATAAAGCAATCCTCCCACCACGGCCAACAGACAGCCGACGGAAGCAAGGAGGTAGACCAAGATTTGCCTAGAGATCGATTTCATCGTCAGGTTGCCTACGGTTAAAGCTTACCACGTTGCCAGCGGCATCATCTTCCCATCATCTTGAGATCATCTTCATTGATTAGATTTTCTCTTCCCCCGGCGGTAGACGCATGTTCGATAAGATTGAAACGCCTAAACAAGACGATCTTTGGTCCGACTGGCTACTCCACCGCGACGGTGGCGATGCCGCGTACGGCACTCAGCTTCGCAAATCGCTCGAGGTCATGCGGGACCAGGTTCTGGACAACGCTCGCCTGCAGAACGGTCAGACCCTCCTCGATATTGGTTCCGGGGACGGCCTGATCGCATTCGGCGCAATTGAACGTGTCGGGCGGACACTTAAAGCAATCTGCACCGATATTTCGGTTCCAATGCTGGAACACACAAAGCGACTTGCACAGGCCAGCGGATTTGCAGGCCAGTGCGTCTTTCAAGCCTGCAGCGCCAGCGACTTGAAGGATATCTGGGACCAGTCCGTCGACGTCGTCACGAGCCGCGCCGCTTTAGCATTCGTCGAAGACAAGCCGGCGGCGTTCGGGGAATTTTTTCGCGTCTTAAAGCCGGGCGGCCGGATTTCGTTTTGTGAGCCAATTTTACAAGATAAATCCTTCGAGCTGATGGCGTTGCAGCGGTTTCTGGCTGCCAACCCGTCCCATCCCGGCGCGACCCGGATGCGGCTCGCCCATCGGCTTCTTTCAGCGCAATACCCGGCGACCGAAACGGAAGTGGCCGCGAACCCGCTGACGAATTTTTCAGAACGCGATCTGGTCGCCCTCGCCTGCGACGCCGGCTTCGTCGAAGTCCAACTTCGGCTGCACATAGACGTGCAACCAGGGCTTATCCGGAGTTGGCAAGTGTTCCTCAACACGTCACCGCACCCATGGGCCCCTTGCTCGGCAGAAGTGCTGGCTCGGGCTTTCAACGACGAGGAACGCCGCCAATTTGAGGAACTCATGCGGCCATCGATCGAGGCCGGCCATGGTGTCACCAAGGATTCGTTCGCGTACCTCACCGCGATGAAGCCTGCCGGCGTGTGAGCCGGGCATCACCGAGGGGAGCACCACGCTACAGGCGAGGGGGCGCCTGCCTAAAGAGGAAGCAGCGATGCGCCGTGCGCCACCAAACGACCGCGATCACTTGCCTGACGACACAACGAGGATCGAAAACGAATCCGGCTTCGCGGTCGGCCGCTTTCCGTCGGCCGCGGGCTGCATTTCGGCGGTGGGCAAATAAACCGTGTGTGTCGCCGGATCGACGTTCGCCGTCCGCGCTCCGGCCTTGGTCTTGACCGTCTGAAGAACGGCAAAATTGCCTGGCGATGATTCGCCGATGACCGCCAGCGTTCCATCGCCACAGCTGGCAAAGGCAAGACCGTTGCCCTCGTCAAACGCGCACGCGTCGTTGCCGCGGCCGATCGGCAGTTCAGCGAGCACTTTCCCGTCCGTTGTGCTCATCACGATCACCTTTTCGTTCCGGCAGCCAACGAACAGCCGGCCATTTTCGCGTCGATCGCCAAACCCGTCGCCTGCGTGCCAGTACCGGTGGCCCAGCGGTTGGTAACAGTCTTGGTCTTCAAATCGACCACAGCGATGGTGTTCTTGTCGTTCAGGCAGACATAAGCCTGTCCCTTGCCGTCCGCCGCCAGGTATTCGGGCTTGCCGCCGAGTTCCACC
>Ga0070658_10004663_pt1 | contig 11152 bp, 9 predicted proteins | sample KBSC13metaG_FD_64664 | JGI IMG/M metagenome (GOLD analysis project Ga0070658, IMG submission 64664) | Corn rhizosphere microbial communities from Kellogg Biological Station, Michigan, USA - KBS C1-3 metaG | ecosystem: Host-associated > Plants > Roots > Rhizosphere > Soil ... | reverse complement strand
GCCTTTCGCAGGCGGCGCGATGCTTACATCGACGGGCAGATGGGTATGGGTGTCGATGATGCCCGGCATCAGGAACTTGCCGGTGGCATCGATCTCCTTCGCACCGGGCGAAGCGGTGATGTGGTTCGGCGTTATCTCGACGATCTTCTCGCCCTGGATGCGGATATCGCCCGCCATCTTGCCGGTGGCGTTGATGATCAACCCGTTATGGATGACCAGTTCGGCTGGCTGCTGTGCATAGGTGGCAGTGGACTGCATCATCATGGCAGTCAACATGCTCAATGCTAAGACAGAACATGTCGCAGCAACGGCAGGCGATCTGCGGCCGCGCCGCGTCCGTGGAAAATTCCCCATGACTATAAGTCTCCCTTTCACTGCGGAGATTGAGTGGCCTCAAAACGCTAGTCGCACATGCTGCGGTGCCACATACGTCAAACTGCGTATGAAGGCTGGGCATAGGAGGAGATGGCCAAAGGGCGCACTGTGTGGTCGGCCGCAAAGAGGCCAAATCAACACGGCGTTATGACAACTTACCGCTAATCGCTGATGGGGCGAAGTGTTGGTCGCTGGAATTTTGCGGCGGCGATAAACCGCCCCGAGCCTGGTTGTGCGACAATCTTGCCATCATCGTACACGACTTCCCCGCGGCGAATGGTCGTCCTGGGAAAACCCGTGACTTCGGTTCCAGCATAGGCCGTGAACCCGGCGCGCGACAATTGATCCGCATCCTTCAGGACCTTCTTCTTGGTCGGGTCCCAAATCACGATGTCAGCGTCCGATCCCACAGCAATCACGCCCTTGCGGGGATAAAAGCCAAAGATCTTGGCCGCGTTCGTGGCCGTTACCGCCACGAACTGCTCCAGCGTGATGCGCTCCTGCAGAACTCCCGCCGAGAACATCATGGGGGGATATTCCTGCAAATTGGGAATCCCCATGCGCCTGTTGGTAATGGTCTGGGTCGGATCCTCTTTCGAGCTCTTGGTGAAGCCGGTGTGATCCGTTCCGATGGTGTGGATCACACCCCTGCGGATGGCGTCCCATATCATGTCCTGGTCCCATTTGTCGCGCATCGGCGGACCGCCGAGCCAGATGTTCACGTCGGGCTGGCTATACTTTTGCGCCGTGGCATGAAGATATTCCGGACGGCCTTCCGCATAGACCGCAAGCCCACGGCGCTCCGCATCTTCTATGATTTTCAGCGCCCGGCCGGATGATACATGATCGATGATGATGGGCGCCCCGGTCGCCTCGGCGATCGCCATGCCCCGTTGCACGGCAATAATTTCGCCAATCACCGGCATGGCCGCGCCGAAGTTGTGCAAGCTGGCGCTGGCACCGCCATTCTCGCTCATCAAATGCTCCTGGGCTTCGGCCAGGATGGAATAGTCCTCGGCATGCAGGGAGCTGACCACGCCGGCCTCGGCCGAAGCACGGAACTTTTTCATCCAGGCCAGCGAGTTCTTGTCGAACTGCTCGGTTGAAAGCCGGTCCTCGCCCGTACTGGCGATACCTCGCGCAACCAGCGCGTCATAGGTCTTCCTTTGCGTCAGGGGATCCGGCGGGCTGCCCTCCGGGACGCTCATGGGCCGCACCAGCGCGCGGACGAACAGGTCGGCGATGGAATATTTCTGGATCGCACCGATGACGCGATCAGCGAAAGCATCCGGGGATTCACCAGTCTTGATCGCGACGAAGTCGGTCATCGTCGTGATCCCGCCGGCCAGAGCGGCCCTGGAGCCGCTTGTCAGATCATCAACCGCGCCGGGCTGGGTGTTCCTATTGGCTGGAGCGACGGTAGCGGCAGGCTCCAGTTCCAGATGGGTATGGGTATCGATGATGCCGGGCATCAGGAGCATGCCGGAGGCATCGATCTCCTTGGCACCGGGCGAGGCCGTGATATGCGGCGCGATCTCAACGATCTTCTCGCCCCGGATGCGGATGTCGCCCGCCATCTTGCCGGTGTCGTTGATGATCAGACCATTGTGAATGACCGTTTCAGCCAGCGCCTGCGCAAGTGTCTCGGTCGACTGCGTCAGACAAGCGCCCGCCAGGACCAGTGCGATTGCTGAACAAGTGGTAGTGGAAAAGCCACGGCCCGTTCGCGCCCGTAGAAAAGATACCATGGTCTGTCAGGCCCTTTTCGCTGTGCAGTCCTGCGCTGTGCAGATTGGTCAGCGATGCTCAAACGCTATCGGCACGCAACCACAGTGCCGAATACGTCAAATCACGTATGGCCCGGTGGCAAGGCCTGCTTAAGTTCAGGGACGTTCCCCCCAACTTGGCCCGCCCTGTCTCCAGGGCGAGCCCTTTTTGTGTCCGGGCGGAATACGTCAAACGCCCCATGAGGCGGGCTCCGACCGGGCTCTACCTTTCGCTTTCAAGGAGTGGAAGCGTTGTCCCTGGGCGAAACACGGCGCCGCGACGAGCCGGGCGATTGCGAAACACCGGCTACCGCGACTCCCATGCTGCGCGGCGGCGGCGTTCTGCGGCTTGAGCTCAAGCGGCGCGGCGATGCGACCGTCCTGGACAGGCTTTATCAATCGGGCAGCCTGAAGGCGCGCCTGTTCAGGCCCGAACCCCGACATTGCGCGGAAGCTGTTCTGCTCAACACCTCGGGCGGGCTCGTGGGCGGCGACAGACTTTTCCACGACATCCGCTGGGGGCCTGCCACGCATGCGACCGTCACCACTCCGGCGTGTGAGAAACTGTATCGCGCGGCCTCCTGCACCGCGACGGTTCAAACAGTTCTGAACGTTGCGGAAGGCGCAACCGCGGAATGGTTACCCCAGGAAGCAATTGTCTTCGACCGCGCAATGGTCAAGCGCGACCTGCAGGTGCGGCTTGCGGTCGGCGCGACCTTCACCGGGATCGAAAGCATAGTGCTGGGCCGTGCGGAAATGGGCGAAACGGTCCAGAGAGTTTGGTTGCGTGACGGCTGGCGCATCTGGCGTGGTGACCGGCTGATCTACGCGGATGCCTTTAATTTGGGCGGCGACACGAGCAAATTGCTCGCTCGCGCGCCAACTCTGCAAGGCCACCTCGCCTTCGCTAACCTTCTTCACATCGGTCCACGAGCCGAAGCGGAATTGCAGCGCGTTCGCGACTTTTTGGCTGATAGCCGCTGCATTTGCGGCGCCAGCGCATGGAACGGAATGCTGTCAGTACGCCTTGTCGCGCGCGACAGCGCCACCCTGCGGCAAGCCGTAGCACGGGCGCTCGGCATCGTTCGTGGCAACCTTGCCTTGCCGCGTGTCTGGCAAATGTGAATCGCGTCATGAATCTTAGTCCACGAGAGAAAGACAAGTTGCTGATTGCGGTGGCGGCGATGGTGGCGCGGCGCCGGCTCGAACGAGGCATCAAGCTGAATTATCCCGAAGCCGTTGCGTTGATCAGTGACTTCGTCGCCGAGGGCGCGCGCGACGGCGAGAGCGTCGCAAACCTGATGGATGCAGGCGCGCGCGTGCTGACCCGCGAGCAGGTCATGGACGGCATCGCTGAGATGATTGCCGACGTGCAGGTCGAGGCGACGTTTCCCGACGGCACCAAGCTGGTCACCATCCATGATCCCATTCGGTGAACCGTCATGATTCCCGGTGAGATTCTGCCCAGTGAGGGCGACATTCTGATAAACGAAGGCGCGGAAAGGCGGACGCTGACCGTCGCCAACAGCGGCGACCGGCCGATCCAGGTCGGCAGTCACTATCACTTTGCCGAAACCAACGCCGCGCTGAAATTCGACCGCAACCGCGCGCAAGGGTTTCGCCTGGACATCATGGCCGGCAGCGCCGTGCGCTTCGAGCCCGGGCAAAGCCGTGAGGTGACGCTCGTGCCGTTTGGCGGCAAGCGGCATGTGGTTGGCTTCCGGGGCCTCTTCATGGGTCCGCTTGACGGCGAGCCCGCGCCATGAGCACCCGCGTCAGCCGAAGCGCCTATGCCCACATGTTTGGCCCCACAGTGGGGGACCGCCTGCGGCTGGCCGACACCGCCTTGGTTCTAAAGATCGAGCAGGATCGTGCGATTTATGGCGAGGAGGTGAAATTCGGTGGCGGCAAGGTGATCCGGGACGGCATGGGCCAGTCCCAGGCCTCGCGCGCGCAAGGCGCCGTCGACACCGTCATCACCAACGCCGTGATCATCGACCATTGGGGAATCGTGAAAGCCGATGTCGGCCTGACTGACGGGCGCATCGCGAAACTCGGCAAGGCGGGCAATCCCGACATTCAGAGCGGCGTGGACATCGTCATCGGGCCCGGCACCGAGGTCATCGCCGGCGAAGGCAAAATCCTGACCGCGGGCGGCATCGATGCCCATATCCACTTCATCTGCCCGCAGCAGGTCGAGGAAGCCCTCGCCAGCGGCGTCACCACCATGATCGGCGGCGGCACAGGCCCCGCCACCGGCACCAACGCCACCACCTGCACGCCGGGTCCCTGGCACATTGGCCGCATGCTCCAGGCGGCGGAAGGCCTGCCTGTGAATCTGCTGTTCGCCGGCAAGGGTAATGCCAGCCGCCCAGACTCGCTGGTCGAACAGATCCGCGCCGGCGCCGGGGCCTTGAAGTTGCACGAGGATTGGGGCTCGACACCAGCGGCGATCGATTGCTGCCTGACGGTGGCGGATGCCCAGGACATCCAGGTGATGATCCACAGCGATACACTAAACGAGTCCGGCTTTGTGGAGGACACGATCGCTGCGATCGGAGGCCGGACGATCCACGCCTTCCACACCGAAGGCGCCGGCGGCGGGCATGCGCCCGACATCATCAAGGTCGCGGGGCTGGCCAACGTCATCCCCTCCTCTACAAATCCGACGCGGCCCTTCACGGCCAACACCATCGAAGAGCATCTGGACATGTTGATGGTCTGCCATCACCTGGACCCATCGATTCCCGAAGACATCGCCTTTGCCGAAAGCCGCATCCGGCGTGAAACCATCGCCGCCGAAGACGTCCTGCACGATCTGGGCGCGCTCTCCATCATTTCCTCCGACAGTCAGGCGATGGGCCGGGTCGGCGAAGTCATCACCCGCACCTGGCAGACCGCGCACAAAATGAAAGTGCAACGGGGCGCGCTGGCCGGCGATGGCGACAACAACGACAATCTGCGCATCCGCCGCTATGTCGCCAAGTACACGATCAACCCCGCGATCGCGCACGGCATCAGCCACATGGTCGGCTCCATCGAGGAAGGAAAGCTCGCGGACCTGGTTCTTTGGTCGCCGGCCTTTTTCGGCGTCAAACCGGATCTGGTCATCAAGGCCGGCACCATCGTCCATGCCCTGATGGGCGATCCCAACGCCTCCATCCCCACGCCGCAGCCCGTCCACCAGAGATCGATGTTCGCGTCTTATGGCCTCGCATTGCCCGCCAGCTGCATCACCTTCCTGCCGCGGGCCGCGATCGACGCCGATATCCCAGCGGTACTGGGCCTGTGCCGGATGATCGCGCCGATCCAGCGCACGCGCGGCATCGGCAAGAGGGACATGAAGCTGAACGCCGCGCTGCCGGTCATAGAGGTCGATCCCGAAACCTATGAGGTTCGCGCCGACGGCGAGCTTATGACCTGCGAGCCCATGGCAGAGCTGCCCATGGCCCAACGCTATTTTCTTTTTTAGGAACCGACCATGCGCCGCGCCACCAATGTTCTGATACCAGGCGAACGCCACGAGCAAAAGCCGGCCGGGCGTCTGCGGCTGGATCATCACCATCGCCATCGCCGACGGCTGACCCTGAAGACCGAGGAAGGCGAGACCATCCTGCTCGATCTTCCCACGGCGGTGCATCTGCGCGGCGGCGACAAGCTGTTGCTGGATGATGGCGCCGTGCTGGATGTGGAGGCCGTGGATGAACCCCTGCTCCACGTCACAGCGAAGGACACGGCGTCCCTGATCCGCATCGCCTGGCACCTGGGCAATCGCCATCTGCCCACCCAACTGCTGGGAGAGGCCCTACGCATACGCGAGGATCACGTCCTGGAGGTCATGATCCGCCTGTTGGGCGGAACAGTGGTTCATGTCGCCGCTCCCTTCGATCCCGAAGGCGGCGCCTATGCGGGCTCGCTCGCGCATCACCATCACACACATGAAGAGGGGCACGCCCATGGAGGGTGATGCGCTCTACCGGCTGATGACCTGGCTCTCGCCGGCCTATCCGATCGGCGCCTTCTGCCATTCCAGCGGACTGGAATGGGCGGTGGAAGCGCAATGGGTGACAGACCGGGCTTCTACCCAGAGCTGGGTCGAGACCTGGTTGGATCACGGCAGCGGCTGGAACGATGCGGTGTTGTTCGTGCATGCCTGGCGCGCCACGGCTGCGCAATCGCGTGAACGCCTGAAGGCGGTGGCTGCGCTGGCCGCCGTGGCGCACCCTTCAGCGGAGCGGCGGCTGGAGCAGCTTTCGCAAGGAGCCGCTTTCCGCCGCATCGCGCTGGAGAGCGGCGCCGCGCCCGACTTCTTCCTTCCACCAGACGGCGAAGTCCCCTATCCCGTAGCCGTCGCCGTCATGGCTGCGGGTCACGGCATCGCTCTGCAGCCGGCTTTGACCGCCAGCCTGCATGCCGCAGCCGGTAATCTGGTGTCGGCCGCCCAGCGCCTTGTGCCATTGGGCCAGAAAGACACCCAGATCATTATCGAGGGATTGCGCCCGGCGGTCCTGGCGACCGTCGATCGCGCCATGGCGCTGGACGATGGCGACCCGTTCGAGGCGCTGGGCGGCGCATCGCCGCTGGCGGACATCGCCTCGATCCTGCACGAAACCCAATATACGAGGCTGTTCCGGACATGAGGATGCTTCAATTGCAGGAGAGAGGCCCCTTGCGCGTGGGCATCGGCGGGCCGGTCGGATCCGGCAAGACCGCGCTGATGGACGCGCTGTGCCGCAACTTCCGTGAGCGCTACGAAATCGCCGCGATCACCAACGACATCTATACCAAGGAAGACGCCGAGTTTCTGACCCGCGCGGCATCGCTGCCGCCCGAACGCATCATGGGCGTGGAAACCGGCGGCTGCCCCCACACCGCCATTCGCGAGGATGCCTCGCTCAATCTCGCGGCGATCGCGGAGATGCAGGCGCGCTTTCCCGGTCTGGATCTGGTGTTGATCGAATCCGGCGGCGACAATCTGGCCGCGACCTACAGCCCTGACCTCGCCGACCTGACGATCTACGTGATCGACGTTTCGGCGGGCGACAAGATACCCAGGAAGGGCGGTCCCGGCATCACGCGGTCGGACCTGCTGGTGATCAACAAGACCGACCTGGCGCCGCATGTCGGCGCCAGCCTGGAAGTGATGGACCGTGACGCCCGTAAAATGCGCGGCGACCGGCCCTTCGTCTTCGCGCGCGTCAGGTCCGAAGGCGCCGATCATGTTGCGCATTTCATCGAGACCGCCGGCGGCCTTATCGGGAAGGGAACATAATCATGACCATCACATTGAAGCGGAATCGCCTTATCAATCTGGCCGGGTGGACGCTGGCCATGCTGCTGGCGGCGGCGCTGCCGGCCGCGGCGCATCCCGGTCATGTGCCGATGTCGGGCTTTGCCACCGGTGTCCAGCACCCCCTGTCCGGTGTGGATCATCTGCTTGCGATGATCGCGGTTGGCCTATGGGCCGGGCTTTGCGGCGGCCGCCGCGCGTGGCTGTGGCCGGCGGCCTTCGTCTCCAGCATGATCGCAGGCAGCGTCATCGGCATGTTCGGGGCGCCGAGCCTGCCTGTCGAGCCAGCCATCCTCGTGTCGGTCATGGTGCTTGGCCTCGCCACGGCTTTCAGCCTGCGGCTGCCGGTGGCTCTTGGCGGGCTGGTGATCGCCGTCTTCGGCCTGGCGCACGGCTATGCGCACGGCATTGAGATGCCGCATACCGCCCATGGGCTGGACTTCGCGGCGGGCTTCGTCCTTGCCACGGCCACACTGCACATGATGGGCGTCGTGGCCGCGAGCAGCTTTCGGCGCTTGCGCCTCGACCTTGTTACACGGTTCACGGGCCTGGGTATCGTGATCACCGGCATCGGCCTTATCGCGGGAGCCTGACGGCCTGTGGCGCAACCGCAACGCATTGTCCTGGAACGCCGCGCCTACAACCAGTGGGTGGCGAACCAGACGCTTGAGGACTATGCGCTCAGGTTCACCGCTACCAAGGCCCGTCAGGGCTCGTTCCGCATCGCCAACACGGCACTGGGTGCGATCTCCTTCCTGGCCTGCGAAGCGATCGGCGGTTCGATCACGGTGACATACGGATTTTCCAATGTCGCGGCTGCCATCATGGCCGTTGGCGTTCTGAGTTTTTTGCTGGGGCTGCCGATCGCATTCCATGCCGCGCGCGCGGGCGTGGACGTCGATCTGCTGACCCGCGGCGCCGGCTTCGGCTATCTGGGATCCACTATTACCTCCCTGATCTATGCCTCCTTCACCTTCGTTCTTTTCGCCATCGAAGCCAGCATCATGTCGGTGGCGTTGAAAATGGTGTTCGGAATTCCCTTGCCCATCGCCCATATCATCAGTTCGATGATGGTCATTCCCATCGCGGCCTACGGCATCCGCTATATCAGTCGCATGCAGCTGGCCACCCAGCCCATCTGGCTGGTGCTGCAGATCGCGCCCCTCGCCTATATCGCGCTGCGCGGCGGATCCCACCTGGGCGACTGGACCCATTTCACCGGCGCGCTCGGTGCCAAGGACCACTCTATCAGCCTGCCGCTATTCGGCGCGGCGGCCTCCATCCTGCTCTCGCTGCTACCCCAGGTTTGCGAACAGGTCGACTATCTGCGCTTCCTGCCGGTGCGCACCGCCGAAAACCGTCGTGGCTGGTGGTGGGCGCTGGTTTCAACCGGTCCCGGATGGGTGGGCATGGGCAGCTTCAAGCTCTTCGCCGGATCGTATCTCACCTATCTCGCGCTGAAAGAGGGGCTGGACGGCGAACGCGCGGCCCAGCCGGCCGAACTGTATCATTTCGCTTTTCTGGAGCTGTTTCATTCCCCCGCTGTGGCGCTGGCACTGACCGGAATATTCGTCATCGTCTGCCAGCTGAAAATCAACGTCACCAACGCCTATGCCGGCTCCATTGCCTGGTCGAATTTCTTTTCGCGCCTGACCCACAGCCATCCGGGGCGCGTTGTCTGGTTGGTCTTCAACGTCCTGGTCGCGCTGATGCTGATGGAAATCAACATCTTCCAGGCCATCGGGAGCATCCTGGGCCTTTATGCCAACTTCGCGGTCGGCTGGTTGGGTGCGCTGACGGCGGATCTGATCATTAACAAGCCCCTGGGTCTCAGTCCCTCGCATATCGAATTCAAGCGCGCCCACCTCTACGACATCAACCCCGTCGGTGTCGGCGCGATGGGTATTTCCATTCTCGTCTCTACTTACGCGTTCGTAGGTTTTTTCGGACCCGCCGCACAGGCGTTAAGCGCCTTTATCGGCCTGGCGGTTGCCCTCCTCGCCGCGCCCACCATCGCCTGGGCGACGAAGGGAAGATATTACATCGCCCGCCATTCGCATGAGCTGACGGAAAACATGTCCCGCTGTTCCGTGTGCGAGAACACCTTCGAGCGAAACGACATGGCCTTTTGCAGCGCCTATGGCGCGCCGATCTGTTCCTTGTGCTGCTCGCTGGAAGCGCGCTGCCGCGACCAGTGCAAGACAAAGAGCCGGGTCGCCGACCAGATCTCGTCCGCGCTCGACAAGCTGTTGCCTGGCCGGTTCGCGTCCTTCTCCGCCACGCGACTGGGCCAGTTCAGCGCACTTTTTGTGATATTCGCCGGCGTCGCCGGCGGGCTGTTCGCCCTTGTATATGTGTTGTACGGCGGCGGCATGGCCGCACCCCTGCGCCAAGTGGTGGGCAACACCTTGTGGATCGTCTTTCTGACCTTCCTGGTTCTCTCGGGAATTGCCGCCTGGCTGCTGGTGCTGGCGCATGAAAGCCGGCGAACGGCGGAACAGGAATCCGAACGCCAGACCGCCACCTTGATGGAGGAAATTGCGGCCCACAAGCGCACAGACACGGCGTTGCAGAAGGCCAAGGAATCCGCTGAAGCCGCGAATTTCGCCAAGAGCCGTTACATCGTGGGTCTCAGCCACGAATTCCGCACCCCACTGAATTCGATATTCGGCTACGCACAGCTTTTGGAACGCGAACCGGAATTGGCGCGCGAGAATCCGGTGCGCGTCATACGGCGCAGCGCCGAACACCTCTCCAATCTGGTGGACGGCCTGCTCGACATTTCACGCGTCGAAACCGGAACCCTGCACCTCAATCAGACCAAGTTCTGCCTGCCAGAACTTCTGGACCAGATGGCAGACATGTTCCGCATTCAGGCTTCCGCGCGCGGCATCGAATTCCGCTACCGCTGCGATCCCGGAATTCCGCAGTACGTCGTCGCCGACGACAAGCGCTTGAGACAGATTTTGATCAACCTTCTGTCCAACGCCATCAAATACACAAAGCAGGGCTATGCCGCGCTGGAAGTGCGCCGCCGCAGCCATCTTACCGAATTCGTGATTTCGGATTCCGGCATGGGCATCCGGCCCGAAGACATGGAGACGATTTTCCATCCCTTTGAACGCGGGGGCATGGCGCATGCGCGCGCCATCCCCGGGACCGGACTCGGTCTGACGATCACCCGGCTTCTGACCAAAGCTATGGGCGGGGAGTTGACTGTTACCAGCACGCCAGGACAAGGCAGCTGCTTTACAGTGCGTATGCTGCTGTTCGCGGCGATGCCCGAGCCCAGGGACGAAAGCCTGGGCCGCAACATCTGCGGCTATATCGGCGAGCGGCTGTCGATCCTGATCGCCGACGACAATCCTTCGCATCTCGACCTGGTGCATCGCACGCTGTCACCTCTGGGCTTTGCCGTGCGCATCGCCCAGGATGGCGCGGAAGCCGTGGCCAAGGCGGCCGAAAGTCTTCCCGATATCGCGTTGCTGGACATTTCGATGCCCGGCCTGACGGGCTGGGAAGTGGCCGCACAACTGCGTCTGATGCGGCCGCAGATGAAGATCATGATGGTTTCGGGCAACGCCCACGACTTCCAGGCCGTGGACCGGGAGGGCTCCATCCACGACGCGTTCCTGATCAAACCCTTCACGATCCAGAGCCTGCTGGAAAGCGTGCAGCTGCTATGCAAGCGGGAATGGATTTATGAGGCGCCGGCGCGACA
>Ga0070658_10004662_pt1 | contig 11154 bp, 10 predicted proteins | sample KBSC13metaG_FD_64664 | JGI IMG/M metagenome (GOLD analysis project Ga0070658, IMG submission 64664) | Corn rhizosphere microbial communities from Kellogg Biological Station, Michigan, USA - KBS C1-3 metaG | ecosystem: Host-associated > Plants > Roots > Rhizosphere > Soil ... | reverse complement strand
CGCTATTCGACGAACACAGGATCACGGCGCTGTTCGTGGTCGAGGAGGGTGACGGCGGTCGGCCGGTCGGGGTGCTGCACATCCACGACTGCCCGGCGGCGCGGTGACGACCAAGCGATGAAGGCGGTCATCCTGATCCCGGCGCGCTATGAATCGTCGCGCTATCCGGGAAAGCCGCTGGCCGAGCTGAAAGGCGCGACAGGCATTTCGAAGCCGCTGATCCAGCGAAGCGTCGAGGCGGCGCGCCGGATCACCGGTGTAAGCGGCGTGTTCGTCGTTACCGACGACGACCGGATCGCGCGCGTCTGCGGCGGCTTCGGAGTCGGGGTCATCATGACCTCGCCCGAGTGCCGGAATGGGACCGAGCGCTGCGCCGAAGCGCTCGCTCAGCTTCACGAGCCGGATCTCGTCATCAACTTCCAGGGAGATGCGCTGCTGACGCCGCCGCATTTCGTCGAATCGCTGATAGAGCGCATGCGGCTTCCGGACGTCGACGTCGCAACGCCGGCGATGCGGCTCAGGAGCTCGGAGGTGCGGATCCTGCAGCAGGAGGAGGCCGCGGGCCGAGTCGGCGGAACCACGGTCGTCACCGACGCGGCGGACCGGGCGCTCTATTTCTCGAAGCGGCTGATCCCGCATTTGCCCAAGGGCGCGCTCGACGGTGAAGAGTCGCCGGTCCGCCTCCACGTCGGCGTCTATGCCTATCGGCCGGCGGCGCTGAGCGCCTATGCGGCGAGCCCGCCCGCCGAGCTGGAAGAGCTCGAGGGCCTGGAGCAGCTACGCTTCCTCGTCGCCGGGATTCCGATTGCCATCGTCGATGTCGAGGCGCCGCCCTTCGCGCTTCGGGAGCTCAACAATCCCGAGGACGTCGCTCCTATCGAAGAGGCGCTGGCGCGCGCCGGCATCGAATGAGCGGCCTGGAGACGATCGAGCAGGATTATCCCGTCATCCTGTGCGACATCTGGGGCTGCATTCACGATGGCGTGAACCTCTACCCTGGCGCCTATGAATGCCTTGACCGCTGGCGCGACGGCGGGCGGACGGTGATCCTCATTACCAACGCGCCACGCACGGCTGAGGCGATTTCGGGCCAGCTTCGGCACCTGGGGCTCCACGATTCGCAATGGAGCGGCATCGCCACCAGCGGCGAGGCGGGAATCGCATGCCTGCTGCAGGCGGCAAGGCCCGTCGGATTCATCGGTACGCGCTCCGACCGGGAAATCCTGGAGGGGCGCGGGGTTCGTATTGCCGGGTCGGACGATTTCGACGAGCTGGCCTGCGCCGGGCTCGACGAAACCCGCCGGCGGGTCGATGACTACCAGGAGCAGATCGAGGGGCTCGCGGCGCGCGATGTGCTGATGCATTGCCTCAACCCCGATCGGGTCGTCATCCGCGGCGGCGTGCCGGAACCCTGCGCCGGCGCGATCGCCGATCGCTACGTCGAGCTTGGCGGCCGCGTCGAATATTACGGCAAGCCTTATCCGGCGGTCTATCGGCATGCGATGGGTCTCGCCGGCGATCCGGCGCCGGCCGAGGTGCTGGCGATCGGCGATGGGCTGGAAACGGATATCCTCGGCGGGGCCCGTATGGGTTTCGACTGCGTCTATGTGACCGGCGGGATCAGCCGGGGCGTTGGGGTTCCGGAGGATTTCGCGGCGCGCAACGGCCTTGGCGACTGGAGACCGGTGGCGGTTATCGATGGCCTCACCTAAATAGTTCGAATGAATCTTCTTGGAACCAAAGTCGGCCTCGACCGGCCCTTCTTCCTCATTGCCGGCCCTTGCGTCGTCGAAAGCGAGGAATTGCAGCTTCGTACCGCCGAGCGGTTGAAGGCGATTGCCGACAAGCTCGGCATCTTCTTCATCTTCAAGTCCAGCTACGACAAGGCCAACCGCTCATCGGACAAGAGCTATCGCGGGCCGGGAATGGAAGAGGGTCTCCGGATCCTCGAAACCGTCCGGGAAAGGATCGGGGTTCCGGTGCTCACCGACGTCCACGACATCCCGCAGATCACGCCGGTGGCGCAGGTCGTCGATGTTCTCCAGACTCCGGCCTTCCTCGCGCGGCAGACCGATTTCATCCACGCGGTTGCCGCGTCCGGCAAGCCGGTGAACATCAAGAAGGCGCAGTTCATGGCGCCGCACGACATGAAGAACGTCGTCGACAAGGCGCGGAGCGCCGCGCAAATCGCGGGCGTCAAAGACGAGACGATCATGGTGTGCGAGCGCGGAGCTTCGTTCGGCTACAACAATCTCGTGTCCGACATGCGCAGCCTTGCGATCATGCGCGAGACCGGCTGCCCGGTCGTTTTCGACGCCACCCACTCGGTACAGCTTCCGGGCGGGCAGGGCACCAGCTCGGGAGGGCAGCGCGAACATGTTCCGGTCCTCGCCCGGGCGGCGGTGGCGTCGGGAATCAGCGGCTTGTTCATGGAAACCCACCCCGACCCGGCGCGGGCCCTGTCGGACGGTCCCAACGCCTGGCCGCTCGACCGCATGGAGTCGCTTCTGACGACGCTGGTCGAGCTCGACCGGACGGTGAAGCAGGGAGGCTTCGAGGAGATGCGGCTGTGAAGCCGACCGTCTTCATCCAGGCGAACGAGCGCCAGTTGCTCGGCGCGAAAATCTCCGCCCACAGCTACAGGCGCAACGCCCGCGACCCCGACAGCTTCGACGTGGTTATCCTGTCCACCCAGGATTTTCCCAGGCTCGGCGACGGCAGCCAGACCTATTTGCGCGGCGGGGAAGTCACTCGGTGGGATCCGGACGACCTCCAGAGCTTCACCCCACTGCGTTTCTATCCGCCGCAGGCGATGGGGTTCCAGGGCCGGGCAGTGGTTACCGATCCGGACGTCTTTGCGATCGGCGACATCGGCGAGCTTTTCGCCCGCGATCTCGGCGGCTGCGCAGTTATGGCGGTCGAGCGGCCGGGCGCAAGACGGAGGCCCAAATACGTCGCCTCGTCGGTCATGCTCCTGGATTGCTCGAAGTTGAAGCATTGGCGCTTCGATGAGGATCTCGATGGCCTGTTCGGTCACCGGTTCGATTATTTCGACTGGGTCCACCTGCGCCGCGAGAGGCCGGACACGATTGGGCGGCTGGAGCGCGAGTGGAACGACTTCGACCGGCTGACCCCGCGTACGAAGCTGCTCCACACGACAAAGCGGCGGACCCAGCCGTGGAAGACCGGACTTCCGATCGATTTCAGCGAAAAGGTGCGCACGCCCGGCCAGGCCATCGGGCGGCTGTGGCCCTGGTATCGCCGCCATCCGGACCGGAACCAGGAAGCGCTGATATTCTCGCTTCTGGCCGAGCTGGTCGATTCGGGCGAGGTGACAACCGATGAGCTGAGGCAGGAAATGGCGGCCGACCATATCCGGCACGACGCGCCGAGGTTGATCGATCGATACCGCGACTGGGACCTGCGGCTGGCGCCTGCCGCCTAGCCAAGCAGCTTGCGGACGGCGGAAACCGCAACGTCGAGCGGGTCGACTTTCAGTTTGCCCGCGACTGGATGCTCGACCGTGCCGGCAAGTCCCTGGTTCCGGATGCTCGCCGAAAAGCGGTGGATATCGCGGATCGGGACCCGCATTCCGAACTTCGTCATTCCATAGAAGAACCGTCCCGACGCGGTTTTCTCGGGCATGATCAGGCCGACCGGCTTGCCAGTCGCTACCGCGTCGGAAACCATCGCCACGCTGTCGGCGGTGACATGGATCTCGTCGCTGTTCGCAAGCAGCACGGGATAGCGCGGGAACCGGCCCCAGACGAGACCGTGCCAACTTTCCCTGAGCGCCGAAGCGACTGCTTCGAGGACCGCCTTGCCGCTGCGCGCGCTGCTCACGGCGATGGTGCTTCCCCCGTCGCGCTCGGCCTTTTGCTTGAGGCTCTCCGCAGCACGAGCGACCCCGTCCGGATCGAGGCTCCACATGAAGGTGTCGCCGCCGATCAGGAGCAATCGCCGCGGCCTCGGCAGCCGGTCGAGCCACTCGGTTTCCTCGCGCGTTCGCTTGAGCTTGCGGGCGGTGCTGATCCCGACGGGCAAGCGGATCACGTTGGCGGCATCGGGCACGCGATATTGCGGCGTCGTGATGACCAGGTCGAAGTTGCGCGGCTCGAGGCGCGGATTGCCGAGACGCACGAGGCTTGTCTTGCTTTCCGAAAGCCTGCGGATGGCCAGCGCGACCGGAACGCTTCGATGGCCGATTCCGAGCACCAGTTCCGGCCACGGCGGCCGAATCTGTTCTCGCGATGCGCGGTCGAGGCTCACAAGCGTGGCACCGAGAAGGCGCGGCGGAATGAAGTGCAGCGGATTGTATCGCAGCTCCAGGACGCGGAATGGCAGGCCGAGCTCGGTCGCGAGCCGAAGCAGCTGGTTATTGTCGCCGGTGCGCTGACCGAGCAGGACCCAAATCGGGAATTCTCCGGCCATCAGCCGGGAAGCTTCCCGAAGGCCTGCTCGAGCAGGTCGCGGATTTCGCCGGCGGCGGCAATGACCGGATTGGGGGCCTTGCTTGCCAGCGGCTCATCCATCCAGCCGGCGAGCCGGGCTTCGATGACATGATTCCAGAAGCGCCTGAGATCGCGCTTGGGGCTGTGTTCGATGACGTTCTTTCCGAGCGCGAGCCGGCCAATCCAGTTCATCTTTACCGGAACGATCCCGACCGGCTTTCCGGTGATCGCCGATTCCGAAATCATCGAGATGCTGTCGGCGGTCGGGAAAAGCTCGTCGGCCTCGGTAAGAAGGACGGGGAAGCGCGGGAATTCGTCGCGAACCACGCGCCACTCGCAGCCCTCCGCCTCCAGCTCGGATTCAATCCGGTCGAGAACTTCCTCGCTTGTCCGAGCGCTCCTGGCGACGATCAGCGAGCCGTTCGCGCTCCCGGCGCGGCCAGCCAGCTTCCTGGCGATTCCGGCGATGAAGCGAGGCCGCATCTGCCAGTGCCGGGTCTTGCCCCCCAGCATGAGCAGCAACAGCGGGCGGGGAAGCGCGTCCAGCCAGGCACGCTCCTGCCGTGTCGGCGCGGGCGGCTCCCGGTACCGGCTCATCGCCAGCGGTTGAAGCCGCATCGAGGGACCTTCGGGCGTAAGATACTGGCGGGTGGTGAAAACCAGGTCGAACGTCCCGGGGTCGACGCGCGGATGGCCGACGAGGACCAGCCGGGTTCGGCCTCCGCTCTGCTCGCGAACCCAGCGCGCGACCGGGACAGCGCGCCGGCCGACCATGATGATGAGGTCCGGCCAGGGCGGAGCGAGTATTTTCTCGCGCAGTTCCCGCTGCACCGAGATGGGACTCGCGCCCATATATTTCCCGCTGAGCCAGAAGCGCCAGTTGAACCGCAGCGTCCGCGTTTCGAACGGCAGGCGCAACTCCTCGGCGAGCGCATAGACCTGCGCGTCGTCGCCGGGACGATTGCCGGGAATCACCCAGATTCTCGGGAAAGTCACCAGCCGCGCACCCGCATATATTCGTTCCAAAGCTGGATGCTGAGCACGGCTACCATCGCAGCGTTGCCGATCACGAACGCCGCCGCGGCCCCGGTCAAGCCAAACTGCCAGGTGAAGGGGGCGACGATCAGCAGGTAGAGAACCGTTCCGACCACCCGGGCGAACAGAGGCGCATCCGGCCGGTCGAGCGCGTAGAGCATCGGCGCGAAGGGGAAGCTGACGACGAGCAGAAGCGCAACCAGCATCAGCACCATCAGCGGCGCATAGGCGCCAAGGAAATTGGCACCGAAGACAAGGCCAATGAGGAGCTTGCCGGCGACGATCATGATCAGGATTGCGGCAACACCCACCGCGGCCGCGATCGCGGAACCGCGCAAGGTCAGCTTCCACGGCTTCTTGGTCGACAGGTCCATGCGAGCGACCTCGGGGTAATAGGCCCGGCTGAGCAGGTCGGTCGGCTTCTGGACGGCGTCCGCAAGGTTGGATGCGACCCGGTACAAGGCCGCCGCAGCCGGGCCGAGCAGACCGCCGACGATCAGTCTGGCGAGCGGCCCCCACGCGCCCATCAGGCTGGCGGTGAGGTTCACATGTATCGCAAAGCGCCACGCCCCGGCCAGGGCCTTGGGGTGGAGGACCGGCCGGATGCCCCGATGCAGGTCGCGGCGCTTCAGCTCGCGCCAGGTCAGGAACCACAGGTACAGGTCGCCGCCCATGTCGGTAACGAACCAGATGGCGACATAGGCTTCGAAGGGCGCATTCAATGCCCAGGCGATACCGACCAGAATCGCTCGGGCGATCGGGTAGGTCGTTCCCTGCCAGCTGATGAGGTCGAAGCGGTCGAGCGCTCGAAGGACTCCGCTCGCGGTCATCGACGCCATGGTCGGAAGCAGCGCGCAGTAAAGGATGGAGATGATGAGATACTGGTTCGGAATTCCGAACCAGTGACCGATGAACGGAAGCAGGATCATCGCCAGGACCATCCCGAGCACACCGCTGGCGATATCGAGCCCCAGTGCAAAATTGGTCGCGGTCCGGAAGTCCTCCGGGTCTCCGGAAACCAGGATGTCGCCGCCGTAGCGGACTACAAGCTGCCACGACTGGAACTTGGTCAGGCTACTCGCGGCTTCGACGTAGGAATGGATCAGGATCAGCAGGCCGAACATCTCGACGCCCAGCGCACGACCGGTGAAGGCGAGCGTGATCAGCGACGCGACCGCCGCGACCGCTCGTGACGCGCCGAGATAACTGCTGTTCTTCAGCAGCGAGCGCATGTGCTGGTCTTTGAACCAATGGCGCATGCGCGCGCGCTTAAGCGAAACGGCCGCTCCTGTCGCTAGCGACTATGCCGGTTCGGGCACTCTCTGTTGGACGACCTTGTCGGCAAGCGGACCGTTGAGCTCCGCGAGATGGTCGAAACCCGCTTCGTAGCTCGCCAGCCCCTGGCTTTGCGATCGAAGCTCTGCCTCCAGGCCGCCAAGCTCCGCCTCCGGAATCACGGCGTCAATCCGGTCCCATCCGGTCCATCCGTCGCGGGGGCCCATGCCCAGCATCTGTCCGCGGCGGCTCGCGACCGCCGAACTGACCCTGCTTGTCGCGCTCGAGGGGCAGACCACCGTCACCTTGTGCATCGGTTCGAGCAGGTGCGGCGATGCAGCAGCGAGCGCTTCCGTCATCGCGATGCGTCCGGCGAGGCGGAACGCAAGCTCGGAACTGTCGACGCTGTGATAGCTGCCGTCGATCAGGGTGACCGCGACGTCGACAACCTGGAACCCCAGCGGCCCTCTCACCATGGCTTCGCGAACGCCTTCCTCGACCGCCGGAATCCACTGTTTCGGGATTGCGCCGCCAGTGATTTTCTCGCCGAACTGGAAGCCTGCCCCGCGAGGCACCGGCTTCACCTCGATGATGACATCGCCAAATTGGCCATGGCCGCCCGATTGCTTCTTGTGGCGGCCTTTCTGGGTCACCGGTTTACGGATCGATTCGCGATAGCCGATGGTCGGGGCACGCGACTTCACCTCGACTCCGTAGCGGCGCTTGAGGCGCGCGAGGACGGTATTGAGATGCTCGTCATTGACTCCGCGAAGACGCATCTCGTGCGTGCCCTCGTCCTGCTCGAGAACCAGCGACGGATCTTCCTCGAGGAGACGATGGAGAGCGCCTGACAGCTTCACATCGTCCTTCCGGTCAGCGGGCTCGATCGCGAAGGCGCAGTTCAGCGCCGGATACTGGACGTCGATGGCTGGCGGAATGGTCCCGCTGCTGAGCCACTCGCCAGCTTTGACGGTGTCGATCTTGGCGACTGCGACGATGTCACCATTCCTCGCTTCCGGGACTTTCTGCGTCTTGTCGCCCTGAACCCGGAACAGCGCGCCCAGGCGGGCGCTCTCGCCGTTCCTTGTCTTGAGGTCCGAACCCTCGCCGATACGGCCGCCCAGCGCCCGCGCGAGCGCCAGGCGCCCGATCGTCCCGCCATTGTTGATCTTGAAGATGTAGAGCGCCGGGTCGCTGACCTCGAGCCGGCCGGCCGTCGATTCGGGCGCAGGGGCCTCGTGCCGAAGCGCCTTCAGAAGCCGCCCCATTCCCCAACCGCTTTCGGCGGAGCCGAACAGCACCGGTACTCCAAGGCTTTCACCGGTTTCCCGGGCGAGGTCCTTGAGAATTCGATCCTGGCTGGGGGTCTGGTCCATGAGCAGCTGCTCCAGCAGCTCGTCGTCATGGTCGGCCAATTGTTCGAGCATCTGGTTGCGGGCTTCGTGCTCGCGGTCCTGGATTTCGCCCGGGATGTCGATCGGCTCGCTGTCCTTCCCGTTGTAGTGAAAGGCGCGTTCGAGCGCGAGGTCGACGAAGCCGGTGATCTTCTCGCCGTTGCGGATTGGCACCTGGCGGGCGATCAGCGGCGAAACGCTGATAGGCTGGAGCGCGGAGAGGAGGTCGCGAATCCGGCCGTGCGCCTGGTCGATGCGATTGACGAAGATGAGGTGCGGGATTCCGAGCTCATCCAGCGCCCGAAGCGCCGGGGCGGCAAGCGGCGCCCGCGCCGGATCGGGGTCGACGACGACGATGGCGAGGTCGGCGACTGCGACAGCCCGTGCTCCGTCGGCTGCAAAGCCGACCGACCCGGGACAGTCGATCAGCGCGAAATCATCGTCCAGATATCGGAAGTTGTAGAGGTTGAGCTCGGTCGAGCCGCCGCGCGAGCGCGATTCCGGGCTCGAATCGCCGATGCTGGTGCCGCTGGCAACGCTCCCATGGCGATCGCTTGCACCGGCAGCATGGAGGATAGCTTCGGCAACACTTGTCTTGCCCGCGCCGGCCGGTCCGACCAGCGCGATTGCTCGAGTGCCGTTAGTTTGAACGCCGTTTGCGTGGGGCATGCGACTCTCCTCTCGTCCGTGGCGGCGGGCGCGCGAGTCGCTTCTGCCGAAGGCGCTCACGCGCTCTTCCGAAACAAACAGCGTCGGACTCTTTCGAGACGAAGGCAAGAGGGCCGCGCGCGGGTTTCGCCGCGCCCGCGGACCATTTCAAAGCAGAATGGCAATATTGGTGAGCGTCAGGCGGCCGGAAGCAATTTCTTCTCGCCGGCAAGGCGGATCAGACCCGCCTGGAGCTTTTCGAACGCTCGCACCTCGATTTGCCGGATCCGCTCGCGACTGACTCCATAGACCTGGCTCAGCTCCTCGAGCGTCTTCGGATCGTCAGTGAGCCTGCGCTCGGTGAGGATGTGGCGCTCGCGGTCGTTGAGGTTCTCAAGCGCGTCCATCAGCAGGTCGTGGCGCACCCGGCTTTCCTCGTCCTCGGCGATCAGCTCGTCCTGAAGCGGCCCGGTGTCGACCAGGAAGTCCTGCCATTGGCTTTCGCCGCCCTCGTCGCCCTTCAGCGAGACGTTGAGCGAGGTATCGCCGCCCATTGCCATGCGGCGGTTCATTGACACGACTTCTTCCTCGGAAACGCCAAGGTCGGTCGCGATCTTGGTCACATCCTGGGGCTTGAGGTCGCCCTCCTCAAAGGCGTCGATCTGGTTCTTCATCCGGCGCAGGTTGAAGAACAGCTTCTTCTGCGCCGCGGTGGTCCCCATTTTGACCAGGCTCCAGCTGCGCAGGATGAATTCCTGGATCGAGGCCCTGATCCACCACATTGCGTAGGTCGCGAGCCGGAAGCCGCGGTCGGGCTCAAACTTCTTCACGCCCTGCATCAGGCCGATATTGCCTTCGCTGATCAGCTCGCTCACCGGAAGACCATAGCCGCGATAGCCCATCGCGATCTTCGCAACGAGGCGAAGATGCGAATTGACGAGCTTCGCGGCGGCTTCTGTGTCCCCATGCTCCCGCCAGCGCTTGGCGAGCATATATTCCTCCTCGGGAGCGAGGATCGGGAATTTCTTGATTTCAGCGAGATAGCGGTTGAGGCCGGCTTCCCCGCCTGACGCGGGTATCGACACGATTCCGCCTCGTTGTGCTGCCATGGTCGATCCGTCTCCCTGGGCCGGTCGCTTCTCCTCGAGCGCCTGGCCACTATTCCTTATACACGAAGTTGCTTGAACAGTTCCTGCATGTCCGCCGGCATGCCACTTGAGAACGACAGGCGGTGTTTCGTTACGGGATGGGTAAAGCCCAGGCTTGCCGCATGTAAAGCCTGGCGATGAAAGCCAAGCCCTTTCAGCAGCTCGCCATGGGCCTTGTGCGCCCGGCCATAAACCGGGTCCCCAAGCAGCGGATGGCCGATCGACGCCATGTGGACGCGCACCTGGTGAGTCCGCCCGGTTTCGAGGGCGCATTCCACCAAAGCGGAATCGCTCAAGACGTCCAGGCGCTTCCAGTGGGTGACCGAGCGCTTTCCGCGACCGTCCTTGACGACGGCGATTTTCTTGCGATTCGCCGATGATCGGGCGAGTGGGGCATCGACGCTTCCCTCGGCCGTCTTCGGTACGCCCGATACGATCGCGAGATAGCGCCGGTCGATGCTGTGAGCGGCGAACTGCTTCGCCAATCCTTCATGAGCGACGTCGGTCTTGGCGACCACCAGCAGCCCCGACGTGTCCTTGTCGATCCGGTGGACGATTCCCGGTCGCGCTACGCCACCGATGCCGGACAAGGAATCACCGCAATGGTGAAGCAGTGCGTTGACCAATGTGCCGTCCAGGTTCCCGGCGGCCGGATGCACGACGAGTCCGGCGGGCTTGTCCACGACCAGCAAATGCGAATCCTCGAACACGATTGTCAGCGGGATGTCCTGCGGCACGTTGTGCGCCGGCGCGGGCTCGGGAATGTCGAGCTGGAAGCGTTCGGACCCGCGCACTTTCGTTGCCGGATCGCGATATGCCGCGTCGCCTGTGGTGAGGGCACCCGAGCGAATGAGCGCCTTGAGCCGTTCACGCGACAGGCTCGGCACCGAAGCCGCGAGCGCGCGGTCGAGCCGCCAGCCCGCGTGACCCGGCTCGAGCTTCACCTCGATTGTCTGCGTTCCCCCCACAACCAGGATATTGGATTGGGCGTTCCGGACTTCAAGCCGAGCCGCCTTGCACTGGAACCTGCACTGCCGCATTCAATCGCGCCATGACGCCGATCGATCTCGCCAGCCTTCTTTGTTCGCGCCTGTGCCACGACCTGATGTCGCCGGTCGGGGCGCTCAACAACGGCATCGAGCTTCTCGCCGACGAGCAGGACCCGGACATGCGGGAGCGCTGCCTTGAGCTCCTCTCCGATAG
>Ga0070658_10004660_pt1 | contig 11157 bp, 10 predicted proteins | sample KBSC13metaG_FD_64664 | JGI IMG/M metagenome (GOLD analysis project Ga0070658, IMG submission 64664) | Corn rhizosphere microbial communities from Kellogg Biological Station, Michigan, USA - KBS C1-3 metaG | ecosystem: Host-associated > Plants > Roots > Rhizosphere > Soil ... | reverse complement strand
ATCAGGCGCTTGTTGTAGACGATCGCGAGCGGCTCGAACGTCGTGCCGTACGCTTGCTTCTGGTATTGCGCCCATTGCGGCACGTTCGGGCTTTCGGGCGAATCGTACGACGCCATCAGGCCGTCGTTGACGAGCTTGACCTGCAGGTCCATCGCGGAGCTCCACAGCACGTCGGCGCTGGTGCTGCTGGCCGCGTTCTCGCTGATGTAGCGGTTGTACAGCTCGGTGCTGTTCATGTCGTTGTACTCGACCTTCACGCCGTACAGGCTTTCGAAGTCCTTGATCAGCGGGCGCACGAGGCCCGTGTCGGTCGTCGAGTAGACGATCAGTTTTCCTTCCTTCTTCGCGGCGTCGACGACACCCTGGTAGTTACCCGGATATCCGGCCGGAACCTGTGCGACGGCAGCGCCGGCGGCGGTGCCCAGGACGATCGCCAGCGCGGCGGCGAGCTGTTTCGGTGCAAACGGCATGTCTTCCTCCAGTTGTGCGTGTGTATTGTTCGAGTGACGCGGATGTTAAGTGCGACGCACTTTCAGCCCGCTTTCATTTCGGTTCACAATAGCGTCCTTTGTGTTATGGATTTCCCGAGGTCCCCATGCGTGTGCTGCTCGTCGAAGACAACCCGAACCTGGCCCAGTCGCTGAACGACGCGCTGACCGCCGCGCGCTTCGCGGTCGATCACATGGCCGACGGCGAGGCGGCGGATCACGTGTTGCGCACGCAGGACTACGCGCTGGTGATCCTCGATCTCGGGTTGCCGAAGCTCGACGGGCTCGAAGTGCTGCGGCGGCTGCGCGCACGCCGCAACCCGGTGCCGGTGCTGATCCTCACCGCGCACGGCTCGGTCGAGGACCGCGTGAAGGGGCTCGATCTCGGGGCCGACGATTATCTGGCGAAACCGTTCGAGCTGACCGAGCTGGAGGCGCGCGCCCGCGCGCTGATCCGGCGCAGCCTCGGCCACGAGCATTCGCGGGTCGAATGCGGGCCGCTTTCGTATGACAGTATCGACCGCAGCTTCCATCTCGCCGGCGAACCGCTGTCGCTCACGCCGCGCGAGCGCTCGGTGCTGGAAGTGCTGATCCTGCGCAACGGCCGCGCGATCAACAAGGAGACGCTGTCGGAGAAGATCTTCGGGCTCGACGAGTCGGTGAACGCGGATGCGATCGAGATCTACGTGTACCGGCTGCGCAAGAAGCTGGAGAACACCGGCGTGGCGATCGTCACGCTGCGCGGGCTCGGTTACTTGCTCGAAGCGAAGGCCGTGGAATGATCCGCCCGAACCTGCGCACGCAGGTCGCGCTGTGGCTGCTGCTGCCGCTGCTCGGGCTGCTCGCGCTCGACTCGTGGCTCACGTACCAGCGCGCGATGAGCGCCGCTCACGTCGCGTTCGACCGCACGCTGTCGTCGTCGCTGAAGTTGATCCGCGAAGGCGTGCGCCTCCACGAAGGCGAGATCGAGGTCGACCTGCCGTATCTCGCGCTCGAGATGTTCGAGTCGGGCGACGGCGGCAAGATCTATTACCTGATCCGCGCGGACAACGGCCACACGATTACCGGCTATCCGGACCTGCCGCTGCCGCAGGGCGACGGCGCGCTGTTCGTCACGCGTTACTACGACGTCATGTATCGCGGCGACCAGTTGCGCATGGCCGCGCTGCGCGTGCCGGTGCACGACGTGCCGACCGCGCAGACGCGCATCGTCTGGGTGATGGTCGGCGAGACGATCGAGGCGCGCCAGGCGCTCGCGCGCGAGATCCTGGTGGGCTCGCTGCTGCAGGAGGGGCTGCTCGTCGTGCTCGCGCTCGGGATCGTGTGGCTCGGCGTCGGGCGCGGGTTGCGGCCGCTGAACCGGCTGTCGGCGACGGTGGCCGCGCGCAGCGATGGCGATCCGACGCCGCTCGACACCGGCGGCATGCCGAGCGAGCTCGCGCCGCTCGTCGAGTCGATCAACCAGTACATCGGCCGCACGCAGCGGATGCAGGTCGCGCGGCGGCGCTTCTTCGCGGACGCGGCCCATCAGCTGAAGACGCCGCTCGCGGCCGTGCAGGCGGGCGTCGAGCTGGCGTTGCGACCGGCCGAGCAGCCGCGCGTGAACGTGCATCTGCGGCGCGTGAACGGCGCGGTGCGGCAGGCCGTGAAGATCGTCCAGCAACTGCTGTCGCTGTCGCGGCTCGATTCGGACAGCGGCCAGGCGGTCGCGCACCAGCCGGTCGCGCTGCACCGGCTCGCGCGCAGCGTGACGCTCGACTGGTCGCCCGTCGCGCGCTCGCGCGATATCGACCTGGGTTTCGAGCACGAGGCCGATGTCGACGTGCTCGGCCAACCGGACCTGCTCGGCGAAATGATCGGCAACCTGATCGACAACGCGATCCGCTATTCGGGCGACCGCGCGGTGATCACGGTGCGCGTGTCGCGCGACGGCGAGCATGCGCGGCTCGACGTGATCGACAACGGACCGGGCATTCCGGCCAGCGAGCGCGACGCGGTGTTCGAACGCTTCCATCGCGGCAGCAAGACGCAGACGGTCGAAGGCACGGGGCTCGGGTTGTCGATCGTGCGGGAGATCGCGCGCGTGCATCAGGGCAGCGTGACGCTGGCCGATGCGCACGGCGGCGGGTTGGTGGTCACGGTGCGGTTGCCGGCGGCGGGCCATCGTTAGAGACGGTGTCAAGCCGAGTCGTGGCCGTTCCGTTCCAGCCGAGTGGCGGGGCGCCCGGCTTACGGCTGCAGCAGCAGCTTGCCGATGGACTTGCGGCTTTCCATGTCGGCATGCGCGTGTGCCGCGTCCGCCAGTGGATATTCGCCGCCAATCCGGACCTTGAGCCGACCTTCCGCGATCCAGTCGAACAACTGCGCCGTGTGCGCGCGGAGCAGTTCGGGCGTGTGGATATGATCGAAGAAGGTCGCATAGCCGATCTTGATGCTCCTCGGCAGGCTCATGAGGTCGATCGGCTCCGGCCCGCCGAGCACCGGACCGTACCAGCAGAAGGTGCCCGAGCGGCGCAGCACGTCGAGCGATCCCTGAAAGGTCTTCGGGCCGGAGCCGTCGTAGACGACGTGCACGCCTTCGCCCTTGGTCAGGCGCAGTGCCTTCGCGGCGAACCGGCCGCCGGTATCGACGATCACATGATCCGCGCCCGCTTCCGTGGCCGCGGCGACCTTGTCTTCGGACGAAACGCGACCGATCACATGGCCGCCTCGCAGCTTGATGATCTGCGTCAACAGCAGGCCCAGGCCGCCGGCCGCCGCGTGGACGAAAGCGACGTCGCCCGGCTGCACGGGATAGAAATCGGTCGCGAAATGGCTGGCGGTGAGACCCTGCATCATCACGGCGGCGGCCGTGCGATCGTCGATCGTGTCCGGAACCGGCACCAGCGACGTGGCGGGGATCGCGATCTGCTCCGCATAGCTGCCGGGCGCGTAGACCCACGCGACGCGCTGGCCGGGTTCGATGCCCTCGACGTCGTCGCCGATCGCCAGGACCCGGCCTACGCCTTCGACGCCAAGAATCTTCGGGTTGGGCCACCCGGTCCAGGCCATGCCCTGTCGCACGCCGATGTCCATGAAGTTGACGCCTGCGAACGCGATCTCGACCAGCGCCTCGCCCGTACGCGCCACCGGGGCGGGCCGCTCGACCTGCTCAAGCATGTCGCGGCCGCCGATGCCGTTCATCACAATGGCTTTCATGATTTACCTCGTTATTGAATGATCGTTCATTAATTTGCCAAAAAAAATCTACCGCAGCGCCCGCAGCGTCATGTCGGCCAACGCGGTCAGGCTCGCGTGGTCGGCGCCGCCGCGACCGGCCACGCGGATGCCGGTGATGTTCGCGATCAGGAACTGGGCGGTCGCTTCGGGGACGAGGCCGGCGGCCACGTCGCCTTCGCGCTGCGCATCGCGGACCCGGGCTGCGATCGCGGCGATCAAGCTGTGGGCCAGCACCGCATGGATCTCCGCGAGCTCGGGGCGGGACGCGCCGAATTCGTAGACCGAAATCGTGCCAAGACAGGGCTGGGCGGCCGTTTCGACCACGCGGCGAAGCAGCGCGTCGATCCCGTCGATCGCGCGTGCGCCGCTGCGCAGCGCGTCGAAGTGCGCAGCGCATTCGCCCATCCCGTAGCGGCGCACGGCCGACAGATAAAGCTGCCATTTGTCGCCGAACGCCGCGTAGAGGCTCTGTCGTCCGATGCCCATCGCGCTGACGAGCATCTGGGCCGAGCTGCCCTCGAACCCATGCTCGCTGAAAACGGCGATCGCGCCGTCAAGCGCTGCGTCCGTGTCGAATTCCCTTGGTCTTGCCATGAGCGGACGATATCAATTCAGGAACAATCGTTCAATAACATTGTTGATGGGGAGCCGAAGGCTGGATCTGCCGGAGCGTGTGCACTCATGTCCGGCAGTCGTCATGGTGGGTCGCTCAGTCGCCGAACCCGATTTCCGCTTCGACCGATTGCCCGACCTCGAGCCACGCGCCCGCGCCTTCGACGACGATCGCGTTGATGCCGAACGTCAGCGCGTTGTCGTAGTTCGGGTTCGCGCGATAGGTCTGCATCGTGTCGGTCGGCTCGTGCGGCCATTCCGGGGTCGGCGCCCCGGTCACCTGGTCGATCGTCGGCACCGGGCAGCGCGTGCACAGCTTCACGAGCCGCAGCCGCACGGGCGTCTCGCCGTCGGCGTCGAGATGCTCGAGGAAATCCTCTTCATACGCGTCGAGATCCGACACGACGATGTTCGGGCGGAAGCGGTTCATCGGGATCGCCGGCACGCCTTTCGCAACGAGCTTCGCGTTCAGGTCGTCGAGCGACGACTGGCCGATCACGAGCAGCGGATAGCCGTCCGCGAACTGCGTGTGCGTATCGATGTCGCCGGTCCATTTGCGGTTGCAGCCGCGGCGCGCATCCGCGCCGAAGCGCGCGAGCTTCAACGGCACGCCGAGGAATTCGGTGAGCCATGCAGCCGTTTCGGCGCCCGTGTCGATCGCGTCGACGGTGTCGCGCCAGACGGTCGCGGCCATCTTCGGCGTGGCGGGCGTCGCGTCGCCGTCGAGCGGCGTGCGGATCTCCGGCATGCCCGGCGCGTTCAGCACGAGCGCATCGCTGTCGAGCGCGGTGCGGATCAGCGCGAGGCGCGGATGCGTGCGCTGCGTGATCATCATCCCGTCGGGGGTGGTGATCAGCCAGTGGCGATCGTAGGCGAGGCCCGTTTCGAGCAGTTGCGCCCGCGGCAGCGCGATGCCGGCGCAGGACTTGATCGGGTAGACGAAGAGTTCGGAGATGGCTGGCATGACGCTGGCTGACGAAGGCGGGATGATCGAACCGCGATTGTGCCAGATCGTGCGAAAACGGTTCGGGCGGTTGGACGCCGCCGCGCGGCCGGTTACGCGAGCGCAAAGCCGAGGTCGAAGGTTGGGCGCACGTCGAGCGGCTGGCGCAGCAGCCCGGCCTTCAGGTAGAAGTCGGCCGTGCGCTGCTGTGCGGCGATCACCGTCGTGTCGATCGGCTGCCAGTGCGTGTTGCGGCGCTCGAACTGCAGCTTCGCGGCCGCCGGCGGGATGCCGATGATGCGCGCGAGCGCCGCGGAATACGCGTCGACGTGCCGGTACGACCAGACCTGCGCGCGCACGACACGTTGCAGGAAGTCGCGCAGCACGTCGCGCTTCGACGCGATCGCAGCCTCAGTCGCCGCGACGTAGCTGAGGCCCGACCACAGACCCCGGCCGTCGACGAGCACGCGCGCGCGGCCGCTCGTTTCGGCGAGCGCCGTATACGGCTCCCAGGTTGCCCACGCATCGATCGATCCGGTTGCGAGCGCAAGCATCGTGTCGGCCGGCGGCAGGAAGCGGAACGATACGGCGTCCGGTGGCAAGCCGGCAGCGTCGAGTGCCTTCAGCGTGACGAAATGGCCGATCGAGCCGCGCGTGGTGCCGATGCGCTTGCCTTTCAGGTCGGCGGCGGTTTTCAGCGTGGCGTCGGGCCGCACGAGCACGGCGGTGCCGTACGGGTCGGAGCGGTTCGCGGCGATCACCTTGATGCGGGCGCCCGACGCAAGCGCGAAGATCACCGGCGCGTCGCCGATCGGCCCGCAGTCGACGGCTCCCGCGTTTAGCGCTTCGGCCAGCGGTGCGGCGGCCGGGAATTCGGTCCACGCGATGTCGTACGCGAGGCCGTTCAGTTCGCCGGCCGCTTCGAGCAGCGCGCGCAGCCCGCCTTTCTGGTCGCCGGCCCGCAGCAGCGGCCGCGCACCCGATTGAGCATGGAGCGCGGCCGGCGCGACGGTGAAGGTGGTGGCGAGGGCGCTTGCTTGCGCGAGGAAGTGACGTCGGGTCGGATTCATCTTGAGTGCTGTCGAGCAGGGAAACGTTTCGGGAATTCAGTGCGGGAGCCCGGCTTGCACGTCGCCCACGGGTTCGGCATCGACGCGCAACAGCAGTGCGGTCAGCGGATCGACGTTCGCGGCGGCTGCCGGCGCGCGTGCGGGGGCATCCGCGCGGCACAGCAGGTCGGATGCCGACCAGCCGGTGCTGCCCGGCAATGCGCGCGCACGCAGCCAGCCGCGCCGGTCGGCGAGCAGTTGCGTGCCGCCGAACGCATCGGGCGGCACGCCCGCGATCGTCGCGAACGCCTGCCAGGCATCGGGTGTCGATGCAACACAGTTCGCGCGCATGCCGGTGGCCGGCGGTGCGGGCGTGTCGCCGGCGGTGACGAGCAGCGTCTGCCAGCGCGGGTCTTCCGGCGGCGGCGTGCCGGCCGGCGCGAGCGCGACGATGCGCACGCGCTGGCCTTCGCGCCAGCGCGCGAGCGATTGCGGCGCGGTGGCGCCGCAGCGAACGTCGAGCGCCGGCAGCGGGACGGGCACGGGCCACGCACCTTCCGCCTGCGCGCCGCTGCCGGCCGACAGCGCTTTCAGGTAATCGAGCACGGCCCACGTGTCGGCCGGGCCGAGCGTCGCGGCAAAGCCCGGCATCGACACCGCGCCGCGTGCGTCGTGCGTACCGTGCCGCACGCGCCAGTACAGTTCGCCGTCGAGCCGGCGCGCGAGCAGCGCGCCCGCGAAGGTCGGCGGCCAGTGCGCGAGCGTCGCCGCGAGCGGCCCTTCGCCGCGGCCGTCCGCGCCGTGGCAGGCCGCGCAATGCTGCGTGTACAGGTGCTTGCCGCGCATCACGTTCGTGACGGAAAACGGCGCGGGATTGCGTTGGAAACTCGTGGGCACCGCCGGCGCGAGCCACAGCGATGCCGGCGGCCACGGTGCGAACCATGCAACGGCCAGCGCGGCGATTGCCGATGCCGCACGCCCTTTGCGCGATGCGATCGCTACGCAGCCCAGCGCTACGGCGAGCGCGCTCGCCGCCCCCGCGAACGCGAGCTGGCGCGTGAGCGCCGCGTCGATGCGCAGCGTTTCGAGCGCGATCCGGTGCGCCCACGGCCATGCGGCCTGTCCGTCGGCATCGCCGGTCAGCCCGGTCGCATTCAGCACGCGCGCGAACGCAACCTGCGCGCGATACAGCAGTTGCAGGAACAGGAGCGCCCAGTCGGAAAACGGTTGTGCACTCATCGACGCGGCCTTTGCCGCGCACCGGCATTCCTGCGAACGGCCCCGCGCATCTACCAGCTCGCATCGAGACCGAGATGCCGCAGCGCCTCATGGCGCAGCTCGGCGAGACGCGGGTCGCCGCGATGGCGCGGATAGGGCAGGTCGACGCGCAGTTCCGCGACGATGCGTGCGGGACGCGGCCCGAACACGATCACGCGTTGCGCGAGAAACAGCGCTTCCTCGACATCGTGCGTGACGAGTAGCGCGGAGAATCCGTCGCGTTGCCACAGCGCGGTCAGCTCGGCCTGCATCGTCAAGCGCGTCAGCGAGTCGAGCTTGCCGAGCGGCTCGTCGAGGATCAGGAGACGCGGATCGTTGACGAGCGCGCGGGCGAGCGCGACGCGCTGCGCCATCCCGCCCGACAGTTGATGCGGAAACACGTTGGAGAATTCCTGCAACCCGACGCGCGCGAGCGCATCGTCGACGCGATGCTGGGCGGTGCGCGCCACGCCGCGCGCTTCGAGACCGAGCGCGACGTTCGCGCGCACCCGCCGCCACGGGTAGAGCGTCGGATCCTGGAACACGACGATGCGCGACGGATCGGGCCGTTCGATCGGCGCGCCGTCCTGCGCGATCGTGCCTTGCCGCGCGGCGTCGAGGCCCGCGACGAGCCGCAGCAGCGTCGATTTCCCGCAGCCGCTCGGGCCGAGCAGCGCGACGAATTCGCCGGCCGCGACCGACAGCGTGACGTCGTCGAGCACCGGCAGCGGGCCGCCGGGCCCGTCGAACGCATGGCTCACGCGGCGGATGTCGATGCGCGCGCCGCGCGGCGCGGTGACAACGGAGGGTTCGAGAACGGCGGCGCTTACCATTTGACGGTTCCTTTCTGCCACGCGAGCGCACGGTCGCGCACCGCGAACAGCAGCGCGATCAGCCCGGAAAACAACAGCGCCATCACGATCAGCGCCGCATACATGTTCACGTACGATGCCCAGCCCTGCGCCCAGCTCAGGTACCAGCCGAGCCCCGACTTGACGCCCATCATTTCGGCGACGACGAGCACGGTGAACGACGCGCTCAGCCCCATGAAGATGCCGACGAACACGTGCGGCAGCGCGGCCGGAATCGCGACGCGCAGCACCAGGAAGCGCGCGTTCGCGCCGAGCGTGCGCGCGACGTCGTAGTACTGCCGGTTCACGCTCGCGATGCCCGACCACGTCAGCACCGCGACCGGGAAGCCGGTCGACAGCGCGATCAGGAACGCGGCGGCCGAATAGCTCGTCGGAAAGAAGTAGAACGTGAGCGGCAGCAACGCGGTGGCCGGCACCGGGCCGAGCACGCGCAGCACCGGATGCACCCAGTAGCCGATGCGGCGCGACCAGCCGATCGACACGCCCACCGCGAACCCGACCGCGACGCCGTAGGCAAACCCGAGCGCGAGCAGCTTCAGCGTATTGCCGGCGCTGCCGGCGAGGCGCGGCCAGTCGTCGACGTAGACCTCGATCAGCGCCTGCGGCGGCGCGAAGAACGGCGTGGGCAGCCAGCCGGTCTTCGCGGTGACGATTTCCCACGCGGCGAGCACGAGCGGCAGCGCGACGAGCCACGGCCCGGCCGGGCGCACGCGGGCGAGCCGCGCGCGCGTGGCCGGCACGCGATGGCCGAGCGTCGCCGCGATCAGCAGCAACGCGGCGATCGTCCATGCGGCGGTGCCGAACGTGTCGGTGTACGCCCAGTCGGTGAAGCCGACGACGCGGTTCGGCCACAGGTGCGTGAGCGCGCCGAGCACGGCCCATGCGACCGCCGCGACGACGCCGGCCGGCCAGATGCGCGCACGACGGGCTTCCGCCGCGAGCGTCGCGTCGCAGGCCGTGCACGCGGCACGGGACGTCGCAGCAGCCGTGGCGGCGGGTGACGTGTGTTCGATCGTCGACATCGCATCACCCCAGCACGTTCGCATAGACCTGCTGCGCGAAGCGCTGCGGGTCGGTGCTCTTCTTCAGCACGTTGATGCGGCGGAAATCGTCCGCATAGAACGCGATTTCCTGCTGCAGGTCGACGTTGGTCGGGTGGTGCGTGTAGGTCAGCGTCGCGTACAGCTTGCGCAGGTCGTCGGGGTTGATCTTCGGCGAATACTTCGCGAACGCCTTCGCGGCTTCGTTCGGGTTGTCGTGCGTGTACTCGGTGGCCTGCACGATCGAGCGCGCGAGCGCGGCGGCTGCCGGCCGGTCGTTGCGTACGAGATCGCCGCGCGCGCCGATCACGCAGCACACCTTGCGCGCGTATTCGCCGGACAGGTTCGTCGCGAGTTCGGCATACGCGCCGTTGCTGCGTTTCTCGAGCAGGTAGAGATTCGGATCGCCGTCGGCGATCGCCTGGATTTCGCCCTTGTCGACCGCGACGCCGAGCAGGTCGGCCGGATACTGCCGCCACGTGATGTCGCGCTCGGGATCGATGCCGTTCTTCGCGAGCAGGATCGAGAAGAAGTGCTTGCCGGGCGCGGCGAGATCGCTGACGCCGACCGTCTTGCCCTTCAGCGCCTGCAGCGTCGTGACGCCGGCCGTCTTCGATCCGAGCAGCCGCACGCAGCCGCCGTGCGAGCTGCCGATGATCTTCACGTCGAAGCCGGCTTCGAGCGGCTTCAGCCAGCGGTGGATCATCCCGACCGCCGCGTCGGCCTTGCCGGTCGCGATCGATTCGAGCAGCTGGTCGGTCGACCCGCTGTAGTTGATCAGCTCGACCTTCAGCCCGTTCTTTTCGAAGAAGCCGTGCTCCTGCGCGACGACGATCGGCGTCAGGCAGAACGCGTTCTGGTTCCACGCGAACGTGAGCTTCTTCAGCGGCGGCGCGGACCAGGCCTTGCGGCCCAGCGTGATCGCCGGTGCGGCGAGCGCGGCGGCGCCGGCCGCGCGCAGCAGCCGGCGGCGCTTGTCGTCATGGGCGCCGGTCGGCGCGGGTGCGGTGGTATCGGTCATGGTGTGGTTTTTGGGTTCCGGTCGTGCGGCAGGCGCTCAGTCGAGCAGGTCGGGTTCGTCGGCGACGACACGCGCGAACAGGCTGTCGAACGCATGCAATGCGCCATCCGGTCCGCCGATCTGGCCGTGCGTGTGTCGCGCGGTTGCGTGATCGATCGGTTGCGGCGTGCCGGCCGCTTCGGCCAGCAACTGCGTGTGCGCGGCATTGTCCAGCGCGATGTACCACCACGCGGCGGCCTCGACCGTCGGGCCGGCCGTCAGGATTCCGTGGTTCTTCAGGATCACGCCCTTGTGCGTGCCGCCGTCGGGTTTCACGAGCGCGGCCGCGATCCGCGCGCCTTCGCTCGTGTCGACGACCATGCCCGTGAAGTCGTCGAACAGCGCGTGATCCTCGTAGAACACGCATGCGTCCTGCGTCAGCGGGTCGAGCGCGCGGCCGAGCGTCGACCACGCCTTGCCGTAGGTCGAATGCGTATGCGCGGCCGCGACGAGGTGCGGATGCGCGTCGTGAATCGCCGCATGGATCGCGAAAGCGGCCTTGTTCAGCGGCCGGTTGCCGATCACGGTTTCGCCGCGCGCGTTGACGAGCAGCAGGTCCGACACCTTGATCTGCGAGAAATGCACGCCGAGCGGATTCACCCAGAAGTGGTCGGGCA
>Ga0070658_10004658_pt1 | contig 11160 bp, 14 predicted proteins | sample KBSC13metaG_FD_64664 | JGI IMG/M metagenome (GOLD analysis project Ga0070658, IMG submission 64664) | Corn rhizosphere microbial communities from Kellogg Biological Station, Michigan, USA - KBS C1-3 metaG | ecosystem: Host-associated > Plants > Roots > Rhizosphere > Soil ... | reverse complement strand
GCGCGACGCCGCCGACGGCAAGCCGGCGAAGGCCACGCCCATGGGCAAGGAACCGGCGTCGGCTTAGGCGTAGCGATACTCATGGGAGCGCGCCACTCCAGTGGCGCCTCTTGAGCGCCACTGGAGTGGCGCGCTCCTCCGAAGCAAGAGCACTCAGCCCGTGCCTCGCTATTGAGCCGCGATCTTCGTCGCCGCCGGCGCGAACGTCCGTTCCATCTCGCGGCGCAGCTTCACCGCCGTGAGCGTCTCGTCCATTGCCACGTCGGCGTAGGTCAGCGACTGGCCGGCCTTGATCGGCTTCAAGAGCTTCACCCTGTGCGCCAGGCCGAGCGGCAGGCTGCCGAGATGGGTCGACTTCTCGGCCGGGAACAGCTTGCCGTAGACCGTGTAGCCGCCCTCGCCGTCCAGCATCTCACCCGCCTTGAGGTCGCGCTTGGCCGTGGCGATCACGTCGGCATGGAAGCCGATCGGGCAGCCTGTCGGCTCCTTGCGCAGGCCGACCGAGGCCACCGAGATGCCGACCTCGAGGCCGATCAGGTGCCAGCGCTTGTACATCACGGAGTGCCGGCCCGACGGATCGGTGCACAGCATGTACTCCTCGAAGCAGTTCTTCTGGTACTCGGTGTTGGCCTCGAACACGACCCAGACGCCCTTGCGGATCTCATAGGGGATCGCGCGGCCGTCCTTCTCGAGCGACGAGGCCACTTCGACCTGGCCTTTGTGATGCAGCTGGCCGCCCTCGGAGACCGGGCGCATCACGAACGGCAGGTCCTCCACCGAGCACGGCGGGAAGGCCAGCCCATCCGGCGCCGGCGTGAGGCCGGTGGCGTTGGACACGGCCGTGCTCTCGATGGCGGGCTTGGAGCCGTCGAGGAACGAGTTGAACATCTTCGGGTTCAGGCCGCCGCGCTTGGCCTGGTCCTCGTTGAGGCCCCAGTACTTCCACACCGTCTCGGGCGTCGACTGCGCGAAGTGCGGCAGCCACTTGTGGCCGCGGCCGGCTGCCGTCACCGAGAACCCTGACGCGCGCGCCCAGTCGACCAGTTCGCAGATCAGTGCCGGCTGGTCGCCGTAGGCCAGGCTGTAGATCACGCCGGCGGCGGCCGCACGGCGGGCCAGCAGCGGGCCACAGAAGGCATCGGCCTCGACCGTCACCATCACCACGCTCTTGCCGTGCTCGAAGGCTGCCAACGCATGCTCGACGGCGGCGATGGGATCGCCCGTCGACTCGACGATGACGTCGATCTCGGGGTGGGCGACCAGCGCCTTCCAGTCGTCGGTCAGGAAGGTGTTGCCGTGCTTCCTTGCCTCGGCGAACGACATGGCCGAGGTGACGTCGGGCTTCCAGCCCAGGCGCGCCAGGTTCTCCCGCGCGCGCGGCGGCGACAGGTCGGCGATGCCCAGCAGGTGGATGCCCGGCGTGGTCGGGATCTGGCTGAGATACATGGAGCCGAACTTGCCGGCGCCGATCAGGCCGATGCGCAGCGGATTGTTGTTGGCCGCGCGCTCGAGCAGCATGCGATGAAGATTCATTCTTTCCTCCGTTATTCCGCGGCCGCTTTGCGCCGCGCGGCCTGGGTGACGCAGTCGTCGGCCCAGGCGTCGAGCGGCGTGAAGTCGTGATGGGCGATGTATTCCGGCCGCTTGTGCGCGCGGATGGCGTTGGAGACCGCGTTGTAGGTCACATAGATGATCTGGCGGTCCCACGGCGACATGTTGGGCGGGCTGCCGTGCACCAGCGTGCCGTGGAAGAAGATCGCCGACCCCGCGCCGCCCTTGGGCGCCACGATGCCGCCCTGCTTGACCAGCTTGGCGATGGTGTCGTTGTCGATCACCCACAACGGATAGGACGTCGTGGTGAGGTCGTGCTTGGCCTCGATCGCGCCTTTCTTGTGGCTCTGCGGGATGAAGTACAGTGGACCGTTGAACTCGTTCACTTCGTCGACGAACACCGCGAGGTTCATGGCGCGCGCCTCGGGCATGTCGTCGTCGGCCTTCCAGGTGCCGTAGTCCTGGTGCCACTGCCAGACGTCGCCGTCGAACGCGGCCTTCCCGTTGATCTTGAACTGGTGGATGTAGGTCCGGTCCCCGAGCAGCTGCTCGGCCGGCTCGACGAAGCGCGGGCTGTGCACCAGCGCCTCGAACACCGGATGATAGGTGTGCACGGCGAAGGCGGTGCGCACCACGTCGCCGGTCTTCTCGCGGACATTCTCCTGGCGGCGCTGCTGGAAGACGCCGGGAATTTCCGACTTCAGGATCTGCGTCTCCTCCGCCGAGAAATAATTCGGAAAGAAGAGATATCCCTCGTCGTCGAACTGCTTGAGCTGCTCCGGGGTGAGCTTCATGGCGGTTCCTCCTTCGCGTTGTCGTCTTATGCCGCTTGCGAGATCACGGCCTTCAGCCGTCCCATCAGGATGTCGGCCATCTGCTCGACATGGTTGCGGCAGAGCGCCTCCGCCTCGACGGCATCGCCGGCCTCGAGCGTTTTCAGGATGACCTCGTGCTCGTCCCAGACGTTGACCCGCATGTCGTCTTCGCTGAGCGCCGCCGCCATCACGCGGCGCAGGTGCTGCCAGTGCGGCTGGGCGGTCTCGCCGATCAGCGGGTTGCCCGATGCCTCGTAGATGAACAGGTGGAAATCGATGTCGGCCTCGATGACCGACTGCACGTTGCCGCTCTTGATCGCGCGCCGGCCGACGTCGAGCAGCAGGCGGCCGCGATAGGCCAATTCGGGCGTGTAGCGCGCCGCGGCCAGGCGGGCGGCAACGCCGTCGAGCGCGCCGCGCACGGTGTAGAGGTTGCGCGCCTTCTGGAGGTCGAGCGGCGCCACGCACACGCCCTTGCGGCCGGCCTCGATCAGGAAGCCCTCGCGGCGCAGCAGCATCATTGCCTGCAGCACCGGCTGGCGCGACACGCCGAACTGCTGGGCCAAGTCCTCCTGGGTCAGGCGGGCGCCTGCTTTCAGCTCCCCCGAACAGATCGCTTCGAGGACGGAATCGTGGATGCGTTCGGAAAGATCGGGCTCGGAAAGGACAGGGCGCATGGGTCTGTATACAGAACACGGACCGCCGAGAGTCAAGCTCGGCTCCGGTCGAGGCGACGGTAAGCCTAGCGAGGCTTCAGGCCCTTTTCCGCCAGCACCGCGAGGCCGCGGTCCGGGTAGTCCGTGATCAACCCGTCAACTTTGAGATCGATCAGGGCCGCCATGTCGGTCGGGTTGTTCACCGTCCAGGGGATGACCTTCAAACCGAGTTCATGGGCCTCGGCGACGCTGGCCGAATTGACGTTGCGCCAGAACGGCGACCACGCCGAACAGCCGGCCAATTGCACGAGCTGCTGCAGCGAGCGGCCGGAATTGACGTCGAGTCCCGCCATCCATGGCGAGGGGCTGCCGGCAACGGTGTTCATGTTCTGCGATTCGATGGTGAGGCAGACCGTGTCGATCTCGGGCGCGAGGCGCTTGGCCTCGATCAGCGGGCGCCAGTCGAACGACTGGATCGTCGTGCGCTTCTCCATCCTTGCGGCCCGGATCGCATCGACGGTCATTCGGGCGAAGCGCAGCGGGTCGATGGTCTCGTCGGGCTTGGTCGGATCGACTTTTGTCTCGATGTTGAAATGCACATCAGGTCCTGCCGCAGCATAAAGCTCGGCCAGGGTCGGGAAGCGCTCGCCGTCGACCGCCTTCTGCGTCGGGAACTGCTTGCCGTAGCGCGTCGCGGGATTGAGGCGGCCGATGTCGTAAGTCTTGAGTTCGGCCAGGCTGAGCGACTTGATCGTCGGCCCGACGGCGTCGAGCCATCGGCCGTCCCGGTCGCGCACCAGGTCGGGGTTGAGGCGCGGCTCGTGGCTGAGCACGAGCACGCCGTCGCTGGTCACCGCGAGATCGGTCTCGAGCGTCGTGACGCCGAGCGCGATGGCGTTGCGGAAGGCCGCCAGGGTGCTCTCGGGGGCGAGGCCGCGCCCGCCGCGATGGGCCTGCAGGTCGAAGGCGGCGGCCATGGTCGCGCTAGCCGCCCAGATTGCGCAGGCGAGCAATACGGTCGGCGACCTCGGGATGCGTGGCCAGGAGCGCCGGCAGGCTGGCCGTGATGCGCTGGACGGGATTGACGATGAAGAGATGCTGCGTGGCATTGCTCACTCCGGGGAACGGCTTGGCCGCCGCATCGATCTTGGTCAGGGCCGAGATGAGCCCGGCGGGGTTGCGCGTGAACTGCACGGACGTCGCGTCGGCAAGATATTCGCGTTGGCGCGACACCGCCATCTGCACCGCCTTGGCCGCCAGCGGCGCGAAGATCGCGACCACGATCAGCACGACGATCAGGATGCCGCCACCGCTGTTGCCCTTGCGGTCGCTGTTGCTGCCGCGATTGAAGCTGCCCCACTGCAGGGTGCGCAGGGTCATGTCGGCGACCAAGGCGATCAGCCCCACCGTGACGCCGACCACCGTCATGTAGCGCGTATCGAGATTGGCGATGTGGCCCATCTCGTGGCCGACCACGCCCTGCAGCTCGTCGCGATTCAGCGCCCCCAAGAGGCCGCGCGTCACGACGATGGCGGCGTTCGACGTCGAGGTGCCGGTGGCGAAGGCATTCAGCGCGTCGGTCTCCATGACCATGAGCTTGGGCATCGGCACGCCGGCGGCGATCGACATCTCCTCGGCGACGTTGAAGAACTGCGGCGCCTCTTCGCGGGTGATCGGCTTGGCGTCGGCCATCGACAGCACCATGCGGCTGCCGAAGGCCAGCGAGATCAGGCTCCAGCCGATGCTGGCCGCCGCCATGATTGTCGCGGCGCCCAGCCCGAGCGGGCTCACCACCTGGAAGGTCTCGGTGGTCTCGTTCTGCAGCGCCCAGCCGATCAGGTAGCCGAAGCCGGCGGCGATCGCCGTCAACAGCGCCAGCAGCAGCAAGGTGCGCCGGCGGTTGCCGGCCTGCGCCTCGACGAAGTTTGCCGTCCCGGCCATGCGATGCGCTTGCGCGGCAGCCTAGCGCAGCGCGACCTGGGGCACTTCCTTCTCGGCTTCCGGCATGGAGAACAGCTCGGCCGGGCCGAAACCCAGCGAGGCCGCGGCCAGCACCGCGGGAAAGCTCTGGCGCCGGTTGTTATAGCTGTTGACCGAGTCGTTGTAGAACTGGCGCGCGAAGGCGATCTTGTTCTCGGTCGATACAAGCTCTTCCTGCAGTGCCCGCACGTTGTCGTTGGCCTTGAGCTGCGGATAGCTCTCCATCAGGCCGAACAGGCCGCGCGTGGCCTGGCTCAGGGCTGCTTCCGCCGGGCCCGCCTGTGCCGGTCCCGACGCGGCGACGGCGGCGTTGCGCGCCTGCACCACCTTGATGAGCGTCTCCTGTTCGTAGCCCATGGCGTCCTTCACCACCTGCACGAGATTGGGAATGAGATCGTGGCGGCGCTTGAGCTGGACGTCGATCTGGCTCCACGCCGTCTGCGTCTGGTTGCGGCCGCCGACGAGGCCGTTGTAGGTCGCGATCAACCACAGGCCGATCGCCACGACGATGCCAACGATGATCCAGGTCGTCATGCAGAGAGCCTCCCTTGCGACACCCGCCAGTTTAGTCATGATTGGCGCAAGAACGGGAGGACTAACGATGGATGTCTCAGCACTGCTGAAGCAATTCACCTCGGCTGTCGAGCAGGGCGACGGCAAGACTTTCGCCGAGCTGTTCGCCGAGGATGGCGTCTACCACGATGCATTCTATGGGGCGTTTCAGGGCCGCGCCCGCATCGCCGAACTGATCGAGGACTGGTTCCGCCGGACCGCGCGCGACTTCCGCTGGGACATGTTCCGGCCGGTGAGCGACGGCCACACGCTCTACGCCTATTACACCTTCAGCTACGTCTCGCTGGTGCCCGAGGCCGAGGGCAAGCGGGTGGGCTTCGACGGCGTGGCGATGATGCAGCTCAAGGACGGGCTGATCACCGAGTATCGCGAGGTCGCCCACACCGGCCCCGCCCTCCTCGACATCGGCTTCGTCCCCGAACGGGTCGCCAAGATCGTCGGAAAAGAAGCCGCGCACATGAAGAAACGCCCGGAGTGGAAGCGCCACGAAAGCCCGTGATTGCGGGCTTATATCGATGATGTTGACCAAGATGGGGGATTTGGCCGACCGCGCCTAGAATGGTGCGATGTCGGCGGTCCACGCAAAAGTCAGGAATGGTCTCGGAGCGGATCCATTCCCGTTTAATTTCCGTTTATTAAACGGGAAGCGAAGACCCGCCCAACTCGCGATGACAAAAGGATCAGTCGCGCAGCAGCTCGTTGATCGAGGTCTTGGAACGCGTGCGCTCGTCGACGGTCTTGGTGATGATCACGCAGTAGCGGGCGGGCTTGTCCGGACCGCCGCCCATGGTGCCGGGATGAACCACGGAAAAGGGCGGCACCTTGCCAATGTGGATCTGCCCCGTCTCGCGATCGACGATGCGCGTGTTCGCCGAAATGAACACGCCCATCGACAGAACCGAGCCGGTACCGACGATCACGCCCTCGACCACTTCCGAGCGCGCGCCGATGAAGCAGTTGTCCTCGATGATGACCGGGTTGGCCTGCAAGGGCTCGAGCACACCGCCGATGCCGACTCCGCCCGACAGATGGCAATTCTTGCCGATCTGCGCGCACGAGCCGACAGTCGCCCAGGTGTCGACCATGGTGTTGGTGTCGACATAGGCGCCGAGATTGACGAACGACGGCATCAGCACGACCGACGGCGCAATGTAGGAGCCGCGGCGCACGACCGAGCCCGGCACGGCACGGAAGGCCGCCTTGGCGAAGCGCGCGGCGTCCCAACCGGTGGTCTTGAGCGGCACTTTGTCGAACCACGGCGCGGCGCCCAGGCCCGGGAAGGCGGCGCCGCCGTCCATCGGGACCGAATCGGTGAGGCGGAAGGACAGCAGTACGGCCTTCTTCAGCCACTGGTTGACCACCCATTCGCTGCCGAATTTCTCGGCCGTGCGGAAGGTGCCGTCGTCGAGGCCGGCGATCGCTGCTTCGACGGCGTCGCGAACCTCGCCCTTGGTGGCGCTGTTGACGGTGTCGCGCTTGTCCCAGGCGGCATCGATGGTGGCTTGCAGCTGCTTGCTCATAGGTCCCTCGAAAAAGGTCGCGGGACCATAGCTTCGGGAAACCGGGAGTCAATGACGGCGCCCGGCCCTTGCATCACGGGCGGCAGCACTCCGCGCTGTCGACCGATTGGACCGGCGGACAGGGCAGCGAACCGTAGGAGCAGAACACGCAGCAGTCGCCGGGCTTCGGTCGGAGCAACCCCTTGCAGTTCGGGCATTCGTAGAAGAACCAGCAGGCGTTGGTCGGCATCGTTTCGACCCGACGGGTGCCGCACAACGGACAGGTCAGGGTGGACTGAAGAATGGCGGTCATATCGGCGGCTCGTACCAGAAGGTGAGGGCAAGCAGGCCGACCGCCAGCAAAATGACACCACGGCCCGTCCAGCGCACGAGGAGATGGCCGCGCGTCGATCCGGCGACGCAGGACCCGCACGTCCGCGCGCGCCATTGCCGGTAGGCCAGGTATCCGGCGCCGGCCAGGCACCCGGCCGCGAGGTAGAAGAGCGCCTGCTGGTACTGCCCGGCCAGATAGCCGATGCCGACCAGCGAGGCGGCGCTGAGTCCCAGGGTCGAGAGCGCGATCGGCAAGGCGCAGCAGGAAGCGACGCCGAAGGCCGCCAGGAAGCCTCCGACCGCGAGGACCGTCCCGGCCGCTTCTCCCTGCCGGTCGGCGACGGGTGGCGGGCCGGCGGAATCTTTCACCTGTATTTCCATCGCCAAAGGCTACACCCTGTAGCAACTACAGACTCAAGCACGTCGCGATCAAAGGAAGGTGATCGTCATGCCAGCGCAGGACGCTCTTGCCATCGGCGCCCTCTCGGGACGGTCGGGCGTGAATATCGAGACCATCCGCTATTACGAGCGCATCGGGCTGCTGCGCAAACCGTCGCGTAGTGCGGCCGGATACCGACTCTATCGCCCGGACGATGTCGCTCGCCTCAACTTCGTCCGTCGCGCGCGCGATCTGGGATTTTCGATCGAGGATGTGCGGCGGTTGCTCGACCTGGCCGATCGCAAGCCGAGATCGTGCGAGGGAGCGCGTGAAATCGCCCAGGCTCACCTCGACGAGGTGCGCGCCAAGATCGCCGACTTGCGCCAGATGGAGGACGTTCTTTCGGTGACGGTGAAGGACTGTGCGCGCGGCGCGGTGCCCGACTGCCCATTGCTGCGGTCGCTCGACCGCGCGGCCTAGGGTGGGGTCGATGGCGTTCAAGATCCCCGAATCGGTGCTGGTCGTGGTCCATACCGCCGACCTGCGGGTCCTGCTGCTGGAGCGCGCCGTGCCCGAGGGACAAAAGAGTGCCGGGATGTGGCAGTCGGTGACCGGCTCGCGGGAGCCGGAGGATGTCGACCTGGCGGAGACGGCCCGGCGCGAGCTGCTCGAGGAGACCGGCCTGTCGGTGGGTACGCTCACCGACTGGCGGATCCGGAACCGCTACGAGATCTGGCCGCAGTGGCGCGCCCGCTACGCGCCCGGCGTCACCCACAATGTCGAGCACGTGTTCGGCTTTCTGGTGCCCGAGGCCGCCGTGGTCACCCTCGATCCGGCCGAGCATGTCGCGCAAGTCTGGCTGCCGTGGCAGGCCGCCATGGACAGGGTCTTCTCCCCCACCAACCGCGACGCCCTCTGGCAGTTGCAGAAACGCGTGGCGGCATGAGCACCGATTCCGGAACAATGGGCAAAGAGGCATCGACACTCGGCCAATTCAGCTGGGCGCTGTTCGATTGGGCGAACCAGCCGTTCTTCACGGTGGTCACGACCTTCATCTTCGGGCCCTACTTCGTGAACGTCATGATCGGCGATCCGGTCGCCGGGCAATCCGCCTGGGCGTTCACGCAATCGGCGTCGGGCATCGTCATCGCCGTGCTCAGTCCCTTCCTGGGGGCGATGGCCGACGCCGGCGGGCGGCGCAAACCCTATGTCTTCTTCTTCCAGCTCCTGCTGTTCGTGGGCTGCACCGGCCTGTGGTGGGCCTACCCGCACCGGCCCGACCTCGCCGGGCCGATCGGCCTGGCCATGGTGCTGGCCAGCATCGGCGCGGAGATGTCGATCGTCTTCAACAACGCGCAGCTCCCCAGCCTCGTGCGGCCCGAGCGCATCGGCTGGCTGTCGGGCTTCGGCTGGGGCCTGGGCTATGTCGGCGGCCTGATCGCGCTGTTCGTCGTGCTGGCCTTTCAGCTCACGCGCGGCACCGATCCGGCATTCACGCTCGAGCGCCTCACCGGCCCCGCCTCGGCGCTGTGGCTCGCGGTCTTCGTGCTGCCGATGTTCCTGTTCACGCCCGACCACGCGCCGCGCAATCTCACGGCGCTCGAGGCGGCGCGGCAGGGCGGGCGCGCCCTGCTGCAGACGCTTCGCAAACTCCGCAGCTACAGGAACCTGCTCACCTTCCTGATCGCCTTCATGCTCTACAACGACGGGCTGGCCGCGATCATCGCCTTCGGCGGCGTCTACGCCTCGGCCACCTTCGGCTGGACGACGACGACGCTCGGCATCTTCGGCATCATCATCACCGTGTTCGCCATCCCGGGCGCCATGATCGGCGGCAAGCTCGACGACCTGTTCGGCAGCAAGCGCACGGTGCAGGCCGCGATCCTGGGCGTGATCGTGGCCACGGTCGGCATCGTCAGCGTCACCGGCGACAGCGTGCTGTTCTTTTTGCCGGCGGCGCCGCTGCAAGCCACGCGCGGGCTGTTCGGCTCGACGCAGGAACTGGTCTTCATGGCGTTCGCACTGCTGCTGGGCTTCTGCATGGGGCCGATGCAGGCCGCCAGCCGCACCCTGATCGGCCGCCTCGCGCCGGCCGGCATGGAAGGCGAGTTCTACGGCCTGTTCGCGCTCTCCGGCCGCGCCACGGCGTGGATGGCGCCGATGGCGATCGGCATCCTGACGGCCATGACGCACTCCAACCGCCTCGGTGTGGCCTGCGTGCTGGTCTTTCTGGTGCTGGGCTTCGTGCTGTTCATGCGCGTCCGCGAGGAGCGCGCGTAGCCTTAAAGATTCGTCGTCTTGCCTTTGAAGGTGCAGAGGTCATTGACGACGCAGGTTGGGCACTCGGGCTTGCGCGCCTTGCAGGTGTAGCGGCCGTGCAGGATCAGCCAGTGGTGGGCGTGCAGGCGATACTCCCCGGGCACGCGCTTCAGCAGCTTGAGCTCGACCTGCAGCGGGTTCTTGCCGGGGGCGAGACCCGTGCGGTTGCCGACGCGGAAGATGTGCGTGTCGACGGCAATGGTGGCCTCGCCGAAGGCCACGTTCATCACCACGTTGGCGGTCTTGCGGCCGACGCCGGGCAGCGCCTGCAGCTCCTCGTGGGTCTTGGGCACCTCGCCGCCATGGCGCTCGATCAGCAGGTGGCTGAGCGCGATCACGTTCCGGGCCTTGGTCCGGAAGAGCCCGATCGTCTTGATGTGGTCGATCAGTTTCTTCTCGCCCAATGCGACCATCTGCTGCGGCGTCTTGATGAACTTGAACAGGGGCCCGGTGGCGCGGTTGACGCCCACGTCGGTGGCCTGGGCCGACAGGACGACGGCGACCAGCAGCTGGTAGAAATTATCGTATTCGAGCTCGGTTTCGGGCTCGGGCATCGCCCTCTTGAGACGGGCGAAGAACTCGGGGATAACGGCGGGCTTCATCAGGGCCATATAGGTTTTTACCATGAACGACGGACCTGTCCCGGCGGTTCATTTCGCCACCTCGCTCAGCCCGCACCGCAGCCTGTCGCCCGAGGGCTTCAAGTGGCTGATTCGCGGCGCAGTGGCGGCCAATCTGATGATCGGCCTGCCGATGTACCTGCTGGGCGCCTGGCCGGTCATGGGCTTCATGGGCCTCGACGTGTTCCTGCTCTGGTACATGTTCAAGCGCAACTACCTCGACGCGCGCCGCAGCGAGACCCTGGTGCTGACCGACCGCGAGCTGATCATCGATCGCAAGTCGCCTGACGGCGAACGCGAGGAACACCGGCTCGACGCCTACTGGCTCAAGGTCGATCTCGCCGAGGAGAGTGCGCGGCTGGTGCTGAGCTCGCGCGGCAACCGCGTCGTCATCGGCCGCTTCCTGTCGCCCGGCGAACGCGAGCAGGTGGCCGA
>Ga0070658_10004657_pt1 | contig 11160 bp, 10 predicted proteins | sample KBSC13metaG_FD_64664 | JGI IMG/M metagenome (GOLD analysis project Ga0070658, IMG submission 64664) | Corn rhizosphere microbial communities from Kellogg Biological Station, Michigan, USA - KBS C1-3 metaG | ecosystem: Host-associated > Plants > Roots > Rhizosphere > Soil ... | reverse complement strand
AACTTCTTCGTCGTCGTCATCACGGTGCAGCAACAGGCCGGCGGCAACCTCAGCGAAGCGCTCGGCAATTTGAGCCGCGTGCTGCGCAACCGTAAGAAGATGAAGCAGAAGATCAAGGCGATGTCGTCGGAAGCCAAGGCTTCGGCCGGCATCATCGGCTCGCTGCCCTTCATCGTCGCCATTCTCGTGACGCTCACCACGCCCAGCTACATGGTGCCGCTGTTTTCGACCACGATCGGCCTCATCTGGCTCGGCATCGCCGCGCTGCTGATGGGGATCGGCGGCTTCATGATGAACCGCATGATCCAGTTCGATTTCTGAGGCGGGCGCGATGGACCATATTTTCACCCGCGATTTCATGATTGCCGCGCTCGCGGCGATCGCCGCAGCCGCGGTGGTCTTCACGCTCGGCTTCTCGCTGCTCGGCCGCGGCGGCATCTCGATGAAGCAGCGCATCAAGCGCGTCGCGCTCGAACGTGAAAAGATGCGTGCCGAGGAGATGGCGCGCCTGCGCGGCGGTGGACAGCAGGACACTGCGCGCGGTTCGATCCGCCACGTCGCCGGACGCGAATATGTGACCAACGTGGTGAACCGCTTCTCGCTGCAGAAGATGTTCGCCGATGAAAAGACCGTCGAGGCGCTGGCGCGTGCCGGCTATCGCGGGCAGGGTCCGCTCAACACTTATGTGTTCGCGCGCTTCGTGACGCCCTTTGGGCTGTTCATCGTGTCGTTCGCCTATCTGAGCCTCACGATCTTTGCCGACAAGCCGCTCTATCTCAACGCCATCTACGCGCTGTTCATCGGCCTCATCGGCGCCTATCTGCCGACGCTGCTGCTCAAGAACCGCACGATCAAGCGCCAGCAGTCGATCAAGCGCGCCTGGCCGGATGCACTCGACCTGATGCTGCTGTGCGTCGAGGCCGGCATGTCGGTCGAGCACGCCTTCAAGCGCGTCTCCAAGGAGATCGGCATGCAAAGCGCCGAACTCGCCGAGGAGATCACGTTGACCACGGCGGAACTGAGCTTCCTCGAGGATCGCACCCGCGCCTACGACAACCTGGGCAAGCGCACGGGCCTCGACGTGGTGAAGTCCGTGATGACCGCTCTCATCCAGGCGGACCGCTACGGCACCAGTGTCGGCACGTCGCTGCGCGTCATGGCCGAAGAGGGCCGCGAGACGCGCATGATGGAAGCCGAAAAGAAGGCCGCCGCCCTGCCGCCGAAACTCACGGTGCCGTTGATCGTGTTCTTCCTGCCGGTGCTGTTCATCGTCATCATCGCGCCGGCGATCATCAAGATCGGCCAGACTGGCGGCTTCAGCTTCCTGGGTAAGTAGGCGGCCGGCGATCAGCCGGTCCGCTTGATCATATCCCAGCGGTTCTGCTGCGTGATCATCGAGCGGATATAGGCCAGGTTCGCCTCGACCTGATCCGGCGGCAGATCGGCCGCAAGGATCGCCTTGGCCTCGTCGAAGCGGCCCTGCAGCCCGATCACCAACGCGAGGTTTTGCCGGATCTGGCTGGTCGCGCCGGGCATCTTGCTGGCCTTGCGCAGATGCGCCTCGGCCTGCTGCAGATCGTTGGTCATGGCATAGCTGAGACCGAGGTTGGCCTCGAGCGCCGGCTGGTTGGGTGCCGTCAGAAGCGCCTGTTCGTAGGTTGCGCGGGCCTCGTCGTTCCGCCCGCTCTGATCGAGGATGGCGCCCTTGACGAGAAGGGCGTTCCAGTCAGGCGCGGCCGGATCGATGGCATCCTCGACCACATTCAGCGCCTGTTCGAAGCGACCTGAGGCCGCCAGCGCCTTGGCGTATGCAACCTTGATATCGACATCGTCGGGATAGAGCGCGATTCCGTCTTCGAGCACACTCGCCGCCTGGTTTGCCTGGCCGGCGGAACGCAGCGCGGCCGAGTAGTAGACGAGCGTGGTCTTGTCGCGCGGATTGGCCTTGTACTTTTGCGCCAGTTGACTGACCAGCGTTGCCTGCTGTGTCGGGGTCTGGCTCGAAAAATCGGGCGAGACCATCGCGACGCGGTTGCTGGCACAGCCACTGACCGCGACCGCGGCAACGCCGGCCAGCAGCAGCATGCGAAGCGAGTGCGAGGAGGCGAGGCGAAGCGTCACGGCAGCGGCTTTGAATCGAGGTCGGCGCATGATCGCGCCTCTTCTCCGAGCAATAATTGATTAACCCTAATGCACCGTTAAGGGGCCGTTGCCGCCCCGCAGGCCGGAGCGTAAAGCTGCCGCACTCTCTCGTTTTTTGGTGACTCCGATGCCCCAGGCCAAGACGCTGCCCCTCATCCTTGTCGAGGAGGGCGGGCTGGGTGCGGCAGGCCTCGATTCGCACCAGCGCAAATGGGCAGCGGCGAACGGCTTTACGGGCAAACTCGGCAAGCTGCTGCCGCTGCCCGATGCCGCCGGCAATCTGAGCGGCTACGTGTTTGGTCTCGGTGCGAAGACCGGAGGCCCGGTGCTCGCGACCGGCATCGCCGCGGCGATGCTCGACCCCGGCAAATACCGGCTCGAAGGTGCCCTCGGCGATCCCACCTACGCGGCGCTCGGCTTCCGGCTCGGCAGCTACCGCTTCGATCGCTACAAATCGGGTCGCGCCGCGCCCGATCTGGTGCTGCCCAAGGGGGCCGATGCGGCCGAAGTGGGGCGGCTGACCGACGCGGCGTTCCTTGCCCGCGACCTGATCAACACCCCGCCCAACGACCTCGGGCCGGAGGCGTTCGAGCGCGAGATTCGCGCCTTTGCCCAGCGCCACAGGATGAAGGTGAAGGTGATCGTCGGCGACGATTTGCTGAAGCAGAATTTCCCGATGATCCATGCGGTCGGCCGCGCCTCGGCGCAGGCGCCGCGATTGCTCGACCTCATGTGGGGCAGGGCTTCCGATCCCAAGATCACGCTGGTCGGCAAGGGCGTGACCTTCGATACCGGCGGCCTCGACATCAAGCCGGCCCCCGGCATGCTGCTGATGAAGAAGGACATGGGCGGCGCGGCCAATGTTCTTGGCCTCGCGCATGCGATCGTGGATGCGGGCCTCAAGGTCCGGCTGCGGGTGCTCATTGCCGTCGTCGAGAATGCCATCGCCGGCGCCGCCTTTCGGCCGGGCGATATCCTGCCGTCGCGCTCCGGTCAGACGGTCGAGATCGGTAACACCGACGCCGAGGGCCGGCTGATCCTCGGCGATGCACTGACGCTTGGCGACGAGGAGGCGCCGGAACTGATGCTCGACATGGCGACGCTGACCGGCGCGGCACGTACGGCGCTCGGGCCCGACCTGCCGCCGCTCTTTTCCACCGACGATGCGCTGGCCGACGCGCTGCTGCACGAGGGGCTCGCGAGCGACGATCCGCTGTGGCGCATGCCGCTCTGGGCGCCCTATGACAAGATGATGGAGTCCAAGATCGCCGACGTGAACAACGCCGGCAGCACGCCGTTTGCCGGGTCGATCACCGCGGCGATGTTCCTCAAGCGCTTCGTCAGGAACGCCAAGGCCTGGGTGCATCTCGATATCTTCGGCTGGGCGCCGGAAGCTCGGCCGGGGCGACCGTTCGGCGGTACCGACCAGGGCATCCGCTCGGTCTATCGCGTCCTCAGGCAGCGATATAGTTGACAAAAGCAAGCAATTGCCTGCTACATGTCATCCATCATGGATGACAGCCTTCTTATCCCGGAAGTCCGGGCCTTCAACCGGTTCTATACCCGCCTGGTCGGTGCCCTCGATGCGGGGCACCTGGAGACCCCATACAGTCTCACTGAGGCACGGGTGATCTACGAGCTCGCCACGCGCAGTTCGGTCACGCCCGGTGAACTGGCCGCGGAACTCAAGCTCGACTCGGGCTACATCACCCGGCTTGTCGGCAAGCTGAGCGAGGCCGGCCTTGTCTCTGCAACGCGTGGAAAGGCCGACAAGCGGTCGACCACCCTGAGCCTGACCGAAGCGGGTCGCGCCGCCTTCGCGACGCTCGACCAGGCCACCAACGTTCTGTTCGCCGAGCTCTTGGCGCCCATCGATGCGGGCAGGCGCCGCGAACTCGGGGAGGCCATGGCAAGGCTGCGGGCCATCCTCGGCGAGCCGGTCCCCGCCGCGCCGCTACTCCTCAGGCCGCAGCGGATCGGCGACATCGGCTGGATGGTTCACCGCCAGGGCATTCTCTACAATCAGCAGTTCGGCTGGAACGGCGACTTCGAAGCGCTGATCGCCGGCATCTACAGCCAGTATCACGCTGCGCCCACGACTCCAGCCAAGGACCTCTGGGTCGCAGAACAGCGCGGCCAAATTGTGGGCTCGATCTTCGTGATGCCGTCCGAGGGCCTGCCCGGATCAGCGCAGTTGCGGATGCTCTACGTCGAGCCCGCGGCCCGCGGCCAGGGGGTGGGGGCGGCGCTGGTCAAGCAGGCGGTGAGCTTTGCGCAGGCCAATGGCTACGAACGGATGCGGCTGTGGACCCACACCATCCAGCAATCGGCCCGCCGCATCTACGCCGCCGCCGGCTTCAAAGTCGTCGAGACCATCGACGAGGACAATTTCGGCAAGGCGATGACCGGCGAGATCTGGGAAATCCGGTTCTAATACCCCCGCTTGCGGTCGACCACATTGGGCAGCGGCTTGCCGGCCTCGTGCTCGCGGATGATCTGCGAGAAGTAGCGCACGCCGGCGTCGACATTGCTGATCGCCGCGATATGAGGGGTGAGATAGGCATTGTCGAGCGCCCACAGCGGGCTCTGTGGGCTCAGTGGTTCGCTCTCGAACACGTCGAGACTGGCGGCGCCCAGCGTGCCGTCGCCGAGCGCCTTGACGATATCGGCCTCGACCTGGTGGCCACCGCGCGCGGCGTTGACGATCACCGGGCCGCCGTCGAGCCTGCGCCGCAGTTTGCTGAACAGGCCGTAGCTGAGGATACCCTTGGTGTCGGGCGTCAACGGCAGCAGGCAACACAGGATGTCGGTCTCGCCAAGGAACGCATCGAGCTGGTCGCCCGAATAGGTGCGAACCCCCGGGAGCGTCTTCGGCGTCCGGCTCCAGCCGAGTACCGTAAAGCCCATGCCCACGAGCTTTTGTGCCGCGTCGGCGCCGAGCACGCCCAGGCCCATGATCCCGACATTGGTTTCCCCTGCCGCCGGCGGGTAATTCTGCCGCCAGACGCGCGCGACCTGGTCGCGCTTGAAGCGGGTGAAGAGCCGCTGGTGCATGGTGACCTGCGCCACGACGTAGTCGCTCATGCGCTGCGTCAGATCCTCGTCCACAAAGCGCACGATCGGCGCATCGGGAAGCGCCGGATGTTTGAGCAGGGCATCGACTCCCGCCCCGAGCGACAGCACGGCCTTGAGGTTGCTGAGGCCGTCGAAGGCGTTGGCCCTGGGCTTCCAGACGAAGGCGTAGTCGATGGCTTTGGGATCGAACGGCTCGGCCTGGCGGACCACGTTGACGCCCGGCAGCGCGGCGCCATAGGCGGCGGCCCAGCGGGCTTCGTCGACGTCGCTCAGATGCAGCAGCAGGGTGGTCATTTCGGGCCTCTCAAAATGCAAGAGCCGCACCCTGCGGCGCGGCTCGTTGAACGCGATGTCGCAATCGCTACTGCGCGGCGGAGGACGACGATGCCGGCGCGGCAGCCGATGACGTCGGAGCCTCCGAGGCCGATGAGGCCGCGGCGCTCGAGGCCGGTGCCGACGACGGCTCGGCAGCCGAAGAGGCCGACGTCACGCCGGCGGAGCTGGCGGGCGTCGGGTTCTGGCCGTTCTGTTCGTTCGTCGACGGGGTCGGCACGCCGGCCGCCGGGGCCACCGACGAGCTGCCCGCGGTGGTCTGCCCGCTGGCCGGAGCCTGGCCACCGGCCGGCGCCTTGGGCTGCGGGAACGGCTTGGGCGAATGGCTCAGCGTCGAGAGGTACGCGATGATGTTGGCGCGGTCGCTGTCGTCGCTGTCGCCGGCATAGGTCATCTTGGTCCCGTTGGCGAAGGTCTTGGGCGAGGTCAGCCAGGCATTGAGGTTCTCGTACGTCCAGGTGTCCTTGTTGTGGGCGCTGAGCGCGGCGCTGTACGAGAAGCCCGGATGGCTCGCGATCTGGCGTTCGACGACGTCGTAGAGATTCGGACCGGTCTTGTTCGGGCCGCCCTCGGTAAAATCGTGGCACGCCTGGCACTTCTTGACCGCCGCTTCGCCGGCCTTGGGATCGGCCTTGGCCAGGAGCGTGCCGATATCGACTGGAGCCGCCGCGGGAGCGCCGTTGTCGGCCGTCTGGTTGCCGGTCGGTTCGGGCAGGGCATAGCCCGGGCCGCTGTGGGCAGGCTCGTAGATCGCCTCGGCGATGAACCCCACGCCCATCACGAACAGCAGCGTTCCAAGAATCGCGCCGATAATCTTATTGAGTTCGAACGAATCCATTGCGGGGTCCCTAAGCCTCTTCCGGCGCGGTATAGACGAGCCAGGACAAGGCTGTAAACGCCGCTTCTGCCCGATGGGCAGCGCGGGGCCCCCGTCCCGTTGCGTGCGGCAAGATAGTCCATGGGCGAAGCGAGCCGCAACTGTCGCAGGGCCCCTGCGACAATTGTCCCTTGCACGAGAAATCCTGAGGCCGCGCAAGGCTTTGTTGACTTGCCGGAGGCGCAGGGTTCATAGAGCCGCCGACCAGGACGGAAGGGGCGTATTCCATGGCCAAGCTCATCGCATTCCAGGGCGAACCGGGCGCCTTCAGCCATGCGGCGGCGCATGCGGTTTTCCCCAGGGGCGAGCCGGTGCCGTGTGCGACCTTCGAGGACACCATCCAGGCGGTGAAGACCGGCAAGGCCGACTATGGCCTCGTGCCGGTCGAGAACTCGCTCTATGGCCGCATCACCGACATCTACCATTTGCTGCCCGAGAGCGGCCTGTTCATCACCGGCGAGCACTTCCTGCGCATCGAGATGAACCTGCTCGGCCTCAAGGGCACGACGCTCAAGGACATCAAGTCGGTGCAGTCGCTGAATGTGGCGCTCGGCCAGTGCCGCGCCTTCATCCGCAAGCACCGCTTCAAGACCATCAACGGCGGCGACACCGCCGGCAGCGCGCATGAAGTGGCCGAACGCGGCGACCGCAGCGTGGGCGCCATCGCCTCGCGCTTTGCCGCGGAAGTCTACGGCCTCGACATCCTCGCCGAAAATATCGAGGACGCGGCGCACAACACCACGCGCTTCCTCGTCATTTCGCGCGCACCCGAAACGCCCAGGCGGACCAAGGCGCCGGTCAAGACCACCTTCGTGTTCCGCGTCCGCAACGTGCCGGCGGCGCTCTACAAGGCCATGGGCGGCTTTGCCACCAACGGCATCAACATGACCAAGCTCGAGAGCTACATGGTCGACGGCTCCTTCACTGCAACGCAGTTCTACGCCGACATCGAAGGGCATCCCGACGACCGCTCGGTGCAGTTCGCGTTCGAGGAGCTGCAGTTCTTCACCGATCATTTCCGCGTGCTCGGTGTCTATCCGGCAGCCAAGCCCGTCTAGGCACGCCGCAGCATCCGGGGCCCAGTCCGGACGCGTCGGGCGAAAGCTGCCGCTTCGATATGCGGCGTGGCGGGACCTACTGATCCAAGCCGGTAGTCGGCGATTTAAGGGACGTTCAGCCCCGCCTCGCAAAGGGGTGGATTCAGGCATGCGCCGCTGGAGGGCGGAGGAACTGTGCCTGCCGCCTCGGCTCCAACATTGGCCCACCGCGGAGCGACCTCCGCGGTCCCCTTTTCCCAGCAACGCGACCCACCGAAAAACGCGCCCCGCGAATGGGTGCGCTTGCCGGTGAGCCGCCCGCCGGCAGCTCGTCACTGCCTCGCGCGGCGGAGGGATGAGGCAATATAGCACCGCCGCAAACACCCGGCATAACTTCGACCGATGGAGTGATTTGCGACGTCCCGGCAAGGCGTTACAGCAATCCTAGAATGCCGGTTCATCGGCTGGCGACGCGTCCCCGTCGCGACGATGCCGCAGCCAGCTCTCGCACAGCGTGAGCGCCTGGGCCACGAAGACAAGCAGGTCGCGGTGCGTCAGCGGCCGGTTGCCGAACGGCTTGAAATATCGGGCATCGCCATCGCGGGAAAGCATCCGCCGCATTGCTTTGCCCAGCCCGGCGCACCGATCGCGCAGATAGGCGCGCGCCAGCTGCCGGCGCTCGGGACCGGCAACTTCGCCCAGCTCGAGCATTATCGACGCAGCGAGCGCGGCGGTCCGCTCGATTTCCGACCGCTGGCTGGAAGATGGGACGAACATGGCGCTCCTCGCCTTGTGGACTCGAGGGGGCATCTTACGCCGGGCCGTTGCCACCCCGGATAGGCCTGCCGGTTGCGCGTCGCGCCGGCCTCCGGAGCGGGCCCGCTGGCCGGGGCTTGGGCACGAGGGAGCAGGCTGCACAGGTCTGCCGGTTCGGCAGTATCAGGCAGTTCTGTCGCGAAATGCCCGAAGCAACGTCGTTGAGGTCTCTTCATCTCTACTTTGCCGCAGGTTAGATTGCGGGCCGATCGACGGTGATATGACTTCAGCATGACCGAAACGGCGTTGCTCGAATCGATCTACGAGGCCGCGGCCGTGCCCGAGCTGTGGCCGGACGTGCTCGCCCGCCTGGCCGAGCGGGTCCACTCATGGGCCGCCGCAGTGGCGTCGTTCGACCCGACCGGGCGCATGCGCTTCACCTCGACGCCCAACTACCGGCCAACCTTCGAAGGTTTTGCGGCGAATTTCGAGAAGTATGACAACCAGCGGCCGAAGCGGGCGCTGGCGAGCGGTCACAATGGCTTCCTGCACGACCTCGAAATGTTCACCCAAGACGAGCTCGACCGCGACCCGGTCTATCGCGACTTCATCTATCCGCACGGCATCCGTTGGACCGCGGGGACGGTGATTCCGACGCCGACGCGCGACGTGCTGATCTTCGATTTCGCCCGGCGCGAGCAGGACGCGTCGTTCGACCGCGACACGATGATTCGGCTCGACCAGTTGCGGCCGCATCTCGCGCGCGCCGCGCTCCTGTCACACCGGCTTGGCCTGCGGGCGGCGCGCGCCGCAACCGAGGCGATGGCGACGATCGGCGTGCCGGCGGCGATGATCGACGCCGGCGGCCGGGCGGTCAGCGTGAATGCCGGGCTGGAGGCTCTGGCCCCGGCCGTCGCGACCGGCGCGTTCGATCGGGTGCAGTTCCGCAACCCGCAAGCTGATGCACTGTTGCGGGAGGCGCTGGGACGCCTCGCGTCCGCGCTCGGAACGGCGCCGCATGTGCAGTCGATTCCGATTCCTGCCTCGGCGGAACGCGATGCGCTGGTGGCGCATGTAATGCCGGTGCGCCGCGCCGCGACCGATATTTTCGTGCACTCCGCGGCGCTGCTGGTGTTCACGCCGGTCGCGATGCCAACCTCGCCGCTGGCCGAGGTGCTGACCGGCCTGTTCGATCTGAGCCCGGCGGAGACCCGCGTCGCCCGCGGCATCGCCGGCGGCCTCAGCATCGACGATATCGCCGCCGCACAGAATTTGTCCCGCGAGACGGTGCGCACGCAGCTCAAATCGGTGCTGCTCAAGACCGGCACGTCGCGACAGGTGGACCTCGCGCTGCTGCTCAGCGGCACCGCCGGGCTGCCGCGGGAACCGCCCGGCGGCTAGCGGCGCGAGAACAACGTTACAGCTCCTTCTCCGCCAGTTCGCGGAACGCGTCGGGGATGAGCCGCCGGCCTTCGAGTACCACCGAGCCATAGCCGATGGCCTCCCAGCCGAAGCGGTCGCGCACCTTGTCCATGGCGCGGTCGGCCGAAAAGCGCGAAGCGCCGCGCCGGCTGCCGGGACGGCGGGCTTCATCGCCGAGCCCGAGCGACAGCTCGAGCTGCAACGCCGGCTGCTGCTCGAGCGCGCTGACGGAAATCGCGAGCAGCGAGATTGTCGCTTCCTCCGGGTGTGCCGCCAGCACCTCGCGCACCAGCTCGCGGGCGATTTCGGTGATGATCGAGGTGGCGGAGACGGCGGCATCGAGCATCACGGCGTGGGTGACGGCGCTGAGGTCGGACCAGCGCACCCGCACCGTGATGCGGCGCCCGGCGATGGCCTTGGCCCTCAGGCGCGAGCCGATGCGGTCGGCGAGATGGCGCAGCGTCGGGCCGATGACGGCATCGGTCGCGGGCTTGCGGCCGAGCGCCGACTGCGCCCCCGCCGAGTGCGCGCGGCGGCCGGTGTCGATCTGGCGCGGATCGCGGTTGAAGGCGAGGGCATGGAGCTTCTCGCTGGCCGCCGGGCCGAGGAGGGTCTCGAGCGAGCGGCCCGGCATCGCCGCGAGCTGGCCGATGGTCGAAACGCCCATGGTGCCGAGGCGCGCTTTGGTGGCGGGGCCGACGCCCCACATCAGCTCGACCGGCAGGTCGTGCAGGAAGCTCAGTTCGGTCGCGGGATCGACGACGCACAGGCCATCCGGCTTGGCGACCTGCGAGGCGATCTTGGCGAGGTGCTTGGTGCGCGCCACCCCGACCGAGATCGGCAGTCCGAGTTCGTCGCGCACGCGCCTGCGCACGGTCTGCGCGATGACCGCGGGGGTGCCGAACAGATGCTCGGTCCCGGCCACATCGGCGAAAGCCTCGTCGATCGAGATGCGCTCGACCAGCGGCGTGTAGTCGTCGAGGATGCGGATCGCGGCGTCGCCGAGGCGCGAATAGTCCTTGTAGTGGCCGGGAACGAAGATGAGCTGCGGGCAAAGCTCCTTCGCCTGCCGGCCGGGCATGCCGCCGCGCACGCCGAAGGCCTTGGCCTCGTACGATGCCGCGAGTACCACGCCGCCGCCGACCGCGATCGGCTTGCCGCGCAGATGCGGATCGAGGAGCTGCTCCACCGAGGCATAGAAGGCATCGAGATCGGCATGCAGGATCGTCGCGTCCATCGGCGGACTCCGCGGGCGAGACGTAGAACATAACGGGAACACAGGCAATCGGCAATCGGCCGTCGGGAGCGGGCGTGAAGCTTCGCGATCGGCACGGTTCGCGGCGATAGCTCCGTCGTTGCGCGACAACCCCGACTGCCGATTGCCGGCTGCCGGACAAACAAAAAGCGGGGACCTGGCGGTCCCCGCTCCCGTGGAACGTCGCGAACGAGACGCTTACTTCGTGGTGGTGGTCTTGGTGACCGTCTTGGTCACGGTCTTGGCCGGAGCCGGCTTCGGGG
>Ga0070658_10004655_pt1 | contig 11161 bp, 16 predicted proteins | sample KBSC13metaG_FD_64664 | JGI IMG/M metagenome (GOLD analysis project Ga0070658, IMG submission 64664) | Corn rhizosphere microbial communities from Kellogg Biological Station, Michigan, USA - KBS C1-3 metaG | ecosystem: Host-associated > Plants > Roots > Rhizosphere > Soil ... | reverse complement strand
CGCGGCGACGCCGGCGACCGTCAGGTGTCCGGCGCCAAGGTGGCGCTGCAGCACAACCTGGGCCTCGGCGGTGCCGCCGTGGTGACGATGTACAAAGGTCCCTCGACGCCCGCCTGACAACCGCGAAGGACGACGCCCCATGAGCCAGGCCACGGAGGCCAACGACACGGCCACCTATCCGCGCGCTGCCGACCTCGAGCTGATCCAGCTCGGGTTCGGCTCGCGGCCGGGCCATGGCAGCTTCGAACTGACGCCAGGCCTCGCCCGTCCCGACGGTGCTCTGTACGGCGGGACGGGCGCGGCGGTGTCGGTCATGGCGATGGAAGCGGCCACCCAGCGGGATGCGCTGTGGGTCGTCACCCAGTTCGTCGCCCAGGCCCATGTCGGGGAGACCATCGACGTCGATGCCGAGACCTTGGCGCTGGGCAAGCGCATCGCTCAACTCCAGGTGACGGCCACCGTCGGCGAGCGCACGATCTTCTGTGCCCTCGGGGCGACCGCAACGCCGAAGCCGGATGGACTCAACGGGCAGTACCTGCCGATGCCGGCCGTCTCTCCACCGGACGACAGCGGGCCGATGCCGTTCGGGCCGGGTTCGGGCGAAGGCCGCGAGATGGCCTTCAGCCGCAACCTCGAGTTCCGCCAGGCGACGTTCGTCGAGGACCAACCGCCGGGGTCACTGGCACTGTGGGCCCGGCTGCGTGAGGTCAGCGAGCTCACTCGGGCGGGCGTCGCCTATCTCGCCGACATGGTGCCGCCTGCCATCGCCCGCGCGGCCGGCAAAGTGGGCGGCGGCTTCAGTCTCGACAACTCGCTGCGCTTCGCCGACGTCCCGCCGACTGAGTGGATCCTGCTGGACTTGCACGGCGAGCTCGCCACCAACGGCTATGGCCACGGCAGCTTCACCGCCTGGACGCCGGACGGCGTTCTCATCGCGACCGGTAGCCAGACGGCGAGCCTGGTTCACCTTTTCGACATGGGCGGTCCGGACCCGTGGCGGCAGGTGCGGTCCACAACCGCGGGCTCGACCTGACCGAGCCTGCGTTACCCCTACCCGTGACCGCCGTGCCGGTGCTTGGGCGGCTTCGTTCCGGGCGTCGGCGATGGCGGCGGACGATGGTGGTGCGGCGACGCGGCTGGGCCGGCCATCACGTCCCGCGCTACGTGTGCGCCTGCGCCGGCGAAGTTCTCCGCGACGGTGCCGGCAAGGGCCGCGCGCATCGTGGCGCTCCATACCGCGGCGGGCAGGTCGGCGCCGTAGACGTGCGTGTAGAAGCGTCCGTTGATGGTGACGTCGCGCAGCGGATGGCTGATGCCGCGCGGGTCGCCGACCCACGCGGACGCCGCGAGCTGCGGTGTGTAGCCGCTGAACCATGCCGCCCCGAACGACTCGGTGGTGCCGGTCTTTCCGGCTGCTGGTCGGCCGATGCCGGCCGCGGCACCGGTTCGGCTCGGGTCCGGACCGTCGATGACGCCACGAAGGACGCTGGTGACGGTGTCGGCGGTGGTGGGCGACATCACTTGGCGGCACGCGCGACGGTGAGGGACGGTGACTCCGGTTGCGGACGAGACGGCGTACGGCGGGCAGTAGCTGCCATGCGCTGCGACCGCGGCGTACGCCGCAGCCACCTGCAGTGGTGAGGTGTCGTCTGCGCCGAGGGTGAACGACGGCACCTCTGCGGGCGGCTTGCCGTTGCTGATCTCGGTGATGCCCATGCGCACGGCAAGCCGCCAGGCGGCGCAGACGCCGACCTTCTTCTCCAGCTGCGCGAAGTAGGTGTTCACCGACTCCCAGGTGGCGCGGACCAGACCGAACGTGCCGCCCTCGCCGTCTTCGGCGTTGCCGACGTGCCATGAGCCCAAGGCGTCACCGCTGCAGTCGTGCAGCTCTCCCTCGTTGATGGTCAGGTGGGGCGGCGCGTAGAGAGTGGTCGACAGCGGCAAGTGATGCTCGAGTGCGGCGGCGAGGGTGAACAGCTTGAAGGTGGACCCGGCCGGAAACCCGCTTTGGCCGCCGGTGGCGAGGTTGACTCGGGTCTGCCCTCGCTTGCTTCCGTAGCTGCGGTCCACCGCCATGGCGAGGACGGCGCCAGTGCCAGGTTGCACTGCGACGACGGCCGTCGCCACTCTGCTGCCGCGTGGCACGACCCGGTCGACCGCCCGCTGTGCTGCTTGCTGGACGCGCGGGACGAGCGTGGTGCGAATCGTCAGTCCGCCGGTCATCAGTCGCTGTTCGCGTTCCGCCCGGTTCGCGCCGAAGCGTGGATCGTTGAGCACCTGCTGGTGAACCCAGTCGCAGAAGAACGGCGCGTAGCTCGGTTCGCAGCCGAACCGCGGCGCCGACAGGTGCACCCCGAGCCGCGTCGCGACCGCCGTGCGTCGCTGTTGCTCGGAGATATCGCCGGCGGCTTGCATCCGCTGTAGCACCTGCGCGCGGCGCGCAAGCGCAGCGCCGGTGGCCCGGACGGGGTCATAGTCGCTCGGCGACTGCACGAGGCCCGCGAGCAGCGCGCTCTGGGGGAGCGTCAGCTTTCCTGCGTCCGTGCCGAAGTATCGGCGAGCCGCCGACTCGATGCCGTAGGCGCCTTCTCCGAAGTAGACGATGTTCAGGTAGCGCTGAAGGATCTCCGTCTTCGTCAGCGTGTGTTCCAGCGCGACGGCGTATCTCGCCTCGCGCACCTTCCTCGCGATCGTGTCGGTCGTGGCCGACTTGTCACCGGCGTACAGCAGCACGTTCTTCACGTACTGCTGGGTGAGGGTGCTGCCGCCCTGTGCCGTGCTTCCCGCTCCGAGGTTGGCGAGTGCGGCCCGCATCGTGCCCTGTACGTCGACCGCGCCGTGCGAGAAGAAGCGAACATCTTCGATCGCGACGATCGCCTTCTGCATCGCCAGCGCGACGTGCTCGATCGGCACGTCGACGCGATCCTGCGCGAAGAACTCCGCGATCGTGCTGCCGTCTGCGGCGAGCAGCCGACTCCGCTGGGGCGGGGGTGGCCCCTGAAGTTTCGACGGAAGCGACTCGAACGAAGCCGTCGCACCGCGAACGAACAACGCCAAGCCGCCCACGACCGGCAGCAGGGCACCGGCCAGGACGAGACCTGCCGCCGCGCTGAATGCAAGCAGGCGCACCAGAACCTGTCGCGACGACGGCGTCACACCGGATGCCCTACCCGCGGTTCCCGCGGCGAAGCGTTACGCCTCGACGTAGCGCGCGCCGAGTGCCGAAGCGAGGCGTCTGTGCGTCGACGTGACACCGATGAGGACCGACTGCATCGGGTCGAGCTGATGCCGGTGCGCGAACGCGAGCGGCAGCCCGGGCAGTGGCGGCCGGCACCAGCAGGCCGGTGGTCCACCCGGATGAGGACAACTGGCGCCTTCAACCGGCCCGACGACTTCGCCGTTGGAAGCCGTGGTGCTGCGAACGGAGGGACGTGCAGGGCGGGTTGCGCCGTACGCCGCTCGGAGCCGGGCGCGGTCGTCAGCGGGCAGCGACAGGGACGCCGCGTGCGCAGCCGAGCGGACGGTCTCCGGCCGGCGCGCGCCGGGCAGCGGCACGACGACAGGGGACAGGTCGAGCAAGCCCGCCAGCGCGACCTCGGCGGCCGGCACGCCTTCCCGCTCGGCGATGGCGTGAAGCGTCGGGTCGCGCGGCAGCCGATGAGCGCGCCGTGGCCCGCCGAGCGGCGAGTGTGCCAGCACGGCGATGCCGAGCTCGGTGCACCGCTCGACGACGCCGCCACGCACGGCGCTGTCGTCGAAGATGCTGATCGGCACCTGCACGGCGGCGAGGGGCGCGAGGGCGAGGGCCGCGTCGAGTAGCCGTCGGTTCACGTTGCAGACACCGATCGCGCGCACCAGGCCGTCGTCGAGGAGCTGCGTCAACGAGCGAACAGTGGTCTGCCACGCCACGCGCGGGTCGGGCGCGTGCACCAGATAGAGGTCGATCGGCAGCCCGTCGAGCGCGGCGAGGCTGTGTTCGCAGTCGCGGCGGATGGCCCCCGCCCGGCCGTCCGGGACCCATTGGCCGGACGGTCGCCTCATGCCGCCCTTGGTGACGATCCGGGCACGCTCGGCGGCACCGGATCGGCGAAGCGCCGCCGCGAGCAGCCGCTCGTTGTGGCCGAGCTCCGTGTCGTCATGCCCGTAGGCATGCGCAGTGTCGAACACGGTGATCCCGGCGCCGACGGCAGCGGCGATGGTGTCCATGGCGCGATCCACGTCGCGGTTCGCATCGGTCGACAGCCGCATGCAGCCGAGACCGATGCGCAGCCCGGCAGGATCGAGCCGCTGGTCCGCGGTCAGCGCGCGGCCAACCGGTCGAGGAACGCGGCAATGTCCGCCCGCGCTGTGTCGGATGTCCAGACATCGGCGACGACTCGGTCGTCCGCATCACGACGGTCGGTGATGCGGCGGCGGGTCTGATCCTGCAGCCGCCTGTTCATCTCGCCGGTGAGCGCTAGGGGTCCGGCGTGTGCGCCAAATGCGTAGCGCGCGATCTCCAGCGCCACCGTTGGGAAGGGCACGCCGACGAGCAGCTCGGTCAACCCGATGCTGCCACCGGACATCAGCCTCAGGTCCGCGGCCGCCGCGATGATGCAACCGCCCGCGACTGCGTGGCCGTTGCTGACGCGAATCATGCGGCCGCCGGTGTCCTCGAAGTTGGCGCACCGATCCTATGAAGAGCGGTCGCAGCCACCAGCGACGCTGGTTATCTGCGGCCGTCACGGGCAAAGAAGTCTCGTACGACGAGATGCAGGGACGCACATGGGACCGTCTGCTGATGCCTACCTGCCGGTCCGGCTGACCGAGCGAGAGCGCGCGGCTCTCGCCGAGATGGAGCGGGAGATGACGTTCCGTGACCGCGACTTCGTCACCCGGCTCGGGCTGTTGTGGTCGCTGCACGCGGGCGCCTCGACTGAGTGCACCGCGACGCTCCAGGTCATGACGCCGTCGGCGCCGCGAAGGACGAGCACGCGCGAAGGGTTGCACCTGGCTCTGGCCGTCTCGCTTGCGATTGCTGCGCTCGGGATCCTCGTGATCGTGAGCTGCATGGTGGTCTCGTCCCTCGCGCGCACCCCGCTCATCGGCGCAGTCTCCGGGATGGGCTGACGATCACGCTCAAACTGGATCGAATCCGACCGGACGACGCCGACAAGCGTTACTGAAGATCGTCGCCGATGGCGATGGTGCCGCTCGTCGTGACCGTTGCATAGGAGCCCAGGCAAGCCCAGCGTCCCGGTCCGAACTCGACCCGGTTGTGTTTCGTAAGCACCACCAGGGTGTCCCGGTGCCGCTCGACCCCACGCTGCGCCAGAGTCGGCACGAGGCATCGCATCGTGGGCATCACCACCGAGAGCTCAACTGTTCCGACGCGCAGCGTGCATCCGGTCCATTGGTCTTCGCTACCCCGAGTTTCGCCACCCGACCCGCCGCCGGCGCACTGTCGCCGAGCATCTGTTCAAGCACGACGGCCGGCCAGCTGTCGGCGACGTCGGCGACGACCAGCTCGTAGCGCGCGTCCTGCGGCGCCTGTCTGATGAACCGCACGTCGCGGCCACAGACCTCTGCCAGCCGACGCTCGCCCGCGGAATCGGTCGTGACGGTGGTGTCGTCGGGCAGTGTGATCGCGACGGCGTCCCCATCCCACTGCGCTGCGCACTGCAAGAGCTGCCCCCACTTGTCCGGGTGGTGGCAGCTGGCGATCTGCGAGCTCTCGACGTCGAGGAGGGCGAAGGCGCGGTCACCGTGGACGCCGCGCTCGGTGACTTCAACGCGGTCGACCGACTCTCCCTGCATCGACTTCACCGGGTATCGGTGCAGTCCACTGACGACGGTCACGGCTCGTCAATCTCCGGCGTTGGGCGTCCGGATTCTGTCTGCAGCGGCACCTCGGACCTCCGCCGGACCTAGCGCACCAGGCGGAAGAAGTTACGGACCTCGTCGACGAAGATCGCTGGTTGCTCGAAAGCAGCGAAGTGCCCGCCGCGCTCCGGCTCGTTCCAGTAGCGAAGATCGGGGTAGGCCAGCTCGGCCCAGTGCCGCGGCACTTGCACGATCTCTTTCGGGAACATCGACGCACCGACCGGCACGGTGACGTCGCCGGTCCGGAAGGTCCGGAAGCTCTCCCAGTACAGCCGCGCTGACGACGTGGCGGTCCCGGTCAGCCAGTACAGCGTGATGTTGTCGAGTAACCGGTCGGCGCCGAAGAACGTCACCGGATCACCGTCGCAGTCCGACCAGGACCAGAACTTCTCCAGGATCCAGGCGCACTGGGCGGCCGGCGAGTCGGTGAGGCCGTAGCCGAGGGTCTGCGGCCGGGTGCTCTGCTGGGTGGAGTAGCCGGCCTCCCACCGTTGGTAGTGCTGTCCGCTCTCCAGCGCTTTCTGTTCGGCCGGAGTGAACTCGGTCTGTCCCTTCGGCGGCCGTCCGGAGGGCATGTTGAGGTGGATGCCGACCAACGGGTCCGGGTGCTGATGACCCAGACGGGTGGTGACCGCGGCGCCCCAGTCGCCGCCCTGCGCGCCGTACCGCTGGTAGCCGAGCCGGAGCATCAACTCGGCCCAGACGTCGGCGATGCGCTCGATGCCCCAGCCGGTGTTCCGGGGCCGGCCGCTCCAGCCGTAGCCGGGCAGCGACGGTGCGACGACATGAAAGGCGTCGGCGGCGTCACCGCCGTGCGCGACCGGGTCAGTGAGGGGCCCGATGACGTCGACGAACTCCAAGAAGGACCCCGGCCAGCCGTGAGTCAAGATCAGCGGCATCGCCGCCGGCTCTGCAGAGCGGACGTGCAAGAAGTGGATGTCGACGTCGTCGATCTCGGTGCGGAACTGCGGTAGTTCAGCGAGCCGAGTCTGACGCGTCCGCCAGTCGTAGCCCTCCGACCAGTAGCTGCACAGACCCTGCAGGTAGCCGAGCGGCACACCCTGCGACCAGTCCGGAACCGTTGCGTCGTCCGGCCAGCGGGTCCGCCGGAGCCGGTCGCGCAGATCCTCGAGATCGGCGTCGCTGACACCCGGGACGAAAGGCTCGATCGGCGCGGTCACAGCCGCACGTTAACGTGCCCCCGGTGCGCCGCCGATGTTCGACGCCGGGCTCACGCTGTCCACCGCAAGGCTGCGGGAAGGAGACACCGATGGACGGCTAAGGGTTGTCCACTCGATCGGCGAGGTCCGAGAGGAACTGTCGGTACGTGTGCGCCGTTTCGGCCGCGATCGCCGCGGCGTCTCGATGCCCGTTCGGTTGATCGTCCAGGGCGTCGAGCCGTTGGTGGACGTCCGCGGTCACCTCCTGGGACAGCGCCATCGCCGTCATGATCCGACCCAGCCGGTCTGCGAGCGCGACCTGGCTCGCGCGCAGGTCCTCCAGATCGGCGAGGAGTTCTGATCGGGTGCGTGTGCTCACTGGTCGTCCTCTCGCCATGTGCAGGCAGGTCACCACGGCGCGAGGTCTGGACTGCGACGACCAGGTTCTGAGTTTACGACGCGCATGGCTCGGACCCCCAATGTCGGCGTCACTCGTCGGCGCGAGACAGCCAGGGACGAGCGTGTTACCGTCAGAGCGGTTGCAGTTTGCATTTCTCGAACGTTCTCAGCGCCCGCGGGATGTCGACAGCGGGCGTTTCGCCGTTTCCGGGCCTTGCCAGGGCCCACGGCCAACGCCCCGTGACCGCAGCGTCCGTGCAATGGTTGCGCGGCCGCCCAGGTCGGAGGAAACGCTGAAATGGTTCCAGGCGCGCGGTCACGAATGGCCGGCATGATCCTTGTCGCGCGGTGTGAATGACCGGGCGGATGACATCGCCGACTGCGCCCGACGCTTCGTGGGTGGCGTGTCCCTACTGCGCCGACCGGCTCGACGTCGGCGGGTTTCATCCGTGGACATTCCGGCCCAACCTGTTGTCGGCGGAGTGCCGGTGCGGCCGAACGGTGACCATGGCCGCGACGACGCTGCATCGCCGAACGTCGACCGGCTGACAGGCGATGGGGCTCGGTTGCGCCAGCAGCGAATGGGACGACTTCGAGTGGTTCGCGCTGCATGCGGATGACGATGGCGTCCAACAGGTCTGGGTCGACGACGCGGCCGCGCGCGTGCTGCTGTGCGACCTCGACAACATGCGGGCGGATCCGCGGCGCCTGGCGGCGCGCATGCGGGTGGCGGTCGAGCTCGCCCGGGAGGCGGACGTGTCGGCGTTCGCCGGCCAGGCCGACTCGGTCAGTCGGTGCGTCGGCTTGCTCGGGGAGTTCCGTGACCACGTGATGACCGTGGGCCGTGGCCGCAACGCGGCCGACTACGCGCTTTTGGCTTCGGCCGACGGCGCGAGTGCCCCTCTCGTGCAATTCGTGGTGATGAGCAATGACGGCATCTTCGCCCGGCTCGCCCTGCGTGGTCCCTTGACTGTCGTGAGCCCGAGTCGCCTGAAGGCCAGCAGCCGTCTCGTCAAGGCGGCGCGCGCGATGGTGGACGTGAGCGAGCTCATCCACGATGAGATTGCGCCGGCGGTGGCATGACCGTCCCGAAGCCACGCGTGCACAGTGATGACGGTGTGGACCCAGGTCCGGAGATGGCCGCCGAAGATCTCGATCTCGCCCTTGCGCGCCTGCACTGGGCGGAGTCGTGCAGCTGCGTCCGCACCGCGGAGCAATGCGCCGCGCTGCGGTGGCACGCAGCCCAGGTGACCGCGACCCGCAGGCGCGTCACACAGCTGAGCTGAGACCTGGCTCTGAGCGGTGAAGCGTGATACCGTCACCACGGTTGCAGTTTGCATTTCTCGAACGTTTTCGAGCGCCCGCGGGATGTCGACAGCGGGCGCTATTTGCTTGTCGCGATAACCATTTTCGCCGACCGCGAGCTCCGCGTGGCCACGGCATCCGCAGCGTGCGGACCCGGATTCCCGGAGGGACACCAGAAGGTGGCGCAAGGCACGGTCAAGTGGTTCAACGCGGAAAAGGGCTTCGGCTTCATCGAACAGGACGGCGGTGGCGCCGACATCTTCGTTCATCACTCCTCGATTGCTGCTGAGGGATATCGCAGCCTCAACGAGAACCAACGGGTCGAGTTCGACGTGACGCAGGGCCAGAAGGGCCCGCAAGCCGCCAACGTACGTCCGGTCTGATGACCGCCGCGCCGGCGCCGGAGTCGACCTACCCGGCGTCGGCGCGAGCACGGGCGGAGCCGCAGATGGGGCCACGAGTCCGCACCGTCCTTCGGCGTATCGCCGTGAATCTGCTCGTCGCCACGGTCGTCCCGACGGCTTTGTTCTACGTCTGTCTCATGACAGCCAATCTCTGGGCCGCACTAATCGCCGCTTTGATGTGGTGTTACGCAACCGTGGCGTGGCGACTCCGCACTGGACGGCCGACGTCGGTGTTGTTGTGGTTGACGGTCGCGGGTCTGACCGGCAAGACGATCGTGGCCTTCGCCACCGGCAGCACGCTGATCTATTTCCTTCAGCCCGCCCTCGGTGACGCCGTCGTCGCCGCCGCGTTTCTGCTGTCTCTGCTGACGGCGAGACCGGCAGTCGCGCGGTTGGCCGCTGAGTTCTACCCGATGACCAATGAAGTGGCGGCGCGCCCAGGGGTGCAGATTCTGTTCACGCGCCTGACGCTGCTCTGGGCAGGCATCTGCGCTGCCAAGGCCGGCGCGACGGTGTGGCTGCTGCATTCGTTGTCGGTGACCAGCTTCGTGGCAGCCAAGTCCGTGTTCGCGCCGTGCGCGGCGGGGTTGGGGGCGGCTGTGACGGTCGCCCTCGCGGTCAGGGTGGCACGGCGTGAGGGGCTGCTGCCCGGTGCGAGCGGAGTCATCGCGACGGTCGGTGGTGCCAGGTGAAGCGGCGTCCCGGGTTGCGCGGAAACCGCTTGGTCAGGGCGAGCAACCAGGTGGACCGCGGGGCGGAACCGGCTGCTCGCAGCGTCGCCATCTACTGGTGCGCCGCGGATCATCAAACGTCAGCAGCCTTCGCCGCCGACATCGAAGCGCCACGCGAGTGGACGTGCCGCGTCTGTAGCGGGCCGTCGTCATTGGACCGCGGTGCGGCTCCGGTCGCTTCCCGACCGAGGTTCTTTCCGCGTACGCCGTACGAGTTCCTCATGATGAGGCGCACTGAGGAAGACGGCGAACGCATCTTGGCCGAGGCGCTAGCCGCGATGCGCGCGGGCGACTATCCGCGCCCGGGCGCGGGTCCGCGTCGCTCGACCGAGCGTCGCGCAAAGAAGTGAGTGGAGAATGGCGCTCCCTATGGGACCCAGAGCAAACGCCGGCACAATTCCTGCAGTCGACCGGAGCCTCATCGACCGCATCCGCGCCTACCTCGACGAGCTCCGCCGCCGAGCGCACCGGCCCAGCCCTCGCGGCGGCGCGCGCGACCCGATGACTCAGCGAGCAGGAGGATAGGCCATGGGAGGCAAGAACAAAGGCGGGCGCGAGGCGCGGAAGCCGAAGCAGGACCAGAACAAGAAGCCCAAGGGGCAAACGCCACCACCGAGAGAGGGTGCAGTCGCGATCGACTCTTCAAAACGGTCCGCGTCGCAATGACACTCGACCGTCGTCCTCGAGGATCGGCTGCCGAAGAGAATCTCCTTGGCGATAGGCGCGGCATCGCTCGTGCGCGCCTGCGGGCGGACCCCGCCGCCATCGAGCGGGTCGTACAGCGGGTGGGCGATCTGAGCGAATTCACCGACGCCCAGATCCGACAGATCGCCGCCATTGCGCTGGTCGCGGGCTCGGTCGATGACGCTGACCGACAGCGAAGGGACGAAACGGCGCGCTCCAACAGGCGGCGGCTCCGCTCGCTGGGGCGCGACTGAACGCTCGCCGGACAACGGCTACCCGGCGTTGGGTCGCTGGTCGCTGAGGCCCATCTCAGCGTCGATCTCCCAGCGACATTCCCACCTCGGCGAGTTGATGAGTAGTGTCCTGACGCCACGCGAGTGATCAGTTGCGTGATGCCAAGATCAACGGACGGCGGTGACCGACATGGCATACCTGGTGCTCGTGGGCACGGGCGGCTGGAGTCAGAGGTGGGAGATCGCTGCCGGCCGGGAGGAGGCGGTCAGCGCCGAGCTGCAGCAGATCGGCAGCAGCGGTACGACGCGGCTGCCGCTGCTGGATCCGGAAACCAATACGGAGGTCACCTTCGTCGTGGCTTGGAGTGCCGTTGCCGTGGGGA
>Ga0070658_10004653_pt1 | contig 11162 bp, 10 predicted proteins | sample KBSC13metaG_FD_64664 | JGI IMG/M metagenome (GOLD analysis project Ga0070658, IMG submission 64664) | Corn rhizosphere microbial communities from Kellogg Biological Station, Michigan, USA - KBS C1-3 metaG | ecosystem: Host-associated > Plants > Roots > Rhizosphere > Soil ... | reverse complement strand
CCAACGGAGGATTCCATGCTGACAATTATCTTTCTTCTATTTATCGCGCTTTTTCTGATCTCCGGTGTGTTCCTGTCGTTGGAAGCGAAACGCCGTCGGCAGGGCAGCATCAAATCCGTGCCGCTGAACAGCAACCGCCCGAACGTGGGGCGGGCCACTTCCGATAACGATTAACGTGGCAGAGATTTATTGTGTAATCGGACTTCCCAGGTGGGTGGGCCGTCGGCCGGAAAGGTAATGGCCAGAGTGCCTTCGTCGCCCTCGCGGAGAACCGGACCGTGAGTCTTTTGGTCGCGTTTCGCGGGCTCGCTCCAAAGCAACGTTGTCGCCCCTGTGCCAATCACTTTGAATCTATAGCGAAAATCCTCGCCGGGACCGAGTTTCTGGACTCCGAAGCTCGCCGAGGGATAGTCGACTTCCACGAGGGTCACCGGGGTGCTCCTGTGGTTGGAGATCGTTGCGGAAATAGAAGCCGAATGGCAGCCGACAAGTGCCAGGCAGACCGACACTACGATCACGATCCTGAGTATTGACATCTCCCGATAAGCCTAGCATTCCAGGATGCCCAACTTATTGCCCGCAAATGCCTGGGGTGGCGTAGACTTGCTCGCAATCTTCAAAGCGTCAGGGCCCGATTTGGAGCAGGTGCCGCTTGCCGCCGGGTGCAGGCCGCGTTACTGCTTGTACTTCATCTCTCAAACTGAACTGGAAAGCCAGGTGTGTCATGAAGAACTTTGCTGGGCTTCGGTTGGTTCCGTGTTTGTTGATTCCGTGTTTATTGATGGGCGGTAGGGCCGCGGTGGCCCAGGATGCATCCGGGGCGATCATGCCTCCGCCTAAGGTGCTCGTGATTGAGCGCGAGTGGGTTAAGCCTGGCAAGTCGGGCGCCATTCACGAGAAGAGCGAGTCCGCTTTTGTAAATGCAGCCAAAGCCGCGAAGTGGCAGACGCATTACGTTGCTGCAACTTCTATGTCGGGACGGCCACGCGCGTTGTTCCTGTTTGCTTATCCGTCCTTTGCAGCTTGGGAAAAGGATAATCACGCGCTGCAGGAGAACACAGCTTTAGCCGCTGCAATTGACAGGGCTGCCCTGGCCGACGGCGACTTACTCAACGAATTCAACCAGAGTGTCTTCACGCTGGATGAGGAAAACAGCCTGCGGAGTGGAGATGCGGTGCATGCTCGCTACTTTGAGTTCACTCAATTCAAAGTCAAGCCGGGACACCGGAAAGACTGGATGGATCTTGTGAAAATCTACCGCAACGCATTTGAGAAGGTCGTGCCGAATGCGCACTGGGCGCTATACGAGAGCTACTACGGCGAAAACAATGGGGGTTATTACATCGTTATCTCTACCATGAAATCCTTGTCGGAAGACGACGAAAGCATGGGCGATGGTAAGAAGATCCAGGAGGCGCTTGGCGCCGAGGGGATGAAGCACGTCGCCGAACTTACGGCGGCCTGTGTTGACGAACAGCAGACGAATCTATTCGAAATCAATCCGAAGATGAGCTATCCGGCCGACGAGTGGATCAAGGCTGACGACTTCTGGAAGCCCAAGATGACGTCGGCGACTCCGAGGAAGGCAGCACCCGAAAATCCATAAGCTGGACCGTACCAGCCGCGGCCTCGTTGATGGCTTTCTACCACGGGGCCGCGAGTTTTCTTTCTAATGAAATGGCCTCCTCTTTTGTCACTTTTACAACCCGGCCTCAGCGTTCGATACAATAGCCGGGATGGCAGATCACGAGGCAGGCAAGCCGGCCACTGGGCAGGCAGCCGCGACGGCGGTGCCGGAGGCGTGGCGCAGGACAGAACTCGCACGGCATCCCGAGCGCCCATATCCCATGGACTTCATTGAGGCACTGTTTACGGACTTTAGCGAGATCCACGGCGATCGGAGCTTCGGCGACGATCCGGCGATGGCCTGTGGGATGGCAGCGTTTCACGGCCGTCCTGTCATGGTTATCGGGAATCTGAAAGGGCGAACGCTGAAGGACCGCCTGGCGCGCAAGTTCGGCTCTCCGGATCCGGAGGGCTACCGCAAGGCACTCCGCTGTATGCGGATCGCGGAAAAATTTGGTCACCCGGTCTTCACCTTTCTGGACCTCGCCGGTGCGAATCCCGGTATCGGCGCGGAGGAGCGCGGTCAGGGCGAAGCTATTGCGCGCAACTTGCTTGAGATGGCTCGACTGCGCGTCCCTACCATTGCCACTATTACGGGGGAAGGCGGGTCGGGGGGTGCCTTGGCGCTTGCAGTGGCGGACCGTGTACTCATGATGGAAAACGCCATCTACACGGTTATCTCGCCGGAAGGATGTGCGTCGATCATGTGGAAAGACGCTTCAAAAAAGCAGCAGGCTGCCGCTGCGCTACGGTACACCGCGTACAGCGCCAAAGAACTTGGCTGCGTAGATGACGTCATCAGCGAGCCAGAGGGGGGCAGCCACATCGATCCGGCCTGCGCGGTAGAGATGCTGGGTACCCGTCTGCAATATCATTTGGCCCAACTCGACCGGATTCCTGTCGATCGACTGCTCGCACACCGATACGAGAAGTTCCGCAATATTGCGCAGTGCTACACCACGCCGCAGCTGGCTTAAACCGGCCGTAGCAGGAGACCGTCGCGCGCCCGCATCCTTCGACAGATCAAAGAATGCCTATGCAGCCGATTACAGCTTTCACTACGGCGCCGCCGCCACCGCCGCGACCTGCGGCAGTGCCGAAGGACGTGTGGAGTGGCCGCTCGCGGCCGCGAGCACTACATGTCGCCTTATTCTTCGCCAGCATCGCATGGTACCGGGTTGCGATGGCGCTCGCTTCCAGTACTGCCAATGGTTTCGCAGTGCGCTTCGATCTGGCGGCTGAGCAGCCGTTGATTGAGGCCGTAGCTCTTTTGTTTCTCATCTTGTTGGGACTCTCCGCACTGCGAATCATGGAACGCACTCTCGTTCCATTTGGCCTCAGCGTTGGCCTGCCGGTCAGGCCGACTTTGCGCGAGGAATGCGCGACAGGTGCGGCGCTCGGGTGGGGGATATCGGTGGGCACGGCCTTGGTCGTGCTTCTCGCCCTGCCATCACATGTGCAGTTCTGGACCGCACCGCGCGCGTTTTGGTTGTTCGCGTTGGGCGCCGCGGCACTTGCGCTGGGCACAATTTCAAAACTGCTGGCTCTCTACGGATATGGCTTTCAGCACCTCGTAGAGGCAGTCGGCTCAGTCAGGGCAACGATACTTTTAGTCGCTCTCGTCATCCTCGATGCGATCGTGACTCCGAGCGCATACGGAACGGCCGATGGCGCCCGTACCCTGGTTTCGGCGTTCGCGGCCCTGCTGCTCTGTCTCTCCTGGCTGCGCACCCGTGGGCTTTGGTTGGGGTGGGGAGCCTGGTTCGGCTGGACGGCCTCCACAGCACTCATCTTCGGCCTGCCGATTGGGGCCAGGTTCTCCTACTCGGCGATCGTCGACTCGCGCGAGTTCGGACCCCGCTGGCTGACCGGTGGGAACTACGGTCCTGCCGCCTCCGTGTTGCTGGCACTCCTATTGATTGTGGCAATTCCGCTGCTCATCCGCCTTACAGACGAGTACGCCTGGCGATACACGCGCAAGCCGCTCATATCGGCGGGCATTCCCGTTGATATTCCCGCGCCAGCAGCGCACGCTGCCGTGGATACGCCGCCGCCTCCGTCCCCATCCCTTATTCAAATCCAGCCCATCGCATCGGCTCCGGTCCGAGAGGATGTCACGTCCGACTAGCCAGATTCGCGCTCCACGCTTCCACAAGCGCTCCTGTCGGCATCGAATGGGTAAGTAGAAGGGCAGCGGAACCTGCTTTCTCTTGCAAAACATCCGCGAATAGGTGCAAGATTCGGGAGTAAGAGGTATAGGGCCATGGTTTCTCGTCCGGCACGATACTCTTCCGTTCAGGCCATTTCAGTCGCGGCGCTGTTTGGCGGATTGATCTGTGCCGCCTGCCGGCCAGCCGCCGCACAAGTCTTTGTTGTGGGCGAGAAGACCGCGACCGCGGACGTTTCTACAGAGTTTCGTCCGACCCGAATTCAGCTGCCGACAGCGCCCATCACCGAGCGCGGCCGCCGCGACCTCGTTCGAAATCTTCAGGCGGAACAGGGATTCGCGCACCGGCCGCTCCCGCTGGGGGAGACGCTGACGTTGCTTGCCAACGGACAATTGACGCCAGGCGGCGACACATACAAGCAAATGCTTTACAAGAAGGGCCAATTCGCCGCCCCTGGAGAGCGCGTCGCCATTACCGCTGTGAGTGTGAAAGATGATCGAATCATCCTGGATCTCAATGGCGGTCCGCATGTGAAGCACCGGTTTCTGCGTCATGTGGAAATAGGAGATACTCCGCTGGTTCCGGACGACGGTGCGCAGGTGAGCGGCTGCCGCGTGACACTGCTCTTCGAAGGGGGCTTGCCGGAAGTAAGCGCTCCTGAAGTAAAAGCGCTGCTGGACCCGCTGATTGACTTCGGCGTGAAGAGCTCCGTACAGGCATACGCCGACACTCTCCCAGCCTTCTTGAAAGATGCCATCGCCCATCACGATGTGCTGGTGGGTATGAACAGCAAGATGGTGCTTGCTGCCATGGGCGCCCCGCTCTCGAAAACTCGTGAGCTGGTCGAAGGCTCGCAGGACACCCACTATGAAGAATGGATCTACGGTCAGGTGCCCCAGACCGTGCGCTTCGTCCGGTTCCAGGCCGATCGCGTGACCCAGGTACGTATCGCTGCTCTCGGACAGGCCATCGCCGTTCACGACCAGGACGAGATGCAGGGTTACTTTGGCGAGGGGGACCCCAGTGCCCGCCGCGAGGTCGCGATGGGCGACGTGTCGCCTGGAAGCGAATCCTCCAAGCCAACCATCCTCAAACCCGGCGAACAAGCTCCCGGCGGCGAGCAGCGGGTAAAGCTCCCCTCGCCTGATCTAGGACCGGCGGTATCCGACGCACCTGCCACTGGCGGTGGTACCGTTCCAGCGCATCCGGCCGATTCGCCGGCTGATCCTGCTCAACTTGTCGGAGCGCTGTAAACTAATCCAATACAATCACTTCCGCTGAACGCGTGACGAGTGCGCCTACCCTGCCAACCGCATCTAATCCAACAGGGCGCCAAAACGCCGAGGAGCTGGAATGAAACCTATTAGCTTTTTTTACAGATTTTCGGGTGCAGCATTGATTCCCGTACTCGCATTCGCCGTGGGAACCGGTGCCTACGCCCAGGACCGGCACGACGACCGCCATGACGATAATCGCTATGACCAACGACATGATGACCAACGTCATGACAATGACCGTTACGATCATCGGAATGATCGCCATGATGAGCGGGGCAGAGATTTCCGCTTCGATGACAACTATCGCAGCCGCTTCTCGCAGCACTATCGCAGTGATGCTTACCGGTGGCGCAATCGCCATGATCGGGTTCGCTTTGTACGCGGTGCGCGAATCCCGGTCGGCTATCGTATACAACCTGTGCCGGTTACCTACTATCGCGGTGTCCCGCCGCCGCCTCCCGGTTACCAGTACGGCTACTATGAGGGTTATGTCGTCGCGTACGATCCAACGACTCGCGTAATAGGCGATGTTATGGATCTGGTGGGCGCTGCAATGGGCCAGTAAGACTGGCTGCGGATAACACCTGTTCAGCCTGTAAATAGATGAAGCGAAAAGAGCTGCCGCTCCGCCGAACGGCGGCTCTTTTTTTGCCTCGGCAGGCTTTTACACCATTCTGCCATCCCTCCCAAGACTCCAGTCGAGTAATTCTGAAGCTCTTTTTCCAACATGAGAAGATAGCCACCATGGAGCCATCCGGTTTTGCAGTCGCAATCATGGCCGCGGGCAAGGGAACGCGGCTCAAGAGCAAACGTCCCAAGGTCCTGCACGAAGTCGGCGGCCGCGCACTCCTCCTTCATGTCATCTCCGCCGCTGAAAGCGTCGCCCCTGCCCGCGAGATCTTCTGCATCATTGGTCACGAGGCCGACAGCGTACGCACTGCCGTTTCGTCCACCGGCGTCCAGTTCGTACTTCAGGCGGAGCAGCGCGGCACCGGTCATGCCATACAGGTCCTCAAGAGCGCATTTGAGCTCTCCGGCGCGGCCCTTCCGAAACACCTCCTGGTCCTCTCCGGCGACGTGCCCCTCATCCGTCTTGAAACTCTCTCCTCGCTTACGCAGTTTCACTTGGCGCAGAACGCCGCGATGACAATCCTCACCGCCGTGCCCTCCGATCCTACCGGCTATGGCCGCGTCCTTCGGGCTGCTCCGGATGCGCCTGAAGTGACCGCAATTGTCGAACAGAAGTCCTTGAAGCCCGACCAACTTCACACACCTGAGATCAATTCCGGCATCTACTGCTTCAACACCGCCTCGCTCTTCAGCAAGCTCGACCAGCTTTCCACGGATAACGCACACAGCGAGTACTACCTCACCGACGTCGCCGCCCTGCTCGTCGCCGACGGCCAACGGGTGGTTGCCATCGCAGCGGCTAGCGTGGATGAGGTCCTTGGCGCCAACACAATCGCCGAGATGATGCACCTCGACGCTGCCATGCGCGCTGACACAGCACGTCGTCTCATGGCCCAGGGCGTCACCATCTTTCGTCCAGACACCTGCACCATCGATGCCGAAGTTGAGGTCGCACCGGACACAGTCATCGAGCCCTTTACCCAGATTCTGGGTGCCACACGCATCGGCTCCGACTGCCGCATCCGCTCCTACTCCGTTATCCAGAACTCCATCGTTGGGGACGGCGTCACCATCCGGAACGGCTGCATTCTTGACGGCGCAGAGGTCTCCAACGGGGCCGTAATCGGCCCATATTCGCACCTGCGCCCGGAAAGCCGCATCGGCGAAGGCGCCCACGTCGGCAACTTCTGCGAGACCAAAAAGACCACACTTGGCCGCAACTCCAAAGCCAACCACCTGACCTATCTCGGCGATGCCGTCATCGGCGAGGGCACCAACATCGGCGCCGGCGTCATTACCTGCAACTACGACGGGGTCAACAAACACGTCACCCGCATTGGCGACAACTCCTTCGTGGGGTCCGATTCGACACTCGTCGCTCCGATTGTGGTTGGCTCGGGTGCCTACGTTGCTGCTGGATCCTGTATCACCAGTGACGTGCCAGATGATGCACTGGCGCTGGGCCGCGCCCACCAGGTCACAAAAGAAGGGTGGGCCGCGAATCGCCGCAAAACTCGGTCGACCAAGGCTCCCTGAACGTGACGCCGGTCACGCTCTCTTTGGAGTATTGGGCTATCGAAAGACTTCTTAGTTCGTTTGGTCCGGAACCTCACGCCTTGTCGACATGGTCGTGAATGTATTTGTTGCGAAACTTGCCTTTGGCGTCGAACTCGTGTGTCAGAGCTCGGAAATCATTGATGCGTGGGTATAACGCCTCGATTTGGCTGACGTTCATAGTGAAGACCTTGCCCCAGTGCGGCCGGGCCTGGAACGGTGCGAGCTTCGCCTCGATCTGCGGGACGATGTTCATGACGGCAGCAGTCTCGGGCTTCCATGTGAAGTGGAGTGCGAGTGACGGGCGCTTATAGGCGGTGCTCATCCAGAGATCGTCGGCGCCGATGGCTCGGAGTTCCGTGATGAAAAGATGGGGTGTAAGTTTGTCGCGGAGGCCCTCGACTGCGCGAACCGCTTCATAACCCCGATCGAAAGGAATCAGGAATTCGCTCTGCAACTCCTGGCCGCTCGAGGGGGTGAAGTTGAGCTTGAAGTGCGGCAGGCGCTCATACCATGGACCGGCAATGTTCAACTGCTCGGTACATGCCTCGGCAGGGTGGTCGGGAATCGGATGCAGCTTCTTCGTAGCAAGCTTCGCGTTGTAGAAGAGCGGAGGAGGGGCAGCACCGCCGCCCTGATCCGCGCGGCGCTTGATCCAGACCTCTCCGGCGAGGCCGCGCTGCCAGTCAGTGAAGAGCGAGACACTGTAGCCGGCGCGCATTATGTCGGTGAAATGATGCTCGAGCTCGGTAAATGGCAGGTCCGTGTAGACCACCTGGGTGACTTCGAACCGTGGTTGGAGCGCGAGTGTGATGTGAGTGACCACGCCGAGTGCGCCCAGCCCGACGACTGCGCCGTTGAACCGATCACCATCCTTCTCGCGCGAGAGTTTATGGACCGTGCCGTCGGCGGAAACGAACTCGAGTGCCGTGACTTGAGTGGCGAGGTTGCCATTGTGCATACCCGAGCCGTGAGTTGCCGTAGCGATGGCTCCGCCGACAGAGATGTGGGGCAGAGATGCCAGATTGTGGAGAGCGAAGCCCTTCGCGTCGAGGACACTGGCGAGATCGCCATAGCGGATGCCGGCGCCAACGGTGACGCTGCGACCGTCGGGCGCGATGCTGATGTCCTTGAGCTTGAGTGTGGAGATCTGAGCGACCCGCGAATCGGCAATATCGTTGAAGCAATGGCGTGTGCCGAGGGCGCGCACGGAAGTGACACTCCGGATGGCGTCCTGCACCTCTGCGATGCTCGCAGGCTGGAAGACTTTGTTCGTGGAGTAGTGGTAGTTGCCGGACCAGTTAGTCCTCGGGACGGCATCTTCAGCGAATGCTTTAGCGGTGGTGAGCGGCGTAACGATCATCGCGGCGGTAGTAGCGGCTGAGCCCTTCAGGAATTCGCGCTTGTCCATTTCGGCTATCGTTCTCCGCGAATGATTCTATGCGGAGAACGAGAGAACCGTCGCGGGCAGGTCTGGCGGCCTGAGCCGAACTCCCGTGCGGCTGATATGCTACTCGACACATTTCGTTCGGAGATTTGCCCATGCCAGTTGCGCCTCAGAATCAGGCCCTTTACAACGTCGTCAGCTCTCCGGTGCCTACGAAAATCGAAGGCGTAATTCAGCGCATGCAGCAGATAGACGATTGTGTCTCAGTTACGGATGGGCTCAAGTGGTTCAATGGTCTGTATCTCTCGGTGACGCGCGAGATTGATCTTCGGCCGCTCGACGGCTGGAAGGATTCCACGTGGCTGATGAATCTGGACGTCGTGTTTGCGGCATTCTACTTCCGAGCCCTGGCTGGTTTTCTTAGCGGCGACAGCACCGTCCCGCGCTCATGGATTGCGATGCTGGAAGCGCGGCATCGCGGCGGAGTGGACCGCATCCAGTTTGCTCTCGCAGGCATGAACGCTCATATCAACCACGACCTCGCCCTTGCGTTATTACGTGTCGCCGAGCAAACAGGTGTGGCTCCGGAAGTCGGCAGTCCACAACATATCGACTACCAGGCCGTAAACCTGATGCTCAACTCCTTGATGCCCTCGACGCTTCAGGTGCTGGCCACCGATACGCTCGGGATGCTTGCACAAGACACGGGGAAGATTGGCCGCTTGCTGGCGTTTTGGGACATCTGCCACGCACGCGACCTCGCCTGGGATTTCGCCGGCCATCTTCGGATGCTGCCCAGCGCGGTTCGGCCGGCGGCGCTGGGCGTTCAGGACGAACTGACTGGCGCGCTGGGAAGGGCCATTCTCGCATTTTGTTGAATGGGGCCGCTGCAAGCTACGATCGCAATCGCTCAGAGCGGCTGGTTCCAGGCTGTGGCGACATGTCGATACGTGGGTTCAAAGCCGAGCTCGCGCGCTACATTCAGCAGCTTGTCGAACTGCAGGCTGATGGTGGCGCCCGCCTTCTGCGTTACTTCGTCTTCCATGGGCAGGTCGAAGTCGTCAGCGCCATAAAGGAGTCCTTCGAGGGCGCGCTCGTTCTGGGTGAGAACCGAGGTGCGGATCCGCGGAACGTTCTCCAGGTAAATGCGGCTGAGCGCCAAATGACGGAGATACTCGTTGGTGGTGATCTCGATGCCGCCGAGCTGGGTGAAGTAAGGCTTGTAAGTCCAGCAGAGAAAGGACGCGAGGCCGTTCGTTTCGTCCTGAAAGGTACGAGTGCGGTTGAGGTGCTCGATACGCTCGTCGATAGTTTCGTCGAAGCCGATAACCATGGTGGCGGTTGTGCGCAGCCCTGAATCAATAAGGGCGCGCTGGGCCTCAAAATATTGCGCGACGGTGTACTTGAATTTGCTATGGCGACGGCGGAAATCTTCGGTCAGGATCTCGGAGCCACCGCCGGTGATCCAGCGGACGCCTGCGGCCTTGAAGCGCTCGGCAGCGTCGGCGTAGCTGAGTTTCGCGTGATCGGCGAGGTACATGAACTCGGCGATCGTCAGGGCATAGAACTCGATGCGATCGTCGTAGCGGTCACGAATGGTGCGGAAGAGATTACAGTAGTAGTCAAGCGGCAGATGAGGGTTGAAGCCACCGTTGAAGGCGACAAGGTCGCCGCCTATGGCGATCAACTCGTCGATCTTCGCGAAGACCTGCTCCTGCGACAGGACGTATCCGCCCTCCTGTCCCGGCAGCTTGTAGAAGGCGCAGTAGTCGCACTGCGCCACACAGACATTGGTGTAGTTGACGATGCGCATCAGCATGTAAGTACAGGCCGACGGGGATTGATAGCGGGCGCGCACAAGCGCAGCGAGCTGGCGCAACTCCTCATCCGAAGCTTCGCGCCATAGCAGCAGGGCATCGTCAGAGCTGATGCGCTCGCCAGCCTCAACTTTGCGGCGGACGTCCGAGATGGCCGAGGCGGTTGTGGGCACGGATTCATTGTATCGCCGCGGCCAGACTGGTCAGGGCGCAAGAATCTGGTGCGCAGCGCGTTGTCCGGAACGCAGTGCAGCGTGCACTGTTCCCCAGTGGCCGGTTGTATCGGTGTGTTCGCCAGCGAAATACAGCGTATTCTCCACAGGCAACGTCATCTTCGAGCAGGCATCCAGCGCACCGGCAGGGACGTAGCTGTAGCTCCCGAAGAAGAGTCCGTCCCGCTGCCAGTCGTGGCTGTAGGTGCCCATCAGCAGGCCGCGAATGTCATCCGCTTCGATCGAAAAAATCTCGGCCAGAGCCTCGCAGGCAGAGTCCCCCAACATCGTTGGCGTCAGGTTCGCGAGCGTTTCCGCCCGGGGACCTCCGACCCAGCCCGTAATCGTTTTCGAAGGCGCCGGTAAGGGAGTCCACCACACCGGCGGCATGGCTCGAAAGGAGAAAAGGAAGCTGAAATCCGCCGAGTCGGTGGTTCCGTCCCCTCCGCTGTCCGCCCAGAACTTCTCTCGGAACAGCAGCGTGAACCGGC
>Ga0070658_10004651_pt1 | contig 11162 bp, 13 predicted proteins | sample KBSC13metaG_FD_64664 | JGI IMG/M metagenome (GOLD analysis project Ga0070658, IMG submission 64664) | Corn rhizosphere microbial communities from Kellogg Biological Station, Michigan, USA - KBS C1-3 metaG | ecosystem: Host-associated > Plants > Roots > Rhizosphere > Soil ... | reverse complement strand
AATAGAATGTAAATTATTTCAAAAAATAAATTATAAATGAGCAGGAAAATAAATTGATAAGAAAAATGCTGCTACTGTAATTCACTCCCTTCCAAAAAATTGGCAAGGTTTTGCTTTTCAGTTTTTGCAGTGAGTTTTTTAAGTACAAAAAAAACAACTATTTCTAAAACAGTTATCATCAAAAAGTAAAGTGAATTTTTTGAATAGCTACCTGCCAACCAATAATAAAATATAGCCGCGAAGCAGCATACACCAGTTATAAGAGGAATGCCCCATTTTACCACTTCAAGAATTTCGTAGGCCCTGTGCACTGCGGGTGAGGAAACTACGGGTTCGCTGCGGATTTTATTAAGCAGATAAATGTTTTCCATTATGTCACATATCCATGCGATACACTGAAGCCAGGCCAGAATCGCAAACAGGCTGTGGCCAAAATAAATCATCTTACCCGATACTTTCATGCTTAAAATAAAAATAGAACCGTACAAAGCAGGCATAAAAAGAAAATCAAGATATAGCTGGCTTCGCAAAGCTTGCAAACTTTTCTTTGCAAGTGCCCCAGGCAGACTGAAAATATCTTTTATAACAGATACAAGTTCCATGGCAGAAGCAGGAAATTCAAAATCGACAATGCTGAACTTTCGAATAACAAGATGCATCATATAAAAATTTTTCCCCAATATGCTCATAATAAAGCTGATCAGTAGCGCTATTGCAAAAGCTATGCAAAAGGGTAACCAGTGAAATTGAAGATAGATAGACATAAAATTAATGTTACTTATTTTTTTGGTTCAGAAGTACTTTCCTTATTCAATGCTTGTTGCATTACCGTCCGGTTATTTTTATAGTCATCCCAATCAAAATCTTTTAAAAATTTGGTTGCTGCCTCAGCACCCCTTATAAACATATTTATCTTATCCTGATCAGAGATAAAAAAATTAAGCCAGTTATAATCTGCCAGGGGAATTTTGCCAACTCCTTTTTCGTATACCTTATTTTTTAAAAGAAAATCCTTATCGTAATAAAACCTGATCGTGTTAAACATTCTTCCTACATAGCCAAGCAGGCTCCAGGCGGTTGCATTTTTTTCTGTTTCATCCGGTTTTGAATCATCGAGATCAATCCCAAAAGAAGGAAGCCTGGGCATAACCACTTTAGGATTGTAAAAAATATTTATTGGGAAATTAGAAAGCATTCCTCCATCAACAAACCTTGCAGTAGATGGCGGATCGGGCTCACCCATGGTATCCATCCACGCCTTCTTTATTTCATCAGAAGAGCAAGGAATATTATCTATCATGTAAGATTCAAAAAAAACTGGTATCGACATAGAAGCCCTTATAAAACCGGCTGGCTGTAGCGTGTCAATTTGATCTTTTGTCCTGAATAAATAACACATGTCGGGAAACTGAATTTTATTTTGTGTCACGAGTTCGGAAGCGATAAAAGTAACATCACCCTTTAAACTTGCGGTGCCTTCAGGATTATCTACCCGAAGATGAAGTTCGGGAAGCGTAGAAGCCTTTGTATTGAGGTCAGTAACATTGTTTACGCCATTTGCTATTAACTGTTCTTTAATCCAGTCATAAAAATAATTTCCGGGATTGACGCCATAGCCAGAATTTTTTAGTCTTTTGGAAAGTCTTGACACATAATAAATAATAAGAATAATAACTAAAAAATAAAAGCCTGTGAGAACAAAAAATAATTTGGTAAGAATTGAGAGAAACTCAAATTTATGTTCAAGCCCAAGAAAAAGAAAATCTCCCACAATCAAAAAAGCAGCAACGAATAATATACCTGTAATCCACTTTTTTACCCTGCCAGCAAAGTCGTTGTGGGTGATAAATTTTTTAATAATCCACCTGGCAGCAGGATGGCCATCTACCAGATTAAAAAAATTAAGCTCACAAATAGCTTGCAAAATAGAAAGAGATTTCGCATCTTCTTTTTTGTCAATAACAGTCATCAATGCGGTATTGATAGCTCCGGCGCTGGTTCCCGCCAGTCTTAAAAAACGAATACCCATTAGTTCAAGGATATAAGTGTACCCAACTAATGCGACACCTAACACACCACCACCTTTCTGCACAAGATTTACATATTGATTGCCATTTTTATCCAACACATCAGAAACTATGAATGGTTTATCATTTGAGAATTTTGCTTTTAACTCACTGACACACTCCAACACAGCCGGATTTTGAATAAAATCATTGATGTTGAGGACCGATCCGCCAGGCTTTTTGGTATCGTTTAATTGAGGCATGTTGTTTTGGTTGGAGACTATAATTTAAATATCGCAATACGATTATCCATTAGCAAACTATCAAAACATTTTTAATATTTTGCAAAATAATCTTTAATAGAAGTACAAAATTTTGCGGAATGAAGTTATATATAATTTGATCAGGAATTGATATAACTATCAAGATGTTTAATCGTTTGCTGCTGTTTCAAAATGGTTTCGCGTACCACATCGGTAATGGAAATAATGCCTTCAAGATGATTATTTTTGAAAACGGGCAAATAACGGATGTTGCTGTTAGTCATTAATTCCATACAATGCTCAACTGTATCATCTGGTTTTATGTGAGGAAGATCAGAAGACATGATTTCTGAAACTTTTGTATCGGTGGAATTTTTACCTTTTAAAATAACCTTGCGTGAATAGTCTCTTTCCGTTACAATTCCCTTATATTCTTTATCCACCATTACTACTACAGAGCCAATATTATTATCAGCCATAACCTTTATAGCATCTAAAACTGTTGTGTTTGGCGACACTGAAATGGCACTACGGCCTTTACGGGAAAGTATATCTTTAACATGATTCATAGCAAAAGTTTAAAAGTAAATTACAAAAAGAAATCCCAAACTCAAAAAAATAAATTTCTCAATTAAAAATTCCTTTTGCAATGAGCTGGTTTTACATTGCTTAGCCGACGAAGTGCCATAAACTCAAAAAACTTGTGTTATTTGATTAATATTTGTATTTTTGATTATCCCTTAGATCAAACCGTTCCCCATCTAAACTTTCTTACAACCTCCTATTCCTAGGAAATGCTGATTTTAATTATTATTAAATTTAAATTGTAGATCATGAAAAAAGTTTACACTACCGAACTCACAGACACATTAGTTGCAATTGGAATTATTGCAGGGTTTTATGGTTTGATGGCTCTTGTTGCTATCGTTACAGGCCTGTAAAACTCTTAGTTAATTCTTGCCCTTCATTGATTCTAACAAGAAGCAGTGAGGGGTATTTTTTTAGATATAATCTGGATTTATAGTTTAAGATTCTAACTCCTTTGATGCAAGCAATTCAGCTTTTTCCCAGTATGGTAGGCGTGCGTTAGTAAAAACTTTATTCCACGCTTGACCAGCAACAGCGCACTCTTCCATTTAAGTGAGATGCTTATCTCTTCATTATTTAAGTATCAAAATCCCAAATGTTAAACGCCCAGTTCTTAGGCAACCATTCAACTGTATCCGTTTATTCAGCATTCATTAATTAACCGTTTATGTATTTTTCTTTTGTTTATTACTGGACTTTCATAATGTTGCAACATTATTTTTGATTTACAAATAAAGATTTTAACCCTTACAATATAACTGAATGCAAAATGAAACCGGGCTTTCCATATTACAGGTAGAAGGCCTTAATGTATTCTATGAAACTTTCCAGGCGGTAAAGGAAGTAACTTTCAATGTAAAATCCGGAGAAATATTTGGTTTGTTAGGACCAAATGGCGCTGGCAAAACAAGCACTTTAAGCGCAGTTGAAGGCTTGCTAAAACCTCATTCAGGAGAAATAAACGTAGCAGGATTCAACATTCGCGAACAGCCAATGCATGCAAAAGCGAATATGGGTGTACAGCTTCAGTCCACCAGCTTCCAACCTGAACTTACTATTACTGAAATTATAAAATTATATGCTGGCATTTATGGCGTATCACTAAACAATGAAAGGCTCAAGGCCATTCTGCAGGATATAAAGCTTGAAGAATCAGCCTCAAAGAGATTTGGTCAACTGTCCGGAGGTCAGCAACAAAGAGTCTCATTAGTAATTTCAACCATTCATGATCCGGTATTGGTAATGCTTGATGAACCCACAACGGGCCTCGATCCCCAATCGCGACGCCAGCTTTGGGAACGCATTGAAGCTATTAGAGAAAAAGGACATGGTGTTTTGTTAACCACTCATTCTATGGAGGAAGCAGAAGCTGTATGCGATCGCATTGCCATTATTGATCACGGAAAAATAATTGCAATAAATACACCGGAAGCGCTGATAGACTTGCACAGAAACGATCCTAACGTAATAAGTGCATCGAGAAAAGGAAAAGTAACCCTGGAAGATGTGTTCATTGGACTCACGGGCAAAACTGTTCGCTCCTAAATAGTTATAAAATGAAAACTGTAATACCAAAAAGTAAAGAAGCTTTTTTATCGCTGCTACAGGCTGATCTTAAAACGCAATGGCGCAATCGTCGCTCGGTTTTAATGTCGCTCTTGGTGCCGCTGATTATATTGATTTCCTGGAAAGGCCTCATACCTGTGTTCGGAGGAGCGTTCGTATTTTCAATCTCATTAACCATTGGGCTTGCATCAATTGGTTTAATGGGGTATGCAATTTCGGTTGCCCGCGATCGTGATAAAGGAATTTTTCAGCGCTTAAGAGTTACTCCTATGCCTTCCTCCTTTATAATGGTGAGCAGGCTTGCAGTACAATTAGGAATGATTGCTTTATTGACAATAGCGGTTTTTGTTATAGGTTACGAAGTTGATAAAATTTCACTTACGCCTTTGGGATACATACTCACTTTCATCACTGCTTTCCTGGGAGGAGCGTTGTATCTCGGGTTCGGCCAGATGATAGTTGGACTTATAAAAAATTCAGAGACTGTAAACTCGGGTACAAGGCTTGTTTACATTGCATTTATAATGCTCGGGATGTTTGGTGAGCTTAGTAAAAATATTCAGTTTAAAACTATTGTTCACTGGTCGCCTTTTGGCACTGTAAAAACAATTCTAGCTGCTGCCATGCAACCTTCTTCCTGGAACAATAACGCTACTTTCGCTCTATTAGCTACCATTGGGTATGCCTTAATATTCTCATTTTTTGGTATAAAGTGGTTTAGGTGGAATTCTGCCGGGGCATAGTTGCCTGCAATTTGTAATCTTTTTGATTTGTAATTCATGATATAGATATTAGAGTGTACTTTTAATATCATAAGCGATCTGCTTTTGTTAAATCCTTATCAATGGCCACAAGTTTATCAACACCTTCTTCGCAACAACGTAATGTTGCCTTAGATGTATTTCGCGGCATGACAGTTTGCTTTATGATTATCGTAAACACATCCGGAAATGAAGCCACGACGTTTTCTCCTTTGCTTCATTCGCCCTGGAATGGTTTTACCCCAACTGATTTAGTTTTTCCATCGTTTTTGTTTGCCGTTGGAAATGCCATGAGTTTTGTAATGAGCAAATGGCTAACCATGCCAACACAAAGTGTGGTTTGGAAAATTTTAAAGCGAACTTTTATTATTTTTTTGTTGGGATACCTGATGTATTGGTTTCCATTTTTCAGGCTGGATAAAGCGCATAATATTGTTTCATTCCCAATGAGCAAAACCCGCATTATGGGCGTATTACAAAGGATTGCCTTGTGCTACGGCGTCGCCTCGCTAATGATCTATTTTTTTAAAATAAGAGCTACGGTGATTATTTGTGTTATTACTTTATTTCTATATTGGATTATTTTGTATTGGTTTGGCGATGCTTCGCAACCTTTGAGCATGCTCGGAAATGCAGGTTATAAACTTGATGTTTGGCTTATGGGGGAAAATCACATGTACCATGGCGAAGGGGTTGCCTTTGACCCAGAAGGATGGTTAAGTACATTGCCTGCCATTAGTAACGTTGTAGCCGGATATGTTGCAGGAAAGTGGATGCAGAAGAAAGGCAATACGTATGAGGCTATCACAAAATTATTGCTTGCCGGATTTGCATTAATGGTTTGCGGCTATTTTTGGGATTTGCTATTGCCCATTAACAAAAAAATATGGACCAGCAGTTTCGTTGTTTATACGGTCGGGATCGATTGCGTGATTCTCTCCTTGCTTGTTTATATTATTCAAATTCAAAACAAAGTTAGATGGTCAACTTTTTTCCAGGTGTTTGGGAAAAATACACTCTTTATTTATTTGCTTTCAGAATTGTTTGCAACAGTGCTTTTTACAATACCGGTTGGATCAAATTCAAATTTATTCAAGTGGAGTTATCAAAATATCTTTAGCCACGCCGGCGGTTATTTAGGCGCTTTGCTTTTTGCACTTTCTTATATGATGATTTGCTGGCTTATTGGATATTGGCTTTATAAGAAAAAAATATACATCAAAGTGTAGCTGACCTCTTCATAAAGTAACTTTGCGGTAAGTAATTAAATGCATAATTCAATTACGGTTGCTATATTTCATCACTCTTAAAATTGTAAATTTTAAATGCGTTTAGCAATAAATGGAATGGGCCGCATTGGACGTGTTTTATTTAGAAGGCTGATTGATCATGAAGAAATTGAGATTGTGGCAATAAATGACATCATGCCTGGTGACAATCTTTCTTATCTTATAAAGTACGATTCTATATACGGTGTATTTGATAAAAAATTTAAAACAGGAAATAGTGTATTAGAATTTCAGAATAAAAAAATAAATGTCTTTCAAGAAGAAGATCCGGAGCAGCTTCCGTGGCAAAAACTGGCTATAGATGTAGTGCTTGAATGCTCAGGAAAATTTTCAGATAAAGCGGGCGCTGAAAAACATTTACATGCAGGCGCCAAAAAAGTATTGTTGTCTACAACCGGCGCCGATGATATACCTCTTCTTATTTATGGTTTTAACCAATCAAGATTAACTGCCGATACCGATATTATTTCGCCCGGTGGCTGCATGACGAATTGCTGCATCCATGTTATGTATATTCTTAATTCGATTAGCATCAAATCTGCGCATATAAATATTCTACATTCTTATACATCAAGGCAGGAACTTGTAGATGCACCGCATAGCAACTTTCGAAGGGGAAGGGCCGCTGCAGAATCCATTATCCCGGTAGAGATAGATTTAGAAAAATCCCTGCAACGGCTTTTACCGGCATTGCAAAATAAAATTGCAACTTCATCTGTTAGGGTACCAGTTGCAAACGGGGCTATGGCCATATTTTCAATACAACTAAACGATGAAGTAAGCGCAGCGCACATAAATTCAATATTTCAAAAAGCTGCGGGAAACTCCTATTCTGAAATTCTTGATTATACAGAGGAGCCGATAGTTTCGTTAGATATAAAACGCAACACACATTCATGTATTATTGATGGAACTCTCACCTCTGTAATTGGCAACCACCTTAAAGTTGTTGCTTGGTTCGATAATGAATACGGCTTCACCAGCCGCATGATAGACTGGCTGAATCTTTTAAATAAAAATACGTAGGGAATCTATTTATTTTTTGGTGATTGCGTCCAGTAAACGCATTACCTCTGCTCCTTCTTTTGCGCCACATGGGTTTGGGCCTTCATCCAAAAAGTAGCTAACAACTTTCTCAATCATCGGCTCCTGAACATGATGGGGAGGCGTAAACGAAATTATATCTTCCGTATCATTTTTATGAATCACAAGTTTTTGTTCATTAAAAACGCTGAAACTCATGGAACCTTCAGAACCAACGATTTTACAGATATCCTTTGCGTCATCTTTACCGCAATTGAAACACCATATACCATTAAAGACAACTCCGTTTTTAAACAATATGTTACCACAAACTATATCGTCAGCATTGTATTTTTTTGATTGGTTTACAGAAATACCGCCCACTGATTCAACATCCCCAAAGAAGAAATACATGAGGTCAAGTTGATGAGGAGCGAGGTCGTGAAAAAGTCCGCCACCAGAAATGGCGGCATCAACCCTCCATTTGTTGCCGGATAAATTCATTTGTTCATCCGACATTAATTTTTTATAAAATTCAAGTTGTACTACTCTTATATCGCCGATGATTTTATCATTAATTAATTGTTTTATTTTATTAAAAAAAGGTTGGCCACGCCGGTAATGAGCAACAGATACTTTGATGTTTTTTTCTTCGGCAGCCTCGAGAATTCTTTTTGCAGAGACATAATTTAGAGTCATTGGCTTTTCAACGTATACAGGCTTTTCTACCCTAATGGCTTGCAGTGCGTATTCTTCATGTAACGATGGCGGTGTAGCAATATAAATTGCATTTACATCAGGATCATTAATCAGCTTTGTTGCATCGTCATACCATTTGGGAACATTGTGCCTAATTGCATAGTCTTCAGCTTTCTTTGCATCTCTTCTCATCACTGCAACCAGCGACGAATTCTTTACTTTATTAAAGGCAGGACCGCTTTTAACTTCGGTAACGTTCCCGCAACCAATGATGCCCCAATTGATCTTTTTCATTTAAAAAACTTTATTATGATGCTATTTTATTCTTAAATAAAACCAGGTACAATGACTATTTAACATCCCGCATTATTAATTTTTTTTTGCCGAAAATACTTTATTCTTATGTTTTAATTTTCATTTCCTTTACACATCAATTAATTGTTAACTGAAAATCACATGCCTTTATCGAAAACAAACGAGCAGCCTTTTTATTTCAAACTGGCCATGGTGCTTATTGCTATTATCGCTTTAGTTTTTATAAGCGTTTTGGGTAAAGAAATTTTATGTCCAATGCTGTTTGGGTTTTTATTTTCAATATTGCTTTTACCCCTTGGCAGCTACTTTGAGAGGAAATTGAAATTGCATCGAAGTGCTGCCTCAGCATTGGCAGTTATTGTGTTTCTCGCCGTTATTGCCGGGCTCATATTTCTTATCGGTACGCAAATTTCAAAAATTTCAAATGATCTGCCGATGCTGAAACAGCAGGTTATTTCCTCTCTGCATGAATTTCAGCAATGGATTTCTAAAACACTCCATATAAATATTGAAAAGCAAATGGATTATGTAAATTCAGCAGCATCTAAAATTGAAACCGCTACTCCATCGGTATTAGGTGCCACTGTACTTTCCTTGTCTTCGATTATGTTATTTCTTGTTTTTATTATCCTCGACACATTTTTTTTCCTTCTTTATAGGAGAAGATTGATGAAATTTTTATTAGATGCCTTTAAAGAAAAAAATGCTGCGATTGTCTATGACATTGTAGAAACCATTCAATACATCATACGAAAATATCTTGTGGGCCTTTTACTTGAAATGAGCACTGTTGCAGTTGTATGTTGCGGCGTATTTCTTCTTATAGGCATTAAGTACGCTATTTTATTAGGAATCATAACAGCTCTTTTTAATATCATTCCTTACATAGGAATTTTTACCGCTTTGCTTTTGAATGTAATTATAACATTCGCCACCGTAGGCGTGGCAACCAAAGTACTGTTAGTGGTGATTACAGTGGTGGCAATGCATCTTATTGACAGCAATATTTTGCTTCCTTTGATCGTTGGTTCCAAAGTAAGAATTAATGCCTTTATTACCCTGCTGGGAGTTGTAGCTGGAGAAATGATTTGGGGCATTTCAGGCATGTTTCTTTCAATACCAATTATCGCTATAGCAAAAATTATTTTTGATCGTGTTGAAAGCCTGCAACCCTGGGGTCATCTGTTGGGGGATGAAAAAATAGAAGCCAATGCGGCTATAATGACCTTAAAGAAAACAAAAACCGGGCATACTTGAGGCGTTTCGGGGAATCGATAAATATTTTAAAACGGATTACACCAGTTAATTTTAAATAATGCTTAGCCCCAATTTCTCGCCTTTTCCTGAAATAACTACGGAGCGGCTTTTTCTGCGCAGAATGACAACACAAGATGCTGTTGAGATGTTTCATCTCCGGTCAAGTGAAAACGTGATGAAATATATTGACAGGCCAAATGCAAAATCAATAACAGACGCCGAAATATACATCGGCCGCATTGAGGAATCTATTAATAGCGACAGCGGTATTATGTGGGGCATAACGCTTAAGGAGAACAGGGACAAGTTAATCGGAAATATTGGCTTCTGGCGGCTTATAAAAGAACATTACCGGGCGGAAGTTGGTTACATGTTACATCCTGATTTCTGGAAAAAAGGCATGATGAAAGAAGCTCTTTTACAGGTTATTGATTTTGGTTTCAATAACATCAACTTGCACAGTATTGAAGCCCATATTAAGCCTGACAATATTGGTTCGGCAAGGCTTTTAGAGTCGACGGGTTTCAGTAAAGAAGCTCATTTTAAAGAAAATTTCTTCTTTGAAGGAACTTTCCGTGATACTGTAATTTATTCGAAATTGAATATACTTTGAAACAAAAAAGGTTGCCATTACAGCAACCTCATTTTCCCAAAAAATTATTATTAGTGAACTGTAAATTCAACTTTCATTTTGCCCCAAAGCAAGGTAACCACGCCTGCATTACTTATTTTAAAAGTCATTGCTTCGGTTGATGATGAAGCAATAGTTTTCTTAGCGTCAACCCGCAAAACATCATCGGCTTCTTTATAATTAAAGGCTCCCCATTGATTCCAAGTTTTATTAAAAATAAGAGTAACCTTATCACCATTGAATAAAGTAAAAAAGCCATATTTTCCGGCGGCCAGGTTCTTGCCGTTGATAGTTACATCTTTATCAGTTTCAAAAGTGGTGGCTTCGTTAGCACCTGTACGCCATACTTTTCCATCCATTGGTTCTACATCTTTTCCGATGGTTCTGCTTTTTAGTAAAGGCTGACTATATGCTATCGTTATTGTTGCTCCCCCTTTTATTTTTTGAGTTACAGTATCTGCTTTGCTCGGCCGTTTACTCTTATCTTCCGGCATATTTTGCGCAACAGAATTTGCAGAGATCATCAGGCCTGACGCTATAAGCGCCATTGTCATTAGTTTTTTCATTATGAACTTTTTTTATAAACTTTTAAATACAACCAAATATATCACAAACCCCTACACGAAAATTTCTTTTTAGATGATCGGCAAAATATTTTTTTGTATTTGGCAAAAATTTAAACTTTAAAAGTTACTGGGCCATACTTACTAGTTATTTGAAAGAGAAAATGGTGCATCTTTTTCCTCTACGCCTCTTTGTTTATT